>Ga0316204_10008668_pt1 | contig 13939 bp, 15 predicted proteins | sample 6monrhotite_MG_2_FD_205661 | JGI IMG/M metagenome (GOLD analysis project Ga0316204, IMG submission 205661) | Microbial mat bacterial communities from mineral coupon in-situ incubated in ocean water Damariscotta River, Maine, United States -... | ecosystem: Environmental > Aquatic > Marine >... | reverse complement strand
TGATAGAAGCTGGGCGTATTGCCCGTGTCGATTTACGCGATAAATTTGTTGACAGCAATGTGCGCCAGATCAACTTGGGTGATGCGACCTTATTGCCTGGATTTATCGAGTTGCACGCTCACCTTGGCTATCGTGATGTACCTGCGGAGGTTGTGTTAAGTCACGGTATCACCACGTTACGCGATGTAGGTGGCCCTCTACACAAACCTTATGGCGGCGACGGTAGCTTACGCGTACTTACTTCTGGTCCTATCATCACCGGGCCCAATGGCTATCCTATTCCTAAAATCGGCACGCATAACATCGCGATTCCGGTGGCCACAGAGGATGAAGCCCGGAAAACGGTGCGTGATTTGATTGCCGGTGGAGCCGTGGTGATCAAGATCGCTTTGGAGCCTGGTGGTGAGAAGGGCGCACCTTGGTCGGGTGGGCATCATCATCCTGGCCATCAAATGCCACATGCCAAACATGCCAAGGGTTCTCATGCTGATGATCAGCACAAATCTGATCACCATAAGCCTGATCATCATAAACCTGATCATCATAAACCTGATCATCATAAACCTGACCATCATAAACCTGACCATCACTCCGGACACGCGCAAAAAGACCACGCGCCTCATAATAAGCAACATGGCAAACCATCCTGGCCTCTGCTATCTGAGAATATTGTCAAGGCGATTGTCGATGAAGCGCACCAACAAGGCCGTAAAGTTACCGCCCATATTGGTGAAGAGATAGGCGCTAAACTTGCACTCGACGCTGGTGTTGACGAGTGGGCGCATATGCCGTGTGCGGCGATTCCCGAGTCGCTGCTTCAGCAAGCTGTGGCGCAGAAGGTGACGATTGTGACGACGATCGACACTCTGTCGAAGTGCGAGGGGGTTGCGCAAAATGCCAAAACGTTCGGCGCATTGGGAGCTGAACTGCTGTATGGCGCTGAAATCGCACACCCCGACATCCCTTGGGGCATCGATGTGCAAGAGCTGATGTATATGATGCAAATGACCGGTATGCAGACGATTGATGTGCTGCGCGCTGCTACTTCGAAATCGGGGGCTTATCTAGGGATACCTCAACTCGGTACGCTAGCTCAAGGTGCCCCGGCCGATATGATTGCAATAAAAGGGAATCCGTTACATTCGCTTAAAGCTTTAGAGTATCCAGGCCTTGTGATCTCTGGTGGAAAAGTCGTTGTGAATCGATTTAATCAGTGATTGCCTTACTAACAGGAGTTAACATCCGGAAAACCATATTCTACGTATTGTGGAAACAATACTAAAATCCGAGTGTTATTTTATGCGCGTTCCCGTAGTAGCAATTATTGGAGGAAGATACGATCTTTTTTTGATTCACAATAGTTTTTTATATGAAGATAGTTGTTGTTGCCAGAATTTTTGCGTAGTGGAGGGTTTGTAAGAAGTGGAAGGTTTCGAGTGGAAGGAAAGCAAAGACAAGATCAATCAAAAAAAGCATGGTATGTCTTTGGAGGCGGGAATACCTGTTTTTGAGGACAATGACAGAATAGAAATGTATGACGAAGATAACAGTAGCGAGCACGAAGAACGCTATATAACTATTGGTCACAATAAGGCATCAGATATATTATATGTGGTCTACACTATGAGAGGTTATGCTAAAACACGATTGATTTCAGTCAGGCGGGCTGAGCCACATGAAAAACGATTATACCAACAAAGATCTGGGTGGTAATTAATTATGAGTAAAACTATAGGTACTTATCAAAAAACAGATGGTAGTTCCGTTACTATTACAGAGGATCACTATAAAAAAATGCGTAAAATGACAGATGAAGAAGTCCACGAGGCTGCTCTATCTGACCCTGACGCACAGCCATTAACTGAGGAACAAATGAAAAAATTTAAACGGGTTCACCCACTCCCGAAAAAGAAGTCGCAAGATGAATAAGAAAATAATAACAAGATATATTCATAATTCAAATGCGGGGTTTAAGCGTATGGCAAAAGGTGAAGCTTACGCTAAAAGTTTCAATGAAGCTGAAGTACACAAGCGAGCAGTGGCAGACCTTGATGCACAACCGTTGACAAAAGAACAGCTAGCAAAATTCAAGCCTGTTAATCGTTTTGCCAAGAAAAGATAATAGTGAAAACGAGTCAAAAACAGGCTTGAAATATATGTTTTCGGAATGAGCGCAATGCGGCCATCGAGTGTATGCTGTAACCACCTATTTGAGTCAATATCAACTACCCTTTATTAGCGCTTACAGAATTTTTTTCATGACTTGTTTCAAGTCAAACTGAGCCTGGTAACACTCAAAAACATTCTCAAGAAAATTAAGCAAATGCTTATTGGATGCCAAATAGGAAGTTAATGAACTTCCGGTGTTCCCCAACGACAAAAACAAGAAAAAAAGAAACAGCACAAAGTCAAAAACCTCCATGACAGCCTAGCTAATCACAAGAAGGAGGTGTTGGCGTTTCTCTATGATTTCTCACTGCCCTTTGATAATGAGCGCGATGTACGTATTGCTTTATGCTCCGACTCCTTTCGCAGAAAAAAGCTAACATCGTTGAAAACCTTTGCCGGGTTTAACAATCCTTGTCTGTTTGATGCGTTATGCGTCACCTTCAACAGAGGTTGCAGGATGATTCAGTTCGGCCAACGCTGTCATCAGTAAAAAATAGCCCCAAGGTGATTCAACCCATTCCTCAGTATCGGGACGAGTGCGGTAATAGCAGCCCCAAAACAATCCCGAGTTTTCGTGATCGTCTTCAAGCTGGATGAAATACCGGCTATGGATCACTTTACTGATTTGATGATGAGCCATCTTTCGCCATTGAAGGCCGTTAGAGCACTGGTTGCTCAGGGTCAACATGGCAAGGGCGGCGACAATAGCCGCTGAGGGATCGCAAGCACCGTTCGCCTGAGCAAGTTGGTTGGGAGGTAAGTCATCGTCGGCGCGTGTGTTTTTCCAATATTCGCAGGCTATGCGTGCTTGACTAAGATAGGGTTCACCCCATCGTTGTGCAGCCTGACTCAGTCCCAACATGCCCCAAGCTTGGCCACGCGACCACTGACCCGCCACGTCTGTTGGCTGAAAGTGTTGTTGTTCAAGGTTATATCGAGCATGGCTATGGAATGCGCCTTCTTGCGTAAAGCAAGCGTTTAATAAAGTATTGGTATGTTGTTGGGCAATGGCTTCGTTGCGTTGGGAAGTTTCAAAGCTGAGTAGCTGAACCAGAGAGGCGAAGGTATCAATGCTTAAACATCGTGAGCCGTCCTTACCGCCGCCCATCGCTGTACCTAAGGGGATGCATTGCATTTGTTCGTCATAACTTGAAATCAATGCATCAATGGCTTTTTGAGTTTGTTGTTGGGCATCGTTATCACCGAACCAGCGAGCGCCCAGGGCGGAGCCATACCAGAAGATCATGGTGCGGTTAAGAGAATCGGTTTCGAGTTTATCGCTAAGACTCTGGCAAAGTAACGCCGCTTTGCGACGGTCGGTCGAAGATTCCGTTAGCTGAGCGCGCAACCACCAACACCCGCTCCAAAATCCCCCCATCCATGAGCCGCCCGAGGAAGCCAGCCAGCGATCGGAGGTGTTCGATGAATAGATAGGGAATTTATTTGGGCAGGCGGCATCAATCAGTTCCATACGATTAAACAGAAGTTGAAGCGTATGGCTGATCTGTTCACGACTCAGCAATGTGGCGGGTTGTGCTAGCAGGGACATAACGTACGTACCTTATGCCGTTTGCGAGCCAGGAGCAGTGCCAGCACACAGGCTAAAATCAAGATGCCTATCGTGATCTGCCAACCCAAAAACGAACCATTTGGGGTGGCGGATAAGACGCTGCCATAGATCAAAGGTCCTAGAGCAAAGCCGCCAAAGAAGGCAACGGAGACATAGGCTGACGCGGAAGTCACAACACCAAAGGCAGCGTCTTTGATTAACATGCTCATTGCAATGGCGTTGGTGGCCACGGCAGTGAGTCCGACACCTATGGCTCCTAACCACAGAGGCCAATGGCTACCCGGCGCAGCCTGCATGGTTACCACAATTGCGAGCGCAGATGCCGCATTAAGACTCAGCAGCATCCATGATTCTTCCTTGAGCTTGGCCGTTAACGGCGTCAGCACAATGCGAGAGAGCATCCCGGCTCCACCGAAGAGCGCAATCAATGCACCGGCCATAGCCGGTGCCATGCCTTGCTGGGTGGCAAAAGTAGGAAGAAAAGTAACAAAAGCGGAGAGCGCTAACGCCAAACAGAATTGAATACTCATCAGGTATAACAATAATGCGTTAGGACGCGATAGTTTCAACCCCTGTTTCTGCTGCTCATGTGCTTTGGGGGTTACATGGTAAGCCGTGAACGCAAACAATAGCGCTAAAGGTACCAAAATACCGAAGGCGCTGCGCCATCCCCAAGTTAGCGCGACAGCCGGTAACACCAGACCAGCGAACAAGGCGGCAAGCTGTACGCCAGACTGCTTTAGTCCGACCAGCTTAGCTCGTTTTTTTGCAGCAACCCGTTGTGCGATCAATAAATTAGTGACAGGATTGGCTAATGCCTGGGCGATGCCACAGATGGCAACCGCTGCCACCAGACCTGCAAAATTCGGCACGATGAGAGTGAAACTAAATGCGACTGCGATGGTTAAAAATAATAGCTGTAAGGCACGGCGAGAGCCGATGCGATCCACCACTGCGCCTGCCCAGAGTGACAATACTGCTGCTACACCGAAGGCACTGGTAATAAGGTAAGCCAGTTGACTTGGGTCAATGCCGAGATCCGGAGCTAGGAAAGGGCCGAGCGCACTGACTGTATAAAGAACCAGCATGGGTAGAGCCATGGCACAAACTAACAGGGTACGAAACCATATCTCGATCCATCTCCCATCAGAGTGAGAGGAAGGGGCACCTGTCATGCGGAGTACGCTTGTTGAAATTGAGGTGATGCGGTGTCATGAAACACTCCGTTGACAAAGTCGTATTCGTCCGCCGTTTTGTAACCGGCGACCAAGCGACGACCGATGGCACTGGTTAACGCTTCATCGGAACCGTCGAGGATGCGTGTGGTGCGCGCCATGCGATAGATGCCAGAGAGCGGTGTCAGATCGCTTACGCCTTCGGCACCATAGAGCTGAATCGCTGAGTCTGCTGCTTGGCAGAGGCAATGAGAGGCGGCCATTTTGGCACTGCCAATTTCCACCATACTGGCCCGTTGCTGGTCTACACCACGGGCGGCGATACGAATCAGCTCGCGTGCGCTGCTGATAGCCCGGTAAACATTGACGAAGTGCTGCCGTACCAGTTGTTTTTCCGCTAGCCGGGTGGATTGCCCTCGTGGCGAATAGACACGCTGGCCCATCAAATCAAAACAGCGTTGTGCTAATCCCACCCAGTGCATTGAGCGCAAAAGGCGACCGATGCTGAGGCGTTGTTCCATCAGAGCGATGCCATTGCCTTCCTGGCCCAGTAAGTTATGCATTGGCACACGTACGTTGTTAAAGGATATCTCACCCTGACCCAGAGAGCGCCCCATGATATCGACTTGACCTTCAACCTTGAAGCCGTCGCTATCGGTAGGGACCACAATCATTGACAGCGCCTGATTGGTGGACACATGTTTGGCGGCGGTGCGTACCAACACTGTGACAAAACTCGCTTTGGCGGCGTTGCAAATAAACCACTTGTGGCCATTGATGACCCATTGGCCGTCGCTGTGTTGTGCCGTGGTGTTGATGAGAGCAGGAATTGAACCGCCATGGTCGGTCTCAGTCATGGCATAACTGGGAATGACATCGCCATTGCTCAGAGGAGTTAGGAAATCATTACGTACTGCGTCACTGCCGAATTTGAGCAGCATATGTGCGTCCAGAGCGAAGTGGCTGCCGAAGACCTCTTGAGAGAACTCTGAACGTCCCTCTTGTTCGGCGACGACCAAGTAGTCTTCCAGCGAGGCAAGTTTGCCACCGTGAGAGAGTGGATAATAAAGTCCCCATAGGCCATGGTGGCGTGCTTTTGTCATCAGTTCAGCCTGTAGGGTATGAGCCTCTTCACCGCCTTCCATCAGTAGTGCTTCATTGGGAATGACAAATGTATCAACAAATGATTTCACTTCTGTGGCCAGTGATTTTGCTAACTCGCTGTGGTTGGGTAACATTTCCTGTTCGTTCATGAAGCGACGCCTTCCATAGGGTTGATGGGGTTTGATGTTTGCAGAAACAACATCTCACCTGCTAACTGTTTTTTATCCACTTTACCGGCTGGACTTAGGGGCAATTGGCGGTAATAACGCAAATACTCGGGCAGCTTATTGACCTCCAGCCCTTGCTCACTCAGGTAACGGGTCATCTGAGGAAGAGAAGGACGTTGACAGCCCTCCTGGGTTGTGAGGCAAAGGCAGATGCGATGGCCCAGGTCAGGATCGGGAACGGGAACACAGCTTGCGCTTACCACATCAGGATGAGAGGTCGCGATGTCTTCGATCTGGATAGGGCTGATATTGGCGCCACCACGAATAATGATTTCTTTTTTGCGTCCCGCCAGCACCAGATGACCCGCCTTGTCGATATAACCCAGGTCACCGGTATAAACCCAACCTTCCGCATCCCGATATTTATCATCCAATTCCGGCGCATTGACATATTGCATAGGGGTGATTGATCCACGTGCAGTGATTTCTCCTGTGGCACCTGGAGCGACCTCCTGGCCTTTATCATCAACAATACGAATAGCGCATACTGTTGGATTGGGGCGCCCAACGCAGCTGGCGTTGGGTGTTGTATCGCCTGCCACAAAGCGGGTATAGCAGTTTACGCCGTCAGCGGACCCGTACAGGCTGATAAAATCACAGTTGAATGCGGCCTGGCACCGTTCAACGGTGGCTGGATCAGCCATGGCACCGCCACTGATGATAGCGAATAAACTTGCGCGATCGGCTTGCTCCAATGTCGGGTCGGCAGCGATGCGCTGAAACATGGTGGGTACGCCAAGAATATGGGTGGGGCGCAACGCCTGAATGGCTTGAATGATCGAGGTCACATCAAAGCGTGGTAATAAAATGAGTGAACCGCCAAGCCAGGACAATACGCCGAAGGTCGCCGTTGAACCAAAGGCTGAACCCAGAGGCACTAAATACATACCTCTAAAACTGTCTCCTTCCGGGTGTACGTGCTGTAAGAAACGGCCACGTCCTCCAATTAAGGCGTTGTGTGAGTAGGCGACCAGTTTGGGTTCGGATTCCGTTCCAGAGGAAATCAGGAAGCGCACGGGGGATTCGGGATCAACAGTAGGTAGTTGCTCGGATATTATCGGCTCGCTTTGTAGGAGTGCAGACAAAGTGTACCAAGTCTCTCGGGGTGGTCCATCAACGATCAAAGCTTGCAGGTTAGGTAAGGTGGAGCAAAACGATGTGATGAGTTGACATAGATCTGTATCGCCATGTTTTGGTTCGATGATAACAGCGCGGGCGTGACAGCGCTGCAGCAGTGATACAATATCAAGGTGACCGCGTCCCGGTGGGAATGGTGCGACAACGGCGCCCAAGGCCGCCACGGCCAAATCAATGGCACAGCTTCTCCAGCTGTTGCACAGTTGGTAAGCCACTACATCACCTGTTGATATACCCAGTATTTTTAATCCCTGTGCCAGACGATTGACCTTGTCCAGGAGTTGTTCATAGGTGATGGTTTCATCAAGAGAGAGAACAGCTGGCTTATGGGGAAATTTTTGTGCATGTTGACAAAAAATGGTGTAAACAGATTGATTAGGGTAGGTGCCGTCATTGATCCATTGTTGGCGTACCACCTTAGGGACCAAGTCGATAATGTTGACCTGACTCATAATGCAACTCCTTTTGCTTATTGCTTATTGAAAAAACCAGGGAGACCTCACCTGCGTGTACGCATCTGTCGTCAACTCTGGTTGCAGACGTGGGTTGTGTTGTACTTCGGTAAGATCTTCCACCACAACGGCAGCAGGGATGGCAGCCTGTTCAAACACTTCAAGCCATTGCGAGGCAGTTTTTGTGAGCAGCACTTTCTGTAGTCGGTGTGGAAATGTCTCATCTCCTTGCGTCCATGCTAAACCGAGTATTTCTGCCATGCGTGCCGCTTCCTCTTGGTTGCGACATTCGATGGCAAGTGCGTCTTGCTGTGTGTGATAAACCGTAGCGATAGGACTTTTGCTTATAGCGCTGTACGTTGATTTATCGCGTTGGCGAAGCTTGTCTGTCGATAAAAGCGTTGCTGCTCCTAACAGTGAAGAGTCCATACGCACGCCGCGATTGCTCATACAGCGGTGCAATAGTGCTGCCGTAACCCCTTGTGCTGCGATTACTCCGCCAAGAATATCCAGCACGGTAAACAGCGAACCGCCTCGGGTATCAGAAGCAATGGCGATCTCACGGGCGATGCCCGAGTGAGCCTGGGCGATGAAGTCGGTACCGGGCAAAGTATGGTGAGCATTGCTGCCGGACTCGTCCCCACCCCAACCCCCTGCGTAGGCATAAACGAGGGAAGGATTGATGCGGGCCAGATCGGTATCATTGAGATTCAGGGCGCTCGCTTTACCCGGTGCCCAGTTGTGTAGGAAAACATCCGCTTGTTCTACTAATGACTTAATCTCCTTTTGTCCAGCGGTCGATTTGATGTTGATTTCAACGATGGTTTTAAGTCGATTCAGCGCATCAAAACGGGCCGACACTTCTCCGGCCATGGGTGGCATCCCGCGTAGGGGGTCGCCTCCGGGGGGTTCCAGACGGATTACTTCGGCACCTAACAGGGCAAGCAGGTGACCGGCTAACGGGCCCTGAATACGGCGACATGATTCGATGACCGTTAAACCACTGAGAGGTAGCTCATTACTGACTTGCTTGATCGGTACCACATGGGAAGATGAAGATGAATGGGAAGTGTAGCGCCATGGTCCTTGCTCTAGCATTTGTGAGGCATCGACATCGCACATGCGTTCATCTAAGGAACGAACGGGGCAAATGGCAACGTTTGTGGTGGCACAAAGCTTTGCGATGGCTTGGTATTCCAGTGCCGCAAGCTTCTCCACCATAACAGAAGGAATGGGTGAAATAGCTTTGGCGTAGCGCAGTAAGAACCCGGTCCAACCTTTGCCTGCTGTTTCCGAACTGATACCGAGTTCACTCCAGAAGCGCAACCATGGGTCGGCAGAAAGCGTTTCCAACTCAAAAATGATACCGTCGGATGAAACAAAGGGAGGGCGATCACTGGGAGAAGTACATCCAGGCAGGATAGCTTCTGGAGCTTCGCGCACAGTGGCACCTGCCAAATATTGTCCTGTTGCTAACAAAGCGGCGCCAGCCATGGAGACTTGGCTATGCGCCACACGAAGACCACGCAGTTGACCGATAGCCGCCGCCAGCGCTCCTTGGAGTGCGAGTGTTGAAGCCAGGGTTGATACGTAGTTCAGGCCTAATGCCTGAGCTTGACCACTGGCGCGGCCATGTACCGACATTAAACCGGAAGCGGCTTGAACAAGTAACTCTGTTGCCCCATAACTAGAATTGTCAGCCCACCCTTGGATTTTGCTGCTGATGGGTGAAGTGTCTGGCGTTTTGAATTCAAAACAATAATCATCCTGATCTGATATTGCTTCTGGTGCGATGTTTATACCCAAAGCTCCGGCCTGATACTCCACCGAGTCGCTGATCGTTGTGTGGGGCGCACACGATAGCTGGGTAAACGTGCAGCCTGTTAACAAACGCTTCATGCTTAGCCACCTGCCACCGCAGGCAGTATGGTTACGGAATCACCCGTAGTTAACTTAGTGCCTAGGCCGTGACTAAAACGGATGTCGTCATCATTGACGTAGATATTCACAAAGCGGTGGACTTGATCATCGGTAACCAAGCGCTCTTTCACACCGGGGTATTGCTGTTCGACCTGTTCGATGACGTCGCGTACATCAACAGCACTGATCTCAAGCCGCTTCTGATTGTTGGTCAAGGGTCTTAGGATAGTAGGGATATCGACGGTAATCTGCATGTTAATTCCTTTATTTATTTGAAGTCCGTTTTTTTGTTTAGACTGCTAGCACTGCCGACTCTTCTTGATACGGGTAGTGTTTAACGATGTGAATTCTTTCTTCTGTTACCGAGTTATTGATAATTCGGAAGCTACGTATTTCATCACCATAGTTTGAATCCGTTGCGATGATGACGTAGTGACATTGAGGCTCATGGGCAAATTCAATATCGCTACGGCTGGGATACGCTTGTGATTCAGTATGCGAATGGTAAATAACAATAGGTACTTCATTACGCGTTTCCATTTCTCGCCAGGTTTTCAATTGTTGCTGTGGATCAAAAGTAAAAAACGTACTCGACTGAGCGGCATTGCGCATAGGGATAAGGCGCAGTGGTCGATGGCCTCCCTTTGGACCGACAATGATGCCACAGGTTTCCATGGGATGGTCTTTGTGTGCCTGATCGAGTATCGCGTCAATAAGTTTTGTGTGTATCGTCAGCATGATTCTTCTGCCTCACATATAAACAGTTGGATCGGATGTGGAAACTGCTCAATAGCTGGGCAGTGACTGATCGATATCGTTGATCCATGAGATAATACCGCCCGTTAAATTTTTAACGTTGGTGAACCCCTGATTTTGCATTTTCATTAATACATTTTCAGAGCGTTTACCCATTTTGCAGTGCAACACGATGGGGGCATCTTTTTTGAACTGGGAGAGAGCCTCTCCGGATATGAGTAAGCGTTGAGGGATATGAGTTGAGCCGACGATGTGAACAATATTGCGTTCTTCAGTTTCACGAATATCGATTAACTGGAAATCTGCACCGCTTTCTTGCAAGGCTTTAAGCTCGCCGGCATTGATGGCAGGAATGGATCTCGCAGCGTCATTTTCGTTTGCCACGTTGGTCATACCACAGAATGCCTGATAATCAACCAGTTCGGTAATCAACACTCTTTCGGGGGCGCGTCTTAAAGGGATAAAACGATAGTTCATCTCCAGGGCATCATAGACAGCCAGGCGACCCAGGAGACTTTCACCGATGCCGGTAATAAGTTTGATTGCCTCTGTTGCCATGATCGAACCAATCGATGCACAGAGGATACCGAATACACCTCCTTCCGAGCATGATGGTGCAAGTTCTGGTGGTGGAGGTTCTGGATAGAGATCGCGATAATTTAAACCGGCATTGTCAGGTGCTGCTTCCCAGAATACAGAAGCTTGTCCCTCAAAGCGGAAAATCGATCCCCAGACATAGGGTTTACCCGTAAGGACGCAGGCGTCGTTAACAAGGTAGCGGGTCGCGAAGTTATCAGTACCGTCTATAATCAAATCATAAGCGGAGAAAATGTCTTTAACGTTGGTTGTTTCCAAACGTTCACTGTGCAGTTGAACATTGACGTAAGGATTGATTTCTTTAATTGAGGCTTTAGCACTTTCGACTTTAGGCTGACCAATATTCGAATGACCATGAATAATCTGGCGCTGAAGATTAGATTCATCGACGATATCGAAATCAGCAATGCCGATTGTTCCAACACCGGCTGCTGCAAGATATAACAGCACCGGAGAACCAAGGCCACCTGCGCCTATGATTAATACTTTGCTGCTTTTAAGATATCGCTGTCCTTGCAAGCCGACATCGGGAATAAGCAGATGGCGGCTATAACGCGAAATTTCATCTCTATTTAATTCACTTGATGGTTCTACTAGGGGGGGGAGTTTCATAAAGGAACCTCGATGTTTATCCTAAACTCTCTGACATAAATCCATATAACGTTCTACGTCACTAGACTAACAACTGCATGCTCATTCGGGAATGTGGCATAGTGTCGCGCGACAAAATGCCACATTCATTTTTTCCGTAACTCCTTTACAACCAATACAAGTTATGTGCTTGTAGAATAGATTTGTAGTTTGTTTCTTACCATGCAGTGTATTTGTAGTTTGTTTCCTACATCAAAGTAGATATTTGTAGTTTGTTTCTTACTATACAGCGTATTTGTAGTTTATTTCCTACATCAGAGTAGTTAGCTGTAGCCATCCCAGCTCTGTTTTTTTACACGGCCTTGAAGGTATGACTGAACGGCGTGCATACAACATGCAGTGCTACGCTTCATTGATGGCTGAAGGGTTTCTATATTTTGAACAACCCGTGATGAACGAGTCGATGATTAATAACCGGAAAGACACTCGTGGAACTTGGGAGTTATGCTGCAAGCGTGACACTCCTAACTTAACCCCACTCATTGGCATTGTGTTTTGTTGCTGATTTTTATGCTCACGGCTCATTTCATACGTGATGAAGTTGTTACTATCGATTGACCTCAAGCCGAGAGTGGTAGCGAAGTAACTAATGAGAAAGCATTGAAATTATCATGGACGCCCAGGGACGCATATTGTTCAATGGCAAGTTGATTCCTATCACTGAGTTGGAAACACGATTGCGTACAGTGTTAGCAATGCAGGAACGAAAGGATGTCACGCTATGTGGTGATCAATCCGTAGGCCTGGAAGAAGCGATAGTGGTTTTGGATGCCATTCGTAAAGCGGGAGCTGAGGCGGTTGATATATTAACGGATAAGCCATGATCATTGATCGTTTGTTTTTTCCTTCGGTGGTTCTGTTCCCCTTTCTTTTGCATAGATTGATGTGGATTCAATTGAACAAGCAGAAAATAACAGATCTTACCGCTACAATTATGGAAGCACCGCTACAGGATGGTGCGCTTGACATTTATTCCTCCATCTTCTGAACCGCGTGAGATCTTTAAGGTAATACCTGAGCCAATCGAAAAAACAGCGGTAAAAAAAGAACAACTCGAACCCAAAAAGCCTATCCCAAAAAAATAGTTAAACAAACCGAAGCTATTACATCCTCTCACGTTAACGAACCGCTTGAACCCTCGCCAGTTAAAGAGAGCAAAAGCAAATCACCCGTATTGTTCAGAAAAACGAAGAAGATTATCTGGCTATGTTGTTAGCTCATATCGAGTCCCGCAAATTGCCCGCAAACGTGGGGTTGAGGGTTACGTGATTATCTCTTTTTTACTTTTGCCCTCCTCGGAGGATATCTCATCGCTGAGGCAAAGAGGCGGCAACAGCTTTAGATACGCCAAAAAAAACCCGTCAGAGACGGGTTTTTTTATAGCATAGATTAAATATGCTCAAGCTTGTGTGCGACGTCGCCTATAGCTTGTAACTGCAAATCCGACTAAGCCTAAGCCGAGCAGCGCAAGTGAACCTGGCTCTGGAACAGATACGGGTACGGAGGCAGAGGAAAACACCTGTATTGTACCGGCAACAGCATTGCCACTGTATGCCCAGTTATAGGCGGTGTTATCGTAACCTGCGTTCATCAGGGTACCCGTGCCAGCCAATGCCAGATCCACACCTGGTCCTGTCGGGCCAAGCGTAATAGTTTCCAGATCAAACGAGAAGCCACCAATTACCCATAAAGGTGAAACAGTTGAAAACGGTGTGGAATAGTCAAAACTGTTGAACGTTGCTGTATTACCGACAGTTATACCTTCGTCAGCAAAGTTTCCGTCAGCGAGTCCTACAATAGCGCTGTTGCCGTTGAAGGTAAGGGTAGTGCCCGTAACCGTCGATGTACCATAAAACGCAATATTACCGGAAATTGGTACGGCCATGACCGCGCTACTTCCAATTCCGAGTAACAAAAGGCTTGCACCCACAATTAAATTTTTCATTATTTTCATCCTTCAAAGTGAATCTCAAAGTGAATCTACAACCGAGCTTTTTGTAAAATTTGAAACAAATAATATAAATCAGTAGTTTACATCGCTCTTTTTCATAAATCACTGATTTATATGCATATAAGATAATTTTACAAGAAAATCATCAATCTACAGTTGTTAATATACATTTTTCGTGCCAAATATATAACTTGTTGTTTTTAAATGAGTTTAATAAGTGTGTGTACGTT
>Ga0316204_10008666_pt1 | contig 13944 bp, 11 predicted proteins | sample 6monrhotite_MG_2_FD_205661 | JGI IMG/M metagenome (GOLD analysis project Ga0316204, IMG submission 205661) | Microbial mat bacterial communities from mineral coupon in-situ incubated in ocean water Damariscotta River, Maine, United States -... | ecosystem: Environmental > Aquatic > Marine >... | reverse complement strand
TGGGTTCTTCCAATGAGACCAGTTATTACGGTGCGGTGAAAAACCCGTGGGATCAGGCGCGCGTACCGGGTGGCTCTTCCGGCGGTTCCGTTTCTGCGGTGGCCGCGCGACTGGCCCCAGCTGCAACCGGCACCGATACCGGTGGCTCGATTCGTCAGCCCGCCGCGCTGTGTGGCCTGACTGGCCTGAAGCCAACCTATGGCCGTGTTTCTCGTTTCGGCATGATCGCGTTTGCCTCGAGCCTTGATCAGGCGGGGCCTATCACCTACAGCGCGGAAGATGCGGCGCTGATGATGAATGTGATGGCCGGTTTTGACGAGCGTGACTCGACCAGTGTCGAGCGTGATGTGCCGGATTACAGTGCAAATCTCAATAATGGCATCGAAGGGCTCAAGATTGGCCTGCCCAAGGAGTATTTTGGCGAAGGGCTGGATGATGGCGTCGCGCGCGTGATTGATGCGGCGGTGAAAGAGTACGAAGCGCTGGGCGCGGTGGTGAAAGAGATCAGCCTGCCAAACACAGCGCTGGCAGTGCCAACCTATTATGTGGTGGCGCCGGCGGAATGTTCGACCAACCTCTCACGTTTTGATGGGGTGCGTTTTGGTCACCGCTGCGATGATCCGCAGGATCTGTTTGATCTTTACACCCGTTCGCGTGGTGAAGGGTTTGGCGCAGAGGTGAAGCGCCGCATCATGATCGGCACCTATGTGCTGTCGGCGGGTTACTACGATGCCTATTACCTGAAGGCGCAGAAGATTCGTCGCCTGATCAGTGAAGATTTCCGCGCTGCTTTTGAGGAGGTCGATGTGATTATGGGGCCAACGGCACCCAGTACCGCCTTCAAACTGGGTGAAAAGGCTGATGATCCGGTGACGATGTATCTCTCTGATATCTATACCATTGCGGTCAATATGGCGGGGCTACCAGCGGCATCAATTCCCGCTGGTTTTGCCGATGGCCTGCCTGTTGGTTTGCAGGTGATTGGTAACTATTTTGATGAGTCGCGTCTGCTAAATGTCGCGCATAAGTACCAGCAGGCGACCGATTGGCATCTGCAAGTACCTAAAGAATTTCAGTAAGGGGCGTATTAGATGGAATGGGAAATTGTCATCGGGTTAGAGATTCACGCCCAGCTCGCAACCAAATCGAAGATTTTTTCGGGTGCATCGACCGCCTATGGGGCCGAACCCAATACGCAGGCCTGTGCGGTTGATCTCGGCCTGCCGGGTGTGTTGCCGGTCTTAAATAAGGAAGCGGTGCGCATGGCCGCCAAATTTGGTCTGGCAGTGGGCTCGCGGGTATCGAATCGCTCGGTATTTGCACGTAAAAACTATTTTTACCCCGATCTACCGAAGGGTTATCAAATCAGCCAGTTTGAGTTGCCGATAGTTGAAGGTGGTCGTCTGGAGATTCAGGTTGAGGGTGAGGAAGCACGCGTGATCGGTATCACTCGTGCCCATTTAGAGGAAGATGCGGGCAAATCGCTGCATGAAGATTTTCACGGTTCGACCGGGGTGGATCTTAATCGTGCCGGTACGCCGCTGCTGGAGATCGTCTCCGAGCCCGATATGCGCAGCGCCAAAGAGGCGGTCGCCTATATGAAAAAGATTCACTCATTGGTGCAGTATCTGGAGATCTGTGATGGCAATATGCAGGAAGGATCGTTCCGCTGTGACGCCAATGTCTCGATCCGCCCCATGGGACAGGAAAAGCTGGGAACTAGATCAGAGATAAAAAACCTTAACTCGTTCCGCTTTGTGGAGCGTGCGATCAATTTTGAGGTCGAGCGCCAGATTGATGTGATTGAAGGTGGCGGTGAAGTGGCGCAGGAGACGCGCCTCTATGACTCTGACAAAGACGAAACTCGTTCGATGCGTTCCAAAGAAGAGGCGTTCGATTACCGCTATTTTCCCGATCCAGATCTGTTGCCGATAGAGCTTGATGATGCCTATATCGAGGCAGTACGCATTACGCTGCCCGAACTACCGGATGAAAAGAAGGCGCGTTTTATCAGTGAGCTAGGTCTGGCTGAGTATGAGGCTGGGGTGTTAACGGCCAGTCGTGAGCTGGCTGATTATTTTGAAGCGGCTGCCAAAATTGCCGGTGAAGATGCCAAACGCACCGCCAACTGGGTGATGGGTGATCTGCTGGGTGCCTTGAACAAAGAGGGCAAAGAGATCGCGGAGAGCCCGGTTTCTGCCGAGTTGTTGGGTGGCATGTTGCAGCGCATCAATGACAACACCATCTCGGGTAAGATCGCCAAGCAGGTATTTGAGTGTATGTGGAATGGTGAGGGTGATGCGGACAGTGTGATCGAAGCAAAAGGGCTCAAGCAGGTGACCGATAGCGGTGCGATCGAGAAAATTATCGACGAAATCATCACCAATAATCCTGGGCAGGTGGAGCAGTACCGCTCTGGCAAAGATAAATTGTTTGGTTTCTTTGTGGGTCAGGTGATGAAGGCGACCCAGGGGAAGGCGAATCCAGCACAGGTCAATGAGTTGCTGAAACAAAAACTGGCCTAGGCTGGTGAATGTGTGATGCGCGGTTAATTTAATGACGCGTTTCAGCTACTTGTTTACCTTAGCTTTTTGCTTGGTTATGCTGCGAGGTTCTGCGTCAGTAATTGTTTACTTTTTAATGTTTATTGCCGTTATTACTTTAGTAAGGTGCTGCTATCGCTCACTTTATGAAAGTATTTGGATAATGGAATACCCTGGTTTCAACTCGAGTGTCTTAACCTTTCAGCTTGAGAATAGCCTGAATAGCTCTGGGCTGGCTAGCTTCTCTGAGATGAGCGTGCTTGAAAGTGCAGTGATAAATTAATGATGATGAAGAAAGTGACCACAGTTTGTTTGGTGTTGGTATCTCTGCTGTCTGCAACGACATTGCAGGCGGATGACTCGTTGTCGCTTTCCGAAAACCTTCAGCAACTTGACCAGCGTTATCGCGCGTTATCATTCGAGCTCTACCAGCATTATGTCGATCCAGAAGGCGGCAGAATGGGGGCAATTAGCGGCCCGATGCGGCTTGAAACACTCGTCGGCCCAATGCAGCTTGAAATTAAGGTGCGTAAATACCTCGCTGATGAAGAGCCGATTAAAGCGATCGCAACGATTTTCCAGAATAAAGAGTTAGTGCTAAAAAAAGTGAAGCGCAGCACCATTATGAGTTTCGTTCAGCTAATGCTGGAGCATAATGAATGGCAGATGGCGAATGAACTCTACGAGCACGTGAAAAAGACCGGGCTTGAATTTCAGATCACAAATACTGAGTATATTTTCGCCAAATTCCATTTTCGACGTAATGAATGGGCGCTTTGTCTGGATGCGCTTCAGCGGATCTCAAAGGGGAAAATTTCAGCGGCCCATATGGATTTTTATAATCTAATGTATGGCGTTTCACTGCAGCAAGAAGGGCGCTATGACGAGGCTATTGAATATTACCGCTTAATTACCGCCGCCTCTGAGTACCAGCTTTACGCGACGCTGAATGACGTTGCATCACAGTTGAGCCGAGATGGGGCACTCGCTCAGGCCGAACAGCTGAAAGCACATGTAGTGAATGAATTGCAGCCCATGCCCGAAGAGATGCGTGATTATCTCACGTTGATGGTGGGCTATCATTTTCTGGAAAATAAAGAGTATGAGGCGGCGAGAGAAGCCTTTGGGCGGGTTTCTATGAAGAGCCGTTATTTTAATCGCGCGCTGTTGGGGGTTGCTTTTGCGGCGACCAGGCAGGGTTTATATTCACGCGCGTTTAGTTACACCTCGATATTGAAATCTAAAGGGTCAACGGGTCTGGCGGCGGATGAAGCCTATCTACTGTCGGCATATATTTTAGCAAAGAGTCATCGCGTGCAAGCCGCTTCAACGGCCTATAGTGGTGCGGTGGAATATTATGCAGAACGCATTAGAAATGTAGATAGTTTTTTGAATCAGGAGCTGGATAGTGAATCGGTTTTTGATCTTGCCAGTGATATTAATTTGATGCGCGAATATCCGGAGGCTCGCTCTCTGTTTGATAACATGAAAAACCTGGGCATATTTTTGGTGCGCAGCGATCTGTTTGAGGAAGATCGTGATTACTATCAGCAGATACGAGAGCTCTATAGTGAGTACACCATTATTGTTGAAGAGATGGTCAGAAACTATATGCTGAAGCGGCGTGACCATTTGGGTAATTATCTTAGTCAGTCTCGATTTGGTCTGGTACAGATGTTTGATACAGGTGTAGAACGCGATGACTGATATGAATAAGGTCATTTTGATTGCTCTGTGTAGCGCCCTGTTTGTCGGCTGTAGTGCTCAACAGCGAGTGCTAACCGTTGCAGATGTTGAGCGTGAAAGCGCAGGGAAAGTGCAGCCATTCAAGGCGGGTGATACGGAAAAAGAAGCACGCGTTGATGTTGATATTTATCAAGCTTATACCGCTTATGTTGAACAGTCTGAAAAGGGTGATCACTTCCGTTCGATAGCGATCAGCCGACTTGCTGACCTGGAGCTTGAGGCTGAGTTGAATGAGGTTGAGGTGGCTGCGGCAGAGCCACTCAGTGAAGAGTTGATGGCGGCCAAAAAAGAAGAGCAGATTCGCATTAAATTAGAGAGAACAGTCGATTTGCTGGAGATGTCGCTACGCGATTATCCCGACATTGCTAACAATGATGAAGTGCTCTATCGATTAGCGATGACCTCCAGTCAACTGGGTGAACATATTAAATCGGTGGATGCACTTGAGCAGTTAGTGCAAAAGCATGCGGATTCTCGTTTTTATCTGGAAGCGCAATTTAGGCTGGCGGAAGATGCGTTTGTGATTGGCGACTATGATGGCGCAGCGCAGCGATATAGCAAAGTGATTGAAGTACCGACTAATCTCGTGTTTTTTGAGAAATCCTATTTCAAGCGTGGTTGGGCGAAATTCAAAATGCAGGAATATAGATCTGCTATTGACGACTTGATGATGGCCGCCGCCTATCGTGATGCTAAAGGAAAAGGGTTAGGACGTGGTGAGATTGATAAGGATGAGCACTTCGATGCCTATTTTTATGCGATTGCGTTAAATTTCTCGTACATGGAAGAGCATAGCGCTTTAGCCGATTATTTTCGCAATGCGCCGCGTTCATCAAAGTTTTCTTACTATATCTATAATGAACTCTCTAATATTTATCTGTCACAAAAACGCTATAGCGATGTGGTTGCGATACTGAAGCAGTTTTCTGAAGAGCACCCTGAGTCTCGTCATTTGCCGCAGATGGAGTTCCGTATTGTGACAACATGGGAGCGCAGTGGTTTCTTTGATAATTTTTATGCGGCGGCTGAAAGTTTTTATACTCGCTACAATCCAGCAGCTAGCTATTGGCGGGGTAAAAAAGAAACAAAGAAAATAAAGGCTGCGATGTTGACTGAGATTTCGCCATTGCTACGTGACAATGTCCTTTCGATAGCAAGTTACTATCACAATCAGTATCAGTCGACTTCCACAGATAAATCATTTGAATTGGCAAGTATGTGGTATGAGCGTTATCTGACCCACTACCCTGAAACAGCATTAGAAGATAATGTGCATTATGCCTACGCTGATTTATTGTCAGAAAAAGAGCGCTATGAAAAAGCGATTGGCCACTATGAAATCGTTGCATATAAAGGTGGTGCAATTGTTGATCAACGTGCGGCGTACGCCACTGTGGTGTTGGCAGAGCGTCTTTATTCGCAGAGCAGTGATGAGCAGAAGGTAGTATGGCAGCTTCGCTACATTAAACATGCGCTGCTGTTTAAGCGAACTTATCCGACGGACATGCGTTCGGAACGGATTGTATTGCGTGCTGCGGAAATCGCCTTTGCGGGTGAGAAATATCAGCAGGCGGTTAATATCTCAAATCTGTTAGAGAGTTCTGATAGTAGCAGCGTCCGTTATGATATTGGATTGATTAAAGCGGAATCATTTTTTAACCTGGAGAAGTTTGATAAGGCGGAGATGGCATTTCTCTTTTTGATTCGTTCACTAGCCGCTGGTGATGCCAAAAAGAAAAAAATGGAAGACCGTCTGGCGCTGACTATTTATAAGCAGGCAGAGATAGATCGAGCGGCTGGTAACGATGTTGCGGCAAGGCAGAAATTTAAACGTATTGCTGCCCTGGCTGGTGAATCAGAAATCGCACCGAAAGGATTGTATGATGCTGCGGTGTTGGCGATGGAAGGTGAATATTGGCTGGAGTTGATCGATTATGCGGGTCGTTTTCGCAGTCAATACCCGACGCATGAACGACGTGATGATATGACAAAACTATTATCTGTCGCATACATCAATGCAAAGCAGTATGCCAACGCTGCACAGATTCTTGAAGAGGTGTATGACATCGAGCAGGATGTTGAAATCAAGATGGCATCGTTATGGCAGTCGGCAGAGCTATATGAGTCGCTGAAGGATATTCCAGCCTCCATTAGAACTTACCAGCGTTATGTCGAGAATTACCCAGAGCCGTTTCCGCAATACATGGAGGCACTTAATAAATTAACGGAAATGAGTGACGCTATGGCTGATGTGCGTCGCGGTGATCTTTGGGCGGGTAAGATTCGTAAGGCCGATCATCAGATTGATGTCGCAATGAAGACCGGTCGCACCAACCATATTGCCGGTACTGCAACGTTGCGTTTAGCACGTGAGAAAAAAGCGGCGTTTGATAAATTGACGATAAGGCAGCCTCTGAAGGTTCACCTTAAACGTAAGAAAGATGCGATGGATTGGGCGCGCGGGCTATACACCACCGCTTATGAATATCACAGCCCTGAGATTATGACTGAATCACTATTTTCAATTGCTGAAATGTACTATGGTTTTAGTCAGGCGGTAATGGACTCCGCTCGTCCCAAAGGGTTGAACGATGACGAAATGGAGCAATATGAAATCGGGATTGAAGACCTGGCATTCCCTGTTGAAGAGAAAGCGATAGAAATCTACGAGTCAACGCTGGCCCACCTTAATCAGGGTATATTCAATGGCTGGACGCAAAAGAGTTATCAGAAGTTAGCGACTATTTTCCCTGTGCGCTACGCAAGAGAAGTGAAGGTGGATGCGTATGCGGAGTAATTACGTATGGTTAATCGCGGCGTTATTATTAACTGGCTGCGCAGGTACGCCGAATAGTGTTGATATTGATAATAACCTTCAGGAAAAAGCTGAACAGGATGCTCAGGCTGAAATTGATGCGCGTAACCCAGACATGAGTGCTGCCATTAATGCCCTGAATGATGGAAAGCCAATAGTGGCAAAGGCACTGTTGTTAGGGCTTACGCAGCGCTTTCCTCTGGCGGCTAAACCGTGGATCAATGTTGGTTTGATTAGCGTTCGTCGTGGAGACTTGGATCGTGCGCAACAAGCGGCAGAAAAAGCACTTGAATTGCACCCTGAGATCGCCGTTGCTGAATATCTGCTGGGTTTGATTGCCCATAAAAAGAATGATGCGCCGAAAGCATTAACGCATTATTTAGCTGAATTAGAGAAAGATGAGCAGCATGCATATTCGCATTATAATCTGGCGTTGCTGTACGATACTTATTATCAGGATCTCGACAAGGCAGTGTTTCACTATCGACGCTATCTCGCATTGATCCCTGACGAGGATGAAACGACATTATCATGGGTTAAAGAGCTAGAGTCTCAGCTTGTTCCTGAAGGAGGTGATGATGCAAGTTAGCCGTTATCTGCGTTGCTTTGTGGTTGGTAGCCTATCGCTTTTCGCGAGTGCGCTATTTGCTGAGGAACCAGAGAGTCTTTTGAGTGAAGAGGATGTAAAGGCCGTGATTGCTGAGCGTGATGTGATTAATCTCGACGGTGTTCAGATCAGAGGGAATAAAGAGTTACCGCAGATTCTTTATATCGTGCCGTGGCAGGAAGTGGAGACAAAGCGCCGAGTTAAAGAGCAGGATATTATGCTGTTTAGCCTTTCAGAGCGCCGAATTAAGCCCGTGATACCAGATATGAATAAAGGCAGTTCGGGAGGGTTTCGATAGTTACCTTTTTGTTGTGATGTGAAAAACGTTTGTTATCCTTAGTTTTTATTTTAGTCGACTTATGAATGGTCGATATAAAAAATAGATCAAGATGTTGCTGGATGAGAGAGCTCTCCGGCAACTGTTACGATGAAAGTGAATAGCACAAGGGTGTTATTGCTTTCTGGTAAAAATTCTCAGATTTAAAAGTGCCTGGATGCATAAAGTATGGGCTTTATGTAATTTGTATGTTTGCGAAGCGCGAAAATTGAGCGATGATACTGTTCAGTGGTAAAGCGTAAATGTCAGTTAATTATTTAAGATTTCACGTAGATTTTAGGAGTGTGTCATGGAGGTAGTAAGTTTTTTTCAGACTGGTGGGCCTTTCATGTATCCCATCCTTGCCGTGTTGGCACTGGGTATTGCGATAGCACTGGAACGCTACCTTTATCTGAGTTCAACTCAACGTAAATCAAATAAAATCTGGGCGGATCTTGTGCCGCTGTTGAAGAAAAATGAGTTTGAGAAAGCGGCGAAGATTACCGAAAATAACAAAACGCCGATGGCGCACATGTTAAGTTATGGTTTCTCTCGTATGGGACATACTCGCCGAAGAAGTGACCTTGAGACGGCGATGGAAGAGGGCATGATGGAGGTGATCCCTGAGCTTGAGCAACGTACTCACTACCTCGCAACCTACGCCAACATTGCAACACTGCTGGGTCTGCTGGGGACTATTATTGGTTTGATCGAGGCCTTTACAGCAGTCGCCGCCGCTGATCCAGCAGAAAAAGCAGATCTTCTATCCGCTAGTATTTCCGTGGCGATGAACACCACTGCGTTCGGTTTGATGGCAGCTATCCCGATGTTGTTTTTACACTCGTATCTCGCGACCAAAACCGCTCATCTTGTTGATGGGCTGGAAATGGTCGCCGTTAAGTGCCTGAATATTGTGAGTGTGCAGGATCACAGGCAGTAGTCTTTTTATAAGCCGTTTTAAACAGACGTGCTTACTGGTAGCAATAACACCGGAATAGAGATGTGGAATCAATATGCGCATAAGACGTAGACATCATGCAAAAGAAGCCGCAGAACTAAATATCACCGCGTTCATGAACTTGATGGTGATTTTAGTGCCATTCTTATTAGTGACCGCTGTATTTTCGAGAATGACGGTGATTGAGCTTAATTTACCGGGGAAAGATGCCCAAACTCAGAAAGAGGAGAAGGTAAAGCTTGAGCTTGAGCTAGTGGTGCGCCAGGGCAGCTTTGATGTGCAGGATCGACGCCTTGGTTTGATCAAACGTTTTGAACGTAGTGAAGAAGAGACCGACTGGAATGCCTTTAGTGAACTGCTGGTTGAGATTAAAAGCCGCTTTCCTGAAGAGCAAAATATTACGCTACTGCTTGAACTCGATATTGAGTACCAAACGCTGGTGCAGGTAATGGATCGGGTTAGAAGTGCGGATGTTGTTAATGTGGCAACGTTGGATACCGTTGAGCTATTCCCCAATATTGCGATTGGTGATGCGCAGGCACTCTCTGCTGCGGACACGGGAGCAACTAAATGAAAGAGGTGTCTCGCCGCGCCAAACGGATGGAGCGCCATCATAAGCGTAAAAAACAGCCTGGCTTAAACCTGGTTTCGCTGATGGATATATTTACTATCCTCGTTTTTTTCTTACTGGTTAGTTCGTCGAATGTGCAGCAACTGCATACCAGTAAAGAGATTAGTCTACCCACCTCAATCTCTGCTGCGACACCAAAAGAGACGCTTGTGATTACGATTACCGCGCGCGATGTTTTAGTGCAGGGTCGTCGAGTTGTTTCAACCAGCGACGTGATTGCGAGCGCTGATCCATTGATTGCACCTTTAATTGATGAATTGAATTTTGAAGCAGGCAAGTCACGCTTTTCAACCGCCGAAAAGAAAGGGCGGAACGTCACGATTATTGGCGATAAAAAAGTTCCTTATGAAGTGCTAAGCAAGATATTGAGTTCCTGCCGTGAGGCGAACTACACCAAGATATCGTTTGCCGCTGTGCAAAAAGCCAGGTCTAAAAGTTAAAGGTAAGTGATGACTGCCATTACGTATAAAGACCTCGCGCTGTCATGGCAAGCCAGTCGTGCAGACGACCGGAAGTTTAAGGTTATTGCCGTCGTTTTGATGGTGTTGATGTTTGGTGTTGTGTTTTATATTCAGACCATCGAAGTCCCAAAGTTAGAGCGTAAAGCACATGTTATTCCAGACCGTATTGCCAAATTTGTTGGGCAGGCTCCGAAACCTAAAAAGATAGAGGTGCCAAAGCCAAAGCCAAAGCCAAAGCCAAAGCCGAAGCCCAAACCGAAACCGAAGCCAGAACCTAAGGTTGAAAAAAAGATAGAGAAACCAAAGGAAAGCCTGAAAAAGAAAATCGCAAAAAAACAACAGCCAAAGAAGAAGCCGCTAACAGATAAGCAAAAGGCTGCGCGTGAAAAAGCGCAAAAGAGTGGTTTACTTGAATTGAGTCAAGGCTTGGCTGATTTGATGGATACCTCTGATATCAGCAAAATTACCGCGACAAAACCTACAAGAAAAGTGGCTGCAGGTAGTCATAACAAAGCAGCAACGGTCAGCAAGTCATTGTTAACGGCGAAGGTTAGTAAAAGCAGTGGTGGTGTTAATGATGCAGACTTCAAAAGTGGTGTGGGGCTGACGCAAACTGAGCTAGAGGCACTGCAGCATGTAGAAGTCGATTCTTCATTGGAAGTAGCGCAGGCCGAAATGAACACGGCCAGGATGAATGCGCGTAGTGAAGAAGAGATTACGATGGTGTTTGATCGTAACAAGAGTAAGTTGTTTTCTATCTATAATCGCGAGCGCCGCACCGACCCTGGCCTGAAAGGGACGATTGTGCTTGAGATCGTGATTGCCCCTTCTGGCGAGGTGGTTGATGTTCGAATCGTTTCAAGTGAGCTTAATAACGCAAAACTTGAAAGGCGTATCATGTCTCGTATCAAGCAGTTTAACTTCGGTGAGAAAGAGGTGGATACTGTTACGGTCTCATACCCGATCGAATTTATACCGTCGTAAATGTTGTGGGCACGATGTGGTCGTGCTTATCCTCACCTATCTTCGTTTGGACTGCCATTGTGGTTCATCCTCTTTCTGAACTCGCGTCAACGTGCGAGCGATGACAAATAGCAGATCGGATAAGCGGTTTAAGTATGCCAGTGCCACTTCACTCAGTTCTGTTTGATTTCCCAGTGTGATGACGCTGCGTTCCGCGCGACGGCAGATGGTGCGTGCCATGTGGCAATGTGCAGCTGCAGGTGAACCGCCGGGTAGTATGAACTCCTTTAATGGTGGAAGCTCAGCGTTGAGTGTGTCTAACGCGACATCGAGTTGAGTAACAGATTGCTCACTAATGAAGCCCTGGTCAGGCATGCTTAGCTCACCGCCAAGGTCAAACATACGATGTTGAATGTCGGTTAGCAATTCGCGAATCTCATCGGGCAGAGGGTGGATGAGAATTAATCCTATGCTGCTATTGAGTTCGTCGATATCACCCATCGCGGTAATGCGTGGATGATCTTTATTGATGCGGCTGCCATCAGCCAATCCGGTCGTGCCGTTGTCACCAGTGCGTGTTGCGATTTTAGAAAGTCGATTTCCCATCGTGCAATTACATCCCGTGAAAAATAGGTATTGTAGCGTTAGTGGGAGTTAGGTTGATAGCGCTCGGTGATGCTATTTTCGTATGGGGATGAGGTCTGCTTTTGCTGGACCGCCGCTGCCTAGTGCCGAGCCTATTTTTTTGATGATTCTACCGACCTTCATGCCGACGGCGGTGCCGACACCAGGGCCAAGCATGGAGGTGCCAATGACACCGCCGATGATGGCATCGTTGCTGAGTCTAAGGCTGGGATCACTCATCGTACCGCTCACCTTGAGTGGTGCACTAATGATCGATGCTGTTCTTCTTAGGGCAACGGTGATTTCACCTGACAAATCATTTTGTGGATTGATATGGACATCACCATTAGCATTGATGGAATTTGAATTGATATCAATATCACTGATCGCAACATGGTTGTCCTCGAATACTACTTTGCCGGTTAAATGCTGGAAGGGGGTAACGCCACCGTGAGAACCTTCCTTGGTTAGCGTGGTACTCGCCTTTTCCAGATCGGCTTTGTAAATTTCACCATCTATGATTTTAAAACCTCCCGCGAGGTAGGGGCTGTCAAATAACTTCTGATCTTCATTTTCGATAAGGTTAAATTCGGCTGTGGCATAGAATGTACCGCTGGTGACTTTATCTTCAATAAAACCAGATAGAAATGTTTCAGCATTGATGTCACTTGCGACAACCCACCCTTTAATATTCCAGTTATTTTCCCAGAAGAGGTGAGTGATGCCCTGGATAGTACCGCCTGCTGTTTTCAGTACGCTATTCTCGTTAATGAGTGATGTTGCAGTCAGCTGGCCATCAGCTGAAAACTCATTAAAGCTAAGCAGCATATTACCATCGTCTTCATTTAAGATGGCACCATTCGTGATGTGGTAGGTTCCTTTCGCTTCTGGTGCTATAAAGAGCTCGCTTAGCACGTCCCCTTCGAGGGTTATCTCAAGGTCGCTATGAAAACGGCCATGATAGGTGCTAATGCCAAAGTGTTTTAGCACTGGTGCCATCTGAACACTGGCACTGGTAAGGTTACCGTTGTATTGCCAGTGGTTGCCCCAGCTAAGCGTGCCAGTGGTCTTTAATAAACCTTCGTAACCATTGATGACTACGCTGGTAAGTTCTGCCTTGTCTTTATGTAAAACGGCCTGCACGTTTAGTTTATCGAATTTGAATGATGGCGAAACAGGTACTATCCAGTTAGCACCTGCCGCACTTAGTTGGTAGCTATCATCTGGATTAGGTGTGATGATCGCTCGCAGTGTGTGATCCATTCGAGAGAGGGAGAGGCTTTTAAAGTCGAAACGATCACCCAGCTGCATGTTGAATCGATAGGGGCCAAGGCGAACCTCGTTATCTGCACGAATCATAATATTTTCACCACTGATCTGGTGGATCCTTAGCGTATTCATATCTGACGATTTATGCTGGTTGCCTTTGGGGGCTGTGATTAACGCTTTAATAAACTCAAGATTGCTGCCAGCCCCTTTCAGGTGGATGCTACTGATGATGACATCGCCGCTTAGTAGCGCGATTGGGTCGAGCGTTACTTGCATCTGTTCAACGAACAGTTCGCCAGGTTGGTCTGGGGTGCCGAGCACTGAAATGTTGGTGGCTGAGAGCGCTGGTAGCGGTGTCGCTTGTGGCGATAGCGTACCGATCATCACTTTACGACCAATGCTTTGTGACAGGTGCTCTTCGAGGATCGGTTGGTAGTGATCAAGCGGAATGATGAATGGGATTGAGACAACTATAGCAACCATGGCGGATGAAAAGATAAACAGGCGTTTTAATAAGCGCATAAACATAATGTTTTATTGATCCGCTTCCCTGATGGAATGAGGTGGCTTTGTGGAGCTTCTTTTTGAGATAACGCCGTACTGAAGGGTTATCGGCAGTAAATGATGAAGTGAGTAGCGATTCAGCGGGGAGGTGTGAGGGATGTCACAAACTTAAACAGTGATGTTAGCCATCAACGAGCGCGTAATGAACGGGGAATATTCCGGTGTAATCACTGCTTAGCCACTCTTTTGCTTCTGTTAAATTCCCGAGGTTTTTCAAGCTCTTGACGGCTGCACGATCCAGCACCCGGTAGCCGGAGCTCTGTATCACTCGAATATTAGAAAGTTCACCGTTAGTGGCGATGTTAAGCCCTATTTCGACCGTTCCTTGCCAGCCTCGTTTGCGTGCAAGACGGGGGTAATGAAAGTACGATTCAAGGGCCTCAGATAGACTCTGTTGCAGACGAGAGCTCGCTGTGCTGGTTGCGGGCACCCCGGGTTCGGTGATGT
>Ga0316204_10008665_pt1 | contig 13946 bp, 15 predicted proteins | sample 6monrhotite_MG_2_FD_205661 | JGI IMG/M metagenome (GOLD analysis project Ga0316204, IMG submission 205661) | Microbial mat bacterial communities from mineral coupon in-situ incubated in ocean water Damariscotta River, Maine, United States -... | ecosystem: Environmental > Aquatic > Marine >... | reverse complement strand
AATTCAAATCACTGATTATTCAATTGAATTTCCGATACGTTCCCAGAACATACCTTGACCCACATCCCAATTAAACCAGATCATAAATGCTTTGCCAACCAGGTTATCTTCAGGAACCAGTCCCCAGAAGCGGCTATCGTGACTTTCATCACGATTATCGCCCATAACAAAGTAGTGCCCTTTCGGCACAACCAGATCAATATGACCCTGATTGAAAAAATCGGAGTAATACATATGACTTAAATCCGGCTTACCTGACACCAGCAGAAGCTCATGTTCTACGCCCAGGAGATTTTCCTTTTTCAACAAGGCACCATTCATTTTTTCGCCGGAACCTTCGCCAGCATAATGCCCCAGAAATTTTTGTGGAACGGGTTGTTCATTAATGAACAACATTTTATTACGATAGACCACATGGTCACCCGGTATGCCAATTACCCGTTTGATAAAATTAACGGATGGTTTAACAGGATAACGAAAAACAGCCACGTCTCCATTTTTGGGTTTGCCCGTATCGATAATTTCGTTATTAAGTACCGGCAACCGAACTCCATAAGAAAATTTGTTGACCAGTATAAAATCACCTACCCAGAGATTAGGCATCATGGACTGTGATGGGATGCGAAACGGTTCAAAAATAAAAGAACGTAATATCAGTACTATAAAGAAAATCGGAAAAAGAGATTTGGCATAATCAACCAGAATCGGATCGGTTAATAATGCATCCCGTTCCTGCGCAGTGATCGATTCACCTTTGTTGTCAATTTCTGCTTGTTGTTTTGCGCGACGATCTTTTTCCCATAGTAGTTTGTCCATGAGCCAGATAATTCCGGATATAAATGTCAAAACAACCAGTAATAATGCTATATCAAAATCCATTCTTTTCTCTTTTTGTTATTTATATTGTTACTCAGTAAACTCAGTGGAAGCAAAGCACATACTAATCATTACCAATATGCAAGACAGCCAGAAAAGCTTCCTGAGGTATTTCAACCCGACCAACCTGTTTCATGCGTTTTTTACCGGCCTTTTGTTTTTCCAGTAATTTTCTTTTTCGACTGACATCCCCACCATAACATTTCGCGGTAACATTTTTACGCAGGGCTTTAACATTGGTTCGAGCAATAACCTTTGAGCCGATGGCGGCCTGAATCGCCACATCAAACATCTGTCTCTGGATCAATTCTTTCATCTTTTCAGTCAATTCCCGACCACGACTCAAAGAAAAATCCTCATGGATGATCAGTGACAAGGCATCTACGGCTTCACCATTGATAAGAATATCCATTTTCACCAGTTTCGAGGCTTCGAAACGTTCAAAGTGATATTCCAAAGAGGCAAACCCTCGACTCACGGATTTCAAGCGATCGAAAAAGTCCAGAACCACTTCATTCAGGGGCATTTCAAAGGTCATATTAACCTGATGCCCCACGTACTGCATTTTTTTCTGTACACCCCGTTTTTCAATACACAGGGTTATGACGTTACCAACATATTCCTGGGGCATTAATATATTGGCGGAAATAATAGGTTCACGAATTTCCTCAATAGTTGAACGATCCGGTAGTTTTGCCGGATTGTCCACTTCAATGATTTCACCCTTGGTAGTTAATACCTGATAAATAACGGTTGGTGCCGTAGTGATCAGATCCAGCTCGTATTCGCGTTCAAGACGTTCCTGAATGATTTCCATATGCAGCATGCCCAGAAACCCACAACGAAATCCAAATCCCAAAGCCTGAGAAACTTCCGGTTCATAAAACAGCGCCGCATCATTGAGCTTTAATTTTGATAGCGCTTCACGAAGACCTTCATAATCATCAGAAGTCACCGGAAACAGTCCGGCGAAGACTCTTGGCTGAGCTTCTTTAAAACCCCGGAGTGGGGCTTCACAGGGATTTTTCGCCAGCGTCAATGTGTCACCGACAGGCGCGCCATAAATATCCTTGATACCGGCAATCACATAACCCACTTCACCAGCAGTGAGATAATCTTTTTCCAGCCGTTTTGGCGTAAAAATTCCAACGCCATCAACACCATGTGTACGCCCGGTCGACATAACCAGCATTTTATCTTTACGTTTGAGAGTCCCTTGCATAACTCGAACCAGGGAAACAACCCCCAGATAGGAGTCAAACCAGGAATCTATGATCAATGCCTGTAACGGAGCATTTCTATCACCTGTCGGCGCCGGAATGTGTTGCACCAGATATTCCAGCAGTTCATCCACACCCTGACCGGTTTTAGCACTGCACTGAGGTGCCTCCAGAGCGTCTAAACCAATGACCTCTTCAATTTCAGTCATAACCCGTTCAGGATCGGCTGCAGGCAGATCGATTTTATTCAACACCGGCAGGACTTCTAAGCCTTGTTCTATCGCGGTGTAGCAATTAGCCACACTTTGCGCTTCGACCCCCTGTGAAGCATCAACGACTAATAACGCCCCTTCACAGGCCGCCAATGATCGTGAAACTTCATAAGAGAAATCCACATGTCCAGGGGTGTCAATAAAATTCAATTGATAGGTATTGCCATCTTTAGCATGATAATCCAGAGATACGCTCTGCGCTTTAATGGTGATGCCACGTTCACGCTCAATATCCATGGAGTCCAGGACCTGTGCCTGCATTTCCCGACTACTTAAGCCCCCGCATATCTGGATAAGTCGATCAGATAGGGTCGATTTACCATGGTCAATATGGGCAATAATCGAAAAATTTCGTATAAACTCTAGTTCAGCCACTCAGTTCTCAGCCTTAGATGCTCAATAAAACGGTGAATCATAACAAAAAAGTGTGAAAAAGTAGAGCAAAGAATACGATGAATCACTTTAGAGTCGTTGCTCAAATCCGGCTTTATCAAAAAAGTAATGACAGATTTCTATATCTTTATCATCAGTTAGAACCGGGACCATCTGACCATATTTTTCTTGCAATGAGGCTTGTTTATCAATATTGATCAGGGTGAGTTCAATATGATGGCTGGTTTGATAAGGCTGGATAAGCTGAAACATGTCTTCGCACAGATGACAACCATTGCGATAGTAAAAATGAAACTTCACTGATTATTCCAGATTACAGTTTTTTGTTCACGGGTATGTGAATTGAGTTTCTTTAACAGCACTGGTTCATAGCGCTGTCGTTGCTTATGTTTCTGCGTGTGGTAATTGGAAAAAAACAGCCCCAGAAACAGACCGGAAACAGAAGCAATAATGGCCAATAAATCTATACCTTCAGGCCACCAGGTTTTACTCAGGAAAACTGACAAAGCACCAAAAATGATCATACTGACCAATGGTAAAAAGTAGACCAGCAATGAACCGCTGAGCAAGGCTGATTCTTCAATTCCTATCAACACTCTATCGCCGATTTTTGCGTCCTTGGAATTCAAACAGCGAATATGAGCGGTCTTGTTGCCCACTACCCTGGAAAGTACCTGGGTACCGCAGCCTTTACTCACGGAACATTGACCACAACTGGATTGCCGGTTTGTCTGCACCCAGACATAATCACCTTCACGATCAATGACGATTGCCTGTTCTTCAATCATGGCATTGCCGGTTTTTTAATAGAATTTACAAACTGCAGAGCACTGTCAACCGGAATGGCGCCAATAACAGTGATCTGATTATTACCAACGGTTTTACCCGCCACACTCATGGGACCTATTTTCATTACACCTTTGACTTTCTTATTAACTTCACCTCTATCCTCGATAAACACTGAAACCGATGATAGACCATCACTCAATTGAAACTGTCGCGCATGGCGTTTAGTATCATCGATTAAACCCTGGCGATAGGAAATTGCCTGATAACCCTCGGGGATGCGTTCTGCGTTAAAAAACTGTTTAAATGCTGCTGACAAACCAGCAAATCTTTGTTTGCAGGTTACAGGCGGTTGCGCACTTTTTTGATGTGGGTTACTGCTAAGCTGTTGTCCAACTTTATGATGTAGTGATATATCAGTAAAAAGATATTGTTCAATCGCTTTACCTTCTTTATTAACCAGCTTGTATTTTAGCAAGGTGGCTGTCTCTGGCTCAAACCAGAGATGATAACCGTATCGATGAGGATCTTTCGCTTCAATTAAAACGCCAATGGCATTAATACCTGCCACAGTTTTAGAGTCTGAAATTGAAAAATCATAAGATTTTTGAAGTTCCTGAAAAGTATTATTAACTGTAAACGGAAAACTGGAAGATATCGCATCAAACTGATATTTCCAGCCATTATCAAGCAAACAGAATTGATTGCTCAATATTCTTGAATCGTTATCCTGCTCATCATCCTGGGGAATAAACTCTTCTAAAACCTGGCCGTCGTTATTGACAGTCCTGCGGACTTTGATTGTTTGTACCTGATCATCATAGAGATAAACATAAGTACCTTCAAATAACTGACTGGAGCCATTATGGATAAAACTTTGTAGTAGCTCTTCTATGGAAAGATTTGCAGTTTTATCATCAGGCCTGGATTCTGGAAGCGCCCAGGAAATAGGAGTAAAGGACATGAAAAGAAATGTACTTAATAAACCATAAAGAAAACCTAAGTCTGCCAGTGTAGTTTTATTAGCACACCTATTTGTTAACATATCTTATTCACCATATCGTAAATGACCGAAGCTCCCATTACTTTTGAATTTGATAGGTGGCTGTCCGAACCTTAGGTTGCAGGCTATAAACTGCCCGATTTGTCTCATGTTGGTTAATATATTTTCGGATATGGCTGGACAATGCAGGATCGGCTTCTATCCATTGATATTGTTGCGCAGGAGTATTAGCGACTGCATCGGAGCCACTGGCTGCCAATGCTATCGGCAGTTCAGACTGTGCCTGGATCAAGGATGGTGCTTGCTGATTTATGCCGGCGATGGTCGAGCCTGATGATTCCGTGGTTTCTGAGTTAAATGTCTGAAGTGTCATTAAGGTGACAAACATGACAGAGGCGGCGACAGAAACACCACTTATTAACTTATTAGCAACAATTTTTTTAAACCAGTGTGACTGAGGGACATTATTAGTGGAGACATTTTGTAACAGAACGGCATCTTCAACGAAATGAGCAGGTAAATCTTCCAGAGCAGAAGACACTCTGGAATGAAGTTTATTAGTGATAATGCTCTGTTCAATTTGATCATGTAAGCTGTCATTAACGAGCTGCATTCTGATATATCGGTCTTTATATGCCTGTTCATTCAATAAGGTATCAACTACTTGAGCTATTTCAACACCAGATTGTTCCCCATCAATAAATGCGGATAACAGTTCATGTTTTTGTTGTTCGTTCTCAGACATATTCATCACAGTCGTCTCTAAAGTAATTTTGCTATTGTGATTCGTAAATGCTTTTACTAACTTAATATTTTCATGTCAGCTTTGCGAATACTTCAATATAATTAAATCAATTATTCAATTAATGCTCTAATTTCATTATCTATCGCTTCCCTTGCTCTAAAAATTCTGGAACGCACGGTTCCTACAGGACAGTCCATTATTTCTGCAATTTCATCATAACTCATGGCTTCAAACTCACGTAGGGTGACAGCAATTTTTAATTCTTCCGGCAAAGCTGATATGGCTTGATCAATGGCCAGCTTGATCTCCTGCTTTGCCAAATTAGCTTCCGGTGTGGCGTTATCATGCAAAGCGCTGCCGCCATCATAATATTCAGCTTCCATCGAATCGACATCGGAACGCGGCGGGCGCCGACTTTGAGCCGTCAGATAATTTTTTGACGTGTTAATAGCGATACGATAAAGCCAGGTATAAAAAGCGCTGTCTCCTCGAAAACGCGGTAAGGCCTTATATGCTTTAATAAACGATTCCTGAACCACATCCAAAACATCATCAGTGTCACGGACATAAGGAGTAACCAACTTGGCTAATTTATGTTGATATTTGATAACTAATAGATCAAACGCACTTTTATCACCCCGCTGAACCCTTTTTACTATCTCCAGATCGATTTTATTTTGCGATTCATTATCGCTCATTACTTCCCCGTTATTAGCACAAAGTCATCGGCATTAATATACCAGCTTCTTATACAGACGGCAAAAAGCAGTTATAAAATCATACTGCCCATTGAATAGCCAATAGAAAATTACCGAATCCTCGAAATTTAAGACAGAAAATAAATTAAAAAGTTCAGCTCCGCAACTGATAAATATCAAATTCCTTTAATATTTTATGTATATTGACTGATTCAAGCAAAATTTTTATTTATTTCTCAATTATCAGCAATGAAATGTAGGAATTTTGTTGGTAATTTAGTACCTTAGAAATAGTTATATTTCGTCCAGGTACTTATCCTGTGTTAGTACCTTAGAAATATAGAAATAATAGGAGTTTTTCTACAATCTCATGAATATCGAGTGTTTTGATGTCATTATTTTAGGTACTGGCGCAGCCGGTTTAACCGTAGCATTAGAGCTGGCCGAACAAAGTAAATCGTCGCCACAGGCCAACAATGAACTTAATATTGCTTTAATTTCAAAAGCATCCATTACGGCTGGCTCTACTCTGTACGCTCAGGGAGGCATTGCTGCTGTTCTTGACGAAGCTCATGACAGTATAGACTCGCATATTCAGGATACCCTTGATGCGGGCGCTGGTTTATGCCATGAAGATAGTGTTCGCTTTACTATCGAAAACAGCAAGGCTGCGATCCAATGGGCGATCAGCCAGGGAGTGATGTTCTCAAAAGAAGATAATAATGAGAGTTACCATCTCACCCGAGAAGGTGGCCATTCCCAGCGTCGGGTAATTCATTCGGCGGATGCAACGGGCAAAGCGATTTCACATGGCTTGATTGAACAACTTAAACGTCATGCCAATATAAAAATTTTTGAACATCACCTTGCCGTCGATCTCATTTTAGCGCCAGACAATCCAAAACAATGTATCGGCATTTATTTACTCGATACTCATAATAATCAGGTGATTGAAGTGCCCGCCAAATTTACAGTTTTGGCCACCGGCGGAGCCAGTAAAGTGTACCTGTATACCAGCAACCCGGACAGTTCTACCGGGGACGGTATTGCCATGGCCTGGCGTGCCGGTTGCCGGGTGGCCAATATGGAATTCAACCAGTTTCATCCAACTTGCCTCTATCACCCCAAAGCCAAATCCTTTTTGATCACTGAGGCTCTTCGTGGCGAAGGCGCAAAATTAAAATTGCCTGATGGCACATTGTTTATGCATAAATTTGATGAACGCGAAGAATTGGCCCCAAGAGATATTGTTGCCCGTGCCATCGATTATGAAATGAAACGAACCGGCTCAGATTTTGTGTATCTTGATATTACACACAAATCCCCCGAGTTCATCAAAGACCATTTCCCAACGATATACAAACGCTGCCTGACGTTTGGTATTGATATGACCAGGGAACCGATTCCGGTGGTACCTGCGGCTCATTACACCTGTGGCGGAGTAATGACCGATCTCAAAGGCCAGACAGACATCACTAATTTATTTGCCGTTGGAGAAACGGCCTTCACTGGATTACATGGCGCCAATCGCATGGCCAGTAACTCACTATTAGAATGTCTGGTATTTGGCAAAGCGGCCGCGGAAAAAATCAAAGCTGAACTGGATAATTATCAATGTGAAAGCCCATTACCCCCATGGGATGATAGTCGAGTCACCGGCTCAGAAGAAGGAGTCGTTGTCACCCATAACTGGGACGAATTACGCCGTTTTATGTGGAACTATGTTGGCATTGTCAGAAAAAACAAACGCTTATTACATGCCCGCCAGCGTATCAATATACTTAAGCGGGAAATAGATGATTATTATCGCCAATATCTTATTAATGGTGATCTGATTGAACTTAGAAATCTGGTGACCGTAGCAGAACTAATTATTAACAGCGCCATGCAGCGAAAAGAAAGTCGTGGTTTACACTATACCCTGGATTATCCTTATAAAGATGATAAAAAATTTCTTAAAGACACCATTTTGATTCCATCAGAAAAAATTTAACTCGTGAAGCTAACCCGAGCCGGATGTTTTTTCATCTTCGGCGCTTTGTTGTTCAAGCTTAGCAAAACTGATCAGGCGTAAATAACGTTTTAATTTTCGAAAATCATCAGCCCCCACACTGTTCGCAGTTAAACTGACCGAATAGCCTTTTAGAAAACCAGGAATAAAGGAACGTAAATCCTGGTCACGTAAATTTATTATTACCAGATACTCGGTTAAAATACTGTCACGCTGGATATCTGCCTTGATTATATGAGAATTATTCAATTCTATAAAACACCATCCCAGTTCTGTAAACACCAGCTTATTGACAGATTCCGGATGCCTGAATAACAAATGTTTCCTGAACATAAACTGACCATAGCAACAGAGACCGGTAATGAGTATTAGTTGTTGCCAAAGCAACACCGGTAGCAGGAAAATTGTTATCAGTAGCAGCAGGAAAAAAACTGAATAGATAGCATTCAGCCAGGAACAGGAATGCAGTTTAAGAGTTAACCCGCTTGCGGGTAGCTTCTCTAATTGTGTGGACAATATCCTTGAGTCCATGGTCATCCGGTTCTTGTATTCCCATTAGATAGTCAAATAATACCGGATCAATCACCGTTAATAAATCCTCAAAACAATATTTTTTTTGCTCCGATAAATGTTCATAGTCATACTTAAGAAAATCGGACAAAAAAAGTTCCAGCTCCAACATCCCCCGGCGGCATTGCCATTGCAGGCGTTTTTTACTTGACAATTTTAACAAAGGTCGGTGTTGTTCAGACATCACAACATGTTCTTAAGCATTAATTTTTTGATATTGCCAATTGCCTTAGTTGGATTCAGGTTTTTAGGACAAGCTTCAACACAATTCATTATCGAATGGCAGCGAAATAATTTGTACGGCCCTTCCAGCTCATCCAGACGTTCCTCAGTCGCCTGATCGCGACTGTCAGATAAAAATCGCCAGGCCTGCAATAAGGCGGCAGGTCCTCTGAACTTATCCGGATTCCACCAGAATGAAGGACAGGAAGTGGAACAGCAGGCACAGAGGATACATTCATACAGGCCATCGAGTCTGTCACGTTGTTCAGGAGTTTGTTTGAATTCCACTTCTGGTATCGGGTCTTTCACTATCAACCAGGGTTTAACTGCACGATACTGACTATAAAACTGTGTCATATCGATAACCAGATCTCGAATTATCGGCATACCTGGTAACGGGCGTACGACTATCGGTTCCTTCAAATCCTCAACTGCAGTAACGCAGGCCAGACCATTTTGACCATTGATATTCAGGCCATCCGAACCACAAACGCCTTCACCACAGGAGTGACGAAATGACAGGCTTTCATCCTGTTCGTTTTTGATTCGTCTCAAAGAATCAAGTAACATGGTACCTGGTTCCAGCTCATTCAACTCGTATTCCTGCATATAGGGTGTTGAATCAGTTTCCGGGTTAAATCGATAAATGGTAAATCGCATTATAAGTACTCTATATTGCTTTAATTCGATAAAGACATATTTATTCGTTTACAGATTTAATAAACACGTTCCTTGGGTGGGAACGTATCAACCGTCATAGCCTTGGTACGCACGGGTTTATAGGTCAGGCGATTTTCTTTCATAAAATAAAGGCTATGCTTCATCCAGCTTTCATCATCTCGTTTCTCATAATCCACCCGGGAATGAGCACCACGACTTTCTTTTCTAGCCTGAGCACTGATAACCGTAGCCAGACCAATTTCAATAAGGTTTTCAAGTTCCAGGGCTTCAATTCGGGCGGTATTAAACACAGAGGAATGATCCGATATATGAGCCTTGTTTAATTTTTCTTTTATTTCCTTGACGGCACTGACCCCCTCGGCAAGCACATCCTCAGTCCTGAAGACACCGCAATATTCTTCCATAACCTGTTGCAATTGTGCTTTTAACTGGGAGACCGAGTAACTTTGCTCAGCAGAGTCCTGCTCCTTTGCCCAATGTTCCAGTCGCTCCAGGGCACTATTAAGACTGTCTTCTGGCAATACCTGATGCTGACGATGCGACTTGAGATAATCAATAATATGATTGCCTGCAGCACGACCAAACACCACGATATCGAGTAATGAATTGCCTCCAAGACGATTAGCGCCATGTACGGATGCGCAGGCACATTCACCCGCTGCATATAAACCGGGGATTTCTTCCTCAGCACCGGTACCGATAGGCACAACCACTTGACCAAAACGATTGGTAGGGATACCACCCATGGTGTAATGAGCCGTGGGAAATACCGGAATTGATTCTTCAATTGGATCAATACCGAGAAAAGTGATACTGGTATCCCGAATACCGGGCAAGCGTTTTTTGATGACCTCCGGACCCAGATGATCCAGTTTCAACATGACATAATCTTTGTTCGGACCGCAACCACGACCCTCACGTATTTCTATGGCAATGGCACGACTGACCACATCCCGAGACGCCAGATCTTTTGCATGAGGCGCATAGCGTTCCATAAACCGTTCACCATCACAATTCACCAGGTAACCACCTTCACCCCGCACACCCTCAGTAATTAACATGCCTTTACCAGCAATACCGGTGGGATGGAATTGAAAAAACTCCATATCCTGCAAAGGGATCCCCGCTCTCAAAGCCATAGCCATACCATCTCCGGTATTGATACTGGCATTGGTGTTGGTACGAAATAATTGTCCGGCACCGCCCGTTGCAATCAGGGTCGTTTTTGCTTCGATGATAATTTTTTCACCGGTTTCTATATCAAATGCAAGCGCTCCAAGGACATCGCCCTGATTATTTTTCAGCAAATCAACGGCAAAAAATTCATCAAAAAAATGTGTTTTGGCGCGAATATTTTGTTGATAGAGAGAGTGCAACATGGCATGTCCAGTGCGGTCAGCTGCCGCACAAGTTCGGGCCGCCTGATCACCACCAAAATTCTGACTTTGCCCGCCGAAGGGGCGTTGATAGATCGAGCCGTTTTGCAGGCGGGAAAATGGCACGCCAAAATGTTCCAGCTCTATTACCGTATTGGGAGCAGCCCGGCACATATATTCTATGGCATCCTGATCGCCCAGATAGTCACTCCCCTTCACCGTATCATACATATGCCAGTGCCAATTATCGGGTGTAACATTCCCCAGGGCGGCATTCATGCCACCCTGAGCGGCAACGGTGTGTGAACGTGTTGGAAAAACTTTTGAAACAACGGCAACCTTGGCTTCTGCCTGAGACAATTGCAGGGCAGCCCGTAAGCCTGCGCCACCGGCACCAATAACCAGAGTATCAAATTTTCTTTTGACAATATTCATATAAACGCTTTATCTCTAAATTTATAGGTGCAAAAAAACGGCTCATATAGTTAAGGACAGTGAAAATAAAATCCGTAACATGCCAAGACAGGATATGATCAGAAAAAAACTGATACAGGCCAGAATAGTGAGCCTAAAACTATCATTGGGAACGTAATCCAGCACCACATCGCGCATTCCAACCCAGGCATGTACCGCCAGATGTATAAAGAACAGACCGGTGGCGGTATTCATCAGAGGATGAGAAAACCATTCAACCCATAGCCGGTAGGTCATTTGTTCGGTAGAGAAAATAACTACCAGAAAATAAAGAATATAAAGCACCATAAAAACAGCGGTGAGACGCTGAAATAACCATGCCTGTAGGCCTTTTGCCTGATAACTCATGTTAGACACTCAAAATAAAAATTTATAATAAAAGCAGAGCACAGATAGCAAAAATTAAAAATCCTGTCACCATAACGATTATGGCAGATTTCTGAGCCATAGCCTTATCTATACCAATATCAAGATCCAGAAAAAAATAACGAATCCCGGCAATAAAATGATGCGCCAACGCCCATATTAACATCAAGCTAAACAGTTTTATCCAGGGGCTCTGCAGTTCTGCCTTTGCCAATTCGAAACCGGTTTCATTGGTTAAAGACAGTTGCAAGAGATATAAAAAATAGGGCAACGAAAGAAAAAGAACAATACCGGCGGCTCTGTGTCCAACAGACATAACCGCAGACATAGGAAATTTTACCGAAAGTAAATCAAGATTTTTTGGGCGTTTCCTGGTTGTAAGCATCGTGTGCCTTTTTCTATAAACGATAGTTTAAACAAGGGTTCATGTTCATCATGACAATAATCATCATGACATTAATAATGAAATTTTCTTGAATCTACTTCTATTAGTCATTATATCTATAAATCATATACCTTAATGAGAGTAGATCAAGCTTATGGCAAATAATTGGATGAATTTCCTCAGTGAAATCGGGGCTTCTTTTAATGAACAACAAGAAGTCAATTTTAACTCGGCAAATGAATCAGCGCTCAATTTGCAACAGGGGGATTTTTTCCTGACCGATTTATCATGGCTTGGTATTATTCAAGTTAGCGGTGATGACAAACATACCTACCTGCAAGGTCAATTAACCAATGATGTTAATGCCGTCAGTTCTTCTCTGTCCCAATTGAATGGTCTTTGTACCCCTAAGGGCCGAATGCGCGCCCTATTTTCAATTTTTGCCCGAAAGGAAAATCTCTATCTACAGCTGCCGCTACCTTTATTGGCAGACAATTTAAAACGACTGAAAATGTTTGTTTTAATGAGTAAAGTAGAACTCAGTGATGCCAGTGACACGCTGGCTAAAATTGGCATTTGTGGCAACAAAGCGGTAAAAATTCTGCAAAATTCAGGATTTACTATCCCCACAGAAGTCAATATGGTGACTGAACACGAAGAGTTTCAATTAATTCGTTTATCTGGACAAATGCCCAGGTTTGAATGCATTGGCTCGGCTGAAAATATGCAATCTCTCTGGCAATCGCTGCAACCTCTGGCTCAGTTGATAAATACTGAACACTGGCGTTTGTTGGATATTAACGCGGGGATTCCCAATGTTTTTCCACAAACCAGCGAAATGTATATTCCACAAATGTTAAATTTACAGGCAATGAATGGCATCAGTTTTAAAAAAGGATGCTATACCGGTCAGGAAGTTGTCGCCAGAATGCAATATCTGGGTAAATTAAAACGCCGAATGTATCGAGCTCATTGTGATACCGACCAACTGCCTTTACCTGGAGCGGCACTGCATTCAACCTCTTCGACCAGTGGTCAGGGTTCCGGTAATATTGTTGACGCTCAAAAGTCTTCGGATGGCGGAATAGACTTACTGGCCGTCATCACCACAGATGCCGCGGACAAACAGGATATTTTTCTTGATGAGGATATGAAATTACCTTTAAACATCTGTGACTTACCCTATACTATTGAAACCAGTTAAGTAGCTGACTTGGCAATAGGGCTCGATGTAATTCAATATCTATGTTCAATTGTCAGGAAAAGTTTGCGTTCATTTTTTCATATGCTATAAGTTATATTTAGATTTTAAATTATAAATGTAAAGGGTTTACATTGAGCAATAAAGTACTCGAAGACAAATTTTATGTCGCACTGCTGGATGATTTAGAAAAACAAAAATTAGTATTGCCCACTTTACCTGAAATTGCATTAAAAGTGCGGGATGCAGTAGCTGATGAAGATGCCAGTGCCAAACAGATTGCCGAAGTGATTGCATTGGATCCGGCTATTTCAGCTCGTATGATCCAGGTTGCCAATAGCCCTCTTTTAAGAGGCACACAAAAAACTGAAACGGTCGATCAGGCAATAACTCGTATGGGGCACTCCCTGGTTAAATCCATGGTTACGACAATGGCCATGGAGCAGATTTTTCAGGCCACTCACCCTATAACTGAAAAATACATGCAGGATATCTGGACTCAAAGTACTCAGATTGCCTCTATTGCTGCAGCGATGGCCACTCATTTTACCAAATTGAAACCCGATCAAGCGATGCTTGCTGGTCTGGTACACAACATTGGCGCCTTACCCATTCTCACTCGAGCTGAAGAAGTTCCAGCCTTACTCCAGGATGAAGAAATATTCGC
>Ga0316204_10008663_pt1 | contig 13948 bp, 11 predicted proteins | sample 6monrhotite_MG_2_FD_205661 | JGI IMG/M metagenome (GOLD analysis project Ga0316204, IMG submission 205661) | Microbial mat bacterial communities from mineral coupon in-situ incubated in ocean water Damariscotta River, Maine, United States -... | ecosystem: Environmental > Aquatic > Marine >... | reverse complement strand
GCCAGGGTGGGAAAACCTACGGTGATGTCTTCTTGCAGGCGGAACAGGAATACTCGGCCCACAATTTTGAATACGCCGATACGGATCGATTGAAACTGCATTTTGAAAATGCCGAGAAAGAATGTGTGGTGCTTCTGGCAGCAGAACTGACCCTGCCGGCTTACGATCAATGTTTGAAAGCCAGCCATTTGTTTAATCTGCTCGATGCGCGTGGCGTGATTTCTGTTACCGAACGTCAAGCCTATATCGGACGCGTTCGGACGTTAGCCAAAGGTGCCGCCGAAGGATGGATGCGCAGCCAGGGGATGGGTGTGTAAAGATGGCTGAACTGTTGCTAGAAATATTTTCGGAAGAGATTCCGGCTGGCATGCAGAAACAGGCAGGCGTAGATTTGCAGCGGTTGATCTGCAATGGCCTGAAGGAGGCCGGATTGCTATTTTCTGGTGCCCGCACGATGTCGTCTCCCAGGCGGGTATCTCTGGTCATTAACGATATACCCACCCGCCAGCCAGATATCAAAGACGAACGAAAAGGCCCGAGCGTCAATGCGCCAGAACAGGCTCTTCAAGGATTTATGAAGGGAAATGGCCTTGCATCTATTGACGAAGCTGAAATTCGCGAGCTCCCCAAGGGGCAGTTTTACTTTGCTGTGATCGAGAAGAAGGGGCAGGCAACGTCGGAAGTTTTGAGCCAGCTTATTCCCAGCGCGTTGAAGGCGCTTCCCTGGGCAAAATCCATGAGATGGGGTAACGAAGCGCAGCGTTGGGTCAGACCCATCCATTCACTTTTGTGCGTTTTTGATGGTTCTGTTGTTCCTTTCACATTTGCGGGGGTGCAATCTGGAAAGCAAACCGCTGGTCACCGTTTCTTGTCTACAGGTCCCATAGTTGTTGAAAATTACCAAGCGTATCAGTCGAAATTGCGCGATGCCAAGGTCATGCTCGACCCTGCCGAGCGTCGCCAACTCATTGAGACGCGGGCCAGGGAGTTGGCTAAAGGGGAAAACCTGACGCTGAAAGAAGACCCGGGTCTGCTCGATGAAGTCAGTGGTCTGGTGGAGTGGCCGGTGGTCTACATGGGCTCAATTGATCAGATGTTTATGGATGTGCCGGCCGAAGCCCTTATTTCGTCTATGAAAAAACACCAAAAGTACTTTTCATGTCAGAACCCGGATGGCGGCCTATCGACACGGTTTGTGGTTGTCGCCAATACGGAAACGCCGGACGACGGCAAACAAATTATTGCCGGAAATGAAAGGGTGCTGCGCGCCCGTCTTTCGGATGCCAAGTTTTTCTGGGACCAGGACCGCAAAACGTCTCTGGCTTCAAAAGCGCCTTCGCTCAAAAACAGAATTTTCCATGCCAAACTCGGAACACTGGATGAAAAGATCGACCGCGTTCAAGCGCTTGCTGCGGACATCGCTTCTTATGTTCCTGGTGCTGACAAAGATCGGGTGCGTTCAGCCGCACGCTTGGCGAAGGCGGATCTTTCTACGGGCATGGTTGCTGAGTTTCCAGATTTGCAGGGGGTCATTGGAAGATATTATGCACTTTTTGACGGCGAATCGAACGCCGTTGCCGATGCCATCGCGGAACACTATTCACCCGTAGGCCCCAATGACAGGTGCCCTGTCAAACCCGTGAGCGTTTGTGTCGCACTTGCTGATAAGATTGATACCTTGGTTGGTTTCTTTGCTATTGACGAAAAACCAACCGGGTCTAAGGACCCCTATGCCTTGCGCCGTGCGGCGCTCGGCGTCATCAGATTGGTGCTCGAGAACAATTTACGGCTACCGCTCTCGCGCCTGTTCGAGCAATCTTTTCAACTCTATGGGGTGGGTGAAAACCCGTCCGGTGATCTGTTATCGTTTTTTGCGGACCGTCTGAAGGTCCACTTGAAGGAACGCGGCGTGCGCCACGACTGCATTGATGCGGTCTTCTCGCTGGGAACGGAAGATGATCTTGTACGGTTGTTGGCTCGGGTAAATGCAATCTCGGCCTTTTTGGCGACGCCTGACGGTGAAAATTTGCTCATCGCCTATCGCCGTGCCGCGAATATTCTCAAAATCGAAGAACAAAAAGATGGCAGTTCCTACACCTCTCTGCCTGATCCGGCGCTCTATGCATCCGATGAGGAGCGCCTGCTTTTCGAAAGCCTTGAAAGCGAAAGTCAAGCGATCGCCAGCGCCATCGATAACGAACAGTTCGCGGAATCGATGCAGTCCTTAGCCAAATTGCGCGGGCCCGTGGATGATTTTTTTGAGCACGTGACCGTCAATGCAGACGACGCAAAACTCCGTGAAAACCGGCTTAAACTATTATCACGAATCCGATCGGCGTTGGACGGTATTGCCGATTTTGCCAAAATCGAAGGATAATCGGGCGGTGTTTTCTTGCCCCCGTTCGCTAATCATCAAAAGGGGATAAGTTGCAAATGTCAAAATGGGTCTACAGCTTTGGAGACGGCAAAGCGGAAGGCAACGCAGAAATGCGCGATTTTTTGGGTGGTAAAGGAGCCAATCTCGCTGAAATGTCCAGCTTGGGTATTCCGGTTCCACCCGGCTTCACAATCACCACGGACGTTTGCACCTATTTCTATGACAATGACCGCAATTATCCATCTGACCTGACGACAGCGGTTGATGGGGCAATGGACGAGATTGAGCGGACATTGGGCAATAAATTTGGCTCTGTCGAAAATCCACTTCTTGTTTCAGTCCGTTCCGGCTCGCGCGCATCGATGCCAGGTATGATGGATACGGTCTTAAACCTGGGCCTCAACGATCAAACTGTTGAAGGCTTGGCGGCCAGGTCTGGTGATGCTCGATTTGCCTACGACAGCTACCGGCGTTTCATTCAAATGTATGGTGATGTTGTCATGGGCGTAGACCATCACAACTTCGAAGACATTCTGGAAGACCACAAAGACGATCACGGCTATACACTGGATACAGATTTGAGCGCTGAAGACTGGAAAATGGTTGTCCGCAATTATTTGAAGATGGTCGAGAAGGTGTTGGGCAAGTCGTTCCCGCAAGATCCAAATGAACAACTATGGGGGGCCGTGGGTGCCGTCTTTGGGTCGTGGATGAATGACCGGGCCATTACCTATCGGCGCTTGCAAAGCATACCCGCCAGTTGGGGAACAGCCGTTAGTGTCCAATCTATGGTGTTCGGTAATATGGGTGACGATTGCGCCACCGGCGTCTGTTTTTCGCGCAATCCATCGACCGGTGAGAATGCGTTTTATGGTGAATACCTTGTGAACGCCCAGGGCGAAGATGTGGTTGCTGGTATTCGCACGCCGCAACCCCTGACCGATGTGGAAAAACAGGCTACCGGCAGTGAGTTGCCGTCGATGGAAGAAACCATGCCAGAAATTTATGCGGATCTGGTGAAGGTTCGAAACAACCTTGAACGTCACTACAAAGACATGCAGGACATGGAGTTTACGGTTCAGCAAAATAAACTTTGGATGCTGCAAACGCGTAATGGCAAACGAACCGCAAAAGCAGCACTGAAAATCGCCTGCGATATGGTTGATGAAGGGTTGCTGGATTCAAAAGGAGCCATCCGCTCGGTTGACCCGGCCCAACTCGATCAATTGTTGCATCCGACCTTGGACCCTGATGCCGAACGCAGAATGATCGGTCGCGGATTGCCGTCAAGCCCGGGAGCTGCATCCGGGCGGATTGTCTTTTCAGCGGACGACGCGGAAGAGTGGACGGAGCGCGGCGAAAAAACAATCCTGGTCCGCATTGAGACGTCGCCCGAGGATATTACCGGAATGCACGTTTCCGAAGGCATATTAACCACACGGGGGGGTATGACCTCGCACGCTGCAGTGGTCGCTCGCGGCATGGGCAAACCCTGTGTATCTGGTGCAGGAGATATGCGCGTTGATTACGAATCAAAAACCTTATTGTGCCTGGGGCAAACCTATGGGGAAGGTGACGTCATAACACTGGACGGATCAACCGGCGAGGTCTTCTTGGGTGCAGTCGCAACCATTCAGCCGGAATTGACAGGTGATTTTGGCAGGCTTATGGGCTGGGTCGATGAGTTTAGAACAATGGCTGTGCGGACAAATGCGGAAACACCCCAGGACGCGGAGACGGCTAGAAAGTTTGGAGCAGAGGGTATCGGCCTGAGCCGCACCGAGCATATGTTCTTCGACCCGGCGCGGATTATCCATATGCGCCAGATGATCCTGGCGACAAGTGAAGCTGCGCGCCGAACGGCCCTTGAAAATTTGTTGCCCTATCAGCGGGATGATTTTGTTTCATTGTTTCGAATTATGGAAGGCTTGCCGGTCACCATTCGCCTGCTTGATCCGCCGCTAAACGAGTTTCTGCCGCATACGGATGAGGAGATACTCGATGTGGCAAAGTCAGCGGGTGTTGACGCCAAAGCCGTTAAAATTCGTCGGGTCGAACTGGATGAAGCCAATCCGATGCTGGGGCACCGTGGCTGTCGCTTGGGCATAACCTATCCCGAAATCTACGAAATGCAGGCGCGGGCAATTTTCCAGGCGGCTGCATTGTTGGCTAAGGAAAACCTGGCCGTCGTTCCTGAAATTATGATCCCGTTGATCGTCGATAGACCTGAATTTGACATGCTCAAGGAGCTGGTTGACCGCGTTGCCGGTGAGGTGGAATCCACGGAAGGCGTGAAACTAGATTATTTGGTTGGGACCATGATTGAGCTGCCACGGGCATGCCTACGGGCAGGCGCGATTGCCGAGACAGCTGAATTCTTTAGTTTCGGCACCAACGACCTGACGCAGACGACGTTCGGCTTCTCCCGCGATGATGCGACGCCATTTTTGGATGTCTATCATTCGAAGGGTGTTTTGGCGGATGATCCGTTCATGACCATTGATCGCGACGGTGTTGGTGAGTTGGTAAGAATTGCCAAGGAGCGAGGACGTGCGGTTCGCCCTGATTTGAAGCTTGGGATTTGTGGTGAACATGGGGGCGACCCGGCTTCTGTGCATTTCTGTCAGGAAGTTGGCCTCGATTATGTCTCCTGTTCTCCGTTTCGCGTGCCGATAGCGCGCTTGGCAGCCGCACAGGCAGCGCTGGATATGGCCGACGAGTGATCAGTCCTATTTGGGATACTTACTCACGCCGGATGTAGAAAGTCCAATCGGGCAACGGATGATCATTTTGTAGAACAACGTTGGCGCTGAGTTGGCTCGCACAGAAATCGAACAGGTCGTGGCCGTTGATGTAATACAGGCCGTCATAGATGAAGTTGGCGTCATCACGGAGCATGTTAAAGGCCAGCCCCTTTTTGGTTTTCGACCAGAGCTGTTTTAAACTGTCCTTAACGTAGGCCTCCCAATCCGCTTCGTCTTGGCCAAGGTGCATATTGAAGGTGCCCGAAACGAGCGTGTAATCGGCTTCATCGATCGCGCGAAGATGACGCAGAAAGTGCGCGCGGGGGTCCGTTATTTTGTTGCGGGCAGCGGAAATCATTTTGCTGCTCATATCTGTGCCAAGATAATGGCTGTTCGCCATAACCGGTTTATCTGCGAGATACTCAAATAGCGCCCCATATCCGCAACCAAAGTCGTGAATGGATATGTTACCAGTCAGATCGTCAGAGGTGAATATTTTGCTGAGGAACTCGAAGCGGCGAAACTGGTATTCTTCATTTTGCCAAAATACACCGCGCGGATCATTGCCGAACTGGCTTAAGCGCCGTTCGTAAGCGCGGGTAACCGGCGATAAAAGTTTGGATGCCTGTTTGAGTTGCCTGTCGGACTCTGCCATCCAGCTAAATTATCTTTTAATCGGCAAAAATGAAACTCAGAAACGCGCCCAGTCCGGCTTGGAGACACGAAGCACCGTATCGGCGGCCGTGAGTGTTGTTGATGGGTCGTCCAGATGTTCGAACCGCAAAAGAGCCAACCCATAGCTCCCGTGGCTCGATCGCATTTCTCCAACGACCTTATCGCCCTTACTTAAAGATGCGCCGGGTTCCGGCGTAGGCCCTTCGATGGTGACGGGAACCAAGCGCTTTTTAATGAGACCGCGGTATTTGGTGCGGGCGGTTAATTCCTGGCCCATGTAGCACCCCTTATCCCAATTGATGCCGTTGAGGTCATCAATGCCACTTTCCAGCAAGATCGATTTATCAACGATCAAATCTCGGCTGGACGCGGGCAAACCCAGCCTCAGGCGATGCAGGTCGTAGTCTTCAGGCGTGGCTTTGGTAGCAGCCAAAGGAGAGACAGTACTTTCAAGCATCTCGTTTCTGGTGGCGATCCGAAGTCCGGCTTTGCTGAGGCGCGGATCGATGCTCAAACTGCCTTCTGTCAGATCACGGGCCTGCCCAGTCTGATCTTCCAACTTGGCCTTTTGGGCGATACCATCACCCCAGGCAGCCGCGACTACAAATTCATCCGATAAATCTGTGACGCTGGCATCGGCGCGTAATTTATACATGCGCAGCCGTTTGGATAAGTCTGGTAGACGGGCTTTTTCGCAATCAATAAGAAGCTGCTCACCAGATTGCGAGATGAAAAAATCGAATAAATATTTGCCTTGTGGCGTCAAAAGCGCTGCATAAATGGAGCGTTCCGGTGTGACTTGGGTAATGTCGTTCGAAATGAGGCCCTGTAGAAAATCACGCGAATCGGGCCCACTTATGCCAATAACACTGCGATCTGGAAGGCAGGTGTAACGCAATGACGACATCAAAAATTCCTAATTTGTAACCGAAAACAGCAAAATGACTGGTGATTTCTGGGCTTTCGATACAAGTAAGCAGCCTTGGATCAATTGGCAAGCTCGCAAGCCTTTTCAAGTGCGCACCCGCGCCGTATAAGTGGCGGAATCTTTGGCGTTTAAGTGACGGCTCATGCGCATTTTATTCATCACGGCGACCCGTATTGGTGATGCAATCCTTTCCACCGGATTGCTTGACCATTTGGTGCGTACCTATCCGAATGCGCGGATTACCGTTGTATGCGGTCCCGCGGCAGCTGGGTTGTTTGAAGCCGCACCCAATATCGAGCGCCTCATCGTCATGGATAAGATGGTTTTTTCCCTTCATTGGTTGCGCATGTGGGCGATCTGTATCGGAAAAATCTGGAACCTGATTATCGACCTCAGAAATGCGCCTCTGTCCTATGCGTTGCCATCACTCAAACAGCGACACCTCGGTAAAGTGACCGATGATCGACATCGAATTTTGACCCTGTCGCGGGTCCTCAATCTTGAAAACAATCCGCCGGCACCGAAATTGACCTGTTCTGATGCTGATCGGGCGCTGGCTCGTGACCTGGTGCCTGACGGCGTACCTGTATTGGCAATCGGCCCCACCGCCAACTGGGCCGCCAAGACGTGGTCTCCGGATAACTTTGCTGAATTGACGGAACGGTTGGCAGCCAAGGACGGTCTGATGCCGGGTTGTCGGATTGCTTTGTTCGGTCGCGACGACGAACGCCCACAAGCCATACGCCTTATAGAAGCCATCCCTGAAGATCGACGAATCGATTTGATTGGCCGCCTAAGTTTGGCTGAAGTTTATGCCTGTTTGCAACGTTGTGCGTTTTACGTTGGGAATGATTCGGGATTGATGCATCTTTCCGCGGCGGCCGGTATCCCAACCTTGGGTCTTTTTGGTCCCAGCCAAGAGGTGTTGTACGGCCCCTGGGGCACACACTGTGCCAGCGTTCGAACTCCGGAAGGTTTTGATGATATTCATCCAGATGATTTTGATCATAAGACCAGCGGCTCCCTGATGGATACGCTGACGGTTGATCGCGTTGAAAAGGCGGCACGCGATCTCTGGCGCCAAGTGACGGAGGCCGCGGCGTGAGTGTGACAAACCCGATCAAACTATCAGCCGTGATCAGTGTGCATAATGAGCAGGGCCAACTGGCGGATTGTTTGAAGACGTTATCGTTCGCCGATCAGATTGTTGTCTTGCTCGACAAATGCACGGACCAATCAGGTGATGTTGCACGCGCCTTCACTGACCAAATTGTCAAAGGCAACTGGGCGAAAGAAGGTGAGCGGCGCAACGCTGGCATTGCCGCGTGTGCGGGCGAGTGGATCTTCGAAATTGATGCCGATGAACGGGTGTCGGAAGAACTGGCGCAGGAAATTCGTAAGACCATAGAGACGACGTCATTCGACTGGCATGAAATACTGGTTGATAATTATGTCGGCAACCGCTTGGTGCGTTGGGGTTGGGGCGCGTCGTTTGGTAAAGCCGCTTACCCGGGACTCTTTAGGAAGGGTGTTAAAGTTTGGGGAGACCAACGGGTTCATCCTTCGCTGTCGTGGTCTGGGCGCAAAGGTCCGAAACTTAATAACCGGCTGGTCCACTATGTGGATCGCAATCTTTCCGACATGATCAAACGATTGGATAATTATTCGACGGCCCGTGCAAAAGACCTTCGAGAGCAAAATGTCAAAGACACAACATTGAATAATGTTCGACGGTTCATATCCAGATTCTTCAAGTGTTATGTGTTTCGCAAAGGGTATCGGGAAGGGGGCTATGGATTGATCGTCGCCATTTGCGCCGGGCTGTTCCCGCTGTTGTCGCATTTAAAAGCGACGCTGGAAGACGACTAATGGCACGTGTTTTATTAGCAGACGACGGCATTGAATTTGACGGCCTGACACCGGAGCAACGGCCCTTGGGCGGCGTAGAGTCTTCTGTTGTCAATCTAATGCAGGAGCTCGCCAAGCGTGGCCACGACGTTTTCGTCAGGAACAAATGTTCAGCGCCTATTGTTCATAAGGGCGTTAGCTGGCATCCCATCGATGATGGCGCCTGGCCAGACGATATTGATCTGTATATCGCTAATCGTGGCGACAAATTAATCGAGCGAATGCCGTCTGCCAAACGAACCGTGTACTGGACGCATAACCCGGCCAAATACATGATGAAATGGCGATACCTATCTAAATTTTGGCGGGTCAAGCCAGCGATTATCTTCATTGGTGATTATCACGCGACCACCTATCCTGGGTGGGCGCCCGGTGGCGATCGTGTGGTCATTCCGTATGGAATGCCAGATGAATTTTGTATCGCCAAACCGCAAACTGAAGCGCCTTCGCCACGTGCGATTTTTACATCCAATCCACTTCGTTCCCTCGACTGGTTGCTTGATCTTTGGTCCGCTCAAATCGAACCCCAGGTTCCGGGCGCAGAACTGCACCTGTTTACGGGAGCTGCGACTTATGGAGCTGTGGGAGACAAAAAAGCGGATGCGATGAACAAGGTCATAGAGCAAGCAAATCAATTGAGCGGACAAGGTGTCGTCGTCAGAGGGCCTGTTTCTAAAAGTGTATTGATCGATGAATTTACAAAGGCCCGTTGCATGCTCTACCGGGGTGATATTAATGAGACGTTCTGTCTGGCGGTGGGCGAAGCTCAAGCGTCGGGTGTGCCAGCAGTGGTCCGTGATTTGGGATCTGTCGTTGAGCGGGTGAAAGACGGGCAAACAGGTTACGTTGCAAAAACCGATACACAGTTTGTCGAGAGAGCGATTGATCTTTTGTCCAATGAACAAACATGGCGAACACAGCACGAGGCGTCTCTTGATTTGCAAGGGCGTTGGCGCTGGCCGGATGCGGCAGCGCGTTTTGAAAGCCTGATGCTGGGGTAATGCGGAGCCAATGAAAATACTTCAAATTATGGCGGGAGCTGATATTGGTGGTGCGGAACTTTTCTTCGAGCGCCTCAGTATCGCCATGCGCAAAAAAAACTCCATCGAGCAACGCGTTCTGATACGCGAAAATGCAAGCCGCAAAGAGCGTCTTCAAAAGGGTGGCGTAGATCCGGTTGAACTGAAATTCGGTGGCAAGCTTGATTGGGCGACACCGCGCGCCATCAAACGAGAGATAAAGAAGTTCAAACCGGACATTGTCCTCACCTGGATGAACAGGGCGTCATCCATGTGCCCAAAGGCCAAGAATGCAGAGTTTGTTCACGTGGCACGGCTGGGAGGTTATTATAATCTCAAGTATTATCAAAACTGCGATCAGCTGATCGGCAATACCGAGCACATCAAAGATTATTTGATCGGGGAGGGTTGGCCTCAGGACAAAGCGCATTACCTACCAAACTTCGTTTCGCGTGAGCAGCCCCCTGCAGTCGATCGCAAAACTTACTTTACGCCCGAAGGCGCCCCGTTGATCGTTGCTCTCGGTCGCTTACATGAAAACAAAGCCTTTGATGTTCTCCTGAATGCACTTTCGCGCGTTCCCGGCGCCTATTTGTGGATTGCAGGGGATGGCCCGCTTTTGGGGCAACTCGATAAATTGGCCGAGAAGGTCGCTGTCAAACCGCGGGTTCGTTTTCTGGGGTGGCGCGACGATTCAACCGCTTTACTTCAGGCCGCCGATTTATTTGTCTGTCCCTCCCGGCATGAACCGCTGGGCAACACAATCATCGAAGCTTGGGCCCAGCAAACTCCGATAGTAGCTGCTGACAGTTATGGTCCGGGAACTTTGATTACCCACTTAAAATCGGGTGTTCTTGTTCCTGTGGACGATGCGGTAACGATGGCGAAAGCCATTAAAAACGTGATCGAGGATCCAGCACTGGCGACCCGTATTGTTGAAAATGGATACGCGGAGTTTGAAGAAAAATACACGGAAGAAGTTGTGACCGCTCAATATCTGGAATTCTTTCGGAAGGTCTTGGAACCATGTGCGGCATCGCCGGTATAATGACCCGAGATGGTTCGCCACCGGCGGACCAGATATTAAACGCCTTCGCTTTAGCATTGGCGCACCGGGGGCCAGATGGCAGCGGTCGATATATCCAGAACGATACCGCCTTGTTGCAAACCCGGTTGGCAATTATTGATTTGGAAACAGGCGACCAACCGCTGTTTGTTGATCAAGGTGAAGATAATTCACCGTTGGCACTGGTCGCTAATGGCGAGATTTACAATTATCTAGAACTCAAACAGCAAATTGCCGGGGCTGATTATCAAACCCATTCGGATTGCGAACCACCGCTTTATCTTTATCAACAACATGGCATTGAATTTGCCGAGCACCTGCGCGGAATGTACGCCATCGCCATTTATGACCCGGCGAACCAACGTCTGGTGATCACACGCGATCCGTTCGGGATTAAACCCTTGTATTATGGCGCGACCCGAGATGGCTTTGTGTTTGCGTCAGAGTTTCAGGCGTTCTTAAAAGCGGGCATATGTTCCGCAAAAATTCGCACCGAGGCACGAGACAGCCTACTGCAAATGCAATTTTGCTCGGGCGCGGAAACAATACTGGAAGGTGTTTATCGGGTTCTGCCTGGAGAAACACTGGTCGTCGAAAAAGGCGAAATCACCAATCGCATCGTGTTGGGATCACTGCCAACGGGTGGCACGCGCGTTAGCCGCGCGGATACAGCGCTTGAGAAACTTGATCAGGTATTGATGGATAGCGTCGAAGTCCATCAGCGCTCGGACGTTCCTTACGGTATGTTCTTGTCAGGAGGCATTGATTCATCTGCGATCCTCGCGCTGATGGCGCGCCTGAACCCTGACCCGGTGCAAGCTTACACAATTGGATTTAGCGGCACGGCTGCCCACGATGAACGAGAGCACGCGCGGGCGGTGGCCAAGGCAGCGGGAGCGGATCATCATGAGGTTGATTTCTCGGAAGATGATTTCTGGAATTTGCTAACAGAAATTGCCTCCACCATGGATGACCCGGCTGCCGATTACGCCATATTGCCGACCTATAAATTGGCGTCCGAAGCTCATGAGGCTGGCCTGAAGGTTGTGTTGTCAGGTGAAGGGGGTGACGAACTGTTCGGCGGCTATGGGCGATACCGGCGTGCCATGCGTCCGGCTATCCTCGGTGGACGTCAGATGCGCCAATCTGGTGTCCTTGACGGGATGGGCATATTGAGAGTAAGCGGCACCCAGTGGCGACATGACTATGATGCGGCCGCGGATGAGATCCCAATCGATTACAGCCGCTTGCAGAAAGCCCAGGCACATGATTGTGCGGACTGGCTGCCCAACGACTTGTTAACCAAACTTGATCGTTGCCTGATGGCGCATGGGGTAGAAGGGCGTGTACCATTTCTCGACCCGAAAGTCGCGGATTTTGCATTTAGCCTGCCTGATGGAATGAAGATCAAGTCGGGGCGTGGTAAATGGTTGCTTCGCAAATGGCTGGACAAGAATTTGCCAGAAGCCGAAGCCTTTTCAAAGAAGCGCGGGTTCACGGTTCCCGTCGGAGAATGGATTTCCGGCAAGGCTGCTGAGCTTGGGCCACTGGTTGCGAACCAGCCGGGTATCGATGAAGCCTGCCATAAGGATGCCGTCATCCGACTGTTTACAGCATTGGGCGATGGGTTTGACAAGAAACGGGGGCAGGCCGCGTGGCATCTTTTGTACTACGCGCTGTGGCATAATGCGCATATCTGCGCCGGTAACACGTCCGGACATATCATGGATACTTTGAGTTTAAACAGAGGTTAATGTAAAAATGGACCAACTGACAATCCGACGGCCCGATGACTGGCATTTACATGTGCGTGATGGCGATATGTTGAAGGCCGTCGTGCCCTGCACTGCGTCGCAATTCGGCCGTGCCATTATCATGCCCAATCTGGTGCCACCCGTCACCACGGTGGCTCAAGCCATTGCCTATAAAACAAGGATCATGGAAGCGGTCCCGGACGGTGTAACGTTCGATCCGTTGATGACTGCCTACCTGACGGATGGCACGGATGCGCAAGAGTTGGCACGTGGCTTTGAAACAGGTGTTTTTTCTGCGGTCAAATTATATCCAGCAGGAGCCACGACAAATTCGGAATCGGGTCTTACCCATATTTCGAAAGCGACGGCCGTTTTAGACGTTATGCAGAAAATCGGTATGCCGTTGCTGGTCCATGGTGAAGTAACGGACCCGTCGGTTGATATCTTTGATCGCGAAGCCGTGTTTATTGATCGGGTTATGAAACCGCTACGCGCCCAATTTCCCGAGCTGAAAATTGTTTTCGAACATGTGACAACCAAGCAGGCGGTCGACTACGTAACGGATGCAGGCGTTTTTACCGCTGCGACGATTACGGTTCACCATTTGATGATTAATCGCAATGCAATATTTCAGGGCGGCATTCGACCTCACATGTACTGCCTTCCCATCGCCAAAAGAGAAGAACACCGTCTGGCACTGCGTACGGCTGCGACGTCTGGCCATCCCAGTTTTTTCCTGGGTACAGACTCCGCACCGCATCCGCAAGACACCAAAGAAACAGGCTGCGGCTGTGCAGGCGTGTTCACGGCATCAACCGCCTTGGAGCTTTATGCCCAGGTTTTCGATGAAGACAATGCCCTGGATAAACTGGAAGCGTTCGCGTCGTTGAATGGCCCGGCGTTTTACGGATTGGCAGCGAACTCAGACACCATAATTCTCGTAAGATCCCCCTGTGTTGTGCCAGATGAATTGAGTGTCGCCAACGGTCAGCCGGTGGTTAATTTCAAAGGAGGCGAGACATTGGCGTGGTCGATAAAAGCAAACTAGCCATCCGTGCTTTCGAGCCAGCGGACGTAGATCCTTTTATGGCTTTGTTTCAAAATACGGCCTTAAAAAAACAGGTCCGCTCGAATAATGGGCCGCCCATCAGCGACGAAATTGCGCCAATGGCAATTTTCCGGGACCGTTTGTGCGTTAGCAGACCGGAGGTATCTATGTTTTAAGCAAACTGAATTCTTGACCAATTAGTAAATATCCTGAACACTGAGGTGAAAAAAAATCACAAAAAGTAAAAATCACAGGAGAAAAATCAAATGCGCAAACTAAAGGCAGTTATCAACAACAAGATCAGCCGTCGCCGTTTTATGGTTTCGACAGCAGCAACCTCATTGGCAGTTGGTTCCCTAGCAGTATGTCGGATTTGCGCTAATTTAGTTATTTTATAAACATGGGAGTGTCTGTCAGGCCATCAATTTT
>Ga0316204_10008662_pt1 | contig 13949 bp, 20 predicted proteins | sample 6monrhotite_MG_2_FD_205661 | JGI IMG/M metagenome (GOLD analysis project Ga0316204, IMG submission 205661) | Microbial mat bacterial communities from mineral coupon in-situ incubated in ocean water Damariscotta River, Maine, United States -... | ecosystem: Environmental > Aquatic > Marine >... | reverse complement strand
AAGCGCCATGCCGATCTCCAACACGGTACACAACCAGCGCATCACCGTCCTTAACCCGTTTTGCACACAACGCCAGATCATGAAATGGCGTTAACCGCTCATCATTCCACATCTTGCATTCACCCCAGACGAGCAGGTAGCGTTTGATCTCGTCACTCAAATGGCCCACCTGACTAACGTCCAAAGGATACGTCACCGCAGTATCAATTGTTTGAATTGGTGCCGACTCCGCCATCTCCGTACACACCAGCAGCAGCGGCCCCTCATTGCTCTGGACCTTCGAAACCAGCCGATGATACATGAAAGTTTCCCGACTTCCCCTCAACGTATTTATTTCAGTGCTGATGTGATCAACAATCGGCTCACCACCGTAAAGAACCAGGTTCAAACCAGCGCCGACTTCCTCATCAACATCACCGACCACAGAACACGGCATATTTACTGCTGCGAGAGATCTTTCGCCGCCAATAAATCTACCCCATGTACTTTGTTTCCCGACGGCATGAAAACACAACCGTCCGGCTTCCTCACGCAGCAAAACTCCGTCACTAATGAGAGGGTCATCGGTTTCCTTAACGTCATCAATGGCAAAACCATTCTCAATCAACAATCCCTTTGTTCTATCAAGAACCGGCCTGTCTTTACCAACCTTAGATAGGTCGCCTTTTTGAATTATGGTTCTGTTCGTGTCGGCATCGTCATCCAGCACTGCCGCGACCCGTAGCGCCTGCCGCCGAACCGCAGAGCCCTTCGCAGTCAATGAAAGCTTGCCTCCTTTACGCGCACGATTAACCAGCGTGCAACCATAATAATCCTCAAGCTTTTTTACGGATGCACTCACGGCATTGGCCGTTCGACCCACTCTTTCCGCCGCCTGGCCCAAGGTAACACTTTCACCAACCGCCAACAGCACCCGTAATTCTTGGATAGACGGGCCTTTAAGATCTGCGCTCAGCCTCTTGTTTTCTTGCTCAAACAAAAAAAATTCTCCCTGAAACAATCTGCCAAGGTGTAGCACGATACCGAAATTCAACCAAAACTTACGAGCGGATGCAATTAATATATCTACAAAATTTTGTGATTAATTCTAAACCATCCACAGATTATCTTGTCCGCCAACTCAACAACGAAAAACTAGACTCATGATATGAATCACAAACCTTCATGAACACCGTCCCGCTACGGCCATCAGACAAAACCAGTTAAAGGAATTCACTGATGTTCAACAATGTCTTTTCACTTCCACTAAAAACCTTCCCGCAAGGAACGTGGTGGATTCTGTCGTCTGGTCAACTTAGAGACGGCTCGGCACTGGATGACACATTTAATGAAACGTTCATCTCAGATCTCGGGCAGATTAAAATTGTTAATTACGAACGCACTCTCTCGCTATTCTTGGATCTAGGCGCTGTGAGCGAAGAGGCGCTTACAGTGCTCAAAAGTATGTTGGCCCATAGCCTCTCGCACACAGAATTCCAGTTGAGTTTTGGGCCAACGCTTGCGGCGGTCGAACATTACTCGTCGCACGGCGGCTGCATCAATCGACTCAACGAATTACAGTTTTCCCGTCATCGCGCCGCGCCGGATTAAAGTTTGAGCGGATTTTTCTGAACAGGGAAGATGACAAAACAAGCTAATATAAATGAAGTCACAAGTTCGTCAGCACCAGAAAACCTCATGAACACCGTCCCGTTGCTGATTGGTCTTATGCTTCTCCGAAGGGACGCCGTTTCAGAAAATGAGACAATTGGTCATCATATTCGTAAATGGTCGGGTGTCGGGTTGCCGGATGCGGACTGGATCGAGGGTTTAGAGGCAATGGTAAACTGCGAGTTTGTAGAGCGTGCAGACGAAACCGAACCCAACATAACCCCGCATGGCGTTCAACAGGAGTTTACGCTAACAGACTCGGGGCTTCGAGCTGTGCACAGAACCCTTTCGGCCCTAGACGGGGTACGGTTAGGGTCCGTAGCCCTGGTGCAGCAATTTGAGCCGACAATTTTAAATGCATGCATTGGTCAAAAAATCAAGCAACGGCGCGAAGAATTGGGTTTAAGCGCCGTCGAAGTGGCTAACCTCTTGGACCCGCCTTTACGCCGCGACAACTATCTGAGCATCGAGGCAGGGGAGAATAGCATCAAAGGGTCCCATTTATTTCAGATGTCGGAGATTTTTGACATGCCTATCAACGGTTTTCTAGAGACAGTGGATTTGGTGGCGGCGGCTGTGCACGGGACCCGCGCCGCGATAGAAGAAAGGCCCAATCCGGCGTATTGATCAGGTATTATGCAAAGCGCCCTACCGGCTGGCTGGTCTTAACAATCTGGTCGCCCGAAGATCGGCAGGGATAAGATTTTCAGCATGAAATATCGACCCTAGAGAGAGAACTTCGGGCCTTCCGTCTGGCGAGCGGGCCGCAACCAGGACAGCGAGCGCAAATGAAAATGGCGGCACCCGCGAGGGAACCGCCATTACTTTAGTATTGGCGAAAGGTTAAACGAAAAACGCCTTTACGATCAGGCTGACGACGCCCGCAAGGATTAGCGCTGTCATAACCTCAAGGCGGGTTAACCGCCCCTCAAAGCCGGCTATCTCTTCGGCTGCGGCCTGCGCCTTGTCTTCCGGCGCTCCGGCTGCCTTGAAAGCCTCATATGTTTTGGCAAGCATCAAACTCATAGTATTTCCTCTCTTTCCTGAATATAGCATCATTTAAACTGACTTCAAATCTTTGACTACTCGGCCCGCAGGTCCGCGAGATCAATAATCGTGAAATCTCCAAACCCGGGAAGCTCCTGAACTTCAATGACCTCTCCCCACTTCTCGACGGCGGCGGTCCTGGCCGTCGTTTCGTCGCTGGCAGAAACCCACTTGATAAGGCCGTCCGTTGCATCGGTGCCCCCATCAAAGCCGACCAGTTCAATCTCGAACATTTTCATTGTTCATCCTCCCGCTCAGTCTCGGGATACGGGCTAAAAACAGGGTCAGAATGGCAATAAATTGGCTGCTTCGGGTACAGCCCCGCAAATCAGAGTTGATTTGAAGGCTGCCCCCAAAATATTGTATAATAGGGCAGGCTCCGATCACTTTCAGGAGGCGAATTCTATGGTCGAACTGGACTACAGCGCCGAGCTGTCGCGGCTATTGTCGGAAATGCAAGGTGAGCAAGGCGACGCCCATGAAATTCTTATGCGCCTTAAGCAACTCATGGCCACCATGCGCGCCGAAGGTTTAACCGTCCCTCAAGATTTCAAAGACCTGGAAGCTGGGCTGGACAAGGAGTTTGAGGTCGCAGCAAAGAACCGGCCATGAGACCCAACAATTAATGCCGATTTATCGAGATATTTGCATCATCCGGAAGTCAGCGGTCGCCATGTTCTCTCAGGGGCTCGCCAGTCAATTCCTTCCAGCAACATCGACAGTTGTGCCGGGCTGCTGGCCAACTTGCCGTCACGGTAAATAACCTGAAATACTGTTTCATCCGTCTTATCACTGCTCAGCGTTCCTTTGATGTAATCGTCAGTAAGCATCGGAAAACCCCAGCCTTCAAGCGAGCTGCAGTTGAAAACCGGCATGCCCCCCAACCCGGGAGCAAAGCGAAAGGAGCGGGCAGGGGGCAACAGCGACCTTGAAACAGGCGGGCGTTTCTTCGGTTAAGCTTGAGGGTAAAAGCATTTGCCTTTGGCAAATCACACATCGAATCTCTGAATTCCCAATAGTCGGGAATTCATCCGTAACCCTTCCCGACCTTTACCGAATACATGGATTCGTTGTAAACGAATATACAGTGTTACGCGGAGACGATTTAATGCGGTTCTCAGTACACATCGGTAATCAGATCAGACGTCGGCGTGAAGCCCTTGGCATTAGTCAGCAGAAATTGGCTGATGCGATGCAGCCGCAATTCAAACAACAAGTGATCTCGAAGATGGAACGCGGCACCATGGACCCGTCGTCGAGTGTGCTGTTTGAGCTGGCTAACCTGCTTGATGTTGAGGTCTCTTACTTTTTCGAGGGCCTGGTGTTGCCCTCGCCGATGCCCGCGTTCAAACCGCATCCTGAAGACCTTGACGACGCTAAACCCGCCGTCAAAACATCGGCAGGGAAAAGACGTTCTGCCGAGAACGTTCGACCCTGAGAGAGATGTTTCAAAAGTGGCCGTCCGAAGGACCGGGGAATAAAAGCGGCCCAGCCTGCACAGCAGGTTGATTTTAGGCGCGTTGTTTTCTTGTGACAAACTGGACCGCCAGCCAGGAAGGGTGTTCTCCTGGCAGGACTCGAACCTGCAACCATTCCCTTGCGACAGGAAAGCTCTAATCCAGTTGAGCTACGGGCGAATGCCCATCGCGGTCACAAAAAAACGCGGGTCAAATTCCAGGCCTCACCAGCCAGGGGCGGGGCGGGCCGCTTGAGTTTCAGCTCTATAAACGCTATCTTTACTGGACCTTGCGATAGGAAGTTGAGCTTCAAAAAACGGCGGCACCCGTTCAGGTGTCGCCGTTTTTCACTCCATCAATCAATCTCAGAGATCGGCGCGGCAAAGATTTTCAGTCCTGAAATACCGACCGCGAGAAAGGTCTCTGACTTCATTAGTCGTTCTTCCTTTGTTCCATCCTCCGGGTTGCCCTATATTTCCCCCATGACACAAAACACCCTGGCCGAATTCATCGCCTGGCGACACGGCGTCACGGTGACCTGTACCAACAAGGAATGCCCGCACCTGGCAGAGACCGGCAACGCCTTCAAAAGGCGATTGCCACTCAAAGAGCTGGCGGAAACATACGGCGCTCACCGAACCTTTGACGAGATCCTGCCGCGCCTTACCTGCTCTCAATGCGGAAGCCACAAGTTCAGTATGATTGTCGATCTGGAAAGAGCGCCGTCTGGAATGACCGGATACGGCGGCGAAAGTTTAAGAAAACCTGTTCGATCCTCCACATAAGAACGTGAGGGCAAAACCTATAGGGGGCGTTGCGGATGATGTGTATGAATTTTTGGCCGCAATTGGGCGGGTAGGGGCCTAGATTTATTACGTGACGTTTCGACGGAACATGACCCCTATCGGACTTCCATACATTGATATACATTCGAGAACGTAGTCGGTGGAGGTATTCTCATGAGACTTTTTTTCGCTATGCTTGCATCAATAGTCCTTGTCGGATGTCAGACGACGAGTTCCAACCAAATTGCAAAACCGTCGGAGATTGCGTCACGCTCAATCACTGTTTCACCGCAATACCTTGATCGTTGTGCCGCCAATTTCAATATATCGTATGAGTACGGAATCCCTTACAGCGAGCGTTCACACTATCGTCTTCAAGGACTAAATCATGCGGGGATCGATCTTAGAACCAACAGAGATGCTGGCGATATTGTCCTGGCAGCAGCTCCTGGACGGGTGTTGGATTTTGTGTCTGTCTCAGATGGAGAGAAAAACCTAGCGATCAAACATTTTTTGGCGATTAAGGATGGCGCGAGCATAAGTTTTTACAGCCCATACACAAAATATTCTCATTGGGACAAAGCACTGGTTAAGGAGGGAGATTGGGTCGAAGGCGGACAACCAATCGCAACCTCCGGTTATCGATATAAGCCCGGCAGCAGTTGGGGGTATGCACCTGAGCATTTGCATTTCGAAATTGATTTTCGCAACAAATTCCCTGTCCATCTACTGAGAGAGTACCTTGACGGGTCACTTGATGTAGCGCGGTTGGAAAAACCGCTAGGAAGTATCTCAAACAACTACTGGAACTACGAAGCCCGCGAAGATGTAAATCCGCATTATTTTTGGCATGATGGTGTTGGCAAAATGGCAACCTTTGATCCCAAACGGCATAGTTGGCCAAACACGAAACGGGATGACTATCCAGATAAGGTCGAAACAATGAAGTTCGTTTTGCCGTTGATCCGGCCTGGATGCAACCCGGTACTCGATGCCTATCTAAAGCAACGATACGGCTATGCGGGATAGTTCGTCGCCGATATTCACGATTCCGCTGTTGGCACGCAAGCGTCGTGAGCGCCGCCATTAATTTATGACCGTACCTGTACCGATAACGGACATCAAGGGCGTGTGCAACGGTCATGACCGGACGCATACCGCTCACCGAACCTTTGACGAGATCCTGCCTCGCCTCACCTGCTCTCAATGCGGAAGCCACAAGTTCAGTATGATTGTCGATCTGGAAAGGGCGCCGTCAAGAATGACCGGATACGGCGGCGAAAGCCTTAGAAAACCTGCCCGATCCTCCACATAAGAACGAGAGGGCAAAAACTTAGAGTTATTCACATTTTTGTGGATAACTGGCGTTATCACTTCAGGGGGCGTTGCGGGGTCTCCCCGCAGAAGGGGTAGCGGAAAACAATAAGAGGTCGGACCCACTGGACCGATCCTTTATTGGTTGCAGCGAGGGGAAAACTTTCCCCCCAAATCTAGCGCCGCTAAACACCTAAAAAACCTACGACTTATAAGTCCCGCAATAAAACAGGTCCTTCACCCCGCGCCGCCTGTGCCAATTCTTCCGACAACGCTAAAGCTTCAGATCTCGTAAGAGGCAAAAGTACCTTCTCAGACAATTCACCTGAGCTTAACTCTACTGTCCTGGCTGTTTCATCGACCACCAGAACCACTTCACCGTCTCCGGACACACATGCTGAATATGGTTTCATAAAACAGTCTCCCAAACCGACCTATTTCCAAGATTCACAAACAAAAACCCCAAATCTCCTAATCAGAATACATTTTATTCCAACGACGCCCCGATTGTGCACCTCTGACCATGCAACCCTTCCAGAGTTCTTCTAACTTTTGACACGATTTCCAATATCTCCGCCTGCCTCGCGATAATCTCCTTGGCTTCGCGGGCCAGACGATCAGCGACGAGTTGAGCGTTGCAGGCTTCAGACTGCACGGTCGGTCGGCGGTGTTCCAGATCTTCATACTCTCTCTGAAGGCGAGCTATTTGTGCCAGATAATCGTGTACTCTTTCCGCTTCACTCACACCCCAGTCTCCCCCCACGCCGCCATTTCGACGGCTCGACAAACTCACCCTGCCAGATCCCGCGCTTCGCCGCTCTGGCCTCGTCCTCAGCCTTGATAAACGATTGTTTCAAGGCTGGCACCTGATCAAGGTATCGCCGATAGGCGATTCCCCAACCGGCACGAACAATCGACACATTCAGACTATCATCACCATGATAACAGACACCGACCATACGCCCATAGGTGTACTGGCCGGGAACGAATTCGCACCTTAATTCTTCTTTCGATAAATACCGGCTGCCAACCCGGTATCCCAGAAGATCGGCGACAAACTGCGTTGCCTCAGCGCCGCAGGCGTAACACTCACCCTGGGCATTCTTACAAAGTTGCTTCTTTTCCGGCGTATCAACGCCAAACAATCGAACCTGAAACAGCGGCGTATCGCCGTCGTCCAAAAGGACACGCCCCCTGATTTCATCGGCACTGACTGCCGTTGACATCATCAGTCCAACAAAAACCAACAAACGAAACACAATAATTTCCTTTCAAAGCCTGGCGTTCGGGTCGCGCACTGCGCTCCTGCGGCCCATCCGGCCTGACCTCACCAATCGTCAGCTCTATGAGCTGCCTTAACGGCACCGATCGGAGCCATCCGCCTCGCGCCCGGATTGCACGGTGCCTTTCGGCTATCAAGGGGAAGGGCGAGGGGAGGGCGCAGTGGGTTAATGTTGAGGGCTTAAGCCGGTTCTGACAACGGTCTTAATCAAAGCATAGATCCCGTCCTTGACCTCACCTTCCGGCATGTCATTTAACAGCCTGGCCGTGCGAATGGCTTGATCAGGGATGCCCCCTAGAGGATCTGTAACAAGACAGCCGTCAATCACCAGGCTGTCCAGTCCGTCATAAAAATAGGTGACCGGGACCCCGAGAGCCGTTGCGACGGCCAAAATGCGGGTTGCGCAAATCCGGTTGGCGCCGGTCTCATATTTCTGAATCTGCTGAAAGCTGATGTCCAAAACCTTCGCCAAATCGACCTGCGTTAGAGCCTTGGCGACCCGGGCCTGGCGGAGTCTCAAGCCGATTTCGGCGTCCTGTTGGCGCTCGGCGCTATTTCGCTTGCGTCCTGACATGATCATACCTTTCAGATCTGCAAAAGATTAAAGAGTGTATCCTTCCGGGCGAACGTCAAGGTGAAATCCTTCGGTGACAAACAGCGGCTCGGCAAAATGCCAGAGCTTGCCGGAGGCGACGCTGTTCAATTGCTTCAGCGCCGCCCCTTCGGCGCTGCGTGGATCTGTGGCATGAATGTGAACAATGGCCGTCCCGGCCTTGGCTGATGCACTTTGCCTGGCGGCGTCGATTGAATAGAGAACCACCGTATAGGGCCGCTCGTTTTCCGGAAGGATCTGAATATAAGCCTCCGGATCGTCGGGCATTTGAGCATCGACGGCGGGTGGCTCGTCTGGAAATATTTGATCGGTCGGCATGTGACAGATCCTTATCTGTGTTTATCGGCAACTGACTCGACCGCAGCCCTTAACGCGGACAGCTCAAAATTCAGGCGCTTTCGCTCGGCCTCTTTGCTGGCGATCATTTCTTCCAGCGCATCCGTGATCGACAGATGTTCTTCTTGTTGTGTTTTGCGCCGTGTCTGTATTGGTTTAAGCATCTGACTGACTCCACTAAAGAGAGAAGGGCGACGGGAGGGAGGGACCCGCCGCCCTGGTGAGTGAGGACTAGTCGCCCTCTGGGAGTTTCGGGCCGACCTGGATGTCATCGACGTGCAGCTCGTAGAAGTATTTTTTCTCGCCGTCTTTTTCCGAGGTGGCGGATTTGAGGTCGCCGGTGATAAAGACCTGGCGTCCTACCGGAACATTGTTCTGGATGAACTTGACCGTTGCCGGTTTGAAACACACGACGTTGTGCCAGTGGGTTTCGTTCTGCCACTCGCCATCCACCTTGTAGCTTTCCTGGGTGGCGATTGAGAGTCTGGCGAAGGGTTTGTTGTTGGCGGTTTCCTTGATTTCGACTTTTCCGACGTTTCCCTGAAGTTGGGCCTTGGCGAAGCTGATCATTTGTCTGTTCCTTTTTGACTGTGGGCTAAACCCGTTGATGATGTTTTGAACTCACGGATGCTAAGGGGCCTGTGACAACCGAAAGACGGAGGGTCCGCACCCGTGCGGAAACCGTTTTGGCAGGTTGTCAGATAAGGACCGGGCAGACGTAAAAACGACATCCTTTTGAAACGGGTCGCCCGCCTGTCGAAGATCCGGAACTGGCTATGATCTGCTTTGCCTGGCTCAGAAAACGCTCGGATGCTAGAGCGAAAACAAACCGCCAATTGACCTTTACGCAACCGAGCTGCCCCGTGAGACAAACGGGGATGGCGGGCAGGGGAGAAGTGCCCTGGCCTCAATGTCAGTCCTCAAACGTCTGGGGTAACGGAACGGCGCAGGCTGTGTCGCGGTAATCGAGCAAGGTTTGGCGGATGGCCTCGGACTGGTCCGCGAAAAGCGATTCCAAAACAGCACGATCAAGAACGATGGCATACATCTTGACGGCTTCATTCAGCAAAATTGTCTGTTTTTTGCCATCAATAGCGACACGTCGTTTCAACCACTCCTGGCTGTCTTCCTCCAAATAGATAGTTGTTCTTGTCCTCACACAATACCTCTTATAGATGAATTATGACATGATTGGTGATTTCGTGCGCTTGACAGCGATTATGCATCACCATACGATTAATGCAATAAAAACAAACTATTATGTTGTTTATAACAGTTAGTAAGGAGCCTAGATCATGTCCCGTAGTCCGACCGATACGAGAATTGATATTGTTCACAACAAAATGTTGTACCTCTTTGTAGTTGTATCACAAGCTATTGTATTGAGTCCATTTGAGGCCAACGCCCAGGTTGGCGGCGGCGGAACATTGGGGGGATCGAGCGCCACGTCGACAATCAACACTGTGCTTGAATTCATCATCGATCAGATGCTCGCCGTCGGCGCGTCGCTGTCCGTTGTGTTCTCTCTCGGCATTATCTTCGCCATCAAATTTGGCTGGATGAGCAAGGACAAAATCAAGGATTGGGTCTGGTTGATCCTGGCGATGATCGCCCTGCCGGTTCTGATCCCGCTGATTTTTCAGGTCGCCCAAGGCGGCTCATCGATAATTTAAGGCAACAGTTATGGCCGGTAGCCCGCTCCGTAAATCTCTCGCTGAACCCGATCACTTCTTATGGGGGGTGCCGACGCTTTCGCTCGGTGCGCTCCTGTGTTTCCCGATTGGCTCGCTGTTTACGATTTTCGGGGCCGGGCAGGCCATCGCTTTAGGCGTCTTCATGACAACGGCGCTGCATACGATCAGCATCATATTACGGATCAAATATCCGTATATGGAAAATCTGTTTTGGTATTGGATAGTCAGAAAGAAGTTCTCCGATGTTTGGAAAAGGCGGCGTCACATTTATCTCCGCTAGTCTGTTGTCGAGGTCGGCACTGGCGGCGGGGGGCCTTGAACAGATCACCAATGGGCAAGCGGCCTTGTTCGCGGCCTCGGTGATCAGTCTGGGCGGCGTGATGTGGATGGGCGGGAAACTGTTCACCAGATCGGGCCGGGCCATTTTGAGGCCTCCGGTGCCGGAGCCCAATATTGAGACCATCGTGCCGTTTATCCGGATTGAGCCGGATGGCAAGACGGTGGTCAACGAACGCCCTCAATACTCAGTCGATGGGCGCAAAGCCGTGGGCAAGCATGAGGTGCGGTTTGTGGTGATCGAGTGCGACGGCCTCAACTATGCCTCGACAAGCGCCGACGACCTGGAGAGTTTCCGGAAATCCCGCATTGTCTGGCAAGGCCGGTTGGCCGAAACCAAAATCGCGGCGACGGTCATTTATGACCGCAAGCTGATGGAAATCCGCATGGCCGGCACCAACGAAAACGAGTGGCTCCGCCGGGTTAATGACAGGTGGGCGGAAAACTTCAAAAACGCCTATGCCAACCGCTCTTTCATCATTCTGGTTGATGAGGGTACGGGTGACCTGAATGCGGCGACCGAGGCGACACTGGCTGTCTTGAAGGTCGCCAAGCCGCGCATGCTTAAACACTTCGAAGCCGAATACACCGATGTCGATATAGACGGCAACATCATAAAAGCCGCCGATAGTGAGCTGTGGCGCTTTATCTATGGTCTGGTCAATTCGGATCTGCCTGTGCGGGCAATTCTCAGCTCCGAAGATCTGGCCCGCAGCCTGAAGGGCGCGGAATTTGAGTTCGATGACGAATTCGGATCGTTATCGATCACCGACGGGGTGCGCCGTCGCCTGCAGAAATTTATCGTTCTCGATAAGATTGAGAAAGAGCGCATTCAAACCGACGACAGACTGATTCGCCGCCTGATGACGCTCGGCCATGAACTGAGCGTGTACCTGGTGCTGCGGCCTCGCGGCGGCGGCTGGAGTAACCGCAAGCTGAAGGAACGCAAAGCCAATCGTGAGATCACCGATGACGGGATGAACGATGCGATGCGCAGTGACTTTATTGATCTGAGCCAGAATTTCACCGAAGGCGAAGAGGGCATAACAGAAACCGAAGTGATTATCTGTGTGCAGGGCGAAACCGTTGACGAGGTGAACCGGGCGGCGGACGCGGTTCTCGATGTCTGGACTCAGGATGAGAATTTCCGGGCGGGCGTTGCCTGCTTCACGGTCATGAACGAATGGGAACGCAAGTTCCCAGGCGGGGGTGTACCAATCCGTAATATGAATTTCGGTCGGAATTCTGTTGCGGATTGGACGCCTTTCGAAGGTACACCGCGCGGTCTGTCGTCGTGTTGGTGGGGTCCGCACCCATTGCGCCTGGTCAAGACCCTTAATGGTGCTGCCCTGGCGTTGGGGGTTCACGCGCATAGCCGTGACGAAGCCCTTGGTAACTTCGCCCTGATCGGAAAACCGGGCTCCGGCAAAACGGTGGCTGCAGCCTTTATGATCACCGGCGCGTTGTCGCATTTTCCCGATATCCGGGTGATCTGTTTTGACAATCTGAACGGCTTGGCCGTGCCGACACGGGCCTTCGGCGGTGTTGTTGTGCAGCCCCATATGTCGCGGTTCGCCCCGTTGCAGATTGATGATACGCCGGAAAATCGAGGCTTTTTAGTTAAGCTGCTGCTGGAAATGTCCGGTTGTGAGGGGCGGGACGCAGAAGAGAGCATAGAGCAGGGGCTTGATCTGATCATGCCCATGCCAATCCAGGACCGGACCCTTGGCAAATTTATCAAGGGCGGTGTTTACGGAAATTCCGATGTGGCAAGGGGGTTGTCGGCGTGGGTCGGCGGCGGCGCCCACAGCGGCTGGATGGATGGCGATTTGGATAGCCTCGATCTCGATCGTGCACGTTGGATTACCTTCGATATGACGGAACTGCTTTCAGATGCCAAGGTCTGCTCCGTGTTCATGACCTACGTCATGCATCGCATACAAGCGGAATTGTGGACGGGTGCGGCCCGGTCTCACATGATTTTCATTGATGAGGCGCCGACCATGTTTGATATGTCGGATCTGCTGATGGAAACCGGTAAATTCCTGGCCCGCAATATCCGCAAGAAAAAGGGCGTCGTCGGGTTTGCCTTTCAGGATGTCGAGGGCATGGGCGAAGCCGGGTCGGTGATTGTCCGGAGCTGCGCAACCCTGGCCTTCTGGCGCGATCCAAGCATGAACAAGGCGATTTATCAGGAAGAATTTAACCTGTCGCCGTCTGACATCAATTTCATCGCCGATCAGGACGACGCCACCCGCCACCTGAGCCATGCCGCCCTCTTCATTCACAAAACCGAGTTTGGGCAAACGAGTACGCCGGTCAATCTCAGCCTGAACAGTCTTGGCGACTATTTGTCGCTGTTCAAATCGGGCGAAGACGCGGCGCACCTGGCCGAAGATTGCATTAATGAATATGGAGAAACGTTATGGGTACAGCCCTATATAGACGGCATAAAATCTACGCTCTGACGGTCGCCCTGTTCTTCTGGGCACTGCCAAACAAAGCCTTTGCGCTGGCCGTCGAGTGTGCCGGATGTGTGGCGGCGATCAATCAGACCACGTCCGCCGTCGAGACCGGAAACGCTAAACTTGAGACCATCCAGTCAACGCTGACGACAATTCAGAATCACCTGAACCAGATCCGCCTGGCGGTCGGCCCGGCATCCACCGTGGCGTCATCGGGAAACCTGGCGCAAGGCCTTGATTTTCTCAACTTCTCGGCCCTGCAGCCCTCGGTAGACGTGCTAAAGCTCGACAAGGGTACGAAAATTGACTTTGGCAATTTGGGCGGGCTGCGCAGCAAACTTAATAACGCACTGGCAATCTATAACGACGCCAAAAGTCTGAAAGACATTGCCAGGAACGGAAACCCCCTGCAGACGGCGGAGGCTATTCGTCGAGTGACGCAGCGCCGCGATGGCCTCTACCGAAACGCTCTGGAACAGATGGTGTCAGGCAGTGTGTACAGCTTGAGCCAGGGGCAGGCGGCAAAAAACAAGGAACTGTCGCTCGATCAGGGACTGCGGGGCTCTCTGAATCTGCAAACCAAGGTCAAGGCGCTTGGCGATACCCAGGCCGAAATCCTGTCGCGCCTCAATCACCTGATCGCCCTGATGGCGTCCAGAAACATGCTGGATGGATCGAACCAGCTCAACGGCCTGCCCAGAGATACCAGCGGTGAGACCCCGCCACCCGCCAAAAATGCGCCGGGTGCCGGTAACGCAAGCTCATTATTTAAGGGAGGCACACAATGAAAACTCTGACCTTAGTCGCGGCGCTGTTGGTGTTGGGCGCTTGCTCTCAATTCTTTTCCGAATCCCAAGGTGTGGGGTTCGGTTCCGGTGAAGACGATTACAAGGAATCACCCTGCGCTTGTCTGGAAATCCCCCAGAAATTCAAGAGATTTTATAAAGGCTGATCTTATGGATGGTTCCGA
>Ga0316204_10008659_pt1 | contig 13956 bp, 13 predicted proteins | sample 6monrhotite_MG_2_FD_205661 | JGI IMG/M metagenome (GOLD analysis project Ga0316204, IMG submission 205661) | Microbial mat bacterial communities from mineral coupon in-situ incubated in ocean water Damariscotta River, Maine, United States -... | ecosystem: Environmental > Aquatic > Marine >... | reverse complement strand
CCCCTAAAAGGTCTATTTAGTACATTCAATGTAAACTGGAAGATAGCTCATGTTTTTTAGTTACGCAAATAAAAAGCGACATAAATAAACCAGTTACACAAAAAATATTAAGTAATATCTCAAGGTTGCACCACTAACACTATGATTATTAAGTATTTAATATATTTTTTTTGTGATATAAATTCACTTGCGGTTTAAGAATCTGGGAGACTATACCTAAATGGCACTCAATATCGGCATCGTAATGGATCCAATCTCATCCATTAAACCCTATAAAGACAGCACACTAGCGATGATGCTCGCAGCACAAAAAAAAGGCTGGAATCTTTTTTACATCGAGCAGGCAAACCTCTACCTGAAAGATCAGGTGATTCAAGTAGATTACCAGAGCGTCACTGTTTTTGATGACAACAACCACTGGTTCGAACTTGGTGAAAAATCGAGCATGCAGGGCAGTCAGCTAGACGTTGTCTTAATGCGCATAGACCCTCCATTTAATATGGAGTACATCTACACTACCTATTTACTTGAAATGCTCGAGCAACAGGGCAGTTTAATTGTAAATAAGCCATCGAGCCTACGTGATGCGAATGAGAAGTTATTTGCCACGCAATTTCCACAATGCTGCACCGAGACATTAGTTACCCGTAACCCCGACAAGTTGCGAGACTTTATCAAGGCACACCAGGACGTCATTCTAAAACCACTCGATGGCATGGGCGGGCAATCAATCTTCCGCGTAACCCCTGATGATGCAAACCTGTCTGTTATTCTTGAAACTATGGTGAGTTTTTCCCAGCACACTATCATGGCACAAAAGTTTATTCCCGAAATAACTAAGGGCGACAAACGCATACTCATGGTAAATGGCCAGGCGATTCCTTATACACTGGCACGCATTCCTGCTAAAGGTGAAACCCGTGGAAACATTGCGGCCGGCGGGACAGGTGTAGCCATGCCCATTACCGAAAGGGAGCAATGGATTGCAGACCAGATTGGCCCTACCCTTATAGCTAAAGGCGTTTTATTCGCCGGGCTAGATGTTATTGGCAATTACCTTACCGAAATTAATATCACCAGCCCAACCTGTATTCGTGAAATTGATGCGCAATTTAATCTCGACATTGCATCGCAGCTAATGGACAGTATTGAACAAATAAAATGCTGATACTCACACGCCATATTTCCATTTTGTTTTTGCTCGTATGCCTCAGCGCATGCGACAACCCTCCGCAACAACAGCGACATAGCAGCCTGTATTTTGGCACCCTCATTGACATTACACTGTATGGCGTTAGTGACGAACAAGCTGCATTAGCTTTTCAGAAAATGGATGGCAATTTCACGTATTTACATAGTGCATGGTCGCCCTGGGAAGCGGGCTCACTGTCACGCACCAATAGCTTAATCAAAACCCAAAAGAAATTTTCTATCGGCCCCTCTATTTGGCCGCTCATCGAGAAGTCCACAGAACTATCATTAAAGACAGACGGTTTATTCAATCCTGCCATCGGTGAATTAATCAATCTCTGGCAAATCCATAAACATGAAGATCCCAACATAAAACCGCCGTCGGATAAAGAGATTCAATTTCTTGTAAAACAGAACCCTACGCTGAACGATCTGAAGATTAATGGCATAAAAATACACAGCGAAAATCCCGCTGTCGCCTTAAATTTTGGCGCCTTTGCAAAAGGCTATGCAATAGATTTACAGATGCAAATTTTAAAAGACATGGGTATTAAAAATGCCATTATCAATACCGGTGGAGACCTCAAAGCCATTGGCTCACATAATAACCGCCCCTGGAGCATAGCCATTCGTCATCCCAGAACAGATACCTGGCTCGCCAAAATAGAGACCAAAGGCGAAGAGAGTATATTTACATCCGGTGACTATGAGCGTTTTTACATTTATAAGGGCAAGCGCTATCACCATATACTTGACCCTCGTACCGGCTACCCCGCCGAACAAACTCAATCTGTCACTGTAATACATACGGACTCTGGCCTCGCTGATGCAGCAGCGACCGCACTATTTGTCGCTGGCCCTGAAAAATGGCTCGACATAGCCTCTAAGCTCGGCCTGAAACAGGCCATGCTGATTGATCAAAACGGCACTATTCATGTCACACCTGAAATGCATAAACGTTTAGTCTTCAATGCAGAAATAGAGACTACAATAAACATAACAGCCGCTCTATAATGACGAACATGACTAAACCAGCAGTAAACACTCCGCAGGTCACTTCCAATGACCGCCTTGGCATGACGGTGTTTTTCGCATTGCTATTTCATGGCATTATTATTCTTGGTATCACCTTTGTCTCTTCACCTTCTGCAAAACAAAAGATCCCACCATCTCTCGACATTATTTTAGTAAACACCTCTAACAATGAAACACCCGAAAAGGCCGATTATCTGGCACAGACATCTCAGGATGGCGGTGGTAATAGCGAAGAAAAAGTACGCCGCACCGATTTATTCTCTGCTCCAACATTATCTGAACAACCAGGAATGGCGCAACAACAGTCAGTGAGTCAGACTCCGAGTAAAATTCAGAATGCCAAAAAAGCTTTTATTACCGTTAACAAATCAGACCACAAAACATATACACAGGATAAGCAAAGCAAGGAAGAAAAATCTGAGCGAAAATTAGAGCCTCAACAACAAAACGAACACGCCGCTCGAATGGCAGAAGAACTAAGTCTTACGCTTCAGGAGCACTCGCAGAAACCCAAAGAAAAATATTTAACATCTAGAACCAAGGAATATGTGGCGGCAACTTATATGCGCGGCTGGATAGATAGAGTCGAGCGATTAGGCAATGCCGATTACCCGGATGCAGCCATTCGCGACCAACTAAGCGGAACACTTATTTTAGATGTCGTAATACGTTCTGATGGAAGCCTTAAAGAAATAAATTTACGTCGCTCATCAGGCCATCAAATATTAGATGATGCGGCAAAGCGTATCGTAAAAATGTCGTCCCCCTTTGAAGCCTTCCCCGCTAAATTACAAAAGCAGGCAGATATTATTCATATAACACGTAGCTGGGAATTCCAAAGCAATCACCAACTGAGAAGCTACTAGCTTAATGATATTGTCATGACAAAAGAAACTAATCTCACCAATCACTTTCTTATCGCCATGCCCAGCCTGGAAGACGGCAATTTTTCACAATCTGTCACCTACATTTGTGAGCACGATGAAAACGGAGCGCTTGGCATTACCATCAATCGCCCCTCAGAAATCAGTCTGGATGAAATTCTGTCTCAGCTGCATATTTCACCGAGTACTGACGAAGTTCTCGAACAGGGTATTCTTACTGGCGGCCCGGTACAGGTTGATCGCGGTTTTATTTTGCATTCCCCACTTGGGCAATGGGAGTCCAGCTTACAGGTAACCGATAGAATCGGAGTGACCACCTCACAGGATATTATGCGCGCCATTGCCAACAATAAAGGCCCTTATAACTGCCTTATCGCACTGGGTTACGCTGGCTGGGGGCCTGGGCAACTTGAATATGAACTTTCACAGAATGCCTGGCTGAGCTGCCCCGCCACTGAAGAGATTTTATTTAACACTCCGATAGAAAAACGCTGGAATGCCGCCGCCTTATTACTAGGCATAGACTTACAACTACTCAGCAACCAAACGGGTCACGCGTGAGTGTTCAGCAGGTGCTGGGGTTTGATTTCGGTGGTCAACGCATTGGCATTGCCACCGGCCAAGCAATTACTAAAAGCGCAAACCCTGTTGCCACCTTGTCCTCTGTTAAGGACAAACCCGATTGGGCAGGCATTGAAAAACTCATTAATGAATGGCGCCCTGATGCATTAATTGTCGGTTTACCTTTTTACCTTGATGGCAGTAAAAGCGATATGACCAAACGTGCAGAAAAATTTTCTCGCCAACTGGAAGGCCGTTTTAACCTGCCCGTATACACACATAATGAAGCTCTCAGCTCATTCGAAGCAGAAATTTTTTTACAGGGTAAAAAAAAGCAGCACGACAAACAGGACATTGATAAAATAGCCGCAGCAATTATTGTGCAAAGCTGGTTGGAGCAAAATACATGACCCACGCAGCCAATCCAGAAGAGCTTCTGGAAAAACTGGCCACCGATCTTGAAAATCTTCTAGAACGACGATCTATTGATAAGCCATTAATGGTTGGCATACACACTGGTGGTGTATGGCTGGCCGAAAGACTCCATCAACGACTCAAACTTCAGGACGAACTCGCCACGCTGGATATTAGTTTTTATCGCGATGATTTTTCCCGTATCGGTATGAATCCTCAGGTAAAAACATCCAACCTGCCACAGCAAGTTGAAGACCGACACATTATTTTAGTGGATGATGTATTACAAAGCGGTCGTACTATCCGTGCCGCAATGAATGAAATTTTCGATTACGGCCGCCCTGCATCCATTACTCTGGCATGTTTAATCGTCCGTAGCGGCAGAGAACTACCTATTCAGGCAGATGCCGTAGGGCAAACCCTGGAACTTGCCAACAATGAACAAATAAAATTAACAGGCCCAGAACCATTAGCATGGGTCATTAAAACAGATAACAAAACATAACCCAGCGGTAACTGAGAAAATTTCATGGTAAACAAAGCCACGCGCCCCACTGATGACTTACTTGGTCAAGACCTCTGGAATATTCAGCTTGATGAACAGGGTCAGTTAAAACATTTTTTAACCATTGAAGGACTGGGCTCCAATATACTTAACCAGATACTCGATACCGCTGAAAGTTTTGCCGGAGTGAATAATACATCTGTAAAAAAAGTTCCTATTCTACGCGGCAAAACTATTGTTAATTTATTTTTTGAAGCCAGCACCCGTACACGCACCACCTTTGAACTTGCAGCAAAACGCTTATCCGCTGATGTACTCAATATGAACATTAGCGTATCGGCTACTAGTAAAGGCGAAACATTACTAGACACTTTACGTAATTTAGAAGCTATGCAAGCCGATATGTTTGTCGTGCGACACTCGGATTCTGGCACCGCACACTTTATTGCCAACCATGTTGCACCGCATGTTCGCGTACTTAATGCCGGTGATGGCAGGCACGCCCACCCAACGCAGGCCATGCTCGACATGTTTACGATACGTCGCAATAAGGGCGCCGACTTCGGCAAGTTACGCGTTGCGATTGTCGGTGACATTTTACATTCGCGCGTTGCACGTTCACAAATTCACGCACTAAATACATTAAATACCGGTGAAGTCAGGGTGATAGCGCCAAAAACACTCATACCCAAAGATATTGAATCCATGGGCGTGACTGTTTTTCACGACATGCAACAGGGCATACAGGATGCCGATGTGGTTATTATGTTGCGCCTACAAAAGGAACGCATGCAGGGCGGCTTACTACCTAGCGAACAGGAATACTTTGAATTATACGGACTCACCGAAGAGCGCCTGAAAGGTGCAAAACCAGATGCCATAGTAATGCACCCAGGCCCGATCAATCGAGGCGTAGAAATTGAGTCCAGTGTTGCCGATGGCCCACAGTCCGTTATCCTGGACCAGGTTACCTACGGTATTGCAGTTCGCATGGCGGTTATGTCAATGACATTGGGCGGCAATATAGCCAAAACAAATCAGGAGGACGCTTCTTAAAGCGTAGATATAATTAGATGAGCGATATCCTGATAAAAAATGCACGTGTAATAGATCCACGAAACCAGCTTGATGATGTAACTGATATTTACATTAGTAAGCAGCGCATCGCCGCCATCGGATCAGCACCAGCCAACTTCATAGCGGATGAAACAATTGATGCGAGTGAACAGTGGCTCATACCAGGCATTGTTGATTTAAGCGCACGTCTGCGCGAACCCGGGCTTGAGCAAAAAGCCAATATAAAAACTGAGACTCGCGCTGCCGCAAGTGCTGGTATTACCACCTTGTGCGTTCCACCAGACACCGACCCCGTAATTGATGAGCCAGCGGTTGTAGAACTGATTCACCATAAAGCAAAACAGGCGAAGCAAAGCCAGGTTGTTACGCTAGGCGCCTTAACCGCCGGACTAAAAGGTGAACAGTTAAGTGAAATGGCCACACTCGAAAAAGCGGGTTGTGTCGGTATTAGTAATTGCAAAAACACCATCAACAATACTTCAATTTTGCATCGCGCGTTTCAATACGCTTCGACACACAATATTACCGTTTTTATTGAAGCCCATGAGCCGCATTTAAGCGCTGACGGCTGCGCCCATGATGGCCCAATTGCAAGTAGACTGGGCTTAGCACCTATCCCTTACGCAGCAGAAACAGCACCTATTGCACAGGCACTAGAGTTAATTCGTGGCACAGATATTCGTGTACACTTTGGTCGACTTTCCTGTGCAAGAAGCATTGAGTTAATCAACGAAGCTAAGGCCAGTGGCTTGCAGGTCACTGCCGATGTAGCCGCGCATCAACTGCATTTAACTGAAATGGACATCAGTAGCTTTAACAGCCAATGCCACGTAATGCCACCACTTCGCTCACAGCGTGATATGGATGCACTTCGACACGGCATAGAAAGCGGTGTAATCAACAGCATCTGCTCCGACCATCAACCCCACGAGCCGGATGCCAAGCAAGCGCCATTTCCCGCAACTGAATCGGGTATTTCTGGTGTAGAGACTTTATTGCCACTGACACTCAAGTTAGTCGACAATGGACAACTATCACTTAGTACCGCCATTGCCAGCATCACCTGCAACCCTGCTGCTATTCTGGGACTTGATATTGGTCATTTAGCCGTTGGTAGCCTGGCAAACTTATGCTTAATCAATCCAGCAAAGGAATGGACATTTCTCAGCGAAGAAATGTTAAGCCACGGGAAAAACACTCCGTTCTCAGGCTGGAATTTCAAAGGAAAAGTTACCCAAACTATCATCAAGGGCAAAACTATTTATATCGAAAAATAGTTTTGCCCTTTGCCAAATTAAAAAACCACGTCAAGCCGTGGTTTTTTAATTATTATTCGCAAAAACATAATCCATTAAAACAAATCGATTGAACCTTCAATTTCTGGCGCCACAAGATGGCCGGTTTCTAATAATTTCTCATAGCTATGTATGCAATTACGCCCATGCTCTTTGGCAAAATACAATGCCTTGTCTGCATAATCTAAAATCGTTACAGGATAATCCTGTTCTCTAATGCCCGCAAAACCAGTACTTATAGTAACTGCCCCTACGAGCGGGAACTCATGCCCTTCTACAGATTTTCGAAAACGCTCCAGCGTTAACCATACTTTTTCGTAAGGTATAGGCTCCAGTATAATAACAAACTCTTCACCCCCAAATCGAAATAGCAAATCAGTGGAGCGAAAAAAATCTTTCATTTTTTGAGCAAGCTGCAACAAAACCTCATCGCCGGCGACGTGCCCAAACTGGTCATTTACTCGCTTAAAATAATCAATATCAATCGTAACCAACCATGCACATTCCTCAAGCTTTAAATCACGTTGATCATCCGATGTTCTATTCTCCATTTCAGCACGCTTAATAGATTTCTGAACAACCAACATCCTAGCCAGTTTCGCATCAAATGTTCGTCTATTATATAGCCCTGTCAAGGTATCACGCTCACCCTCATTTAATAATGAGAAAAAATTTCCATAAATTCCAGATATATAATTCATCTCATCAAAATGAGTTTCGATACTTTTATCACCCATCATGGAAATAATAGAAAGCACAACGTCTTCTTTAACAATTGGAAATAAAATCTGCACAGAATTTTCTGCTAATGAATTAATTACAATTTTTTTAGAATTTATACACTCTTGAATATCAGCATTCATTTCAATATTCGAAGGAATATCATCAAAACACTCCAATGCTCCATCAGCGCTCTGTTCGGAATCCCTGAGCTTTATAGTTTGTTCTAACTTAGGCGCGCCAGTACTTGTGACTGGTTTACAAATGCTTGCCTCATGCAAATCATACAAAGCCATTACTGCACTAAGGAATGCTTGCTGGAGTGGTTCCACTTCTTTTTGTGAGGTAATAGATAGAATCGTGCTAAGGAGTTTATTCATATTTTTTATACTGTTCGAATTAACGCCGTACATTCAAACATTAACAATGTCTCTTTATTTTGCTAACACCCCTCCCTGTAAAGCATATATTCGACATTATAGATCAAAACTCATAAGTGAGTAACTCTCTCAGTAAAAAATAGAACTATCTAATGTATAGTGGCATCTATAAAACTTTCGCTGCTTTGCCACTCACCGTTTACTCTGTATATCTCTCTGTCAGGCCAGTAGTATTTATTCTGCTTTACACTTATCAATGATTCACGATTCAGTAAATCAAGTACTTTAAGCTGTAAAAATTTATTGTTTTTGTATTTTTCTATCTGACCCTTAAATAGATCAATGCTCTCAACTTTCTCACCATTAATCTCCACAATACGCAACAGCGCATTTAGACCACTTCGATTTGCCGGGCTACCATGAAACACATAGCTCACATAAACACCTTGTGGTTTAATTCCACGTTGCAATGCCAATTCTCGATGCGGCGCCTGAATTAATGCCCCTGCCCATAACAACACATTACTCGTACTCAATGAAGATAAATCTCGCGTTTCGACCTGAATATTCAGCTCTTCATTTTGCCGACTAATCGTAAGCGTTATACTTTCCTTCTGCGCAGCTTTTTCAACATCACGGTAACTACGAATCAATTCACCATCAATAGCCAGCACCAGATCACCCTCATGTAGCTTGTTTTCAGCATCGGAGCCTGCTACACGTCTGGATATAGCCAGCACCTGGCGCTTGCGCTTAGTGCTTTGAAAACGCTCAGTCCAGGCATCTGATAAACCTAATTTTCTTGCCTGCGAAATAGACAGTGCAGATAGCTGAACTTCTAATGATCTTATTTTGAATTGTTTACAACAGCGCCATTGATCAACCAGCTCCTTAATGATTTCTGCAGAAACACCCCACTCAAATTGCTTTGCTTTACTACCCGCACCATAAGAAAAACTCAACCATGCTGCAACCACTCGACCTTCTTCATCGCTCAGAACCCCTCCTATGCTAGCTGGCGGATTATGCAAACTAATCGCATCTAAATTGGTTTCTCTAAACATAGGTATCTTCGGTATTGGAAATCGTAATGAATCAACTGCTGACACTTTTGTTTTTTCAACCAGTAACTGCTGCGCATCTTTCAATGCCACCAACCATACATCATCGCCTGAGTTTAATTCTTTTTCATGTAATTCTATTTCTTCTATTTCAGCACTCCCTAGTAATTCTGGGTCATATTGTATGAATGCCAAATTATGTAAGGGATGAATAAAAACCACTTTTGCTGGTATATCTAATGCGCCTGCAAAGGTCACACGAACATCACCCAGGGATGTTGGTACGGTATTTCTATCCACCAAAATCAAACCATCGCTCTTATCAACTATCAGCCCCGCACCTGCATAATGTGCTTCCGATATTCCGTCTACATGATATGGCATATCAAACTTCACAGACACAATAGATGACGATAAACGACTTGCCCTTTTATCAGCATATTCTATAAACCTGACATTGGCCTGATCAACAACTTCCTTTCCACTATTCTTCTGCAGCGCTTCACATGGCCAACGCCCTAGAGAATCATCTCGATAACATTTTCTAAGCGGAAACCACTTTCTATCCATCCTTATCGTTGAAACCTGTATGCGATGTGTTTCATTAAATGTGAAATATCGCACTGAAACTTCTTGCCGATCAACCAGTGTCGACATTACGTTTTCTACATCAATAATATTTTTTGTTTGCTGGTTATTAATCGATTGAATAATCGCTCCACGGGGTACGCCCGCAGTGGATAGCATATAGCCTGACTGTGCCACATACACACCGTCCACCGGACGATTTAAGTGTCTGGCCTGCTGATACGACAAATCATGTAAGATAGCCTGTCCAAATGTTAAATATTTTTTGGGTGTGATTTCATGCAAATTATCAACTTTAATATCTACTTCATGCGGAGCACCATTGCGCTCTACCACCAAGGTTATTGATTGATTTACATTATCGTCTAGCAGTTCCTCAAGCTCATCAAAACGCTTTAGCCACTTTAAGCTTTTACTGTTCTCGCCACCCTTAACTAAAATATCACCCGGCTGTAATAATGTATGCCCCATTGAACCCGGTATACTTCGCCTTACTACTAGCAAGCCAATACCATGATTAATTTTTCTTAACTTAACTTCCATCTCTGCACGTAAACCCAATCTGCGCACCTCATCATAGGGCTTGTATTCAAAGGTAGTTTGTAACGTCCCTCTGGTAATATCTTTTCCTTGCTGAATTAATTTTAACGCACGCTTCACTCTCTGCAGCGGCAGAAAAAAACTAGATGCTGCTTTAACAGATCCACCGGCATTTAGAGCAATCACATTTCCTTTATTATCAAGCACAGGTGAACCTGATGAGCCTCCAGAAACGCCAGAGGCTGATTGATAATAAAAGGTATTAAAATCATTATATTGACCCCGCCCATAAAATGGTGCCTGCCGGTCTGTTCTTGCTAAAGTACCGGCCAAGATAGATAACTGCTCCCCCGCATCATTACCGACTACACGAATCTCTCTGCCCACCACAGCCTCGCCTGGTTTTATTGGTAAACTTTTAGGAGTGATAAACTTTAGATCCACAGGATCATATTGAAAAAATCCAAAATCATGCACTGGGTCTCGATAAATGGGCTTAAGTGAGATTTCTTCTCTATTCGAAAACAGGGCCTCCGCCACCACTGGACCAGATTGCACTACGTGACGATTTGTAAGAACTATTCCACGCTTTGCATCCACAACAAACCCTGTCGCCTGTGATGACTTATTACCACCGGTATCAAATGCCCTTACCGCATCAACACGAATGGTAACAATAGAATCTGTCGCTCGATTAATAACCCCTGACCAATCTTCATCTCGATTAGACCACGCAGATGCCGAAACAATTAAGCCAATGAATATCCATGCAAGTCTGTACATTTTTTCTAATTACCTTAATATCGGCCCATGCTTAACAAAATTTGGGCAAGTTTAATCATTCTTGGTATTTCTTTCGCGTTTGCACAGGATGTGCATGACGAAGTTTACAACACACACAGCAATGGTGTGCACTTACAATTTAAATTCATAGCATCAAACACCTCATCTCAACAACTAACATTACTGATAGATGGGCATAAGCTAAATGCATCACTAAAACAAAAGCAGAAAATTCAGATACACCTAGATGAAAGTAGTCCAGAAACACTTGTTAAACTTGCCTCTGCTAACAGCCAAAAGCATAGCCTTATTGCGGATATTATCAGCAAAAACAATTCAAGCATCACTCTGCTGATGCCAGAAATGCATTGGCAAAAACTCCGTGAAGTAACACAGGCTGCTTTTGACACCGCCGAATTTGCCGTCAAACTCGCATTAGGGCTAATCGGCATTATGGCCCTCTGGTTGGGCCTAATGCAGATTATCGAAAAAAGCGGCTTAATCAATTATCTGGTTAAATTTATACGCCCTCTTTTAAGCTGGTTGTTTCCCAACATCCCAAAAGATCACCCCGCCCTCGCAAGTATTAGCATGAATATGACGGCAAATATTTTAGGCCTTGGTAATGCAGCCACACCGCTCGGCATAAAAGCCATGCAGCAATTACAAAAATTAAACCCGAACAAAGACAGTGCTAGCGATGAAATGTGCATGTTTCTCGCATTAAATACATCGAGTGTTCAACTACTACCACCCGTCACACTCATTGCCATTATGGGAACACAGGTGTCTGAACTCATCATACCTATTATATTAGCGACAAGCTGTTCAACAATCGTTGCTGTTGCAGTCGCCAAAACATTTACCGCTCGCAGACGTAAAACAATATGATGCAACAACTAACAACACTCATTATTCCGCTTCTTATTTTATTAGTTATTACCCATGGGTTAATTAAACGAATAGCGGTATACGAGGAATTTGTTGAGGGTGCAAAAGAAGGCTTTACTATTGCCGTTAATATAATTCCGTATCTGGTTGCCATGCTGTTTGCTATAGCTATTTTTAGAGCCAGCGGTGCGCTCGATTTAATTCTCAACGCACTTAGCCCACTGGCAAATACAATAGGCTTCCCAGTTGAAGTTATTTCGATGGGCATTGTTCGCCCCTTGACAGGCAGCGGCTCCGTTGGCGTGCTAGCGGACTTAATAAACAACTACGGAGAAGATTCACTGATTGTAAAAATGGCTGCGGTGATGTTTGGCTCGACTGAAACCACACTGTATGTACTGGCTGTATATTTTGGCGCGATAAAAATAAGGCGTACTGAATACGCTTTACAGGCCGGACTCGCCGCCGATCTGGCGGGCTTCATTGCAGCTATTAGCATTACCTACTGGTATTTTTCCTGATTCTTTAATACCAATTCACAAAAAGTGCAGGTAATTCATCCTTACTATTTAACAACCGGCAAATCATCAGGGTCATCTGAAAATTGTGCAACTCCATTTTCTCGTGGGCGACTTTCCGTCCCAACACCACCACCAAAGTTAATTTTCCATTCAAGATTACTACGCGAGTCGGCATATGATAGTGCAGTCTGAATATCTATTTGACCTTCCTGGAATAATTGATAGAGAGACTGATCGAAAGTCTGCATACCATCCGCTTCCCCTTTTTCCATAATCGCTTTTATTTCATGGAAGTCACCTTTACGGATTAATTCCGATATGTATGGCGAATTAATAAGGATCTCAATAGCCGCTACACGTTTACCTTTTAAACCGGTAACCAGTCGCTGCGAAACAATAGCCTGCAGATTAAGCGACAAGTCCATTAAAATCTGGTTACGCGAATCTGGCGGGAAGAAACTTAAAATACGATCCAGTGTCTGGTTTGCATTTACGGAGTGCAATGTTGATAAACACAGGTGACCGGTGTCAGCATACTGAATTGCGGCTTCCATTGTTTCTCTGTCGCGCACCTCACCAATCATAATTACATCAGGCGCTTCACGCATTGCTTCACGTAATGCGTTTTCATAGGACAATGTATCCAGACCAACTTCACGCTGGCCGACGATAGATTTATTATGATTAAAAGTAAATTCTATCGGGTCTTCAATTGTTAATATATGCCCTGGCATAGACTGGCTACGATGCTGAATCATGGAAGCCAGGGACGTAGATTTACCAGAACCAGTTGCACCAACCACCAACACCAAACCTTTGCGATGAGACACGAGTTCTTTTAATTTTTCAGGCAATTTCAAATCATCAATACTGGGTATATCCGATTTAATATATCGAATAACCATGGACACTTCACCACGTTGTGTATAGATGTTAATCCGGAAACGACCAATGTCTTTTAACGACATCCCCATATTCATTTCCATGGTTGCCTCGAAACCCATTTTCTGGTTTTCATCCATAACACTGTAGGCAATATCCTTGGTCATACCAGGCTCTAATGGTGTTTTACCTATAGGGTGCATCTTACCCTCTATATTCATGCTAACGGGAGCACCTGTGGTAAAGAAAATATCAGAGCCGCCACGCTCTGCCATTAGTTTCAAATAAGGCTGTAAATTCATAATTAACTCTGTAGTTTCTTAACGCATCTGATGCTTATTATCAGTATCATCTTCTTCCATTTTCAAGCCCGCAACTTCCGACATTAAATCTGTAGTCTGCGAATCTTTTCCTTTTAGTTTTATTTTTAAACGCAAATCATTAATGGAATCCGCATTGCGCAATGCATCTTCGTAGGTCACATAGCCTGTTTCATGCAATTGATATAAGGCCTGATCAAACGTAATCATTCCATACTCATTCGACTTGGCCATTAATGTTTTCATTTCATGTATATCACCCTTAAAAATAAGGTCTGACATCAATGGCGTATTCAACATAACCTCAA
>Ga0316204_10008658_pt1 | contig 13957 bp, 14 predicted proteins | sample 6monrhotite_MG_2_FD_205661 | JGI IMG/M metagenome (GOLD analysis project Ga0316204, IMG submission 205661) | Microbial mat bacterial communities from mineral coupon in-situ incubated in ocean water Damariscotta River, Maine, United States -... | ecosystem: Environmental > Aquatic > Marine >... | reverse complement strand
AACGAGTAGATGAGCAAGCAATGCTGGTTTACTCGATCGCCAGCAACACCCCCGTGTAGACGAACAACAACGCATCGAAGGCAGGTCTCCTGGCTATCGGTTCGAGCGGCTGTAAAGCACCTTCCCAAACGGCCACATAAAAACAATGTGACTATTCAGTGGTTAAGCAGTAAAAATCCCTGCCCTTTACACCCTTACCGACTACAGTTGCGGGGTCAGCTTCATTAACTTATCGCTGATTTGATAAGTGTGAATTCCCGTTTTAATCCTAAATAAAAGGAACCATCGATTGTTTGAGCTGCGGACTTTACATGTTTCATTAAGTCAGGGCAACTACTGCGCATTGTGATTTGAAATCACTAGAGTGAGGATAACCCATGGCATGGGGCTCTAAATTTAGGAATAAAGGCCGCGCGCTGAGCGCTAATATTGATAACGTAGGTAACTGAATTTAATTAGTAAAATAGGCTGGCACTGTGAATAATCATGTCAGGAAAGATAGAGAAACTTAAGCGTCATTTACATCCGGATATTGTTATTTGATGGCGTAATAATAAAGCTGTATTATCCACGCATAATATATGCCTATTATAAAAATAACAAGGATGGCGTAGTTTGAGATCCAGACGCATATTACCAAAGGTCACTTTGTGGGTGACCTTTACGCTGTTTTCAATGACGATGCCCGCATGGGGCAGCGGCTATACTATTGAGCAGCTATTCATGTTGCCATTGAATGAATTGATGGCAGTGAGTGTGGATATGGTAATTCTTTAAAGTCAGCAATCATTCGGCGTTCTGCTTTGATGATGTACTCTTTGCGCAGCGCAGGCCAAGATCGGGAAAGGTTGATTCCGGTCGTAGATAGAAGCGATAGCTGGTGCGATTGAAGTGATTGATCGCATAGTGCCCCATTCCACCCCAACCACCACCGCGCACGACTTTAAAGATTTCGCCGTAGTCTTTTGATTGATACTGATTGTCTGGGTAGGGTTGATACCAGTCCGCGGTCCACTCCATTACGTTACCGGCCATGTTGAACACACCAAATGGTGACTGCCCTTTTGTAAAGCTGTCGATTGGTGCGACACCGCTCTCCAATCCCTCGCCTTCACCCGAGTTAGAGTACGCTTTGTGCCACTCGTTACCCCACGGGTATTCGTTGCCTTTGGTGCCGCTGGCGGCCTTTTCCCATTGTGCCTCTGTCGGCAGCTGTTTGCCGAGCCACTGGCAGTAGCCATTGGCATCGGCCCACGCAACGCCGGCGACCGGCAGGTTGTCCTGACTGCGTTGCTGTTTTTCAATTGCATCCAATAGTGTTTCGCGTGTGGCTGTTTGCGTGTTCATGTCGAGTTTGAATAGATCATCAGCGAGGCGGCGCAGTACTTCATCATTGGCGATATCGAGAATTTGGCGTACCAGTAGGTAGCCATTATCGCTCCATGTCTGCGGCACGGTTTTGTTATTCAGGATCACAAACTCTTTGTATTGTTCGTTAGAGACCTCATAGCGATCGATATAAAAGGCGTCGAGTATCACTGTATGCTGTGGCTGTTCATCCAGATAGAGCGGTTTAATGAGGCCATACTCTTTACCGCGAGTGGTGGTGTCAACATCATTGCTGCCCATTAAAAAAGGGCCGGCGGGGATTAGCACCATTGAATCGTCAGTCGCTGCATTAACGGTGGCGATGGCTGAAAAAGCGAGTAGCGCAACCAATCCTGCGCGGTTTATTTTATGGGTCATTAGAAGATCTCTTATTATTTATTGAGACCTTTGCACGATTGTTCTTTTGCCCTCTGGCGGCGTTAAAAGCGTACTCAATCGGTCATTTATAGTTATAAACTCCCTCATTCCGTGCGCTTTTGCCTTGCCAGAGAACAAAATCACTGCTCGTGCAAAGGTCTCTTATTTATTATTTGGCATCTTGAGCGCAACGAAAACCGAAGCTACTGTTTTTAACGCGAGGATTAAAAAAGCTGCGGTTGAAGACCGGTGCTGAGATACCGCATTTATAAAACGAGCAGTCCCACCACGAACCGCCTTTTAAGACGCGATAAATCTCGCCAAAATTCTCCGAAGGCTTTTCATTACCGGGGTGCCCTTTGTACCATGCATCGACCCACTCCCACGCATTGCCGGAGGTGTCATGCAGTCCATAGGGGCTAACGCCTTTTTGAAAGGCACCGACGGGTGAGGTATCCCCCTCCTGTTTCATTTCGTCCCAACGCACCGGCGTGTTGGCCGCATTGATGGCGAAGAGATTACCCCATGGGAAGATACGCCCGTCGGTGCCGCGCGCGGCCTTTTCCCACTCCTGTTCCGTTGGCAGTCGCTTACCGGCCCAGCCGCAATATTTTTTGGCGTCGAACCAGGAGACAAACGTCACCGGGTGATCGGCTTTCCCTTGTGGGACATTGCGGCGGTCAAAGTGTGTCGGCGCGCGTTTGCCCGCATCATCGATATACTTTTTATATTGTAGATTGGTGACCTCAAATTTATCGATCAGATAGTCGCCGGTCGATGAGGTGTGCTCTGGCCCTTCATCGGAGAGTCGATCATTACTGCCCATAATGAATTCACCGGCTGGAATGCGAATCATCTCATTGGGTGCATCGCCGAGTTTGCTAACAGCATAATATTGCGGCGGGGTCATGCCGTTGTCGCTGCCATCGTCGATCGCTGCCTGCGGCTGTTGTCTCATTGCGGCGATCAATCGGCCTTCGCCGGGTAGCCCTTCGTGGCATTGCTGGCAGCTGGCATTTACCTCTACCGGTTTGAAGTTGTCATCGCTGGTGTGGCAGCCCTTACAGTCCTGGCCTTCATCGCTGTGATGTTTGGCGGATGGCGCTGCCGCAACGGAGAGCGATGAGAGTATTGTCAGCAGAATGAGCGCAGACAGTTTTTTCAGAGGCATGAAACAGTTCTCAATTCAGGATGGTATTTACAGCTATCACGTTATAATAAAATTGCTTGTTATCGATGTGATAGCAAAACAGAAAAAGAAGGAAATTGTAGCATGATCAGTCAGCTCTCGATCAGTGCCCCGCGCCAGGGTTTGCATGAAATCACCCGTGATGTTGCCACCGCTGTTAGCGAAAGTGGTTTAAAAGAAGGGCTGTGTACGGTGTTTATTAAACACACCTCGGCGAGTTTGATTATTCAGGAAAATGCAGACCCATCCGCGGCGCGTGATCTGGAGCAGTGGTTGAACCGGCTGGTAGCTGAGAATGATCAGCTTTATACCCATACCAGTGAGGGGCCGGATGACATGCCGTCACATATCAAAACCACATTGACCGCGACCTCAGTCGCAATACCGGTCATCAATGGTCAACTGGCGCTAGGCACCTGGCAGGGGATCTTTTTGTGGGAGCATCGCCGCGCCAATATGCAACGGACGGTGATTGTACATACTGGCGCGTAGCTAGAGGGCTTTCAGGTGAGCTTTGCGTAGTATCGTCGTGCCACCTGAAAGTCCTCTCGATAAGGATGAGTTTGTTTTGTGTTTACTCTTTCGCGCCGTAACGTTTTAGCAGCATGATGATGTCGTTTTCACCTTCGGTGCCCGCAGCCTTCATCGGTGTCCAGCGGCGGTCATTGACGATGGTGAAGTCGGCACCCGCATCGAGCAGTAGCAATACAATGTCTTTATGGCCGCGCAGCGCCGCCCAATGAAGGGCTGTGGTGTTGGTGTCATCCTGGAAATTGACATTGGCACCTTTGCTTAGCAGGTAACGAACCGCTTCGGTGTGCCCTTTGAGTGAGGCACGCATTAGTGCAGACCAGTCGTTTTGATCCTGCGCATTCACATCGGCGCCGTTATCGACCAGAAGCTCCAGCAGCTCGACATTGCCAAGGCGCGCGGCGTGCATCAATACCGTCCAGCCGTAACTGTTACGCTCATTGATGTCATCAACGTTGGTAATTAAGGCCTTCGCTTTTTCAATTTCGCCATTTTGAACTTCATTCATTAACGGGGTATTGCCATCGCAACCGGTTAGCAGTGCGGCACCCAGTACCAGAAACAGTATCTTTTTTCGCAACGTAGTCATATTCGTCGGATTAATCTATATATTTAAGGAGCGCAAAGTCTAACACGCATGTTCTCGACAAGTGAACGCAATCACGGAGAAGTATTGGCGTAAGGTGGCTGGGTGTTATGATATCGCTTTTTTGAGAGTCTTTTGGGAGCAGCGTGAATGAAATATCCATGTCCGAAGTGCGAGCAGCCAGGCATTTCTCTGAAGGATAAATATCGCATGGGCTACATGCAGGATGCCTTTTGTGAGCACTGTAATGCCCGCCTTAGCGCAAATCCATGGTTTTTAGTGCCCTTTTCGCTGATCTACCTGTGGGTACTGGCTGTTTGTGCATTTCTATATGTATTTGAAAGTATTGGGATGATGGCGGCGCTCTATGCCGTGGTCGCATGGTTGGTGGTCGATGCGCTCAATGTGATGCTGATTCCGATGAAGGATATGGATGAGTGAGGCTGGCCTGAGTTGAGGCTGCGCTGAAACCCCCGCTGAAATTCCAGATTTGATCTAAAACGATGGCAAATGTCATAGCAGTTGGTATCGCCACGCTCGATATCATTAACAGTGTGGATGGCTACCCCGCCGAGGATGCTGAGGTGCGCGCGCTTTCGCAGCGCATCTGCCGTGGTGGCAATGCCACCAATACCCTGGCGGTGTTATCTCAGCTCGGTCATCACTGCCAGTGGGCCGGGGTGCTGAGTGATGAGCCGGATGCGCGGCGTATCGTCGATGACCTTGAGCGATATCAAATAGACTCAAGCCTGTGTCGGCTGATTCAAGGTGGCAAGGTGCCGACCTCGTATATTGCCCATAACCAGCGTAATGGCTCACGCAGCATCATCCATCATCGCGATTTACCTGAATTTAGTTTTGATGATTTCTCATCGATAGATTTCTCGTCATGCGACTGGCTACACTTTGAGGGGCGCAATGTTGGCGAGACGGAAAAGATGCTGGCCGATGTGGTCGAAAATCACCTCGAACTACCCTGCTCACTGGAGATTGAAAAGGCACGCCCTGAAATTGAAGTGCTCTATAAATATGTAGGCACGCTATTGTTTTCAAGAAAATTCGTTGCAGAACATGAGGGTAGTGATGGCAAAGCTAGCGTCACCCACTTTCTTAAAACACTTCACCAGCAGTTCCCCAAAAAACGAATCATCTGTGCCTGGGGTGAAGATGGTGCCTACGGCATCGATCACCACGGTATTGTTTACCATGCGCCGCCCTCCCCTCCCGCAAAAGTGGTCGATACGCTGGCGGCTGGCGACACTTTTAATGCCGCGGTGATTGATCATTTAATCAACGGCCACTCGACTGAGGCGGCGATTAACTACGGTTGCCAAGTCGCCGGACAAAAGTGTGGTCATATCGGCCTCGATTTCATTCAGCCTCGCTAATCAAAAACAGGTATCATCACTCTCCTGCCAATTTGGCTATTCTATATATAAGACGCGAAACGGAAGATGATTCATATCTACGATAAAAAGGGTTTCACCAAACTGTTTTCACATGACGGTGATAGCTTTAAAGGGCTCGATATCTCGAACAGAGAACTGGCTGAAGCGAACATGATTCAGATGGATCTGCGCGAGGCCAACCTCAGTCACGCGGATCTTTCCAATGCCGATCTTCGCATGGCGAATCTGAGCGGCGCGAATCTCTCCAATGCCAATCTGGTGGGGGCCGACCTTGACGGCGCGATCACCGATAATTGCGATATGACGGGTGCGATTCTTGTCGCTCCTACCTCATCCGCCGATGAAAATGGCAACGTTGCCATCTCAATCGATTCGATTGGAAAGCGCAACGTTTAAGCATCTGCTGCCCTGCTCAACCCTCAAATTTGCTAAGATCACAGCCCTATGGATGTTACCTATATTATTGACCCCCTGAACGATGCCCAGCGTGAGGCGGTTGCCGCACCGCCCGGCAACATGCTGGTGCTGGCGGGTGCCGGTAGTGGCAAAACGCGTGTGCTGGTGCATCGCATTGCGTGGCTGATTCAGGCCGAAGGGGCTTCGCCGTTTAGTATTCTGGCGGTCACCTTTACCAACAAAGCGGCCGCCGAGATGCGTGGTCGGATTGAAGACCTGCTGCAAATGCCCGCGCGCGGTATGTGGGTCGGTACCTTTCACGGCCTGGCGCACCGCCTGCTGCGCGCCCACTGGAAAGATGCCGGTCTGCCGGAGAGCTTTCAGATTCTCGATAGCGATGATCAATATCGGGTGGTGCGCCGTGTGATGCGCGCAATGGAGATCGATGAAGACCAATGGCCACCGAAGCAGGCACAGTGGTACATCAATAATAAAAAAGATGAGGGGCTGCGTTCCAGGCACCTTGATGACCGCGGCGATAACTACCAGCGTCAGATGATCCGCATCTACCGGGGCTACGAAGAGGCGTGTGAACGCGCCGGCGTGATCGATTTCGCTGAACTGCTATTGCGTGCGCTGGAGTTGTGGCGCAATAAGCCGGAAATCCTCGCTCACTATCGAGAGCGCTTCAGCCATATTCTGGTCGATGAGTTTCAGGATACCAACTCGATTCAGTACGCCTGGCTGCAACTGGTGACGGGCGCGGATAACAATATCTTTGTGGTGGGTGATGACGATCAGTCGATCTACGGCTGGCGCGGGGCGAAGATCGAAAACCTGCAACGCTTCACCACCGACTATTCCAATGCGCAGATGTTTCGCCTTGAGCAGAACTATCGCTCCACCGATACGATCCTCTCTGCCGCCAATGCCTTGATCGAAAACAACAGTGGTCGACTTGGTAAAAAGCTCTGGACCGACGGCAGCAAGGGCGAACCGATTCAACTCTACGCTGCCTTTAATGATTTTGATGAGGCACGCTTCATCGTTAATAAACTCAAAACCTGGCAGGAGCAAGGTGAGGCGCGGCGTGATAGCGCGATTCTCTATCGCTCGAATGCACAGTCGCGTCTGCTTGAGGCAGAGTTGATCTCCGCTGGCCTACCGTACCGAATTTATGGTGGCCTGCGATTTTTTGAACGTGCTGAGATTAAAAACGCCCTCGCCTATCTGCGGCTTTGCGAAAACCGACATGATGACCCATCGTTTGAACGCGTGGTAAATACGCCAACGCGTGGCATTGGTGATCGTTCGGTTGAAGCCGTACGCCAACATGCACGTGATCACAACGTGTCTTTGTGGGATGCCGCGATTGCCGTTGGTAATGGCGGGCAGCTGGCCGCGCGTGGCAGTAACGCATTGATCGCATTCCTGCGTTTGATCGACGAACTGCAGGCGGGCACCAAAGATATTGAGCTGTACGAGCAGATCGATCATGTGATTAAACAGAGCGGCCTGATCGAACATCATCAAAAAGAGAAAGGTGAAAAGGCACAGTCACGTCTGGAGAATCTGGAGGAGTTAATCACGGCCGCGCGTCAGTTCGATTACGATGCCAGTGATGATGAAATGGAGCTGGCCCCATTACAGGCATTTCTCGCCCATGCGGTGCTGGAGTCGGGCGAAGGTCAGGGTGAAGTCGATGAAGATTGCGTACAGTTGATGACGCTGCATACGGCGAAGGGACTTGAGTTTCCGTTGGTCTTTTTGTGTGGCATGGAGGAAGGACTCTTCCCGCATAAAATGTCATTGCAGGAAGGTAATCGCCTAGAGGAAGAGCGCCGCCTCTGTTATGTCGGCATCACGCGAGCAAGAAAACATCTCTATATGACTTACGCTGAAACGCGTCGCCTCTATGGTAGTGAAACCTATCAACCCGTATCGCGTTTTATTGCCGAAATTCCGAGTGAGCTGGTTGAAGAGATTCGCCCCAAGGCGAGTTATAGCCATGTTGCCAAATCTGTTCCAAAGAGCACCTTTAAAGCACCGGTAGAAGATGCACCGGCCGGGCTTAACCTTGGGCAGCGGGTGCGGCATGGTAAGTTTGGTGAAGGTGTGGTGCTCGGCTATGAAGGCCAGGGCAATGGCGCGCGCGTGCAGATTAATTTTAAAGGCGCGGGCAGCAAGTGGTTAGTGGTGGCGTTTGCCAAGTTAGAAGCGGTGTAGTTTTCACAAAAGAATAAACCTTAAAGGTAGAACACTATGGATCGTCGTAATTTTATTAAAAAGGTGGGTGTTGGTTCGCTGGCTGCGGGCGCAGCATTGGCCGGTGCTACTACCCCGGCAATGGCTGCGAAGAAGCGCGTTAACTGGAAGCTGGTTACCACCTGGCCACCTAACTTTCCCATCTTTCACGAAGGGGTTAAAAAGTTCGCCAAAGATGTGAAGCGTATGAGTCGTGGGCGGATCAATATTCAGGTCTTTGCCGGTGGTGAGTTGATCCCTGCATTGCAGAGTTTTGATGCGGTTTCACAGGGTACAGTTGAAATGGGCCATGGTGCAGCGTACTACTGGGCGGGCAAGATTCCAGCGGCACAGTTTTTTACCGCGGTCCCTTTTGGTATGAATGCACAGGGGATGAACGCATGGCTCTACTCTGGCGGTGGTCTTGAGTTGTGGCGTGAGATTTATGAGCCAAACAACCTGGTGCCCTTTCCAATGGGTAACACCGGCGTTCAAATGGGTGGCTGGTTTCGTAAAAAGATTGAGTCATCGGCTGATCTTAAAGGCTTGAAGATGCGCATCCCTGGTCTTGGCGGTAAGGTGATGGCAAAGGCCGGTGTGAATCCGGTATTGATGTCTGGCGGTGAGATTTATACCGCACTTGAACGTGGCACCATCGATGCGACCGAATGGGTTGGTCCATACCATGATCAGCGCCTGGGTCTTTATCGCGCTGCAAAACATTACTACTACCCCGGTTGGCACGAGCCAGGCCCAACGCTGGAATTGATCATCAATAAAGAGGCATGGAATGATCTCGCCAAAGAGCTGCAGATGATCATTGAGACGGCAGCGGCCGCCAGTAATATGTGGATGCTTTCTGAGTTCGAAGCGAAAAACCTGGAAGCGTTAAATACGCTTAAAGATAAATACAAAGTACAGGTACACCCGTTTCCAAAAGAGGTGATCTCAACCTTGCGTGGTTTCACCAAAGAGGTGCTGGAAGAGGAAGCGGCGAAGGATGCTACCTTTAAGCGTGTCTATGAGGCCTATTCGAAGTTTAGTGCTAACAATGCTGCGTGGAGTGAGATATCCGAAGCGGCCTATGCGAATGCATTGAAGGATTAAGACGTCACCATTACCCCAGTTCATGCTGGGGTGGTGACGGATGTTTATTAAAATGAGATGTTGTGTCGATTGATTTTAATTCGGCGAGCATCTCAGTGCGGCCACTGACATCTACTAGTGCCTTTTTGAAAAACCCCTTCAGTGTTTTTTTCAGGTGACGCCCCACCTCTTTTTCCGGTATCGCCTTTAACACGCAGAAGATCGCCAGTGCATAGGCGACTTCTCGTTCAGAGAGGCTGCCTATGCGATCCATCGCAGGTGAACGGCAACTGCCGCAGCCACCGCGATGTGGTGTGGCTGTGTTGGCGAACATTAAACCAAAGCCATGGGTTGCCGCCATCACTTCCGTGAGGTGGGGCAGCAGCTCTTCTTCACAGGGTGGTGCTAACTCAGTGAGCGAGGCGAGGTGTACCATCAGTGCATGGCTGAAATTGGCGATCATCACTTCTGGGCTACCAACCTGCTTTGGTTCATAAAAGAGCGTGAGGTGGCTCTGCGAACTATCGACGAGCGCTTTGTTATCACTCTCTTCAGCCAGGCTGGAGAGCATTTGATGAACTGACGTCACGTCATTGGGATCGCCGCGGAATTGATGATGATCAAATGCCTGTGTGGGCCAGTAGGCTAAACCGGCGTACTCTTTAACCCGGTTCATCATCAGGTCAGCCATCTCTTCGATGCTGGAGCCCCTGCCGGGAAAGTGTTTTGGCGTGGGTGTCACCAGAATAGTGTTTTGGTAAAAGGGGGCGCTGCCAAAGCTGCGTAGCGACCAACCGAAGGCCTCAAATAGCCATTCGATTGATTCTTCATCCAGTAACGGTTCGCGTTTAAAAAATCCTAACATGCGTTATTTATAGCTACATCGCCGATTTATTGCAATGTTATACTCGATTTCAGAATAAAACAGAGACAGGATCGAAATAGACCATGCGTACCTTGATATTAATTTGTTGTGCTCTAGTCAGCGTAAATGCGATGGCAGCGGATGATACCCGTTCAAAGCTACTGACTTTTAATCCATTCAATGGCACGCTGGAAAGCAATCACTCTTTTACCGAGGTAGAGTCGGCCTTTGATAAAGATAATCGCTGTCTTCTCGTTAGTAAAAGTAGAACTTATTCCAAGGCCAGCAAGGCCTTCGAGAATGAAAATGTGATGACGATCGATTTTACCAATCTACCAATAAAAGAGATGTTCGCCGCTCATCGCGATGCGGGTAACTGGCTTAATGTGAAATATCAGATTCGTGCAACCTTAACCCAGTTTGTGATTCATTACGTTGTTAGCAGCGCCTCGATGCCCGGTATGGTCTATGAGCGGGATGAGGACTATTTTATCTTTATGTTTAACGAGCTTGATGAAGTGACGCAGGCACAGCAGTTATTGATCGACATCATTACTGAGTGTCAGCAATAACAGCTTCGGTTTAAACCAGTGGCAAAATAGTGGGCATGGTTGATGGCAACATTAGAGCAAAGAATGCAGGCGATCAAATTGATCATTCTGGATGTCGATGGTGTGATGACCGATGGTACTGTTATTTATAATGCGGATGGCCATGAGTCGAAGGGCTTTAATACTCAGGATGGCTTTGGTATTAACATGGCGCAAAAGGCAGGGCTGCGTTTTGGCGCGTTAACCGGCCGCGTGAGTAAGGCAGTGGAGCGACGTGTGAATGACCTTAAGTTTGATTTTTATAAAAGCGGCCACATTTATAAAGTTGAACACATCAATACAATGATCAGCGAATCTGCATTGCAACCCGAACAGGTGTTATACATGGGGGATGACATTGTCGATCTCGCCTGTGCCCCGCATGTTGGAATCTTTGTCGCTCCAGCCAATGCGCAACCGCGTGTGCGTGAAAAAATTGAGTGGATAACACAGGCCAGTGGTGGTCGGGGTGCCGTGAGAGAGATGATTAATGCTCTGTTAGTGGCACAGGGTGTGTTGGATGAAGTTGAAGCGTCGTATTTGAATCAAACCTAGCTGAACTGTCACAATTGCCGGTTCGCGCGTTATAATGGCATTTTACATCAGCCTCCCCTGCCGGAAACGATCATGATCACAGTTGGAAAATACTATAATTTAGAAGTGGTGAAGAGTGTTGAGTTTGGTTTTTACTTAGACGCCCAAAATCTTGGTGAAGTACTACTGCCAGGTAAGTATGCGACGAATGATACCGCCATCGGTGACTTCATCGATGTGTTTCTCTATCTTGATTCTGAAGATCGTCCGGTGGCGACGACTGAAACACCTTTTGCTCAGGTAGGTGAATTTGCTTATTTGCGTGTGATGGCCGCAACCAAGGTGGGTGCCTTTATCGACTGGGGGCTAGAGAAAGATGTGCTAGTACCCTTTGGTGAGCAGCATGTGCCGATGGTCGCTGGTCGCTCTTATCTGGTTTACCTCTATCTTGATAAGGCGAGTAATCGAATTGTGGCGTCATCAAAGATCGACAAGTTTCTGGATGATGAACGCCCTCACGATTTTAAAGAGAAGCAGGCGGTAAAACTGATCATCGCTAATACGACTGATCTGGGATTTAAGGCGATTATCAACAATACCCACTGGGGCGTGTTGTACGCCAATGATGTACATGAACGCCTGAGCTTCGGCCAATATAAAGAAGGGTTCATTAAAAGGATAAGGCCAGATAATAAAATTGACCTTACCTTGCAAGGTGGTGCGGGTGAGCGCAGTAAGCACGCGCTACTGATTGAAAAGAAACTCAATGAAAATGATGGTTTTCTGCCAGTGCACGATAAATCTGATCCCGCCAAAATTTCAGAAGCGTTTGGTATTAGTAAAGGGGCGTTTAAAAAAGCGGTTGGTATTCTGTATAAACAGAAAGTGATCACGATTGAAAAGGATGGCATTCGTTTGGTTAAGTCATGAGCGCGAATGTTGAGATAGTGCGTGAGCTCTATCGTGCATTTAAAGAAAAAGATTATGACGCCTTTGCCTTGATTTGTGATGAGTCAATTAGCTGGAATCAGAATCCTGGGTTTCCAAATGGCCATCGCTATGTGGGTGCGCAGGCTGTGATCGACAATGTGTTTAAATCATTTGATGATAACTGGCATGAGTGGGTATTTAAGATCGATGAACTTCATGATGCGGGCGACGTCATCATTGTGACTGGCCAGTATGAAGGGAGGCATGTGAAAACAGGAAAGGCCTTTGTCTCCGAAGCGGCTCATCACTATCGAATTCACAGTGGACGTGTAGTGGCATTTCAGCAGTATTGTGATACGAAGGTGATATGGGATGCGATGACTCGCTAGGTTTATTTGTTAAGAACCTGAAAACAAAAAGGCGCTACTGAGTAGCGCCTTTTTTATGTGGGTGTAAATAAAGATCAGGTTTTAAACGTTTGCACCAGTGCCTGTAATTCAACCGCAAGTGACGAGAGTTCACGGCTGGCGTTTTCAGTTTGTTGAGCGCCCTGGCTATTCTGTTGCGTGATGGTATTAACAGAGAGAATGTTTTTATTGATCTCTTCAGCAACCGCTGTCTGTTCTTCTGCGGCGCTGGCGATCTGTGTATTCATGTCGTTAATCTTGGACACCATACGCGTGATCTCAGTGAGCGCACTAGCCGCTTGTCCTGCCTGTGCGACACTTGAGTCGGCTTTCTCTTTGCCGCTTTCCATGACTGAAACAGCATCCTGTGTGCCTTGTTGAAACTTCTCAATCATCTTCTGGATTTCAAGGGTGGAATCTTGAGTACGACCGGCAAGGGTGCGAACCTCATCGGCAACAACAGCAAAGCCTCGTCCCTGTTCACCTGCCCTGGCTGCTTCAATTGCAGCGTTAAGCGCGAGTAGATTTGTTTGTTCCGCAATGTCTTTAATCACATCAAGTACGCGCCCAACATTTTCAGACTCTGAAGAGAGCATGTTGATCACATCGGAAATACGTTGTACGTCACCGTTCAGTTCATTGATAGATTCAACGGCGCGCGTTACCACTGTCTCCCCTTCTTTTGCCTGGCTATCGGCATCATTGGCTGCTTGTGATGCGGTGTTAGCACTGCGGGCAACTTCCTGTGCGGTGGCACTCATCTCATTAATCGCCGTTGCGATCTGTTCACTCTTCTGTAGTTGCGTTTGAATGCCCTGATTTGACTGGGAACTGACAGAAGACATCTGGTCTGATGCCGCGGCAAGTTGTGTGCTTGCACCGGTGACCTGTGACATGACCGTTTTGAATTTTGAGAGCATCTTATTAAGGGCGTTGCCCATTTGCCCGACTTCATCATTGGCTTCAATGTCTGCCAAAATAGAAAGGTCTGAGTTTTGTTCAACATTAGTTAATGTATTGCGCAGGTTGGCAAGAGGGCCAAAGATGGTATTGATTGCCAATTTAGCAAGGAACACTGCGACTATCGTCCCGATGATCAACATTGACCACATTGTGATGGTGAGAAAATTCGCTTTGGCAGTGATTGTGTTTGTATCATCAATCAATAGTTGCTGTTGGTTTTTTGACATCTCTACAAGCAATGTTTCGAGTTCATTACTGATCGGTTCCAGTTTGGTGCTCATCCAGTGATTGGCCAGATTCCAGTCAGGCTGCGCACGCATGGTGAGTAATTGCTTTGGCAACGGGGCGAATTTCTTACGCGCTTCGGCATAGGCCCAGAAAGCCTGGCGCTGCTTTTTGGTTAACTGTTTGGTGTTGTTCTTTAGAACGTTAAAGCGTTTGGTGTTTTTCTGTTCTAGTTTTTTGTGGGCCGCTCTATACT
>Ga0316204_10008656_pt1 | contig 13958 bp, 6 predicted proteins | sample 6monrhotite_MG_2_FD_205661 | JGI IMG/M metagenome (GOLD analysis project Ga0316204, IMG submission 205661) | Microbial mat bacterial communities from mineral coupon in-situ incubated in ocean water Damariscotta River, Maine, United States -... | ecosystem: Environmental > Aquatic > Marine >... | reverse complement strand
CTTACCCAGATGCTTTTTGATGGCTGGGAATCAAAATATGAAGTTGAGCGCCAGAAAGCGCGGATTAGTTCTTCTGCTCATCGTGTGCGTGAGACAGCTGAACTTGTTGGTTTGTCTATTGTTGAAGCGTATTTAGAAGTATTACGCCAGCGCCAGTTGCTCGTGATTGCGCGTCAAAATGTTGCAGATCACATTTCTATCCTTGATCAAATTCAGGATGGTGTGAATGCTGGTCGTTCTACCCAAGCTGATCTTGAGCAGGCAAAGGCACGTTTGGCAAATTCAAAAGCGACGGAATCAAGCACACGTCAGGCATTACGCAATGCTGAATCCCAATATCGCTCTGATGTTGGTGATGCGCCTGGTCAGTTGACAATGCCTGTTGTTCCTTATGATGTTTTGTCCGCCGGTGTTGATAGTGAAGTTGAAAAGGTTTTGGCCTATAGCCCGACTTTGGATATTTTCTCTTCTGATATCGAGGTGGCACATGCTGAGGCCCTCCAAACACGCTCGACATTCTATCCGCAGGTTGATTTTCAACTTAATGGCCGTACAGGTCATGACATTAATGGTGTTGAAGATCGTGATACAAGTGCGTCTGCCTTGGTTGTTGTGAACTGGAACTTGTATCGTGGTGGTGCGGATATGGCACGCTCACGTGAATTTATACATCGTCATCAGCAGGCTAAAGAAAGCCGCGCGGAAGCGGCTCGTCAGGTTGAAAATGATGTCCGTCAAACATGGGCGTCTATGGTTTCGGCCGGTGAGCGTGCACGTGAATTCGCGGCTCAGGCTGATGCGAATACCGAAGTTGTAAAAGCGTATAAAGATCAGTTTAATTTGGATCGTCGTACGCTTCTTGATGTATTGGATGCGCAAAATGAATTGTTTGTTTCACGGTCAAATACGATCAATGCTGAGTTTCTCGAGATGTTTGCGATCTATCGTTTGACAGCTCTTAAAGGTAGCCTGATGCCGACTCTTGGTGTCGAGTATCCTAGAGAAAGTGTTGTGGCTGCAGAAGACAGCTGGAGCACATCCGACAAAATGGAAGCCCGTTAGAACGTCCATCGCTCAGGCTTGGTCAGCGTCAAATTGCGGCTCACGTATTTCGTATTTAAAGATATGTTTGCCTTATTTTCCTAACCAAGTTTAAACGCTGTTTGTTCTGGTGCATACAGGTGTTTTTCCGGTATGCTTTTAAAGGTTTTCTCTTCTAACTGAAAAGGCCTGTTTTAACGGTGACTGATAAAAGCTCGAAGAAATCGACATCTGATAAGCAAAAGAAGGATCAACCTGACGTTCCGGGTGAATTTTCAGAAACACAAAATGTAAATAAAGACGGCGATTCATGGCCGTTGCAGGCGGATCGTATGGCTATCCGTATGCCTCTTGTCGATTGTTTGCGGATAATGGCCGGTCACTATGGTCGCAGGACAAGTAATGATGGTCTAATCGCCGGTCTCCCTGTTTCGAGTAGTGGTTTAACGCCGTCTTTGTTCGTACGCGCAGCTGAACGCGCCGGTATGCAAGCCAGTTTGGCCCAGCGTTCTCTGGAGTCTCTTGCTATCGCGCCGAACTTGCCGTGTATTATGACTCTTGAAGAGGATCAGGCTTGTATCCTGTGGGATATTGAACATCCTGAAAAACATCCTCCAAAGAAAAAAGAAGGCCCAAAAGGTAAAACCGGTGATGTTGAAATCCATCCGGAAACTTCTTTCATTGTGCAATTTCCGGAAACACCGGATGAGAAAAAGAGCTTAACTCTCGAAGAGCTTAAAAATATTTATACGGGGTATGCATTTTTTGTACGGCCTGTGGCGCGCGTTGATGATCGCGCGGGCCCGGCTGAGATTGATACCGGGCGTAATTGGTTCTGGTCGGCCTTTTGGAAAAATCGTACGCTTTATGGTGAGGTTGCGGTTGCGGCTATTATTATCAATTTGTTTGGGATCGCCGGTTCATTGTTTATTATGAATGTGTATGACCGTGTGGTGCCGAATAATGCGTTCGAAACTTTATGGGTTTTGGCTGCCGGTATTTTGATCGTTTACTTTTTTGATTTTATGCTTAGAAATTTGCGCGCACATTTTCTTGATCATGCGGGGCGTAAGGCTGATGTTGTTATTTCTGCGGCTTTATTTGAGCAAATGATGGGTATGACTATGGAGTCTCGCCCGCCAAGCGCCGGTGTGCTGGCGGCGAATATGAAAGAATTTGAAACGCTGCGGGATTTCTTTACGAGTGCGACGATGGTGGCTCTCATTGATTTGCCGTTTGTGCTTTTGTTTATTGCTATTATTGGGGTGTTGGGCGGACCGGTTGCTTTTGTACCGTTGGCCGCTATTCCTTTGATCGTTGGGATGGGGTTGTTTCTGCAAAAGCCATTACAGAGGGTTATCAAGGAATCTTTGCATGAAAGTGCGCTGAAAAATGCGTTGTTGTTTGAAACAATTATCGGGCTTGAAACAATTAAGGTACAGGCGGCGGAAGGCCATACGCAACGCAGTTGGGAAGAATTGACAGACAAGGCTTCCAGAACATCTGTTAAGTCGCGTCAGATTGCCTCTTTTGCCCAGAATTGGGCGTTATTTATTCAGCAAGCTGTGAGCGCTGTTATTGTTATTGTCGGGGTGTATCTGATCGCGGATGGTTCTTTGTCCATGGGTGGATTGATTGCGTGTGTGATTTTGTCTGGCCGTGCTATGGGGCCGTTGGCGCAAGTGGCGGGTTTGATGACCCGTTTGAGCCAGTCACGTGAGGCGCTTGACCAGCTGGATGATTTAATGAGGAAACCAGTTGAACGTCCGGCCGGTAAGCATTTTGTTACCTTACCGCATATCGAAGGCCGCATTGAATTTCGAGGCGTTGTGTTTCACTATCCTGGGCAAAGTACGCCAGCTCTTAATCACATGAGTTTTAGTATAGAGCCGGGTGAAAAAGTTGGTGTGATTGGAGCTGTTGGTTCCGGTAAAACTACGCTTGAGCGGTTGTTGATTAATTTATATGAACCGGCCAGTGGTTCTGTGCAAATTGATAATACAGATGTGCGTCAAGTTGACCCGGGTGATTTGCGCCGAAATGTTGGTTCTGTGCAACAGTCTCCTCAATTGTTTTTTGGCTCGGTCCGGCAAAATATTACGATGGGTCATGAGACGGCACCTGATCGCGCAGTGCTTCGGGCGGCTGAATTATCGGGTGTGATGGAATTTTTGAAGGATTCTGCTGCTGGTTTGGATACGCAGGTAGGTGAACGGGGTGAGGCGTTGTCTGGTGGACAGCGTCAGGCGGTCGCGATTGCACGTTCCTTGCTTTATGATCCCCCTATTCTTGTTTTGGATGAGCCTACGGCGTCTATGGATCCTGCATCTGAAAATCGTTTGAAGAAACGCCTTGATGAAATCTCTAAAGATAAAACCGTGATGTTGATTACACATAAGGGAGCGATGCTGGATCTGGTTGATAAGCTCATTTTGATTGATCGTGGACGTTTGGTTGCATATGGGCCAAAAGATGAGGTCATCCGTAAACTGCAAGCGCGTCAATATGGTACAGACGCTGAAAATACGAGTGTTTAGCTATGGATGAAAAATCAGCACAAAAACCGGACTTAAAAATGAGCATGGCTGAGCCAAAGTCCATTTATGATGATAACAAGACCATCAATGATAGTGATGAATGGCAGGCGATTCGTGATAATTGGGCGAAGGAACAGTCTGATAAAATTCATGCGCGGGCTTTAGCTTTTTTCGATACCGATGATGATTTGCCGCTGTCGAAGCATTTATTGTTGTTGGCGATTACATCTTTTGTCGTGATCTTTATCGTTTGGGCCAATTTTGCGGCATTGGACGAAGTTACACGCGGTGATGGGAAAGTTATTCCTTCCAGTGATATTCAGGCTTTGCAAAGTCTTGATGCAGGTGTTGTTGAAAAGGTTTTGGTTAAAGAAGGTGATATTGTTAAGGCTGGTCAGTCTCTCATGTTGTTGGATGCGATTGCGGCGAGTTCGGATTTGGGTGCTAATCAGGCGCGCTATCTTGGGTTGCTTGCTTCGATTACACGGCTTTCTGCGGAAGCGGAAGGCAAGGGTACGGTTGAATTTCCTATGGAAGTGATGAAGGGCGCACCGCAGAGTGTGACTGAGGAATTAAATGCCTTTCGTGCCAATCAGCAATCGATGAACGGGCAGCGTAATGTTTTAGAACAACAAATGAGCCAGCGTGAATCCGAATTGCGTGAGGTGAATACACGGATTGCTGATACACGCGGTGTGATTTCTTTGCAGCGGCAAGAAGCGAACATGGTACGGCCTTTGGTGAAAAAGGGGTCTGCGCCCAAAATGGAGCTTTTGCAATTGGAGCGGGTGATTAAAGAGAAAACGGCTGAGCTTAATAGCTATACTTCAAGCGTGCCGCGTATACGCTCATCGATTAGCGAAGCCAAAGCGCGTATTGATGAACTGGAAACTAATATGAAGGCGCAGGCGCAGTCCGAACTTGGTGCCAAGTTGATTGAGATGAACGAGATTAAGGAGCGCTTGGCCGCGCTTCAGCAACGTAAAGGCCGGACGGATTTGAAGTCTCCGGTGAACGGAACCATTCAGGAAATTACTGTGAATACAATTGGCGGTGTTGTGCGCCCGGGTGAAGATATCATCAAAATTGTTCCGCAAGATGATCAGTTGATTATTGAAGCGAAAGTTAGTCCGAAAGATCGGGCGTTTATTTTCCCGGGGCAAAAGGCAGTTATTAAGCTGACAGCGTATGATTTTTCAATTTACGGCGGGCTAGAGGGTAAGTTGGTCGATATTTCAGCCGATACAATTGAAGATCAAGAAGGCAATACGTTTTACCGTGTTAAATTGCGTACGGATAAGACCGAGCTTGTTCGTAAAGGCGAGGTTTTACCCATTACGATCGGTATGGTGGCCAGTGTTGATATTTTGACGGGTAAGAAGACCGTTATGCAGTATTTGCTTAAGCCGTTTGTTAAGACACTTGGTAAGGCGATGAGCGAGCGTTGAGATTTCGATTTTTTCACCGTGACAACGTTAAGCATCGTTCACGTACAATTGTACGTTTCACTCTTTGTGCCTCGTCACGCTAAAAATCCCTTTGTCTTTTGTTTTTAAGTAAAAACCCTCTATACCTGTGGCCTTTCGTGGTCTAAAAAGACTTATGGAACAAAAAGCACAAAATGATATTCAGATTACTTTACCTGATGGCGCGAACCGGTCTTATGCGGCTGGTGTGACGGGTTTGGAAATCGCAGGCAGCATTTCAAAGAGTTTAGCCAAGGCCTCTATTGCCATTTACATTGATGGAGAGCTTAGTGATCTTTCTTTGCCGATTACCGGTGATGCGGAGGTTGCGATTGTCACGCGTAAGGATGAGGATGCTTTAGAGCTGATCCGTCATGATTGCGCGCATGTGATGGCGGAAGCGGTACAGAATTTATTTCCTGGTACGCAGGTTACAATCGGACCGAATATTGAAAACGGTTTTTTCTATGATTTTGCGCGTAACGAATCTTTTTCGACAGAAGACCTTGAAGCGATTGAAAAAGAAATGCGTAAGATTGTCGAACGCGGCGATGCATTTGTGCGTGAGGTTTGGGATCGTGATGAGGCTATCGCTTATTTCAAAGATAAAGGCGAGATGTACAAGGCCGAGTTGATTGAGGATTTACCAGAGAGCGAATCTATCAAAATTTATCGTCAGGGTGAGTGGTTGGATTTATGTCGTGGGCCGCATATGCAATCAACCAAGCAGGTTGGTACAGCGTTTAAGCTTTTGAAGGTTGCTGGGGCGTATTGGCGTGGTGACAGCGATAAGGCCATGTTGACGAGGATTTATGGAACGGCCTGGCGTGATGATAAGGAGCTGAAGGCTTATCTGACGCAGCTTGAAGAAGCAGAAAAACGCGATCACCGTAAATTGGGTCAGGAAATGGATTTGTTTCATTTTCAGAAAGAAGCGCAAGGTTCTGTATTTTGGCACCCGAAAGGTTTTACCGTTTACAATCAGATGGAAGGGTATATTCGCCGCCGTTTGAATCATGCCGGTTATAAAGAGATTAAGACGCCGCAATTGATTGATAATCGTCTTTGGGAAAAATCAGGTCACTGGGGTAAATATCGCGAAAATATGTTTGTTGTGCCTGATGAGGTGCCAAGTGGTGATGACGATGGACCGGTCGTTAGCGATAAGGCGTTTGAAAAGCTGATGGCGCTTAAGCCGATGAATTGTCCGGCACATGTTCAGGTGTTTAATCAGGGGATCAAATCTTATCGTGATTTGCCGGTTCGTTTGGCGGAGTTTGGGTGTTGTCATCGGAATGAGGCACATGGCGCATTGCATGGTTTGATGCGTGTTCGACAGTTTACACAGGATGACGCACATATTTTCTGCCGCGAGGATCAAATTACGACGGAAGCGGTTGCGTTTTGTGACTTGCTGAAAAAAGTGTATTCCGATCTTGGGTTTGATGATGTGAAGGTTGCACTTTCTCTGCGCCCTGACATGCGCGTGGGTGGTGATGAGCTTTGGGACAAGGCCGAGGACGGTTTGCGTCAGGCGTTGATTAAGACCGGTCTTGAGTTTGTTGAAGAAGAAGGTGAAGGCGCGTTTTACGGTCCGAAGATTGATTATCAGATTCGCGATGCGATTGGCCGGACATGGCAATGCGGGACGTTACAGCTTGATTTCAATCTTCCTGAGAGGCTGGATGCCTCCTATATTGGTCAGGATGGGAATAAACACCGCCCTGTGATGCTACATCGTGCGATTTTAGGCTCTTTAGAGCGCTTTATCGGTGTGATGATTGAAAGTTATGCTGGGAAGCTTCCTTTATGGCTTGCGCCAACACAGGTGGTTGTTGCTACAGTCACGCAAACAGCGGATGATTATGCGGCTGAAATTTATCAGAAGCTTCTGGATGCGGGGATTCGGGCAGAATTGGATATTCGTAACGAGAAGATTAATTATAAGGTGCGTGAGCATTCTTTGGCGAAAGTGCCGAATTTGTATGTTGTTGGTGCGCGGGAGGCCGAGGAGTCGAGCGTTGCTATTCGTAGGCTTGGATCGAAGGATCAATCTGTTGAATCATTTGATGATGCGCTTGCTGCTCTGGTTAAGGCGGCCCAGCCTCCGTTCTGATTATGGAATTATTGATTGTAACCATTGCGTATGTTTGAATAAATTGTTAGTCAAACCGTTGCTTGACAACGTGCGTAGCCGTGTTAATGATTCCCAAACTATTATAAATTATGATTTAGATGTCGTTTTAACAAATTAAGGAGATATAACCATCGCTAGACCAACAAGACAGCCCCCTCGCAGGGAAGAAGACAGTACGCGTATCAATGAAAGAATTACAGCACCGGAAGTAAGGGTTGTTGATGCGGACGGTGAAATGCAGGGCGTTATGTCTGTTGAAGCGGCTATTAAGCTTGCTGAAGAGTCTGGTTTAGATTTGGTTGAGGTGTCTCCGAATGCGTCTCCTCCGGTTTGTAAAGTTCTTGATTACGGTAAGTATAAGTACGAACAGCAAAAGAAAGCTGCGGAAGCTCGTAAGAATCAAAAAACAGTTGATGTGAAAGAAGTTAAGATCAGGCCTGGTATCGAGGATCATGATTATCAGGTCAAAATGCGCAATGCGCGTAAGTTTCTCGAAAATGGTGACAAAGTGAAAGTAACGATGCGTTTTCGCGGTCGTGAAATGGCGCATCAAAACATTGGTGTTGGTCTTTTGAAGCGTATGATCGAAGAGCTTTCTGATGTTGGTAAAGTCGATCTTCATCCAAAAACGGAAGGGCGGCAAATTATTATGGTGCTATCTTCCGAAGTTCAAAAATAGAAAAAGGGCCGTTTTGGCCCTTTTAATTTATCCGGTTGTGAGGGGAGGTTTTAAACCTGTCCTTCGACCCATTCCTGAAGTTGTGATTTTGGCATACCGCCAACGCGGGTATCAACAACCTGACCATTTTTAAAGATCATTAAAGTCGGAACGCCGCGTACACCATATTTTGTAGGGGCTTCCGGGGCTTCGTCAATATTGACTTTTACAACTTTAATGCTGTCTTTCATGTCGTTGGCCAGTTCATCTACGACAGGTGAAAGCTGTTTACACGGTCCGCACCATTCCGCCCAAAAATCAACGACAACAGGTTTATCTGATTGTAAAACTTCATTTTCAAAATCTGTATCGTTTACTGCTACACTCGACATGGTTTTGGTTCCTTTCAACTCATAATCTTTAATTCAATATAAGTTACATGGTTTTGATATCAAGTGGCATTAAAAACGGACCGTCTGTCCACAATAAAGCTGCTTTGACGGCCCGGTCTGGATAAATTTCGGTTAAAATTTGTGCGTAAGCTTCCATTTGGATTTGATACATTTCCGGGACATTTTTGATGTCTTTTGGCGGAGGTCTGTTGGTTTTATAATCGATAACCCAGATTGTTTCGGGCGTGACGAGCAGGCGGTCAATTTGACCACTGATGATGCCTTTTCCTTCTATATACCCTGTGACAGGGACTTCGGCCATTGAAGACGGGTCAAAAAGTGGCGCGAAGTCAGGATTGTTTAGAATGTTCAATATCTCGGTGGTTATCTCGGTGTGAATTGTTTGATCTAAGACTTTGCCGTAATGGTTTAAAAACTCTTTGGATGCGTTTTCCCATTTGTCAGAAGGAATTTGGGGTAAAAGTTGTAAAAGTTTATGCGTTAGATTTCCTCTAATGAATTTATGCGTTCCTGCATTGTTAAGAGGTGAGGTGGATGTATCGTGTAAATTTGACGGTCTGATAGTGGCTGTTTTTTTGTCTGTTGCTGGTGCCGGTGTTCTTATCCAGTCGGGAGCGTTTATATTCTCTTCATTTTGATCAATTCTTTGATTTTTGTCTTCTTCGTGGTCATGTGTTTGCGGGTTGGACAGGCGCAAAATATTTTGATCCAGTCTTTCTGTTTTTTCGTGTTCTTCGAGGGCGTTTTGAATTAAGTCGTACCAACATCCGTTTGGAGGCGTTGATTTTTGTTTTTTTCCAAGTGCGCCGCCTACATATAATCTGTCCTCTGCCCGGGTCATGGCAACATAGAGCAGACGTCTATATTCTTCGTTTTGTCGTTCTTTTACGGTGTTTACGGCGTCCATATATGCCGCGCAGTCCATATTTTTTCGCGGAGACCAAAGTGGTATATTCATGGCGGTTTGGCTGGGCCATAAAAGCCTTTCTCCAGCTCTGGCGGGGGTGTTTGTGCTGGATGCTGTCGTGTCGGGTAAAAGCACTATTGGGGACTGTAGGCCTTTGGAGCCATGAATGGTCATAATTCTGACTTCGTCTATTTTTCCGTCCTGTTCCCGTTTTATTTCATGGTTTTGAAGGCGAAGTTGGCGGATGAAATGTTGAAGGCTGGCCAATTCATTTTGTTCGAAATCGCGAGATAAATTTAGTAATTCATCGACAGGGTCCATTGCATCCAGGCCCAATCTTTTGATGATTGCACGTCTTGCGCTTATTTCGTCGTTTGGGCATGGTGTTTGAAGGATGTGGCTGAAAAATTCAAAAGGGCTGGTCGTTCGGGATTTTAAACGTAAATTTTTGCAATAATCTATGATATTTTTCATGCTGGACTGTTGCAGGCTTTCCCACAAACTCTGTCTTTCTCGATAAGCGGATAATTTTAAAAGAGTTTCTTCACTCATGCCGATAAGAGGAGATTTAAGCATGCATGCGAGGGCAAGGTTATCTAGAGGTTGCAGGGAAAACTCGGCGGCGGATATGAGGTCTTGTACACTTAATTCTTCGGATAAAACCATACGGTCAAGGCCGCTCACGTTGATATTATAATTTTTTAATTCGCGCGCGATTTGATTGACCAAAGCAGAGCGTGTTCGAACCAGGATCATAATATCGCCCGCACGAATTGGTCTGTTTTTTGATTCTAAAATTGCGCCTGAAGAAAGCCAATGTTGGATTTTTTTCGCAATATACACGGCGAGTTTTTTTTGACCGCTGCTTGTTTCTTCAGCCGCTGTTAGGGGTGCCCATAAATCCAGTTCGGGTGTTTCATCACTTTCAAAGACTGGCCATAGCTCAACTAATCCTGCTTGCCCTCTGCGAAATGCTGTGTGCTTAACCGGTAATTCGCCTAGTCCTTTGCGATTTTCTTCTTTTGAAAATACGGTATCGACTGCTTTTAAAACGCTTTGTGTTGAACGAAAAGATATGTTCATGGGTACGCTGTCCCAATTTTGCTTTGCCTGGCGTACTTTTTCTTTAAAGTTGTTTTGCATGCGGGCAAACTCTTCGGGTGATGCGCGTTGGAAGCTGTATATAGATTGTTTTTCATCCCCCACGGTAAAGACTGTGCGGTTGGTATTATTGTCTTCGGTGTTTTCAAAAAATTCGTGACATAAAGCGCCTATAATTTCCCATTGTTCCGGGTTTGTGTCTTGCGCTTCGTCGATGAGGATGTGATCGAGGCCCTGATCCAATTTATAATGAACCCAGCTGCTGGCTTCTTTGATGTTTTGGCCCATGGTTTTGCCGTTTAACAGGTTTAGTGTGCGTAAAATAAGATCGTCGAAATCCAGCGCTGTTTGGTTTGTTTTTAGAGCCGCGTAATTATCCAGAATGGCTTTGCCGATGCAGAATAAGTCTCTTGTTAAGCGGGCTATATTGGTGGCTTTAATTTTTTCGTTTATTTTGGTTAGTCTGATGGCTTCGCGTGTAAGTATGTCGGGGATGTCCGGGCTTACTTCGCATGATTTTTTATAAGCTAATGTTGATTTGATTTGTCTGTCTGTTTTTTTCAGAAAGGCAGATTGGTATGTTTCAAATTCTGTTCTACGTTCGTGTGTGTTCAGATTAATCCAATTAAGAATGGTTTGACCGGAGGATTGGTCTTTGGATGATCCGTGGTTGAGCATGGTTTGTGCCGTTTGAAATAGAGCGTTTTTTTCAAAGCTCGTGTTTTTACAGGCTTCGCCGAGGATTGAGTCCTGTGTTTCTCCGGCTTTGAGACCTAGCTGTGCACATATGTTTGTGTAAAGGCCATTATAATCAAAAAATTGTGTAAATAAACGTTCTAACTGTCCGCGTTCTTTAACGATACCGGCAATAAGGGATGTGAATTGCTCTTCATTTATAATCGTTGCGATATTGTTTAATGCTTCGGATAGCGGGTTTGTTTTGTCTTGTTTTGCTTGTGATAATATATTGTCGCGGCTTTGTGAGAGGAGCGCCTGTGTTTGTGTTTCATCAAGAACTGTAAAATGCGGTTTTATGCCGGCTTCGAGGGGGAAGCGCGCCAGGATAGACTGACAAAAAGCATGAATCGTCATAATTTTTAATCCGCCGGGTACATCGACGACATCGGCAAATAATTGACGGGCCGCCTTTTTTTCATGACTTTCAGCCGCCCGTCCGAGAAGTTTTTTTAACTCTTTATTTAAGCTTTTATTTAAGCTTTTATTCTCAGGGGGATCCATTGGTAGAACAGCCCAGCTTGCGAGTGTTTCTGATATTCGTATGGCCATTTCACTCGCGGCTGCTTTTGTGAATGTCAGACACATGATTTTATGTGCCGGTGTTCCGGGTTGTCCATTTTTTCGGGGGAGGAGGAGCCTTAATACTCGGTCCGTGAGCACTTTTGTTTTTCCGGTGCCTGCTGATGCGCTCACCCAGACAGAGCTATCGGGCGCTGATGCGCGTCTTTGTAAAACGTTCGGATCGAGATCACGGCTTTGATGTTGTTCGTCCGGGGTTTGGGTGTTTTGCAAAGCTTTGTTCATCACGCAGCCTCGTTTTCAGAGTTATCACCGGTGATGCCCCATTCCCGAATTCGCGAGAGGTGTTCATAGTCGTTAAATCGTGGCGCTTGGTCTGGGCGAGGGATGCTGAGATATGGCATGTCCGGGTCGTCGTAAGTTTGAATGAGCTGTATGAGGCTTTGCTCGGTCATTTTTACAAGCTGTTCAATGTTTTGATCCAAAGCTGTGATTTTTCCTTCGCCGTTTCCGCTGAGGACCCAATATTGTAATGACTGGGTTTCAAGTGGCTTAATACCGGGAAAGCTGCCTTGTTTAAGCATTAAGGCTTCTATCAGGAGTTGAGGGAGTTCACCATTTTGCATGGCTTTTTTAGAAAATGTTCCACCGGATTTGTAGTCAATAATGATGCCGTCCCCGCTTTGGGATTCGTCTATGCGATCAGCTACGCCGACAATTGTGAATGTGTTGTTTAAGAGCTTTAACTCGCCCTTTGTTTCTGTTGCTATGTTTTGTGCAGTTTTGCGCCATGCATGTTCATGTTTAACAAACCAGTGCGCCGTTTGTATAAAACGGGGCCACCAAAAGCTCCATATATGGCTCGCTTCATGGCGTTTCTCAATTTCGTCTTCAGCGATGCTGATGAGTTTTTCGGCACTGTTTTTCGGTAACGTATCTTTGGTTTCGGTTATAAAACGATTTAATACAGCGTGCAGAACTGTGCCGCGTTCTGCGGCATCCAGAGGTTTCTCTAAATCCTCCAATTTTTTTAATTTAAGGATATGCCGCGCATAAATAGAGTAAGGGTCGCGAAGCCATGTTTCTATTTGAGTGACGGATAACCGGTTGGGCCGGATATCTGTTGGTGGTTTTGGTGATGGTCTTTCCGTTGGTGTTACTGTTTCGGTGTGGTCCAGTTTTTTTGCCCATTCTAATACGTCCTGCTTTTCAGGCCTATCAATATTGGCGGCCTGGAGGACTGTGTTCATGCGTTGCAGCCAGCGTGAAGGCACTTTTGGCGTACCGTCCGCTTTTGCGGATCGTGTTAAAATAACATTTTGCGTACAGAGGCCCTGAACAAAATCATGGGCGGCTAATCCTATGCTTCGTTCTGGACTGGGAAGTCCAAAGTCCTTGCGCATTGGTCTTGATAGCCAGGGGTCTGCAGAAGGGTCCGGAGGCCAGATGCCTTCGTTAAGACCGCCTAAAATAACGAGATCTGCATTGATAAGGCGTGCTTCGAGTTGTCCGAGTATTTGTAAATCCGGGTGTGTTCCGAAGGCGGGTCTTATTTGAATTTGCTCCATAAAATGGTTTAACGTTTTGGCGTAATCAGTAAAATCGTTGATAAAAAGATCTTGCGTATGATCAAAGAGTTCTGCAAAAAAGATGCTGGCTTGGCGTCCAGTTTCTCCGTTCCAGAGGATGTCCGCTGCTGCTTTTTTTTCGGTTTTTACGAGCGCTTCACAAAGCTCCAAATGCGTTTTTAGACATTGTGTGAAGCTGTGGGGCTTTTGTTTAATGCGCTTATTTTGATCTGTGAGCGGTTGGAACTTGTTTTTGATTGTGTCTAAAAAAGCTGTTGTCTGGGTTTTTATTTGTTCGTCTAGGAATTCCTGATTTTGTATATGTGAGATTAAACCTTCGATCCCTGTCGCTGGTTTTAAACCGCGCAAGGCGTAATCGAGAGACCTTAAATTCTCGTTGTAAGTTTTCCTAGGCATATCAAAGTTGCATAGTGAATGTTTAAGGAGGGCCAGTAGAGATAGTGGAGAGAAATCGTTTAGCACAGTGTTTATGCTTAGTTGTAAAAATGTTCCGTGAGATGTGTGTTTGAGCATTTGTCCTGCGGAGTCGTCTATATTTATACCCCATCGTTTGCAGGCATTGGTGACATTGAGTGCGAGTGTTCTGTCCGGAGTGATTAAACATGCTTTTTTGCCCGGTGTTTCCAGAGTTTCGCGCATGAGCAGGGCGATTGTATCGGCTTCTTGTCTGTGATGATCACATGGGATAATTGAGATGTTTTTTAAGCTGTTTTGTAAAATTTCGGTTGTGTTTTTATCGTCTGCTATTTTGGCCCAATTTTCAGAGGTGTTTGCGGGGCGCATGATTTCACGCGCTAAAAATTGCCGTTCTGTGTTTTGATTTGATTTTTTGCATGTTTGTAATGTTTTAAC
>Ga0316204_10008655_pt1 | contig 13958 bp, 8 predicted proteins | sample 6monrhotite_MG_2_FD_205661 | JGI IMG/M metagenome (GOLD analysis project Ga0316204, IMG submission 205661) | Microbial mat bacterial communities from mineral coupon in-situ incubated in ocean water Damariscotta River, Maine, United States -... | ecosystem: Environmental > Aquatic > Marine >... | reverse complement strand
ATATTGCAGGCAGCGGAGCTTTAGTCAGTGTATTGAATGAAGTGACCAATGGTGCCGTGCTCGCTAAAACCGGGGCTGAGGGTATTATTACCGCGGCAATACCTGAGCGAGGCTTGGGAATTGCACTAAAAGTAGCTGATGGTAGTGCTCGCGCACGTGCAGTTGCACTATTGGCAATACTTGATCATTTAGAGGCTCTTACAGATAATGATAAAGATAAGCTTCAGGCTTATATATCTCCACCAATAATAAATTCACGAGGTATTAATGTAGGTGAAATTCGCCCAGCTGCAACCTGGCTAGCGTAACCAACAAATATTCAATAAAAATATTATTTTAAATAAAGTCATACAACTACTAATTAGATATTGAGTAGTATTGCTCTATACGATCAAATGCCTTGTTTATTGAATCCTCGTCAACACAATAAGCCATCCGCACATGGCCCTCACCCGATGGACCAAATGCACTTCCAGGCGTCACTGTGACTTTTGCATTATCTAATAAATCAATTGCAAACTGCCTGGAAGATTCATGCTCAATCATTATTTTTGGGAATATATAATAAGCGCCTTCAGGTTTTTGATATTCAAACACATGAGGAACATTATTTAAACGCTGTACAATCAGCTCACGTCTTATAGACAAACTTTGCTGAAACAATTGTTTATGATTAGATTCCTGAGATAAGGCAACGATAGCTGCGAGTTGAGATATTCTAGGTGCACAGATCATTGTCGCATCATGAACCTTCATTGCCTCATCTTTTAATTCTTCTGGCATCACCATATAACTAAGTCGCCAGCCGCTCATGGCATATGATTTAGAAAATGAATACATATACACTACATGTTCTTTAAACTCTTCGACAGAAGCCAGACTAAAATACCTGTCAGTGTTTTCATAAAGAAAATCACTATAAGGATCATCTATAACAATAAAAATATTATACTGTTTAGCTATACGGCCGACTTCCATTAGGTCTTCTTTACTAAATATTTTACCTGTTGGGTTTGATGGTGACACAAGTACTATGGCCTGTGTTTTATCTGTAATAAGCCCTGGTAGTTTTTCTAAATCTAACTTCCACCCATTAGACTCATCCAGTTTCCAGTAAACAGGTGTTCCGTTAAATAACGTAATCTGCTGAATATGCGAAGCAAAGCATGGATCTGTTAGAATAATTTCATCGCCCGGATCAAGCATAGTATGAAACAGGGTATTTAATGATTGCATATTACCTGCATTAATCATCACATTTTTATTAGCATCGACTTGAATACCTGTTTTTTTATAATGTACTCTAGTTACCAATTCACGTAATTCTAACAGACCATCTGGTAAGGTATATTTTCCTGCATCCACATCACTATCAAGATATTTTTTAACACCTTGTCTAATGTATTCGGGTGTTTGAAAGGATGGTAGCCCCCAGGCAAGTGACACAGCGTCAGGAACTTGTGTACTTAGCATTGCCATTTCTTTAATGGCAGACACCTGAGACTCATGAACGTATCGAGATACAATATCTGTAATAAAGGTCATTGTTTATTATCTCTTAACGCTTATAGCTCTTGATAACATCAATATAATTACTGTGTTCATAGCTAGCAGGATCAATGGCACAGAGTTGACTCACACTACCCTGCATCTGCTTAATTGATTCGTATTCATGTTCAATCAGCCAGTCACTTAACTGTTTTAATAACAGCTCGCAATATTCGGGACCTTTACTTAATAGAACACTGCATAAATACACAGCATCTGCACCGGCTAACAATGCCTTAATAATGCTTTCAACAGTGTGAAAACCACCCGTAGCCGCGAGTGATATATCTACCCGACCTCTTAGTAATGCAATCCAGCGAATACGCAACAAGGCCTCCGTTGGAGATGATAACTCAAGTTGTGGTTTTAATTCGAGTGTATCAAGATCAATATCCGGCTGATAAAAACGATTAAACAATACGACACCATCTGCACCCTCTGTTTGTAACTGCTTCACTATATTAGCTACTGAAGAAAACTGAGATGACAACTTCATCGTGACAGGTATATTAATGTTGTGTCGCAATGCCCTTAATAAATCAAGATAGCGCTGCTCAACTTCCTCACCAGTTTGATTATGATTTGCGGCAACATAATAAACATTTAATTCCAGTGCATCAGCACCTGCTTGCATTATTTCTTTTCCATAATCAATCCAGCCAGTATTTGAAATACCATTAAGACTGGCAATCACTGGGATATCCAGTGCAGATTTCAGGCGCTGCAAATGACCCAGATAGTTATCCAGCTCATTTTTGTAATCTTCTGGTACAGGATGATATGAATCTGCCTCCATGTGCCCTAGCGCTTGTGAGTGCACATATTTTTCAAGCTGCTTTTGTTCATGCTGAATCGTCTCTTCGAATAAAGAGGGTAATACAATTGCTGAAACACCTGCATCTTCAAGACGTTTTGCATCCTCCAGATTACCGGTTAGTGGAGAAGATGCAGCAACAAGTGGATTTTTGAGGTCCAGACCAAGATATTTAGTACTTGTATCAAGCATGCTATTTACCCTCCGTTGCATTCTTAGTTGAATCAGCATTAACAACTTTGTCATCAGCTTGATTTTTCTGAGACTTCATTGCTGATGCCAGTTTACGATGAGGCGGCTGTGAGGAGTCAATATCATCCCATGGTAGATTCGCTAGTTGCTCATAGAAGTGATAACGATGTAAAACATCCTGTTGAGATTGTTTCAATAAATCTTCCGCAACTTCCGGGTGCGTTCTCCATAACATGTTAAAACGAATTTCTGTATCAATAAAATCTCTATATGGAATTGATGGTGGCTTACTATCGAGATGCAAAGGGTTAATGCCATTTTTTGCATTATCTGGATTATATCTAAATAACGGCCAGTGCCCGCTATCCACCGCGAGATGTTGTTGCTGATGATTATTTTTTAAATCTACACCATGTGCGATACAGGGTGAATAGGCAATAATAAGTGATGGGCCTTTATAAGCCTCTGCTTCATTAAATGCATGGATAGTTTGTATATCTTTCGCACCATATGCTACATGCGCTACATAAACATTTTCATAATCCATAGCTAACAACGCCAAGTCTTTTTTAGGTGTTGCTTTACCACCCGCAGAGAATTTAGCCACCGCTCCTCGCGGTGTCGCTTTAGATGTCTGTCCACCTGTATTTGAATATACTTCGGTATCTAATACCAGTATGTTTACATCGCGACCTGATGCAAGCACATGATCCAAGCCACCATAACCAATATCATATGCCCAGCCATCACCTCCAATAATCCATACACTCTTACGCGATAATGTATCTAAAACTGAAAGCAGCTCCTGTGGAACAAAGCTATTGCTGGATGACAATTTCTCTCGAACTTTATGCAAGCGTACACGTTGCTGCTCAATACCCTCTTCCGTTGACTGATCAGCATTTAATATTTCATCAACCAGAGACTCTCCTAGATCAGGTTTTAATTGTGTAATAAGTTCAGTTGCATATTCCTGCTGTTTATCGATAGACAGGCGCATACCTAAACCAAACTCTGCATTATCTTCAAATAAAGAGTTGGACCATGCAGGGCCTCTACCATGTGCATTTTTAGCCCAGGGCGTAGTGGGTAAATTACCACCATAAATAGACGAACAACCAGTAGCATTTGCAACCAGCATACGATCACCAAATAACTGACTGGCCAGTTTAATATATGGCGTTTCACCACAACCCTCACATGCACCTGAAAATTCAAACAAGGGCTGCAACAACATGGCACCTTTTATAGTATTAGTTTTTAGTAAGGTACGATCATAATCTGGTATACCAACAAAGAATTCCCAGTTTTCTTTTTCCTGCTGACGTAATTCATTGGTATAAGGCACCATGTTTAGAGCCTTATGACTTACATTGGCCTTATCATGTATTGGGCATACGTCAGCACATAATCCACATCCTGTGCAGTCTTCAGGTGAAACCTGATAACTCATCAAATGATTTTCAGGAAAATCTTTTCCCTTAACTGGCATAGATTTAAAAGTATCTGGTGCAACATCTAGAATAGATGCCTCATACACTTTGCTACGTATAACACCATGTGGACAGACTAAAGGACATTTACCACATTGCGTACATAACGCTCCATCCAGAACAGGAATTTCCAGACCAATATTCCGTTTTTCATAGGCCGCAGTTCCTAAGGGATAACTGCCATCCGTAGGTAACAAACTAACGGGTAATTCATCACCTCTTCCGGCAATAATTTCTTTAGTAACATGTTTAACAAAATCAGATATGTATTCAGATGTATCTTCATGTGATTTTTCAACTTCTGAAGAGTGACTAACTTGCGCAGGCACTTCAACCTTAAGCAGATTTCCCAATGCCTCATCAATCGCATTAAAGTTTAAGTCGATTAAGCGTTGGCCTTTTCTACCGTATGTCTTTTCAACTGCCTGTTTAATAGACTTTATAGCTTGATCTTTTGGTAATACACCTGAAATAGAAAAGAAGCAGGTCTGCATAATTGTATTTATGCGTTTATCCATGCCCGTTTGTTCGGCCACCTTATATGCATCTATCACATAAAACTGAATATTCTTATCCAGAATCTGTTGCTGCATAACTTGAGGCAAGGTTTGCCAAACATTTTTGGCATCGACAGCTGTGTTCAATAAAAAAACTGCGTCATCTGCAGCTTTGTCCAACATAGGATAACGTTCCATAAACACAGGTTGATGACAGGCGACGAAGTTGGCATCTCCATTACCAATTAAATAGGTAGAATGAATAGGCTTATCATCGAAACGTAAATGAGAAACCGTCACTGCACCTGATTTTTTTGAATCATAAACAAAATACCCCTGCACATACTTATCTGTACACTCACCAATGATTTTAATACTGTTCTTATTCGCACTAACAGTCCCATCACTACCCAGGCCATAAAATACAGCCTGAAATGCAGTTTCATGAGCATCTGTGCGAAAGGCATCATCCCAGTCTAAACTGCTATTTGTCACATCATCGTGAATACCAATCGTGAAATTATTTTTGGGTTTTTCATTATTCAGCTCATCAAAAATGCTTTTAACCATACCCGGTGTAAATTCTTTAGATGACAGGCCAAAACGCCCGCCAATCACCTTAGGCATATCAGAAAAACAGGAATCTCCCTCTGCTATATGCTGAGCTAGTGCTGTTACCACATCTTTATATAAAGGCTCACCAGCTGATCCCGGCTCTTTGGTTCTATCAAGTACGGCAATCTTCTGAACACTTTTCGGTAATGCATTAACTAAAGCACTAGTATCGAGTGGTCTAAATAAACGAACCTTTATTAGCCCTACCTTCTCACCCTGTTTGCATAGATATTCAACGGTTTCATGTACAGTTTCAGCGCCCGACCCCATTAAAACAATAATACGCTCAGCGTCATCCGCACCAATATAATCAAATAGTTTATATTGACGACCAGTTTGCTTAGCAAACTCATTCATTACATCCTGTACAATTTCAGGCATTGCATCGTAATACGTATTAACCGATTCTCTCGCTTGAAAAAAAACATCTGGATTCTGTGATGTACCCCGTATAACAGGGTGTTCAGGATTTAAAGCACGCTTACGATGTTTAGCAACATATTCAGGTTTGATTAACTGCTTTATAACCTTACTACCTATAGATTCAATTTTAGATACTTCATGTGACGTTCTAAAACCATCAAAAAAATGGATTATAGGAATTTGTGATTGCAAAGTAGCCGCCTGTGCAATAAGAGCCATATCCATCACTTCCTGTGGAGAATTTGAACACAGAAATGCAAAACCAGTACTTCGTGCAGTCATCACATCGCTATGATCACCAAAAATTGAAAGTGCCTGTGCGGCAATTGAACGAGCCGCAACATGAAAGACAGTCGGTGAAAGCTCACCTGCAATTTTGAACATATTTGGGATCATTAATAACAATCCCTGGGAAGCAGTAAAAGTTGTGGTTAATGTACCCGCTTGCAAGGCACCGTGAATAGCACCGGCTGCACCACCTTCACTTTGCATTTCGATAATACTGGGAACTGTTCCCCAACTATTCGGCTGTTGTCGGGATGCCCATTCATCTGCCCACTCACCCATGGGTGAAGCAGGTGTAATAGGATAAATGGCAATGACTTCATTAGTTTGATAGGCAATCGTAGCGGCTGCCTGATTACCATCAATGGTTACTGTTTCAAGTGTAGACATTTATATTCACCCTTTACAAATTTATGACACATAAACAACAGCTATCAATCTAACTAACACCCATCACTATGTCAGTAATGTTCAATCATTATTAATCTCACTTTATTTTATCAATCATAAAATTCAGCGTCGTTACGTACAGCATGTGCAAGTGATTGTAGCTTATCGGCCATTTTTTCCAGACGCTCTAATAGTGCCGTATCTATTCCCGCTTCAATCAATAATACTAATTCATCGTAATGCTCTTTCGGTAATTTATGCCCTGCCTGAGAAACCAGATCTTTAAATCGATCTGTTATTTTTTGTGCGTGCTGTGTTTTATGCATGTCAAAATACCTATAAATTGAACAGATTAACTAATGTTAGGTGCATGTTTTAAAACACGCTCACCAGTTTCATAAATATTATCGGCGCTACCTACAATTAATGGATCCGGTGTCTCAATAAGGTTTGTATCTTTATTCGAGTAATTCAGTTCACTCAACAAAAATCGCATGGCATTTATACGAGCACGTTTTTTACAGTCTGATTTAATAACCGTCCAGGGCGCATCGGCTGTATCGGTATAAAAGAACATGGATTGTTTAGCTTCTGTATATTCATCCCACTTATCAAGTGAAGCTAAATCAATAGGACTCAACTTCCACTGTTTTAAAGGGTCTTTTCGGCGCGACTGGAAACGTCGAAATTGTTCATTACGACTCACTGAAAACCATAGCTTAAACACCTTAATACCACTGCGTACTAACATACGTTCAAGCTCGGGTGCCTGACGCATAAACTCCAGATATTCCTGTGGCTTACAAAAACCCATCACCCTTTCTACACCGGCACGGTTGTACCAGGACCTATCCATTAGGACGATTTCGCCAGTTGTAGGTAAATGCTCGATATAACGCTGGAAGTACCATTGACCCTTTTCGAATTCGCTGGGTTTTTCCAGCGCCACCACACGGGCTCCTCGAGGGTTCATATGTTCCATGATGCGTTTTATAGTGCCCCCCTTACCCGCTGCATCGCGCCCTTCACAGATAATAAGAATTCGTTGCCCGGTTTCCTTTACCCAACTTTGCATTTTTAGTAGTTCAATTTGCAGGTCCTGTTTTAGGGATTCATACTCCTTACCGCGCATTTTGTCAGTATAGGGATAATTAGCATTAGACAAAATCTTATGTTTATCAGTGGTTAATACAGATTCATTCATAGACTCAACAATTAAATCATCGCTCATGGCACCTCCCGGGGAAATAATGGTATAAGTACATTCTAGGAGATTGATAGAAGGTGTTATTGATAAGAATCAAATGTTATTAGAAGATACAATCCATAATACTCATGCGTATAATTCCAGCCCGATTAAGTATTAGCTAACAGCAATATGAAGCAGAAACCCCTGTATTGTGAAAATAATGTGTACTAGCGTAGTTTCTATTTGGTGAATCCTCATTAAGCAGGCCAATTGAGCGTTTCAAATTGAACAATTAGTCATTCACCTGCCCCCATAACTACTACTTGGAGCCCCATGATTACTATAAATCATCAGAAATATAGCAACTTACTGGTCTATACTCATCTGATAAAAATTAATGTTTAATTAGTCCGAGATCTGAACCATTTTGAAGCCTGCTATGAAGTCCTTATTAAAATTATGCTTATTGCTTCTACTGGCTATTTTAAGTAATAGTAAGGCCTATTCGGCCAGCCAGTTTAAAATATTAATTTTACACTCTTATAGTCAGGAGTATCCCTGGACAAAGAGTCAACATGAAGCTTTTATTGAAACCTATAATTTACACACAAAACAGCCTGCGTTAATCAGCACCGAATACCTTGATACAAAAAGAAAAAATTACTCCACTGATTATGCAAGAATTTTTACAGATTTCCTGAAAAATAAATATTCAACTTATACACCAGATCTTATATATACCACCGATGACAACGCTACTCAGTTCGCATTAAGTAATCTTTCAAGCCTATTCCCTTCAGCACCTATTATATTTTCTGGCGTCAATGATTTTTCAATTCAATATAATATAGATCGTAGTAAGGTAACAGGTGTATTTGAAAAGAAAGAAATAGTACCTAATATTAAACTTTTAAAATTATTAGAAAACAATATAAATGAAATAATAGTACTTGGTGATGACTCGAACACAGACAGAGCAATAAGAATGGAACTTTCCGAACAACTAAAATTTCACCCCGAGATTAAAGCGAACTATATTCATCATCGAGAGATCGAAACAATAGTTTCCGCATTGAATAGTCAAACCGATAAATATCTATTCCTCACAACTATCGGTGGAATAGTAGACTCCAATGGACACAACCTATCTCTTAATGAAAGTCTAAGTAGAATTTCAACAGCTGGTGATTTTATTATTATTAGCATGGAAGACAGTTATCTATTAGAAAATGTACTAGGTGGTTATGTAACCAGTGGAAAACAACAGGGGCATTCAGCTGCCACACTGGCATTAAAATACCAGCAAGGTATACCCATTAAAAACATAGTACCCATACAGACCAGTCCTAATGAATATATGTTTGATGACAGAGAACTGAAAAAAAATAATATATACCTACCCGATACAATCCTCGCTATCGCAAGCATATTAAATCAACCACCTAATTTTTATGAGCGTAATCGAACTTTAATTATTGGCACTATTGTGATTCTAACAACAGTACTCATCACATTAATGACAATATTTCTTATATTAATTTCGTTAAAAAATAAACAAATAAGAAAATCATCAAAAAAATTTGAACAACAATCATTTAAACTACAACAAATAAAAGAAACACTCACAACCGCACAGGAAATAGCTCACCTGGGTAACTGGAAATTCAAGCCATCGAGCAATAAATCAACCTGGTCCGATGAAATTTATAGAATTTTTGATGAAAACCCTCAAAGCATAGAAGCCAGCTTCGACTACATCATTAACCATATACCTGAGAGCGAACAAGATAGATTTAGATCAACCATTGATCAAAGCATTAAAACGTCAAAGCCGTATGAAATTGAACATCAAATAATAAGAAACGATGGCTCAGTACGTTATGTTCGTCAGGTTGGTGGCATCCATAAAGACCCCGAAGATCAATTACCTATTTTGATAGGTGTCATTTTAGACATCACGCAAATCAAAAAAAATGAATTGTTAGAATTAGAAAGGTTATCAAGGATAGAGCGTTACCAGGATTCACTACTAGAATGGTCACGAGTTGATTATAAGAACCTGGATCAGGCATTTAGGCGAGCGACTGAAATTTCATCCAATACATTGGATATTGCACGAGTGAGTATATGGCTCTATAACGATGACCATACCTCAATAAAATGTCATAACTTATATATTCAAGAAACAGGACATGTAGAAGGCTTCGAGCTGTTCAAAAAAGATTTTCCCAATTATTTTAAAGCCGTGGAAAATGGCAAAATGATCGTTGTAAATGAGGCCAGAGAAGATGAAAGAACTAGCGAGTTTACAGAGGCCTACCTAATACCCAATAATATCTATTCGATGCTCGATGCACCAATCTACTATGCTGGTGAGATTATTGGTGTAGTGTGCCATGAATATACAAATTCCATACATAACTGGAGTTCACATGAACAGGAGTTTGCTTCAGCTATTGCCAACACCGCATCCCTATCTCTAGAAATTCAAAAACGTAAGGAGATGGAAAAAGAACTCGAACACCAGGCATATCACGATTCGCTAACCAAACTACCTAACCGAAGTCTTTTCACTGATCGGCTTGATCAAGCTTTAAAACAGGCACACCGTAACAACACAAACCTGGCGGTGTTATTTCTAGACCTGGATAATTTCAAAGAAATAAACGACTCACTAGGTCATGATGCTGGTGACAAGGTGTTAATTGAAATAGCTCAAAGACTAAATACAAACCTCCGTGACATGGATACCATTGCCCGTCTGGGTGGAGATGAGTTTACTCTGATTGTTAGTAATTTTGACGATATACAGTTCATTCATGAAGTAGTACTAAAGTTATTTAATATTTTACAGCAACCCATGAGTATTAATGGCCAGGAATTATATGCAACCAGCAGCATAGGCATCAGTATTTATCCAGATGATGGCCAGACATCTGAAACTTTGCTAAGAAATGCAGATGCTGCGATGTACAAAGCCAAAGAATCGGGACGTAACAGTTTTGAATTCTATACTCATGACATGACTGAGCGTGCTTTTGAGCATGTACTGATGGAAACTAATTTACGCCGAGCTTTAGAACAGCAGGAATTTATTATTTACTATCAACCTCAATATGATGCAAGTACAAACAAAATAATCGGTATGGAAGCCTTACTGCGTTGGCAGCATCCTGAAATGGGTATGATTTCCCCTGCCAAATTTATTCCCATTGCTGAGAACACAGGATTAATTATTGAACTTGATCGCTGGGTCATGCAAATGGCTACCCGGCAAGTAAGTCAATGGCATGAATCAGGTTTACAACCCGGTAGACTCTCATTGAATATGGCAACCAAACAGCTTGAGAAGAAAGATCTACTGGATTTTATTAAAACCACATTGCAGAAAAGTAACTGCAATCCTGAATGGATTGCATTTGAAATTACCGAAAGCCAGATCATGAAGGATCCGGAAAAAGCTATCTCTCTTTTGGTGGAAATGAGCGCACTAGGCATTGAAATTGCTGTAGATGATTTTGGCACAGGGTATTCATCACTCACCTACCTTAAACGATTGCCTGTAGACAAATTAAAAATTGATCGAGCCTTTATAAATGATCTTCCCCATGATGATGAGGATGCTGCCATAGTACGAGCCATTATTGCCCTTTCTAAAAGCTTAAAGCTAAGCGTTATAGCCGAAGGCGCTGAGAATCAAAAACAGATAGACTTTTTACTGGACGAGGGATGTTCAGAAATACAGGGGTTCTTTTTTGCAAAACCTATGCCTGCAAATGAAATTGAAACATTATTAAGACAAAAAAGCTAAACATAAATCAGCTGTATTTGATCATAATACTATTCGATTTTGCTCATTACAATACTGCGACCATCAATATCACTAAGCGATAAATAAATCAGATAAGAATCTTTAACTAGCATACGCTCTCTGAGCGAGTATAAGAGGCTGATCTGAAGTATTAAGGTATAAAATATTCTGATTAATAGAACATATACACGGATACTTATTAACGATGTTTATTTTATAGTGAGAGTAAAATAGTCGCCGAGTGATTTCTTTACTTCATTGATGCTTAAATATTCGGCATTAACAGGATCATTCCATTGTATACACTCCAAAGAACGTACGTCTGGAACAGATGCCGAACGTAAATAATAATATGAGGCATAACCAACAATACTCGGGCCATCATTATAGCGCGTAGCGATAGATGCGAAATACAAATAGCGTTGCGTTGTATCAATTTCATCCTGTACTTTGTAAATTTCAAAAATAGCCGGCTTTATCGTACGCTCAACATCCGTCAGTGTATTCATTAATAAACTGCAATGTGGATAATAAATATTAATGTCTTTTTCAAGTACCGGCTTACCATCCTGAAAAAAACGACGTGCTAAATTTGCAGGTATTGTTATGGTTTTATTAAGACTCAGAACTGAACCAACAGGTACAGAATATAAATAAGAATCGGGGTCTTTTATATTTGAATTAGAGCAACTACTTATGCTTAGCGTGGCAAACACAATTAAAGTTATTATAAGCTTATTCATACTAATGCTCCGAAGGTAGTCTTCAATATATTGGCGCGGTTCGTTCTGACCCTAAATATTCTTATCAACACAATTTAATGGAATATTTTTAAGCATTAACACATCTTACAATTAATAATCCATAAGAACTAAATGAAAAAATCTATATGAAAACCTCGTCATTTATAACATTACAAATTCTAATAGCCCTAATACTACCAGTACACGCTGCCACTATCACATTAAACTCAACTGCGGAAAGCGGCAATAGCTCATTTTCAGCTGAGTTACTAACAAGCAGTTGCGCAAAGGTCGGTGTTGTAATGTTTCACGGGCGTGGCTCAACTCCAACGGGGCCCGTGGTAGCTGAAATAAGCGGTTCACTCAATCGAGCTGGTTATACCACCATATCCATTGATAACCCACTACCCTTAAATCAACAGACTGACTTTAACAGTTACATCAATGATGTTAATTCCGATAATTATGTATTTCCTGAAGCCTATGCACGTATGCGCACTGCCATTAATCACTTGCAATCAATTGGGGTTGAAGAAGTTGTAGTAGCGGGTTTTAGTCTGGGCTCTCGCCTCGCTACTGCGCATGTAGCACGTGGACAAATAGATGAATTGCCCGTTCTTGGGCTGATTGGTGTGGGCATGTATGGCACCAGTATTGATCCATTAAATATTAGCACTACAGTTGATGAAGTCACTGTACCTGTTCTCGATGTATATGGTGATGCTGATAGCAATGCGGTGAACACGGCGCTGGCAAGACAAAATGCTTATAACAGCGGTACGGGCACGAGTTATACACAAATCTCATTAGCCTGTATAAGTGGCCTTAACTGCCATCAGCTTGAGGGCATAAAAGGTAATGACAGCCAGTTATTCGAAATTGAACTCAATGCCTGGATGCAATCTTTTGCCCCGGCCTCTGTCGTTTCAGGCTGCACACCAGACACCACAAGCAATTCAACACCTGAAAGAGCTAATAGTACTGGTTCTTTAGAATTATTATTTATCGGCCTGTTCTTAGTCGTTTTAGCTTTAAGAACCCGTTATAAGAAGTTGTTATAGCTTTTGAGTAGACCGTCTACTATTTAGCGATATATGGGAGAGATGACAAACAATATATTGAATCATTGTCAGTTTTAGAGCCTCCTTATTTTTCCTTTTACACTACCCTCCTTCGCACCATGAGCACGCTGTATTGATCAATACTCAACCACAGTATAATCTGCTGTATAATGCAGATCCCTTATATACCGACACATACGCCAACACGCCGCTTTACGATATTTCTCTATGTCTGCCAACAACACTACTGATAATACTTTAATAGACGATTGCTTTAATGCCTTTAAAGCACCAATAGGCGCATTTAGCTTACCTGAGCGATTTACCTTTCCTTTTTATTACCAGCCTCACCCTTTATGTATTCAGGCAGCTACCGAGTTACAGGAACACCTAAATACACAAACAGACTGGAACCACAACTTTGGGCTAAGTGGTGAAGATGAAGGCGCTATCGGTAAAATGTTTGGGGTTTTACTGGTACAAAACAAAAATAATGAAATTGGTTACCTTGCTGCCTTTTCAGGAAAACTGGCCGAGAGTAATCACCTCGCCAAATTTGTACCACCGGTGTTTGATGTACTGGACGAAACCGGATTTTATCTTCAGGGTCAAACAAGGATTAACCAAATAACCGCAGATATTAAAACACTAGAAACTAGCTCAAAGTTTGTATTATCCGCCGACAACCTAAACAAGGTACAAAAAATAGCCGAAGAAGATATAGAGAAGCAGCGCCAGTTGATGATTGTAAAGAAAAAACAACGGAAAAAAATCAGAACGGCAGCAGAAACAGAAATGAATGTGGATGATTTTGAGCAGTTAAAACAAACACTCGGAAAACAAAGCATAGATGAAAAAAACTGGCTAAAAGATTTGAAAATATACTGGCAAGAAAAA
>Ga0316204_10008654_pt1 | contig 13960 bp, 10 predicted proteins | sample 6monrhotite_MG_2_FD_205661 | JGI IMG/M metagenome (GOLD analysis project Ga0316204, IMG submission 205661) | Microbial mat bacterial communities from mineral coupon in-situ incubated in ocean water Damariscotta River, Maine, United States -... | ecosystem: Environmental > Aquatic > Marine >... | reverse complement strand
TGGCCGTTGTTAAATCTTATTGCGATGTTTTCTGCCAGGGCTGGTATCGGCCTTTCCTCTTCTGATAGGACTATCGCAGGTAAGGATTATGTATGTCTGAGAATCTGCTGGCGACGTGGCGTCATATCGCTGAAGAAAACAGCAAGGCTATTGTCTTGCCGGATGGATGCCGTGATCTCATTCAGGTTTGTCCGCCCGGTGAAAAACCGTACTGGTTTGTTTCTTCACTGGACAACCAGGCAAGGTCCGTCTCTCTGAAAGCCGGATCGGATGTCAGCGGATTTCGTCTGAAACCCGGGGTCCGTATCAATCAAGCAGATTTGCTGGGCTCCCTGCCCGACCGCCCAATAGAAACCGGAGAACTGAGCTCCCGACTGGACAGTTTTACGAGCAGCAAACGAGCCGTTCAGGAAGCTCTCAAATGTCTGGCGACAAATGCCGGCTCTGTAGCTGAAGTCGCTGGTATAATTGGCGTAAGCCAGAGAAACCTGCAGCGTATGTTAATGCGGGAGACCGGCAGGCCGCCGATATTCTGGGTGATGCTGGCCAGAGTTCGTAATACAGCCCGTAATCTGGTCAATCGGACTTCGCTGGCCGAAACAGCTGATGAATTCGGTTACGCCGATCAGGCCCATATGAGCCGGGAGTTCAAACGCTGGTTTGGCGCAAGTCCTGCAGCGTTTCGACAACGTCCTGACTTGCTGGTGCAGGTCTGTGCTGCAGGTTACGCCACCACCTGAACCGGCGTACAAATTTCAAGCAAGAAGCCGTTGCTGTCGGAAACATAGGCTGTCGTCTGCCCCCAGGGCATTTTCTTTGTTTCCTGAACCAACGTGGCGCCGGCGGCCAATGCCCGTTCGAGTGCTGCAGGCACATCATCAGTTTCAAAGGCAATTTCGAAGGTTGGTTTCGCAGGATTTGCCCGTCCCGGATTTTTACCAATTTCTGTCATCAATTTCAGGGACGAAAAGGACAGGATTGTTGGTCCTGTATCCAGTTCGCCGTAGTCACCACTTTCATGGAGCATCTTCTGACTGAAGCCAAAGGCATTTTCAAAAAAGCACATTGTCTGCGAGACGTTTTCTACATAAAGGATGGTGTATTTAAGTTTGAGGTCTTTCATAAATCAGGTCCTGTTCGGTGGCGGTTATAACTACGGACACAGGTACCAGCGACGTGAATAGCGGTATTGAAGATTTACGACAAAACCCTCCCCCGAACTGCACTGAACGCAATTCGGGAGAAGCATAATCAGAGGACTACCTCAATGGTGGTGCATACAGCAGGCCACCGTCTTTCCACAGGGCGTTTAACCCGCGCGGCAGATTCATGGGCGAATCCTTGCCAACTGTACGGTCATACATTTCGCCGTAATTTCCGATCTGGGCAACAACGCGGCTGACCCATTTGTCATCCAGACCGAGATGGGCACCAATACCGGGCCTGATGCCCAGCAAACGCTGAATGGCAATGTTGTCACTTTTTTCCATTGTTTCGAGGTTTTTGGAGGACACACCCCGTTCCTCGGCCTCAATAACGGCGTTTAATCCCCATTTGACAATGCGGAACCAGGTCTTGTCGTCATCCCGGACCACTGGCCCCAAAGGTTCTTTGGAAATTGTATTCGGTAAAACCACATAGTCTTCCGGGTTCGGAGCTGTAGAGAGCCGGGTTGCCGCCAGGGTTGAACGGTCTGCGGTATAGACATCACAACGACCGGAGAAAAATGCCGCTTTGGCCTGCTTGAAAGAGCGAAAACGAATGAGTTCCAGTTTGAGATTGTGCTGGCGGATCAGATCATCCAGATTTGACGCTGAAGTTGTGCTGTTTTCAACGCAGACAGTCGCGTCTTTAACGTCGAGGAAATTCGACAGTCCCAGTTCCTTGCGGGCAATAAATCCCTGACCGTCGTAAAAGTTGATTCCGGCAAAGTGCAAACCAAGAGACGCATCCCGTTGCAGGGTCCATGTCGTTCCCCGGATCAGAACATCATATTCACCACTCTGCAGCGCTTTGAAACGCATTTTGGCACTGACCGGGATGAATTCGACCTTTGTCGCGTCGCCCAGAAGGGCCGCGGCATAGATGCTGCAGGTTAATCGGTCCAGTCCTGAACGGTTAACACCAATGCGATTCGGATCCGTAGTATGCACAGGTGCAACACCACAGCGGACGGTTCCTCTTTCCTTCATTGCCTCAATGGTCGTTCCGGCCTGAGCCTGTGATGGCCCGGCAAGGCCAAGCAAAAAAAGAGTAACACCGACCACAAATGAGGAGGAACGCCCTGTGGAAATAAGTCTGTCGGCAACAAAAAATACACTCATAAGAAATACACCTGTTATAATATACAATTTAATATAGATTTACTGACATTAACCACTGTCAATTCTATCTACAAACCAACCTGAGACAGTATCCAATCAATTGTTTTTCTCTTCAAGTGTTCTCTTCGATAGTTTTTCTCTTAGTTTGATCTGGCTTTGCTTCAACTAGCAGCCTGCTGCCCAAACAAGTAAATTTTGCAAGTCTTTTTCGCACCTGCGACCATATTACGCATGCCTGCACTTCTAAATAAGGTGTACATGTGCTTGAATATTCTTGTTCGTTTTCCGGTTTATTTGCGTTTGTTGAAGGGCAACCAGTTGAATTACGGCTTCAACTTTTCAGTCAGGCATCGTCTTGTTCTCGGGCTGTCAGTACTGGCAGTGATAACGGTGTGCGCATCTGTTATCGCCGCAGTTACTTTCCTGTCCCACAGAAGCAAACTGGATCAGGTTGCCCATATTGAAGTCCCGACACTTTTGCTGGCAGCAGAGTTGGCCAGGGCCGGTGAGGCTATTGCATCAGGGGTCGCCCCTATTGCGACGTCTCAAAGCCGCACTGAAGCCGAATCCATTACCGGTGTGATTATTGACAAATTCGACTGGGTCGATCGTTTGATTGCTGATCTCGATCACCTGGGTGCCGATGAAAAGCTGGTAGAAATCCTGCATATCGAGCGAGCGGGTATTCAGGATAACTTCCTGCACCTTCAGGCCGCCGTTGAAACCTATTGGCATGTAAGGTCGCGTAATGCTGAAAGCCAGAAGCTGTTCATTGAACTGCTGGACAAATCCGCCGTTTCAGCCCTGGAGCCGAAGGAAGCCGATACTTCGGAACTTGCACTCACCGGCATAAGGCAGGCTGCAGCCCTGCGTTTATCCCAGGCTGTCACAGCCCGCACTGCGAGGGAAATAGCGCGGGCCCAGGCGGAGCTGGAAAACCTTAATGAGATGGTGCGGAACCTGTCCAACGGGTCTTCGTCACGACAACTGCTTGATGCCAGCAATTCGATCCGGGATTTTTCGACCAATGCGGCCAAATATCTTTCGGACCGGGCCGAAGAAGCTGCCCTCGACCTGAAGGTTTCAGACCTTGTAGCTTTTCACAAACACCTTTCTGATCGCCTTACAGCTGTTCTGAATACCCTGCTGAAACAACACAAGGCTGCGATAAGTACCGCAACACTTGAAGCAGAAGAAGCGCTGGCGATTTCAAGCGTCCTGCTCGCGTTGTTGACCATTTCCAGCCTGGTCATGGTGGCCGCTGTTGCTGTTATCCTCGACCGCAGTATTTCAGGCCGCTTGCGTACCCTTCAAGACAGTATGCAGCTGGTTGCCGCGGGCGAACGGTCAGTGGATATCCCGCAAAACGGTCGAGATGAAATCAGTGCCATGGGCCGGTCCCTGTCGACCTTTGTGAATACGCTGAACCATCAGGAACGGGCCTTGCGGATCGCCAAGAATGAAGCCGTATCCGCCAACCGGGCCAAGTCCCTGTTTCTGGCCAATGTCAGCCATGAACTGCGCACACCGCTGAATGCCATTCTGGGGTTCTCCGAAATTATTCGCACCGGCGCATTGGGGCCTGCCCAACCCAGTCGCTACGCAGATTATGCCAACGATATCCATGAAAGCGGTCAGCATCTGCTGGACCTGATCAATGATGTGCTGGATCTGGCAAGGATTGAAGCCGGCAAGACCGAACTGAATGAAAGCATGGTCAATATCGGCAGCGCCATCCAGGACAGTCTGCGCATGGTCGCCCAGCTGGCCCGGGAAACGCATATCACCATTGAAACAGAACTTTCCGAGGTTCTGCCGCCGCTGTGGGCGGACAGTCGCATGATTGTGCAGATGTGCATAAACCTGGTCGAAAATGCCATTGATTTTTCACCACCCGGCAGCACGGTTACAGTTTCCGCCGGCGTCAATGAACTCGGCCAGCTTGCCATCAGTGTTGTCGACCACGGTATGGGCATGTCACCGACCGAGGTTTCCCGCGCCCTCAAACCATTGGAGCGGCCGGACCTTGATAACTCCAGACAGACAGACGGAACCGGCCTGGGGCTGTCCCTGATTGCCCAGTATGTCTATCTGCACGGCGGCGAGCTGGTTATCGACAGTCACCCCGGTGAAGGCACAACTGTCAATATTATCTTCCCGGCCAGCCGTATCCGCGCCGCTTCCGACAGACGCTTTACCGTTATCAACGGCAAGGCCTGATTCCCGCCCCCTCTTCACTTGCACGTCGCTTCTTCGCTGTGCACTATTACGGATATCCAATCTGCACACACGATGGACCGGATATGCCCGGCCCGTCCTGATCCACAACCTACCGGCAGGCCTCCGTCATCATGAAATTTTCCATCAACATCTCCACCATGTTTCAGGAGCTTCCCCTGCTTGAGCGGTTTCAGGCTGTGCGGGATGCCGGGTTTGTCGCCGCTGAAATCCAGTTTCCTTATGAAACACCCGTGGATCAAATCGCCCGCGCCAGTGAAGATGCCGGTGTTAAAATCGTTCTGTTCAACGTTCCCCCTGGTGATTTTGCGGCAGGTGAACGGGGACTTGCCGCCCTGCCCGGAAGGGAACAGGATTTTCGCGCTGCCGTCAAAACGGCCTGTGACTATGCCCGTGTTCTGAAACCTGTGGGGGTTAATGTCCTGGCCGGCATTCCGGCAGCCGATGCAAATCCGGAAGACTGCTGGTCGACGCTGGTCAGCAATCTCAATTACGCCGCTGACGCTTTGCAGAACGCTGGAACCAGGGCCCTGGTTGAACCTTTGAATGACCGGGACGTCAAGGGATTTTTTGTGCCGACTTCGGAGCTGGTGGTCAAGGCGATCGGTGAAGCCGGGCATAAAAATCTCGCCCTGCAATATGATTTTTATCATGCCCGCATGATGGAGACCGATCCGGTGGCTGAACTGGAACGCTGGTATCCCTACATCGCCCATATGCAGTTTGCCGACAACATGGGTCGCCACGAACCCGGTACCGGAGATATCGACTGGGAAAGTGTTTTCACGACCATCCGCAAGCTTGGCTTCAACGGTTGGGTCGGTGCGGAATACATCCCCAGTGGTGCGACTGTCGACAGTTTTGACTGGGTCGAACCGTTCTCTGAATATGCTGGTCTGGGACAGTAAAGCAGATGAGTATCGATTATATCGCCACCCCGGCCCTGATCCTCAATCGCTCTCGCCTGACCCGCAACACTGAACGCATGGCGGCGCGCATGACAGAAATGGGCGTGCGTCTGCGCCCCCATATGAAGACAGCGAAGTCAGCAGATGTCGCACGCCTGGCAACCAAAGATCATTTTGGTGGCGTCACCGTTTCGACCGTTGCCGAGGCACGCTATATGGCGGAAAAAGGTTTCACGGATATTTTTTATGCCGTTGCCCTGGCCCCCGGCAAGGTAGCTCCGCTGGCAGAAATCCAGAATTCCTCGGACGCCAGGGTTACCGTTCTGACAGACAACATTCGTGCCCTGACCCCTGTCGCTGACGAAGCGGAACGACTGCAGTCAAATTTTCGCGTACTGATCGAGATCGATTGCGGAGGCAAGCGCGCCGGTCTGCTGGCGGACGATCCGGCCCTTGTTGAACTGGTCAAGGCCATTGTCGCGGCGCCGTCCCTGGAGTTCGCCGGGCTTATGACCCATGCCGGTCAGTCCTATGGTTGCGACACAACAGAAGAGATGGCCGACGTTGCGGAAATTGAACGCCGCACAATCGCCCTGACCGGGGTAAAACTGGCCGCCATGGGATACCCCTGTGAGACCCTGTCGACAGGATCCACACCAACCGCCGCCCATGCAAAGTCACTTGATGGCATCACTGAAATGCGGCCCGGCGTTTATATGTTCTCCGATATCATGCAGGCCCATTTTGGCTGGGGTGACATCAATGACATCGCACTCAGTGTCCTCGCAACTGTCATCGGACATCGCCCGGATCTGGATCAGGTTCTGATTGATGCCGGTGGTCTGGCCCTGAGCAAGGATCGGGGTATGGACAGTCACGCCCCCCACGTCGGTCTGGGTATGATCTGTGATATCAACAACCAACCCATAAACGGAATTTATGTCGCCGACAGTCATCAGGAACATGGTATCGTCAAAGCCGCGCCCGGCACCTCTGTCCCCTGGGATGACCTGCCCATAGGCTCTCGCGTTCGCGTGTTGCCGGTTCATGTCTGTATGACAGCCGCTGCCCATGATCATTACAATGTCGTTGATGAAGATGAAAACGGGGTTGAGGATTTTTCCGCCACGACGATCTGGCAGCGCCAGAACGGCTGGTATTGAAGATTAATTTCCATGATTGATATTTTGCTTCCGCCGCCGCCAGCGCGGTTTAATCTTGCCCGCTGGTGCCTGCAAGAAAATGTTCGTTTGCGCGGCGATAAAACCGCCATGATCCTGGCACGTCCGGATGGCAATGGCTTTGCCGACGAACGTTGGACCTTCAGCCAGTTTGAAGACTGTATCCTGCACATGGCGGCAGGCCTGTCGGCGACCGGTCATCTGCAAACCGGTGACCGGGTCATGCTGCGACTGGAAAACGGCATGGACTATGCCCTGCTGTTTTTTGCCTGCCTGGCAGCGGGCTTTGTGCCACTGCCTTCGTCGTCTCAGCTGACAGCGGAAGAAGCGGAATTTCTGCTGAATGATTCCGGCGCCCGTGCGATCGCCATGGCCGATGGCCTGGCCCTGGACGATATTCCTGACGATGTGCTGCTTCTGACCCCGGCCATGGTCCGGGAGCTCAGGACACATGAACATCGCGCTGACTACGCGGATACCCTGGCTGATGATCCCGCTTTTCTGATTTACACCTCTGGCACCACCGGACGGCCCAAAGGTGTGCGGCACGCACATCGGACCGGCTGGGGACGCCAACCCATGCATGACGGCTGGATTGGCCACACTGAAAACGACGTCATCATGCATGCCGGACGCTTCAACTGGACCTACACCATCGGTGTTGGCCTGCTGGATCCCTGGGCCCGGGGAGCAACGGCGGTTTTGTATAACGGCGAACCCGATACCAGTGTCTGGCCGCGCATGATCCAGGCTTATGGCGGCACCATCTTTGCCGCCGTGCCGGGCGTCTATCGCCAGATGATGAAATACAACAACCTGGCGGATTTTGATTTGTCCAGTCTGCGTCATGTGCTGGTGTCCGGCGAAGCCATGCCGCCTGCCCTGCGGGATCAATGGCGGACAGAAACCGGATTGGAAATGTACGAGGCCCTGGGCATGAGTGAATATTCCACCTATGTCAGCTCCTCCCCCGGCGTGCCCGTGCGCGTTGGCAGCCCCGGGCGGCCTCAGGCTGGCCGTCGCATTGCTGTCCTGCCCCGTGAGCGGGAAGACGGCGACTCGCCTCTACCTGCCGGAGAAATCGGCATGCTGGCCGTACACAGGGGTGAAGCCGGATTGATGCTGGGCTACTGGAACCGACCTGAGGAAGATGATCTGGTTTATCGCAGCGACTGGTTTTGCGGCGGTGATCTGGCGGCTCTGGATGAGGACGGCTACCTCTGGTACCACGGTCGCAATGACGATCTGATGAACGCCATGGGCTATCGTGTGTCGCCGTTGGAGGTCGAACACATACTGTCCGGCCATTCCAATGTCGGCGAGGTTGCGGTTACCGAAGTCCGGGTATCTGATCAAGTGTCAATTATCTGCGCTTTTGTTGTCGCCAGAGACGCCGACCTGATCGACGGGGCTGATATTCTGGCCTACGCCAGTGAACATCTGGCCCGTTACAAATGTCCGCGCGAAGTAGTTTTTATCGACGCCCTGCCCCGTACCCCCAATGGCAAGGTCCGGCGCAAATCCCTGCCCGATTTTCACACCTCTTCCGCGACCCGGTAAGCCCATACGACCTTGGACATAACCGGGCCGGAAAGACTTACATGGCCAGGTTCAGACCGTCATCAACAACAACCTGTTCACCCGTCATGAAGTCACCGGCGGAGGTTGCCAGCATCATCAGGGCACCATCCAGGTTTTCCGGCACACCAATGCGTCGGCGCAGGAATTTCTTCACAAATGCCTTGCCTTGTTCCGTGGCAAAATAGTCGCTGTTGATTTCTGTTTCGATATAGCCCGGCGCAATGGAGTTCACGCGCACATTGTATCGCGCCCATTCCAGGGCCAGGGTTTTGGTCATATGCGTGACCGCGGCCTTGGACATGCAATAGGTCGATAGCTGACTGAGCGGTCGGAAACTGGCCACCGAGGAAATATTAATTATCGAGCCACCATGACCATGCGCGATCATGCGCCGCCCGGCTTCAAGGGCGACAAAATAGGCTCCTTTAACGTTGGTATTCATTACCAGGTCATAGTCGTCAGGTGTCATATCCACAGCTGACTTTTGCACGGACAGCCCGGCGTTGTTAACCAGCACTGAAAGCGGGCCCAGTTCAGTTTCCGCACCGTCCACAGCGGCTGCGATGCTTTCCGGGTCGGTTACATCCATAGAAAAAGCCATGGCGCGTCCATCAAAGGATTCAATTTCGTCCACCAGAGAGGCCAGACGGTCTGTCCGGCGGGCACAAACTGCTACGCGGGCACCTGCTTTGGCCAGGGTCAGTGAAAAATGACGGCCAAGACCACTGGATGCGCCTGTTACCAGCACACATTGTCCGTCCATCGCAAAGGGATTGCTCAAAATATTGCCTCCAAAAGGGGAATTTCGTGATATTTATGCATCGTTGAAAGTTTCAGACAACACCCGGAAATGCAATATCACGTCGCCCGGATGGGACATTTCATGAGTGAAACAAACGAAAAGAAGGAATAATCTGGTTTTTAACCAATGCATTGCTTGTTTTCATGCCCCCTGAACCATAAATTATTCACATCATTTAGTTCGGCAATAATATTAATAAGGCTGGAATCCAGTATGGCTGCCTATATCGCGCGCGTTCTTTTGTTTGATGCCAACAAGGAAAGACCCATCAAGTTCGACGCCAAGTTGATTGCACGTGGCTATCACCTCATGCGTGCAGAGAACGATGATGAAGTCCTTGAGATGGCCAACACCGAACACCCCGATGTCGTCATCATCAACATGCCGCCTGAAGGCGATGAAACGGCCGTTATCAATGCCTGGCAAGAGCGTAAGGTGCCGCTGATCCTGATCGGTGATCGGGCAGACGTGGAAGCCAAGGCGCGGGCTCTGAAAGAAGGTGTTGCCGATTATCTGCCGCACGACTATCGCGATGTGGAACTGTTCGCCCGGATTTCGTCTCTGCTGCGCCTCAATACCATGCAGGAAGAACTGGACCGCCGCCTTGTGACGGCCAAACAATATGGCATCCACGACAACTCCATTGTGGCACCGGATGTCGATATTGATGACGCCAAAATAGTCATTGTAGGTGCAGACGAAGCGGAAAACAGCGCGACCGCAAAACTGGTGGGTGAAAACCGGGTGCATCTGTGCACAGCACTCACACACGAAGCCATGGCAGAACTGGTCTCCCAGGAAATTGATGCCCTGATCGTGAACAACGACAATCCGCAAAGCGAATTCATGGTTTTGTGCGGAGATATCCGGAACAACTCACGGCTCTACAACCTGCCGATCCTGTTGGTGACGGAACCAGACAGCTTTGAAAATGCCGACAAGCCATACGACATGGGCGTGACAGACGTCGTGCACAAACCTGTCAGTGCCGATGAACTGGGCAACCGCGTAGACAGCCTGGTTTCCCAGCAACGTTATCGCTACGCCATGCGCAAGGTTTATCGTGAAGCCATGCGGCCCATGACCAGTGACGGACTGACTGGTCTGTTCAGTCATGGCTTTTTGCATGAAAACCTGGCCAAGCAGCTGAAAGAAGCAACAACCTGGCACAAGAACCTGACAGTCGGCTTTTTTGACATCAAGCTTTTGTCCCAGTTCAACCACGATTATGGCTATGTAGCCGGCGATCTGCTGATCCGCCAGATTTCCACCATGATCACCGGCCTGATGCGCGGTGAGGACATGTCCGCCCGCTATGGCGGTGATGAATTTGTCGTGGTGCTGCCGGAAACGCCACCGGATGTGGCCGAAGTTGCCCTGCGCCGGATTGCCTCGGTTATTGGCTCAACCGAATTTGCCGTGGCCGATATGACAGAACCGGTGCCGGTCTATTTACAGGTCGGCGTTGCCAGTGCACAAGAAGGCGATACAGCTGAAAGTCTGATTGCCCGCGCCAAGGCCGATCTTAAATAACAGCTTGTTGTCAGTGGCACCTGCCTGAAGTCAGTAAACATTCGTCACCAACCGGACAAAATCATGCATATCGATATTATTTCCGACACCGTTTGCCCGTGGTGTTTCATCGGCAAGCGCCGCTTTGATCGTGCCCTGGCGGAACGTCCTGATCTGGAGGTCACCATAGAATGGCGTCCCTATCAGTTGAATCCGGATATGCCCGCGGAGGGTATGGAGCAGGAAGAGTATATTGCCTCCAAGTTCGGCACTGAGGAAGAAGCCCGGGAAATCCTGGACAGTGTGCAGCTGGTTGGTGAATCTGAAGCGTTGCCGTTTGCCCTGGATCTGATCGAGCGCACGCCCAATACCATCGACAGCCACCGCCTGATCCGCTGGTCCCATTCCATTGGCGTTCAGAACACCGTGGTTGAAAAGCTGTTCGAACGTCACTTCATGGAAGGCGCCGACATTGGTGATCCTGAAGTCTTACTGGAGGTCGCCGACGAAGTTGGTCTGGACTACGACCTGGTTGCAGACCTGTTAAGTGGTGACAAGGATGTCGATACGGTTCAGGAAGAAAATAAAAAATACCAGGAAATGGGCGTTACCGGCGTTCCCTGTTTCATCATCGATCAGAAATACGTAGTCATGGGCGCACAGGAAACCGAGACCTTCCTGCAGATGTTTGAACAGGTCATGGCCCGCGAGGACGAAGAAGCAGAAGCAGCCGAAAACAACGAAGACAATGAAGACAACGAAGCGGCCAACGACAACCAGCCCTGATCGCAGGTGTCCCGCTGTTAATTCTGTCCGTTAATTTCCGCCAGACGCGTCAGCAGATGTTTGACCCCTGCCACACGGGTATCCGGGTTTTCCCAGTCACGCCGATAAACCAGTTTCTGATCCGGCCGCAGTTTGGCGGTACCCGCCTGCTTTGAAATAAACTCAACCAGTCCCGCCGGATTGAGAACAGCCCCGTCGCGGAAAGTCACAGTGCAACCCTTGGCTCCGGCATCCAGCTTGGAAACGGCTGCCGGTTTGCACAGCTGTTTAATGGTGACAATAGCCAGCAGGCTTTCAACTTCTTCGGGCAGCGGTCCGAAACGGTCAATCAGCTCAGCAGCAAAGCCATCAATCTCCGCCCGGCCATCAAGTTTCGACAGGCGGCGATACAGACCCATGCGCACATCCAGATCAGCCACATAGTTTTCAGGGATCAATACAGACGCGCCGATGTTCAGCTGCGGTGTCCATGCGTTATCATCAACCTGGTCTGCTGTCCCGTCGGCATGACTGCGCGCCGTGGCTACGGCCTCCTCCAACATCTGTTGATAAAGTTCCACACCCACTTCACGGATATGACCGGACTGTTCCTCGCCCAACAAATTGCCGGCACCACGGATATCCAGATCATGGCTGGCCAGACTGAACCCGGCCCCCAGACCATCCAGAGACTGCATGACTTTCAGACGTTTATCCGCCGCTTCCGTCGGGATGCGTTTGGCCGGAATGGTAAGGTACGCATAGCCACGAATTTTGGAACGTCCAACACGTCCGCGCAGCTGATACAGCTGGGCCAGACCAAACATGTCGGCACGGTGAATAATCAGGGTATTGGCCGTCGGGATATCCAGACCGGATTCAACAATGTTGGTTGATATCAGGATATCGATGCCGCCGTCATAAAAGGCGTTCATGACCCGATCCAGATCATTGGGTGCCATGCGACCATGGGCGACGGCAGTTTTAACTTCGGGAATATTCGCCTTGATGTAATTCGTGACTTCATCGATATCGGTCAGGCGCGGACAGACATAGAAAGTCTGGCCACCCCGGTAGTGCTCCCGCAGGATGGCCTCGCGCACAACAACCGGATCAAACGGCAAGATAAAGGTGCGTACAGCCAGGCGGTCGACAGGTGGTGTGGCAATCAGGCTTAACTCACGCACACCGGTAAAGGCCATCTGCAGGGTCCGTGGGATCGGTGTTGCTGTCAGCGTCAGCACATGCACATCACTGCGCAGGCTTTTCAGACGTTCCTTGTGGGCCACACCAAAATGTTGTTCCTCATCCACCAGCACCAGGCCGAGGTTATTGAACTGCACATCCTTGGCCAGCAAGGCATGGGTGCCGATGATAATATCCACCTCTCCGGCGGCCAGCCGGCGCTTGTTTTCCTTCATGTCTTTGGCCGTCACAAACCTGGACAGCTGGGCGATATTCACCGGCCACCCGGCAAAGCGTTCACTGAAGGTTTTGAAATGCTGTCGCGCCAGCAAGGTCGTCGGCGCAATCATTGCCACCTGGCGACCCGACATGACAGCAACAAAGGCCGTGCGCAGGGCAACTTCCGTTTTACCAAAGCCGACATCACCGCAGACCAGGCGATCCATGGGGCGACCGGAGGCCATATCACCCAGCACATCTTCGATGGTGCTCTGCTGATCTTCAGTTTCGTGATAAGGAAAACGCGCGCAGAACTCGTCATACAGACCGGTTGGCGGCGTCATCTTTTCGCCTTCCTTCAACTCCCGGTCTGCGGCAATGCGGATCAACTGATCTGCCATATCCTTGATGCGTTTTTTGGCTTTGGATTTACGTGCCTGCCAACCGGAGCCACCCAGCTTGTCCAGAACGGCATCACTGTCTTCCGAGCCATAGCGCGAGATGACTTCAATATTTTCGACCGGCAGATAAAGTTTATCGCCCCCGGAATAGACCAGCAGCACACAGTCATGTCGTGCGCCCCCCACATCAACCGTCTCCAGGCTTTCAAAGCGCCCGATCCCGTGATCCAGATGAACAACATAATCACCCGGTGACAGCGTAGAGGCCTCGGCAATAAAGTTCTCGGATTTCCGCGACCGCTTTGGCGCGCGCACAAGGCGATCACCAATAATGTCCTGTTCACCAATGACGGCAAAATCAGCGGTTTCAAAACCATGTTCAAGGCCAACAACGGCCAGGGCAACTTCACCGGCTGAGACGGCCAGGGCCTTGCCCCAACTCTTCACGGCTTTCAGACCTGAGATATCATGGTCTTTCAATACACCGCCAAGCCGTTCGGCTGAGCCATCCGAATACCCGGCAATAACAACCCGCTTGCCCTGTTTTTTCAGGTCAGCAACGTGGGCTGCGACCGCATCAAAAACATTGACATTGGGCTGGGCGCGTTCCGGGCCGAAATCCCTGCCCTGGCGCCCTTCAGCGTCAATGACCTGCACCCGATCCGCGGCCTCGCCCTCAGGCACGGCAAAGGGTGAAAAGGTTGCGACAGCCCGCAGCCCCAGAACAGTGTCCCATTCCGCCGCAGACATCTGCATTTCTTCGGGTGCCAGGGCGCGATAGACAGCTCCGCCGCCCAGAACCTCACCCTCGCCTGCGGCTTCACCGATCTTGCGCGCTTCGTAA
>Ga0316204_10008653_pt1 | contig 13961 bp, 16 predicted proteins | sample 6monrhotite_MG_2_FD_205661 | JGI IMG/M metagenome (GOLD analysis project Ga0316204, IMG submission 205661) | Microbial mat bacterial communities from mineral coupon in-situ incubated in ocean water Damariscotta River, Maine, United States -... | ecosystem: Environmental > Aquatic > Marine >... | reverse complement strand
CCCGCTTTGCCATTCTCCGAGCTCGAACAGTGCAGTGACGGGGTTGTAGACCCGAAACTCCTGGCCGGCATTTCGCCCGCCATCGGGTGTGACGCTTCGCCAGCCCGGCGCATAGGCGGCCAGATATATTGTTGCGGGCGTTTGTGAGGGGACAGCGCCATTCAGATCAATTGTAAAATTGCCCTCCCCATGATGCTGGACATCAATCTGCACGGTATCGGTCAGTGTCAGGCGCCTATTGGCGATTTCCGACATGATCCCATCTGGTTGAGCGCCGCCCGCTTCAGCCGTCCCGTCAATCACGAATTGGGGTGTGTAGACGCGCGGCAGATCGAGGCGTGTCTTGAAGGCACGTTGGCGTTCGCCGAATTCAGCGCGCGCATAGGTGTCTTCCCAACCGTAAATGTCCCAGTAATCGACGCTGAAACTCAAGGCGACCACATCGGTACGCGCATCCAGCCGTCCGAGAAACTCATTCGCTGCCGGGCAAAGCGGGCAGCCCTGGCTGGTGTAAAGTTCTACAAGCACAGGACGCGCAGGCGTACTGGCGGGCTCGTGGGCCGGCCCGGCAAGCAATCCTGCAATCAAGAAACCGAAAATCTCTGCGATCATGATCGTCTAGATAATACCCCATTCATTGATCTGCGAATCACTTCGCTGTGACACGCTCCGCAAGCCAATTGCAGTCCATATGAACCTTTTGCCATCCCCACACGACCTATAGACAGAAAGCTAAGTCGGAGATCCGAGTGAAGCAAGCAGATGCCATACGTGTTTTCGACGAGTTGCTGTTGATTCAGGCTCGGTCCGGGGACAGACGCGCCGCAGAGCGGTTGGCGATCCGCTGGTATCCACGACTATTGCGGACAGCGCGACGCATTCTTCTTGAAACCGATCTGGCTGAGGAGGCCGTACAGGACGCATGGGCTGCAATATGTTCTGGCTGGATTGGCTTGCAGGACACCGCCCGGTTTCCCGCTTGGGCCTACGCCATCCTTTCGCGGAAATGCACTGATTGCCTGCGCAAACGCATTCGGCACAGAAACGAGGTTGTAGAGGCCGCGCCCAACTCATCGCCGTCTGAGTCAGAAAGGCGACTGGCGCTCAATCAGGCATTCGCAAACCTGCCGGATGACCAACGGATCGCCGCAACACTGTTTTTTGGAGAAGGGTTGGCGCTATCCGAGATTGCAATCGCCACCAATGTGCCAGTTGGCACCGTAAAATCCCGTATTTTTCACGCACGCCGGTATCTGAAATCGGCTCTAGACAGGAGACAAGATCATGTCTGATTTCCATCAGAAACTTGATGATGCGCTTACCGAGGAAGACGAAGCCTTCCTCAAGCGGCTCGATGATGAGCCAAGCCTCATCCAACAGATGAGCAATGCCTTTCAGGGCAAGCTAAAATTCTGGACCGCCTACGCCTTTGTTATGTCGTTCGTCCTGTTTGGCGCAGCCGTCTATTGTGCCTGGAATCTGTTTCAAGCGGAAACCACGCGCGATCTCGTGCTCTGGGCGACCGGTGTCTGGTGCTCAATGCTGTCAGTTGGCCTGATAAAAGTCTGGTTCTGGATGCGCATGAATCACCTCGCGATTCTTCGCGAGATTAAACGCGTTGAACTCTACATGGCCAAAAGCGCGACCGCCTGAGCCGGAGGTGGCGGGCTGGAATCAGCCCGCTGCCAACCGACGCAAGACGTAATGAAGAATGCCGCCGTTCCGATAATATTCGAGTTCATTCTCGGTATCGATTCTGACGCGGGCCGTCGTGGTTTCTGTGCGTCCATCGGCAAATGTGATGGTCACATCCAGAACGGCGCGGGGCGTGATGGATTCGATGCCGGCGATTGACACCAACTCATCTCCCGTCATGCCCAATTCTTCCCAGCCCGTATTCTCGAACTGAAGCGGCAACACGCCCATCCCGATAAGATTGGATCGATGGATGCGCTCAAAGCTCTGCGCAATAACCGCCTGGACGCCCAATAACAGCGTGCCCTTTGCCGCCCAATCACGCGAGGAACCGGTGCCGTATTCCTTGCCGCCAATGACAACCAACGGCGTGCCTGCAGATTTGTATTCCATAGCGGCATCGTAAATGTCCGCCTTCTCTCCGCTTGGCCACTTCTTCGTGTACCCGCCCTCGACGCCATCAAACATCTGGTTCTTGATACGGATATTTGCGAAAGTGCCCCGCATCATGACTTCATGGTTACCGCGGCGCGATCCGTAGGAGTTGAAATCGCGTGGGCCGACCTGATGTTCCTGCAGGTAAGTCCCTGCCGGGCTGTTGGCTTTGATCGCACCGGCCGGGGAGATGTGATCCGTCGTGATTGAATCGCCGAACAATCCCAGAATGCGCGCATTCCGGACGCTGCCCGGAAGCGATACGTCCATGGACATGCCTTCGAAATAGGGCGGGTTCTGGATATAGGTCGACGTCATGTCCCAGTCATAGGTTTCGCCGCCTGACACCTCTATATTTGCCCAGATATCGTCGCCCTTGAAGACGTCCGCGTAGCGCGATGCAAACATTTCAGGGGTTACGGCAACCCGTACAACCTCATTGATTTCCGCAGTCGTTGGCCAGATTTCCTTCAGATAAACGGGTTCGTTTTCCTCATCATATCCAATTGGATCATTGATGAGGTCAACATTCATTGACCCTGCCAGCGCATAGGCGACAACAAGCGGCGGTGAAGCGAGATAATTGGCACGAACATCCGGGCTGATCCGGCCTTCAAAATTGCGATTACCGGAAAGCACGGACGTGGCAACAAGATCAGCTTCCTTGATGGCTTTGGAAATAGGCTCAGGCAATGGGCCGGAATTGCCGATGCATGTCGTGCAACCGTACCCGACCAGCTGAAATCCGAGCGCATCAAGATCATCCTGAAGGCCTGCTTTTGCCAGATAATCCGTCACGACCTGAGACCCCGGCGCCAGAGAGGTTTTCACCCACGGTTTGACCTTAAGGCCACGTTTCAGTGCGTTGCGGGCGATGAGACCTGCGCCCAGCATGACGGACGGGTTTGAGGTATTTGTGCAGGATGTAATGGCGGCAATTACAACATCGCCGTGGCCAATTGAGTATTTTTCGCCATCAACCTTGGCGCGCTTGTGACCTTCCGAAAGCTTGTCGAATTCCTCATGCAGCACCGTTGCAAAGGCGTCAGCGGCTGTGTCGAGCGGTACGCGATCCTGCGGCCGCTTCGGGCCGGCCAGGGAGGGCACAACATTGGCCATGTCCAGTTCGAGCGTGTCGGTAAACACCGGATCTTCTTCGTAGTCTTTACGGAACAGGCCCTGCGCCTTGGCATAGGCCTCCACGAGTTTCACGCGTTCGGGATCGCGACCAGTATCGGCGAGATAGGTGAGTGTCTCGTTGTCGATCGGGAAGAAACCGCATGTTGCGCCATATTCCGGCGCCATGTTCGCAATCGTCGCTTCGTCAGCCAGCGACAAATGATCCAGACCATCGCCAAAAAATTCGACAAATTTCCCAACGACGCCGCGTTCGCGCAGCATCTGAACGACCGTCAGGACGAGATCTGTCGCTGTCGCGCCTTCGGGGAGTTTGCCTGTCAGCTTGAAGCCGATAACTTCCGGAATGAGCATTGAGACGGGCTGGCCGAGCATCGCAGCTTCGGCTTCGATCCCGCCGACACCCCATCCAAGAACGGACAGACCATTGACCATTGTTGTATGGCTATCGGTTCCAACCAGCGTGTCGGGGTAGGCGATGGTTTCGCCGTTTTCTTCCCTGGTCCAGACCGTCTGGGCGAGATATTCAAGATTGACCTGATGGCAAATGCCTGTGCCTGGCGGAACAACGCGGAAATTATCAAACGCGCTCGCGCCCCATTTCAGAAACTTGTAGCGCTCGCCATTGCGTTCGTATTCGCGCTCGACATTGCTCTTGAACGCATCGGCTGTGCCGAACACATCCACCATCAAGGAGTGATCAATGACCAGATCGACCGGAACCAGGGGATTGATTTTCTGCGGATCGCCGCCCAGCTGTTTCACGGCATCGCGCATGGCTGCCAGATCTACGACGGCTGGTACGCCGGTGAAATCCTGCATCAGCACGCGGGCCGGGCGGTAGGCGATTTCGGTTGTTGATTTGCGTTCCTTTACCCAATTCGCCATCGCCTCGATGTCGGATTTGGTAACGGTCAGGCCGTCCTCGTTTCGCAGAAGATTTTCGAGCAATACTTTCAGCGAAGCCGGAAGCTTCGACGCGCCTTTCAGCCCATTGCGCTCGGCCTCTTTCAGATCGAAATAGACATAGACCTTCCCATCAACATCGAGTTTGCGGCGGCAATTGAAACTGTCGAGTGAAGCCATGGGGAGCATCCTTTGTTGGCTGGAGCGCGCTGAACATCGCGACGGGAGCATGAGTGTTTGCGAGCGTTCTAGCCCCCGTCGCGCCTTGCTGCAATGCGTCCTGTTAGCCAATCTGCCTTGACCCGGACGTCTGGTCGGGTGAAATCGCGCGCTATGACCTTGCCAGAATTTTCTCCAACGTCGCTGAACGTGACGGACCTGTCGCTTGAACGCGGCAATATTCCGTTGATTTCGGGGTTAAACCTGACGGCAAATTCAGGCGATGCTGTTGTTTTACTTGGCAGAAATGGCGTTGGAAAAACAACCTTGCTCAGAGCGTTGGCGGGTGTTCTGAGGCCGCGTGCCGGCAGTCTTTTTTATTCCGATGTCCCGGCTGAAACAGCTGCATCGAAATGTTGTGCTTTCCTTGGGCATGAAGACGCTTTGAAACCGGACGAAACGCCGCGGCAGTCGCTGGCATTCTGGTCGCGCCTTTCCAATAGCCCGCTTGCTGTTGATGAGGCCTTGGACGAGATGGGTTTGCGCGCGCTGGCCGACCGGCCATCACGTCGGTTGTCGCAAGGACAAAAACGCCGAACAGCACTGGCGCGGATTGCTGTACAGAATCGCCCTGTCTGGTTGCTTGATGAACCGGCAGCACCTCTCGATGGAGACGGCCGCGCGCGATTGTCCAATATTGTTTCGTCTCATTTGAAGCGCGGGGGGCTGGTGGTTGCCGCGACGCACCAGGCACTCGATTGGCCAAATGCTCGCACGCAGGAGCTCGCTCGATGCGCGCTGTGACCATTTTTCTTCGCGAAATCCGTCTGGCCTTTTCCGGCGGCGGCGGGCCGGCTGCCCCGGCGGCTTTTTTTATTGCGGTTTTGACCGTCGCGCCGCTGGCGATCGGACAAATGCCGGCGACGTTGCTGGCCGCCGGGCCGGGAGTGATATGTTTTGCGGCGCTTCTGGCTGTCCTGCAGGGCGCTGAGCGATTATTCGTCGATGATGTGAGCGACGGCACGCTGGAGACCTATGCTTTGTCCGGGCTGCCAATGTCTGTTGTGGCTGCGGCGAAGGTTCTGGCGACCGCGTTTGCAACCTTGTGGCCTTTACCGCTTGTCGGTTTCGGTGCCGGTGTCGCCTATGGATTGCCAACCGGAAGCGCGGCCCTTCTGGCCATGTCCTTAGCGGCGGCCATACCCGGCCTGATATTTTTGACGGCGCTTGCTGCTGCATTGTCCGCCGGCGCAAAGCGCGGCGGATTGGTTATTGCCCTGATTGCGGCGCCCTTGGCGATTCCCTTGATGGTCTTTGCTGCCAGCGCCGGTCGAGTGGGGGGGATTGGTGACGCGTCTGCGCAGGCCAATGTCTTGCTGACCTGTGCGACCAGCCTGTTTCTGATGGCGATTCTGCCATTCGCAATCGCCGCGGCGCTCAAAGGACGGCTGGAATAGCGGCCATGCCTATGCTTCAATCCCGATCATGAAATTTTTCCTTGGCCTTTCTGCAGCGTTGTTTCTGACCGCTTCGGTCCATGCACAAGCCGCAGAGCGCATCGAAATGACGCTGGATGATGTGTATTCGGCTTCGTCGGCGCTCGATCAAAGCCTGACCGAATATCCAGAAATCCGGTCCGCTGTCCGCACATCGGAACTAGAGGCTCTGGACGACTTCACGAGTCTGGCCGTTGCGGATCACACGGCCTGGATGCTCGACGCGCCGGAATGGAGCTGGAATGCGTATTTCATCGACATCGCGGTGGAAAATGCCTTCGCTGGACGCGGCGTTATCAGCCTTGTTCGAACCGGGCATGTTTATTTAGGCGGCGCTCACCCCAATCAGTCTGTGACGGCCGTCTTGACCCGAATCGAAGGCTATCGGCCCATTGGACTGGGTGAGTTGTTTTCAGATGCGTCTGTTGAATCTCCGGCCATGACAGCGCTTTTCTACGCAGTTTATCGTGAGTTGATGGCATTGAAGCAGATTCGTCTGGGTTCCGATTTCGATGAAACCATGGAGCGGGACACCTGGTTGTCGCCTCTGGCGGCAGATATCGACGCTTTTCCCGACTTCTCGCTCATCCCCAATGAAACCGGAGATGCGGCAGCAGGACTGATGTTTCATTTCGAACCCTATGCGGTCGGATCATATGCCGAAGGCGGGTATGATGTGGCTGTGCCCCTGTCGGTCTTTGACGGTTTTCTGGCTCCCGCATGGACAGATGTTTTCGAGGGAAGGCCACTGCAGGATGTTCTCACGGAGCCCGGCGATGCCCTTGAACCGATTATTCTCGAATAGACGCAGCATGTGCGGCCATCTGGCGCTTGCCCGACCGGCACAGGCAGGCTAACGCGTTTGCCCACTATGTTCAGCTATCTTGCAAACCCTCAGCGCTTTGAAAAATTCGCGCGAATTGCCATCCCGGTCTGCGGCTGGCTTGCGGTCGCTTTGATCATTGCAGGGCTCTGGTTCGGGCTGTTCGCGTCGCCCGTGGATCGCTATCAGGGCGATACCATTCGCATCATGTATGTGCATGTTCCGTCGGCGTGGCTGGCGCTGGCGCTTTATTTTGCGATGGGATTTGCCAGCTTTGTCTTCTTTATCTGGCGCCACAATTTGGCAGATGTTGCGGCCGTCTCCATTGCGCCGGTCGGGGCCGTATTTGCGGCGCTGTGCCTGATCACCGGATCCCTATGGGGGAAGCCAACCTGGGGAACGTGGTGGGTGTGGGATGCAAGGCTGACGTCAATGCTGATCCAGTTTCTTCTCTTCCTTGGCTATATGGCGCTGCGGGCCGCCATAGATGATCAACGCCTTGCGGCACGTTCGGGCGCTATTCTGGCCATGGTCGGGCTTGTGAATCTGCCTGTCGTTCGTTTTTCCGTCGAATGGTGGGACGGTTTGTTACACCAGGGCGCAACGGTATTCCGCGCGGATGGGCCATCGATACATGGCAGTCAGCTTCTTCCGCTCGGCCTGATGGCGGTGGGCTTCACGCTGATGGCGGCCTGGATGGTTTTGTATCGCATGCGTTCGGCCATCCTGTCGCGCAAGGCGGCCAATCTTCGTCGCATTCGGGAATCCAGAGCATGAGCGGTGTTATTGAGCCTGGCAGCTATCTGCATTTTGTTGCTGCCGCCTACGTGCTGACGGGGCTGGGCGTTGCCGGTCTTATCCTTTTCATCATCGCGGAACGCGCATCGGCCAAAAGATTTCTCGCCCGCGAGGAAGATGAGGCGGACAGATGAGCTGGTTGCGTTTATTGCCGGTCGTTGTTCTGATTGGTCTGGCGGGCGCGCTGGCCTTTGCGCTCCTGTCGGGAAATTCATCCAGCCAGAATGACCGCTTTGTCGGAGAACCTCTTCCCTATTTCGAGCTGGCAGCGGTCGAAGGACGGCCCGGCTTCGCGGCGTCCGATCTGCAAGGCTCCGCCTATTTGCTCAATGTTTGGGGGTCCTGGTGCCCGCCTTGCGAGGCCGAACACCCCTTATTGATGGACCTGGCGGAAAGCGGCGTTCCGATTTACGGCATTGCCTGGCGGGACAGCGATGAAAATGCCAATGATTTTCTGAACCGTTTGGGCAACCCATTCAGTGGTGTGGTCAGGGACCCTGTTGGCGCAGCCGTGATTGAACTTGGCGTCACCGGTGCGCCGGAAACTTTTGTCATTGATGCGAACGGGATCATTCGTGCGCGGTGGGCGGGGCCTCTGACAGAAGAAGTCATCCGACGCCAGATTTTGCCGGCGCTCGGCAGCAGCGATTAGTCGGCGAGCGCTTTCGCTTTCTTCTTCCTGGCCTTTTTCTTTTTGGCTTTTTTCTTCGCTTTTTTCTTGGCCTTTTTCTCAGCGGCTTTCAGCTTTTTCAATTCAGCCTTGGCCTTGGCCTCGTCTTCTTCAATTGTCATGGCGATGCGGCGCAGCGTGACGAGAAAGCTCGCGCGCTTGTTTTTGGGTAATGAGGATAAAATTGCGGCGTCCGCGAGCCGTACACCGGACAAGGCTCTTTCGTAAATTTCGCGGCCCTTATCGCTCAGAAAAATTGCATTGGCGCGGGCATCTGTTGCCACCGCTTCACGGCGCACCAGCCCCTTGATTGCCATGCGCGCAACCAGTTCGGCTAAAGTTGAACGATCGATACCAGTCTCTCGAACCAGATCTGTTTGCGTGAGGCCTTCGCTGGCCGCTGTTGCGGCCAGGACAGCAAACTGACGCTGGGTCAGTTTGTCCCCGGCGGTTAGATTGCTGGCAAATCGCTCAGCCGCGAATTGTTGGGCGCGATGCAGAAGATGGCCGGGAGATGCAGACAATTCAAATGTGTTGTCTTCGCTCATGCCGTTCTCCCATGCATTTCAGTCTGCCAAGCCTAGCGCCGGATTCGGTCGATTCAATGAAAATTGTCCGGATACGGACAAGTCCGTTCCTAATGAGTTTCCTTGACCGTGTCGTCCTCTGCGGGCTGGTGCCGGAGTGCGATCGGAATATTGGCCATCGCGAAAACGAAAGTCAGTGCCATGATGCCGAGTTTTCCATTGGCCCAGAAGCCTTCGCTCCAGGCAAGCTGCGGGAACCAGCGCGCGCTTTCGCTGACTACGGAATCATTGATGTGGCGCCAGAGAAATTCATTGATGAGTGCGAGTACTTGAAAAAAGAGCGCCCAGCGGACGGCCAGTATCCACCAGATACGATCCGGCAGCGTGAATATGGACCCGAAGAGCGCTTTCCAGACATTGAATCCGAATGCGAAACTGCCGAGAATCGCGAAGGAATAGATCAGATTGATGATCGTCGGCTTCACATACACAAAGATCGGGTCCTGAAGGTAGATTGTCAGGCCGCCGAAGGAGAGCACGATCACCGCTGAAACCACCAGCATTGGCGGGAAGCGTTTCTGAACCATCGCTGCGTAGGCGAGCGCCAGCCCGACGGCGACCATGAAAACACCCGTTGCCCAGTAGATGGCGTCGCCGTCAACGACGCGGCGACCAATATTGTAAACCAGAATGAAGGCGATCACCGGCCCCACATCTGTCAGCAGTTGTGCGCCCTGACCCACCGTCTTTTTTGTCTGACTCATCCAAATTCTCCTAATCGCCTAACCGATTTGAAGGATTACAAGTCCAGCGGCAAGGATGATTGCCAGAGCCGTTCGGCTACGACCGAAAGGTTCCTTCAAAATCACCGCTGCGAGAATGGCCCCGAAGATGACAGATGTCTCGCGCATCGCGACCATCGGGGCGATGGTGGCGACGGAAAATGCAAACAGGGCAAAGCCATATGAAGCAGCACCAAAAATAGCCGCCGGCGCGGCCGAGCGAAATTCTACTCGAGCGAGCGCCAGCCAGGATTGCCGCCGACGAATGAGGGCGGCTACGAATATCGGGATGGCGGTCAAAAATGAAAACCAGGCGAGGTATGTGATCGGATGGCCTGTCGCGCGGACACCTGAAGCGTCATTGATCGAATAGAGCGCCGTCATCAGGGCCGCCAGAAACGCAAAGGCCAGCGCGGCCGCTTTGGGCGCTTGGGTCTTGTCTGGCCAGGCGAAACCAATAATGGCGACCGATGCCAGCGCAAGCCCCCCGATCTGCCAGATCGACAGGGTTTCGCCGAGTATGAGGAAGGCAAACACGGCCGCCAGCGCCGGTGCTGATCCACGCATGACCGGATAGACGAGATTCATATCGCCGCGGTTAAACGCCGAGATCATCGACATCTGGAAAATGAAGTGCAGTCCCATACCGGTGATCAGAAAAGGCCAGGCATTTGCCGGCGGCAGCGGCAGGATGAACAGGATCGGTGAGAGGGCGGCCGCGCTTGTGAGCATCATCACCGAGCGAAAGACCAGCTTGTCGTTCGATGATTTGGTGAGCATCCCCATCACGGCATGGGCGATGGCCGAGACCAACATCGCCGCCGCACCCGTTATTTCAGGACTCAATTTTCTTCCAGGCCCGACAAGGCACGCGCAAAGGCCCGTGCATCGAAGGCTTGCAAATCATCGATGCCTTCACCGATTCCGATGGCATGTATCGGCAAGCCGAATTTCTCCGCGACCTGAACCAGTGCACCGCCCTTGGCGGTGCCATCCAGCTTGGTCATGATCAGGCCGGTTACGTTGGAGGCCTCCAGAAACGCTTCGGCCTGCGAGATGGCATTCGACCCGACCGTTCCATCCAGTACCAGTATCACCTTGTGAGGGGCGGCTTCATCGATCTTGCGAATGACGCGGACAATTTTGCGCAATTCGTCCATCAATTCGGACCGGTTCTGCAGACGTCCCGCCGTATCGATCAGAACGGCATCGAGATTGTCGCGTTTTGCGCGCGTGATCGCATCGAAAGCCAGACCGGCGGCATCTGCCCCCAGATCGCGACGCTCCACGGGAGCATTTGCGCGCTCGCCCCAGACTTGAATCTGCTCGACAGCTGCGGCACGGAAGGTATCGCACGCGACCAGAAGCGGAGATTTTCCGCTGCGGGTCATGGCGGCGGCGATTTTGCCGAGTGTCGTCGTTTTACCCGAGCCGTTGACGCCGACAAAGAGCACGATCTCCGGGCGCGTACCGATGCCGATTTCGAGAGGCGATTGCAGTGGCAGGAGTGTTTCGGAAATCGTTTCGGCCAGCGCGGTGCGGATTTCCTCGTCTGACACTTCCTTTTCGAACCGGTCCTTTGCCAGACGCTCGGTGACACGACGGGCGATGGGAGCGCCAAGATCAGCTGCGATCAGGGCATCTTCGAGCTGTTCGAGTGTCTCGGAATCCAGCTTTTTCTTCGTAAAAACAGCTGTAACGCTTTCGGCGATGCCGCTTGATGATCGCCGAAGGCCGGATGCCAGGCGGGAGAAAAAGCCCGGCGTCTTCTGTTTTTCGCCATCGTTCATGCGGCGTCTCCGATCAATTCCTTGCCATCATGACCGGTGATCCGGATCGGCAATATGGCGCCCGATCGAGCTGGTCCGGTTTCGCCGCGAATGGCCGCAAAATTGGGCGCACGCGCGAAGCCGGGTTTTTCGACCAGCCCGTTCTGAACCGACCCCACCATGCTGGACAAGTGGCGATCCAGGGCTTCAGAAGCCTTTTTCCGCAAACGCCCGGCGCGCTCTTTCACAATGGCCCTTTCCAGTTGCGGCATGCGGGCGGCGGGTGTGCCGGGGCGCGGCGAATACGGGAAGACGTGGAGATAGGCGAGGAAGCATTCATCGACCAGGGCAAGCGTATCGTCGAACATGGCTTCGGTTTCGGTTGGAAATCCGGCAATGAGGTCGGCACCAAACGCGATGTCCGGGCGGGCATCCAGCAATTTCGCGCACAAGTTTATGGCGTCCTGGCGCGAATGCCGCCGCTTCATCCGTTTCAAGATCATGTCGGCGCCAGCCTGAAGCGATAAATGCAAATGCGGTGCGACCCGCTGGTCGCCGGTAATGGCCTCGAAAAGCGCATCGTCGATTTCAATGGCGTCAATGGACGACAGGCGAAGCTGGGGCAGATCCGGGCATTGCTTCAGAATGGATTGAACCAGGCGGCCAAGTTGCGGTTTACCGGGAAGGTCCGTGCCCCAGCTGGTCAGATCGACGCCGGTCAGGACGATTTCCTGATGTCCGGTCCCGACAAGTGTTTTCACCTGTTCGACGACATCGCCTGCTGGAACCGAGCGGCTATCGCCGCGGCCATAGGGAATGATGCAAAATGTGCAGCGATGATCGCATCCGGTCTGAACCTGTACATAGGCCCGCGCTCGTCCATCAAGCCCGTCAACAAGATGGCCGGCGACTTCTTTAACCTGCATGATGTCGGACACGCGGGTTTTTGTGTCGCCCCCCAGCAAAATGTGGGGCGCGAACGTGTCGGCCTTCATTTTATCGTCATTGCCAATGACGCGCGTCACTTCCGGCATGATCGCGAATTCCGCTGGATTCACCTGAGCCGCGCATCCGGTCACGATAATCGGTGCGTCCGGATTGGCCCGCCGCGCTTTGCGGATGGCTTGCCGTGCTGTGCGGACGGCTTCGCTGGTGACGGCGCAGGTATTGACGATGATCGCGCCTTTTAGTCCGGCTGTCCGGGCATGGTCACGCATCACCTCGCTCTCCCAGCTATTCAACCGGCAGCCAAAGGTGAGAATCTCGTTCCCGTCTTGCTTCACCGGTGTTGGCGGCGGCGAGGTATGGACATCCTGATCAGACATGAGCCTGCCTAAGTGGTGGAAAGGCGCGGTCCGGTCAAGCAGGGCTAGCGCGATAGCTGGCCCGTAATGACATATTCAAGGAGTTTTGCGACCTGGCTCGGCTCTGTCGCGGTGGCAAGTGCCGCCCCGTCGATTTCCTTCATCGCATGGGTCAGTGCGTCATCACGCAGGGTAATCAGGGGCGTGCCCATCGCAGTGGCAAATCCGGCATCAAAAGCTGCATTCCATTGACGATACTTATCGCCGAAACGCACCACGACGATATCGGCGCGCTGGATGAGCGTTCTTGTGCGGATGGCATTGACTTTCGCGCCTTTGTGATCGCGCCAGAATGCCGTGTTTTCCTCGCCGAGAATGACCGCGCCGCAATCATCGGAATCCGCGTGAACAGTGACCGGGGACAGAAATTCGACCGGCAATTTTCTCGCTTTCGCGCTTTCGATGATTTGTTCACGCCAATCGGTGTGAATTTCACCCGAGAGGTAAACCGTCCAGCTCGCATCCGTCATGTCAAATACTCTCTCAGATCAATTTCGCCGTTCAGTTCGACCGGACCGTCGAGCCAGACATGATTATCCTGCTGCCAGCGTATCGAGAGCTCACCACCGTCCGCAATGACACGGCAATTTCGCTCCAGGAGGCCTTTTCGATGGCCGGCAACAATTGCGGCGGCCGCGCCGGTTCCGCACGCCTTCGTCAATCCGGCACCGCGTTCCCAAACACGCAGCCGGATCATCTGTCGATCCAGAATCTGCATAAACCCGGCATTGACACCGTCGGGAAAAAGAGGGTCGCGTTCAGCGCGCTTGCCCAGTGTTTCGACGGGCGTGTTTTCAAGGTCTGATACGCAAAACACGATGTGCGGATTTCCCATCGACACCGCGCCCGGTTTTGCCACCGAGACGCCTTCGGCGACGAGCTCATAATCCAGATTGCGTGTATCCATGGCGCGGGCCAGCGGAATGTTCTCCCAGTCCGTTCGCGCCGGACCAAGGTCGACAGAAACGTCATACGCGCCAATGCGGCGGGCTTCGGTAAGGCCATAGGGAGTATCGAGCATGACTGCGGCATTGCCGGCGTCCCGCATCAAATGCCAGGCGGCACATCTTGCCCCATTGCCGCATGCGCCGACTTCCTCGCCGTCGCGGTTCCAGATCCGATAGCGCGCATCACCCAGATCGCTGGATTCAAGAAGCAAAACCTGATCGAAAGCGTCGCGGGTTGCCAGACGCTGCACTTGGGCAGCGTCCATTGAGATTGATTGTTCGCGGGCGTCGATCAACAAAAATGCGTTGCCTGCACCATTCATTTTGAAGGCCTGCATTGCAGCATCCTTACAGGGTTTAACTTGAAACCGCACGGCCAAGCGCTAGGGATAGCGTTAACGATATTCGTGGAGTGACACACATGCTGCAACGATTTTTGACCGCAACCGCTTT
>Ga0316204_10008651_pt1 | contig 13966 bp, 13 predicted proteins | sample 6monrhotite_MG_2_FD_205661 | JGI IMG/M metagenome (GOLD analysis project Ga0316204, IMG submission 205661) | Microbial mat bacterial communities from mineral coupon in-situ incubated in ocean water Damariscotta River, Maine, United States -... | ecosystem: Environmental > Aquatic > Marine >... | reverse complement strand
TCCTGATCGAAAAAATTTTGGTCGGAAAGTTATTGAAATATCAAAACAGGATTTGGAAGAATCCATCGTGAATCAACTTCAATCATTTTATGAGGTTTGTGCTTCGGAAGAAGTCACCGTCCACCATATAAAGTTACACGGTGCATTGTATAATTATGCAGGAATTGATCCAACAACTGCTGATGCCGTCTTGACGGCAGTTCAGGAGAAGGAAAAACAAGTGAAACTTTATCTTCAGCACGGGTCCGTACTTCACGAAAAAGCAGAGCAAGTAATTCCATTAGCTTTTGAAGCATTTATAGACCGCAGTTATCAGGAAGATGGTTCATTGGTACCGAGAAGCCAACCACAAGCGTTGATCGAAACACCAGAAAAGGCATGGAAACAGCTATATAGTATGGTCAGTAGGGGTGTAGTAAGGTGTCTAAATGAGAAAGAGATACCTTTGGAGGCGTCTACCTTTTGTATTCATGGCGATCATCAAAATTCAGTAGCCATACTAAATTATATTCACCAACAATGTAAGCGTCATTTTATACAAGTAATATGAAAGTGCTACCAGATATTCGAATGTTTGGACCACAGGCGCTCTTGTTGGAATGGCCTGCTGAAATTAAGTTGAGTACCCATGAAAGGGTGATGCGATGTGCTATAGCCATCGAGACAAAGTTTGTTAATCAAATTTTGGAAGTGGTTCCCACCTATCATTCGCTGGCGATATACCTAAAAGCACAAGAAGACCTTACTACTTTTATTGAAAAACTGAAATTGGTCTTGAATAATGGTTCCGAAGAAATTTCGAAACATCCTCAAATTATCACGGTGCCGGTTTGCTATCATTCTAAATTTGCTTTGGACTTAGAAGAAATTTCAACTAGCTTACAAATATCCATTCCTGAAATTATTGAATTGCACACCAAGCCATTGTACAAAGTCTATTTCCTGGGCTTTTTACCAGGTTTTCCATATCTCGGCCGATTGGACCCGCGCCTAAATATCCCGCGACGCAGAGCGCCACGCCCATGGGTTGAGCAGGGAAGTGTTGCGATTGGCGGAAAGCAAACAGGCCTATATTCAATGGATTCACCAGGTGGATGGAATATCATTGGGAAAACACCTTTGCGACTTTTTGATCCTAACAAGTCCAACCCAACTCAAATTAATGCGGGCGATTTAGTGAAATTTGAGCCCATCACTAGAACAGAATTCGATCTCATTCGTGTTGAGGTGGAATCAGAGACGTTTCGATGGAGAAAGGAGGCGGTCGATGATTGAGGTAATGGCAGCGGGCCTGCACACGTCGATCCAAGATTTGGGACGTTATGGCTATAGGAACTTAGGAGTGCCGGTAAGTGGCACTATGGACCAAGCAGCAGCATTTAGGGCTAATAAGCTCGTTGGAAACCCAAGTGATTGTGCCGTGATCGAATTTACAGCCAGCGGACCCATTTTATCTTTTGAAATTGATGCTGTGGTGGCAATTAGTGGTGCGTTGTTTACTCCTAAGGTGGAAGGTGTTTCACAGAAACTGAATATCCCTTTTCGAGTAAAATCCGGCCAGGTACTGTCTTTTGATACTCCCAGCGCTGGAATTAGAGGGTACTTAGCGGTTCAGGGTGGTATTCAAACACAGGAATATTTGGGAAGCCGTAGTTCTTATGAAGGAATCACTCCCTTCGGAAGGTTAAAAAAAGGAATGCGATTGCCAATACGTGCCTTGTTTGATGCATCTGTCGTTTCTATTTCTTCGGAAGTAATACGATCTAATTTTGATTCCATGGAAGTAGAAGTCACGAAGGGACCTGAATATGAGGCGCTTTCGGAGTCCGTTCGTTCGATGCTAGTCTCTGGGGATTACAAAGTGGGCGTTCAAAGCAATCGAATGGCCTATGTTTTGGAGCATGCAATAGAAATTTCAGCAAAAGAAATTATCACAGGACCCGTTCAACCAGGCACTGTGCAACTTACGCCATCAGGGCAATTGATGGTGTTGATGCGCGATGCGCAGACTACAGGCGGTTATGCTAGGATATTTCAACTTTCGGAAAGGGCTATCAATAAATTATCCCAAAAACGTTCGGGAATGGCTGTGCGATTTCAGCTAGTCGATTTTCAAAATAACGACAAATAGGAAAAACCCTATTTAGGAATAAGGGTTTTTCCTGTTTTTGGAAATAATGTTGTGCTAAGGGCGAGGAATTGTTAATTTGTAAGTCTATTAACTACAAATTAAAATTATGTCAAAACCTAGCGATTGTATTTCAGTAACAGAAGCGAAAGCGCTCCAAGCAAATTGGATGGCTACCCACGAACCAAATCCATCTTCTTTAGGGGGAGGTCCACCTGAACAAGTGTGTGCCGTTACCTTTAGTATTGATCAATTGGAAGAATACTTAGCGTATATCAAAACAGAATCAGCCAAACAAGGTATTCCGAAGCCTGGAATACGGGTATACTTCGCGGCATATAATGGTGGAACGGAAGCGGAAGTTGCAGGGTCAACCACGGTTTTTTTCTGTCCTACGGAGAATGATGGTGGGAATTCGGCTAATAACTATGGCATTGACCCAATGAATAAAGGAGGGAATGGTTGGCCTCCAAACGCGTATTAAAATTGGAATTGATAGATTACATTAAATTTGTCGTTCCCATTTATTTGTTAGAGTTCCTCGCTGCATTGGCCGGTACAATCTATTTAAGAAAAGGCAAGACCACACATCAATCAACAAAGTATTTTGTGTGGTTTTTATGGTACACTTTATTTTCTGAATTATTCAGTAATTATGGTGTCATTGCCAGTTTTACAGAGTTTGAGTACTTTTCTTTTATTGAGGGTACAGTTTTTCAAAGGACCAAATGGGTGTATAATATTTTCACCCTAGTTAGTTCAGTATTCTTGACGGTTTACTTTAGTATGTATGTAAAAAGTGTGCTTTGGAAAAAGTTTGTCAAAATATTGTGTTTACTATTTGTGGTGTCTTCTGTGTTTCACTTCTGTTTTACAGATGTTTTTTTTAAGGAAGACTCTAAATATGTTAATTTAGTAGGGACATTTTTGGTTTTTATGTCAGTGGTAGTTTTTTACTTTGAAATATTAAGAACCGATGTTCTTCTCAATCTGAAAAGATATTTACCGGTTTACATTTCTATTGGTGTTTTAGTGTTCTATTTATGTATGACACCATTATCGATATTTTCAGAGTATTTTAATAAAAAGAATATAACTTTTGTCGAATTACAGTCGCACCTCGTGTTATACTCAAATTTGTTTATGTATTCTTTTTTCATTTTAGGCTTTTATATATGCTCCAAGACGAAGAAATCCTTTTAATATTATATTTCATTTTGACCATCTTTTTTTTAGTGGCATTCGTAGTGATTTTCTTTATCGCCTTTCAGCGCCGAAAGAATAAGTTTTTGATTGAGCGTCTTGAAGCGCAGCAGCGATTTCAAGAAGAGCTTTCCAATTCACAATTAGAAATTCAGGAACAAACCTTTAAAAATATTGCTTGGGAATTACATGATAATGTAGGCCAGTTGTTATCGGTGGCCAACCTGCAATTGAACATGCTAATGAACAACTCAGGCAGTGAGATTCAAGAGCAGATAAAGGAAACAAAGGATGTGATAGTCGCCACCGTGGAAGAAGTTCGCTCCCTGTCAAAAACCTTGAATACGGATGTTATCCTACACAATGGCCTCGTTAAATCGGTCGAAGTCGAGCTCGAACGATTCAATAGATTAAATTTTTTAGAGGCCGAATTGAAGATCGAAGGTGATGATAGTAAGGCCATTAAAAATGAAGATGAAATTATAATTTTTAGAATCTTACAAGAATACTTTTCTAATGTAATAAAGCATGCTCGGGCTAACAAATTATTTGTACATTTATTCTACAAGGACGATGTTTTAGCGATACATATAGTAGAAGATGGAGTGGGTTTTGACACGTCATTGAACAGCCACAGTTCTGGTCTGCGAAACATGAAAAGTCGTGCAAAATTGCTTGGCGCCGAATTTAACTTGCAATCTGCAATCCAAAAGGGATCGACCTTAGAATTAACCTACCCATATACCAACCATGATTAAAGAGAAACAATATACCTTAGCCATCGTAGATGACCACTTGCTTTTTGGGAGCTCTCTAGAAAAGCTAATCAATACTTTTGATGACTTTTCGGTGCTTTTCAAGGCTAGGAACGGAAAGGAACTTCAGCAGGAATTGAAAAATAAAAATGAATCTCCAGATATCATCTTATTGGATTATAATATGCCTGTGATGAATGGCTATGAAACCGTTAAATGGCTTACCGAAACTCATCCCGATATCAAAGTATTGGCCTTGTCTGTGGAGGATAATGAAAAAATCATTTTGAAAATGATTCGTGAAGGGGCCAAAGGTTATTTTCTGAAAGACATACATCCAGACGACTTGAAAGAGGCGCTTTATATCGTAATGGATAAGGGCTACTATTATTCCGAAACAGTAACGGCTTCCATGGTGAACTCACTGCACCCGAATAGCAGCGACGCCCAACATAAGTTTAAACCAAATGAACTTACTTTTCTACAATTGGCGTGTTCAGAAATGACGTATAAAGAGATTGCGGACATCATGAATCTCAGTCCGAAAACAATTGATGGCTATCGACAAGAACTCTTTAACAGACTTCGAATTAAGAATAGAGTAGGACTGGTTATCTACGCCTTAAAAAATAATCTGATAGAATTGTAGATCAATGTGTTGCTTTCCAAATGACCTCATTTGGAGTGGGCGCTACAATCGTCATAGGCTCCTTTTTTACAGGATGTACGAAACTGAGTTTTCGCGCATGTAAGTGAATACTTCCATCTTTATTACTCCGATCAAAACCATATTTTAAATCTCCTTTGATAGGACACCTAATGGCTGCAAGTTGGGCCCGTATTTGATGGTGTCGGCCCGTTTCAAGGGCGATTTCTAAGACAAAATAGTTCGATAGTTTTTTAATGGTTGTATAGGATAAGACCGCATGTTTACTATCTGGAACTTCTTTTTCGTGGGCATACGACTTGTTTTGTTTGGGATTTCGCTTTAAAAAGTGGGTTAATTTTCCAGTATGCTGAGCAGGTTTATTTTTTACGACCGCCCAATAGGTTTTTTCGGTCTGTCGTTCAGCAAAAAGCTTGTTAAGCCTGGTTAGGGCTTTGCTGGTGCGTGCAAACACCACAATCCCACTAGTAGGCCTGTCTAAACGATGGACAACACCCAAAAAAACAGCTCCTGGTTTTTGGTATTTCTCGGCTATATATTCTTTGGCAATTTCAGAAAGGGGCGTGTCACCTGTGATATCTCCTTGTACAATATCTCCGGGTCTTTTATTTACTACCAATAAATGATTGTCTTCATATAGAACTTGAAGGTTCTGTGCCGTGCTTATTATTTTTTCTGAATTATTACTCACTTAGAATAGATCACTAATACTGTTCTTTCTCGTTGGGAAAATCACCTGTTTTTACGTCCTCTATATAATTGTTGAATGCCTTGGTCATGTCAGAAAACAAATCCAAATACCTTCTTAGAAACCTGGGATTGAATTCATGCGTCATGCCAATCATATCGTGGGTTACTAATACTTGGCCATCCACACCACCACCTGCGCCTATCCCAATAATCGGGATGGTTAAGCTTTTGGACACTTCTTCAGCCAACTTGGCGGGGACCTTCTCCAAAACAATGGCAAAGCAACCAGCTCGTTCTAAAAGCTGAGCATCTTCCTTTAACTTTTCGGCCTCTTCCTCTTCTTTAGCGCGTACGGTATAGGTTCCAAATTTATAAATGGATTGTGGTGTCAATCCCAGGTGCCCCATTACAGGAATTCCTGCATTCAATATACGTTTAACCGATTCCTTAATCTCTCGGCCGCCTTCTACCTTCACAGCGTGGGCTCCGCTTTCTTTCATGATTCTAATGGCAGACCGTAGGGCTTCTTTTGGGTCACTTTGGTAACTTCCGAAGGGAATATCAACCACCACCAAACTGCGTTCTATACCTCGGATAACGGAGGAGGCGTGATAAATCATTTGATCCAAGGTAATAGGAAGCGTCGTCTCGTGACCAGCCATCACATTGGAAGCCGAATCACCCACCAATATCACATCGATACCTGACTGGTCAACGATTTTTGCCATGGTGTAATCATAGGCAGTGAGCATGGCAATTTTTTCGCCATTTTTCTTCATGTCCACCAAGGTCTTCGTGGTGACTCGTTTGTATTCCTTCTTTGCTACAGACATAGTTTTCTTATTACCGTGTAAAAGTAGTAATTTTGAATTCAATCTTTATCGTATTTATTATGAAGACAATTCTTTTACTCAGTTGTTTTATTGTTACTAGTTTCACTTTTGCTCAAGATAATTTTTCGGAAGCAGATGCAAGACAAGTGGTCGACACTTTCTTTGAAGGTTTTCACAAGGGTGACACGGTACAAATGCGATCTGTGTTGGCTCCTGTGGTGGGAATGCAAAGTGTACATTCTACCAAGGATGGCAAGCATGTTTTGAGCGATTCTAATATGGACAATTTTATAGTGGCCATCGCGAAACGCCCAGTTAGCGACCAATGGGATGAGCGTTTGTTGGATTATAAGGTAAATATTGATGGGAATTTAGCACATGTTTGGACGCCTTATGAGTTTTATTTCAACGGAAACTTTAGCCACTGTGGTGCCAATGCTTTTACTATCGCAAAGATGGATGACGGCTGGAAAATAGTACACCTTATTGATTCAAGGCGCAAAGGCTCTTGCGGTAAATAACAAACTAGCAATCACTCATAAACACCTGGACAGCCAATCCCCCTTCACTGGTTTCCTTGTACTTGGAGGCCATGTCTTTGGCTGTTTCCCACATGGTAGCAATTACTTTATCAAAAGGTATTTTTACATCTTTCGGGTCTAAGTCTAGGGCCATTTCACAAGCGTTGATGGCTTTTATCGCGCCCATGGCGTTTCGTTCAATACACGGAATTTGAACTAATCCCGCGATGGGATCACAGGTTAATCCGAGGTGATGTTCCATAGCAATTTCGGCAGCAATGAGGACTTGCTCCGGACTTCCGCCCATAAGCTCTGTCAGGGCGCCAGCGGCCATTGCAGAAGACACACCAATCTCTGCTTGGCATCCACCCATGGCAGCTGAAATAGTAGCTCCTTTTTTAAACAAGCTTCCAATTTCTCCAGCTACTAATAAATATTGATTGATATCATCCCTATTGGCATCGTGGTTTTCGATGACCAAATAATACATTAAAACTGCGGGTATCACCCCAGCGCTTCCATTGGTTGGGGCGGTAACTACTCTTCCTAAAGAGGCATTTACTTCGTTTACAGAGAGAGCAAAACACGAAACCCATTTTAGTATTTGGCGAAATTTCACTTCGGTCCCGCGGATGGAGGAAATCCATTCGTAGGCGTTGTTGTATGGAATGTCACCAATTAATCGTTTATGAGTCTCATACGACCGGCGTACCACTTTGAGTCCGCCAGGAAGGATCCCTTTTGTATGGCAGCCAGTGTACATGCTGTCCAGCATTACATCCCAGATGTCTTTTAGTTGGTCTTTTATTTCTTCTTCGGAACGGAGGGATAATTCGTTTTGAAGAACAATTTGGCTAATCGACTTGTTTTCTTGGGCGCAGTACTGCAGGAGTTCGGTTCCTTTCGCGATAGGGTGAGGGAACGCTTGAAAGATCTTTTTTTTCTTTTGTGCGCGCTTACGTTCTTTTTGAACTACAAATCCGCCGCCAATGGAATAGAAAGTACTCGCTTTGGCCGTTCCATTTTTTAACTTGGCGTTAAAAGTGATGCCGTTTGGGTGAAATTCTAAAAACTTGCGATTAAATTTGATGTCTTCGGAAGGGTGAAAAGGAATTTCTTTTTCAGAATTAAGCCGTATTTTTTTTTCTGAATGAACTCGGTCTATAACTTGCTCAATCGAATCAATGGGAAATGTAACAGGATCTGTGCCTAGTAACCCTAAAATGATGGCCTTGTCTGTAGCATGTCCTTTACCTGTTAGCGAAAGCGAGCCATATAGCTGAACAGAAACTCCAATGACGTCATCAAAATGGTTTCTTTTTTTAAGCTGATCGATCCAACGCGAGGCAGCGCGCCAGGGGCCTAAGGTGTGAGAACTTGAAGGCCCCACGCCAATTTTGAGCATATCGAAAACACTAATGCTTTCCATGGTTATTGATTTTGGAAAACAAATGTAGTTTTTTTTGTGTTGCGCACCGCAGCAAAGTGAAGGAAGTGTTATTGCCTGCGATTGGCTAATAGGGGAGGTGGTTCTCCATTAAAAGGGTTCCACCTACTGATGCTTTTTGCTCCCATACCAGCGGCTTTAATGACTGCTCGATCTCCATACCGCTCTCGCATTAAATCCATAGCTTGATAGAGGTTGATAATTTTTTCGTTGTCGTCAAACAAATCGATTTGTTGTCCGCCTTCTACCAAATGACTAAAACGCACTCCTACTAAACGCACTAAGAGCCTACGTTGATAGAGCCTTTTGTAAATCCCCATGACGATGGGGAGTATTTTATGATCGGCGGCACTGTATGGAATTCGTTTTTGTTGGGTGTAGGTTTGAAAATCGGAATACCTTATTTTGAAGGTAACACAGGCCGTCAATTTATTTCCACGACGCAATTGGTAGATTAAGTTTTCTGTCATGGCAATGATGATGCTCTCCAGTTTTTTAATATCGGTAGTATCACGATCGAAGGTGCGCTCTGTCGAAATAGATTTTCGCTCGGTATATTGCACCACAGGCGAATTGTCGATACCGTTGGCTTTCTTCCAAATTACCTGCCCGTTTTTGCCAAAAACTTTCGACATCATTTCAATGGGCATTTCTTGAATGGTCTTGATACGCTTGATGCCCAAGTCACATAACTGGCGATAAGTCACTTTTCCTACCATCGGTATTTTACTAACAGATAGGGGAGAGAGAAATGGTTTTTCGTTGCCTTTGTGAACCTGAATATGATTGTTAGGTTTGGCTTCACCTGTGGCTATTTTAGAAACCGTTTTGTTGATGGACATCCCGAAAGAAATAGGCAGCCCCGTTTCTTTAATGATGCGATTTCGCAATTCGGAAGCCAGTTTGTGGCAGCCAAAAAATTGATCCATTCCTGTAAGATCGATATAAAACTCATCTACTGATGTCTTTTCATACAACGGCACACTTTCTTTGATAACATCCGTAACCATAGTAGAAAATTTACTGTAGACTCCAGAGTTTCCTCTTACTACAATAGCCTCGGGGCACAATTGTTTTGCCATTCGCATGGGCATGGCCGAATGAATACCAAACCTACGTGCCTCATAGCTACAAGAGGCAACTACGCCACGATCTGTAGTCCCACCTATGAGTACAGGCTTTCCTTCTAGCTTACTGTCGAGCAGCCTTTCACAAGACACAAAAAAGGTGTCTAAATCCATATGTACGATATGCCGATTGTTATTCATAATGGTAAGAATGTCAGTTCGAATGTTTTCTCAGCCTTTCCCAGTTAGTAGAGAAAAAATACCCACATTAATCGTGGCATGCCACCGCAATGGGTTTGTATTATTCACAACCAGTGAATCATTCCAACTGACACTATATTAGTGTTAAGCGATTGTAGCTAGTTTCTTAAATTCTCCATTGATAAGCGCCTCTTTCTTTGTCTTTGACCATTTCTGTATTTGCTTTTTAGCTTCGATAGCAAAGGCTGCCATGGTAAATTCGGTTTGGAATACCAATCGTACGGGCCTGCGCTCAAAGGTGTATGTGTCTTTATCGGTGCCAGTGAGGTGGCCTTCCACACGTAATTCAAGGTTGGAGGTGAACCCCGTGTAGTAGGTGTCGTCCGAACATTTCAGAATGTATACAAAATATTTTTTCATAGGTGTCTGTTTTATATTAATAGTGAGCTACTTTTTTTGTCAATTTTAGGTTTCTTAGGGATGCTTTGTGCGTCCTCATTTTTATAGCGTTTCCCTTTCATTTTGGTTTGAACCACACCTTCGGCATACCTAGGGTCTTCAATGGTAGGGAGACGTTCCATTTTGGTCACCTCAATACTGATGCAGTCAAACTCGTTGATTACTTTTCCTGTGATGCGATAGACCCCTCTGCCTCGAAACCGATATTTCTCCGCTACGGGCGGAAAATGAACGGTGTCAATAAAATCGCCATCCTTGTCTAAAAAATTTCCAAAATACATGCGCTTGCCATTGGAGGTAGCGGTGTTTTTAGTGGTTACGAGGTATCCGTCTATGGTCACGTATTTCCCTGTAAAATGCCTCAAATGCCTTGCCCTCAACGTTCCTTCTCTGAAGTTGTCTAATAATTGAAACGGATTGCAAAGAGGATAGCCCAATAGCTCTATTTCATCAAACGCATCTTCTAATTGCGTATGTGGCAGATTGGGCGTTTGGTAGTTTACTTTTTCAGCCTTAAAAAGGATGAGTTCCTGTTCTTCGAAAGTGATCTTATTGATTTTCATATGGGCTTCCCAGAGGAGTTCTCGCTTGTTTCTTTGGGTAAACCGAAAGGCGTTTATTTTAATTAAAATAGCAAGTTGTTCCATGGAGATGGGAACCCGATCGATAAAGTGATCTAAGCTTTCATAAGGACCATTTTGTTCGCGCTCTTCAATACATCGTTTGATGACTTTTGCTTCCAAAGAATGTAAAAATCCGAAGCCCAGGTAAATGTCTTTTCCGCGAATAACCACTGCTGCGAAACTGTGATTAATACAAGGGGCTAAGATAGTTCCACCATGCATTCGAGCTTCGTGCACATAGAGCTCTGGCCTGTAAAATCCGCCGCCATTGTTAAGGGTAGCTACCATATATTCTAATGGGTAGTATGCTTTTAAAAACAGACTTTGATAGCTCTCTACGGCATAAGAAGCTGAGTGTCCTTTGGCAAAGGCATAGCCTGCAAAGCTTTCAATTTGACGCCATATTTCTTGAGAAAGGGCATCCGATTTCCCTGAATTTCGGCAGTTGTCAAAAAATTGATCTTTTACTTTGAGAAATTCATCTCGCGAACGAAACTTTCCAGACATCCCACGACGTAGCATATCGGCTTCCCCCAAGGTGAGTCCTCCAAAATAGTGTGCCACCTTAATCACATCTTCCTGATAGACCATCACGCCATAGGTTTCGGGCATGATGTCCAGCATGACGGGATGCGCATCTTTGCGACGTTCGGGAAAACGAAAACGCAAAATATATTCTCGCATCATCCCCGATTTCGAAACACCAGGTCGTATGACCGAGCTAGCAGCTACCAAGCCTAAATAGTCGTCTACTTGTAGCTTCCGAAGGAGCATCCGCATGGCGGGCGATTCTACATAAAAACAACCAATGGCCTTGGCATTCCGAAGTAAATGTTTAATGCGTTCGTCTTGCTTGAACCGCTTGATGTCGTGAATATCTATGGGCAAATCTTTTGGGTGGTTGTAGCGTACTATTTCGACGGTGTCTTTAATTTTTCCAAGCCCACGCTGACTCAAGATATCAAACTTATACAGCCCAATGTCTTCGGCCACGACCATATCAAACTGTGTGGTGGGAAAACCCTTTGGTGGCATGAAAGTAGCCGTGTAATAATGGATGGGCTTTTCAGAAATAATAATGCCGCTGGCGTGAATGCCCAAGTAGTTGGGAAAGCCTTGAATTAATTCACTGTACACGACGACTAATTGAGATAGTTGATCCAAACTTTTAAAGTGGTAATTTCCTTTGGAAAGACGGTCGATTTCAGACTTTGGGAGCCCAAAGACCTTTCCCAACTCCCGAACGGCTGCTCGGTGTTTAAAGGTGTTGTACACAGTAAGCAAGGCGGTGTTTTTAAACCGCTTAAAAATAAATTCGGTCACATCATCTCGGTCTGCCCAAGAGAAATCGATATCGAAGTCGGGCGGATTTTTACGATACAAATTGATAAAGCGTTCAAAATAGAGATCGAGTTCTATGGGGTCCACGTCTGTGATGCGAAGTAGGTACGCAATCACGCTGTTGGCGCCGCTTCCTCTGCCTACATAGAAATAGCCTTTGTTACGGGCATATTTTAGGATTTTCCAATTGATAAGAAAATAGGAGACAAAGCCTTTTTGCTGAATGATGCTTAGCTCTTTGGTAATTCTAGAGAGGATGGCTTCCTCCGGATGGGTGCCATAACGGTATTCCAAACCACCGTAGGTAAGTTTTTTAAGCAGTCTAAAATCTAAGGCTTCGTTAGCGGTATAGGCGTGCTGGTTGTTGGGTATTTCTTTGGAAAAGTCAAAATTGATGTCACAACTTTCCAAGAGTTTTGTGGTTTGCTGAATGAGCTCTGGGAACTCACTAAAAGCTACTTCAATAGTTGCTGGAGCGCATAGAATGTCATTGGGGCTGCCTTGTTCTGAAGCAGGTAGTTTACTTAGCAAGGTATTGTTGTCTATGGCTCTTAGTAAGCGATGGGTGTTGAACCCTTTTTTAGACTGAAAAGAAACGGTGTGTAGTACCACAAGCTTGTTAAGGCGTTTTTTCCAAGGAGAGAATTTCAACCGATTTAAGTCTTCGGCTTTGACTCCTAAGTATTCGTGCGCTAATAAGGAAGTTCCTTTAAAGCTTTGGAACGGATAAATAACTAGGGTGTGTGGAAGAGGAGCTGCCACCGAAGGAATGGTTTCTTCTGAATGTAAAAAGCCAGAGAGGTAGGTATTGATGGCGTGAAACCCTTGGTTATTTTGTGCCAACATGATAAACTGCTGCTGTGCACCATTTCTAAAGTCGACCCCAACAACAGGTTTGATACCGTGATTAGGCGCCAAACGGAGTATGTCCATGCAGGCAGAGGTATTGTTGATGTCGGTTAGCGCAAAGCGCTTAATACCGAGCTCTTCCGCCACTTGCAGCAGGTCTCTGGGTTTTATAGTGCCGTACCGAAGGCTATAATAAGTATGTGTGTTGGTATACATATTGGATATATTCCAAAATTATGGAATAATTCCAAGTTATCAAAAAGAAGTTGTTAACAGTATTGATTCGTGAGTGGTGATTAGTGAGTGGTGAATGGTCTTACATAAAGTAGCCACCACAACCTTTTTTTGATTGTGGTGGCTACGCTGCCCCATGTATTGGCTGCAGGATCATAGCAATGATATGCATCCAGAGCGCTTGATAAAACGCCTCTCACGAGATGAACTTATTTAGTTTGTTACCACCCAAGCTGCAGACCCGATTTTAAAGTTACTTCGCTAAAACTGCATCCAAATGTGATTCGTCGTCCTAGCGTTGCTTCTTTAATTGGTAGCATAGCAAACCTCAAAGATTCATGGTTCTCAACAACCAAAAATGAAATTCGACAAAAAAAATGGTTCGGGAGTCTCTACTTATAAGGACCTACTCGATTTTTATAAATTTAGACTGAATAAGGGGTACGACTGGATACAGCGTCACTTTTAAGAAGTGTTTTACCCTAATTTCTTATGAAAAGCTCGCTAAAAGTTGGTTTATTTTTTTCATGGTTTTAGCAAACTAATTCCAATAAAAGAGGACTACTTAGGAAGAGGGTGCTCGCAAGAGGGATAGCAGCGGCATCCTTTTTAATTGTTGTAAGCCCTTCTACTAGCGCTCAGGGTGACCATTAAAAAGATACAGCGGATAGCCCGGCGCCTCCTAGTTCCCTATTCGATGTGCAATTAATTCCTTTGAAGGTAGGAGGGGCTTGCCAAAACAGGGGACAAGACCTTAGAAACTGTCATTACTGCAATAGATTCTGACAGGTTGGCAGAAGAAAACTGATGGCACCATCTTTGACTTAATCACACTGTAATTAAAAAGAATTTTATAAACTAATATATAACACTATGAGTAAGATTATTGGAATCGATTTAGGGACTACTAACTCTTGCGTTTCGGTAATGGAGGGTAGCGAACCAACC
>Ga0316204_10008650_pt1 | contig 13967 bp, 10 predicted proteins | sample 6monrhotite_MG_2_FD_205661 | JGI IMG/M metagenome (GOLD analysis project Ga0316204, IMG submission 205661) | Microbial mat bacterial communities from mineral coupon in-situ incubated in ocean water Damariscotta River, Maine, United States -... | ecosystem: Environmental > Aquatic > Marine >... | reverse complement strand
CCGCGGGGACGGGCCAGCAGAACACCACATTCCTCGAAGGTTTCACGTAAAGCCGCCACAGCCAGGGCAAACCGTTCGGCGGACATGGTATCCCCACCACGGCTGTACAGCTTCAGTGCCGGATCATTGTCATCGTCATCGACCTTGCCGCCCGGGAAGACCATGGCGCCTGAGGCAAAGTCAATTTTGTGATGCCGTTTGACCATAAAGACCTCAATACCGGCAGCGCTATCCCTGGCCAGCAACACAGTCGACGCCTGTTTTGGCACCACATGAGAATAGTCTTTTTGTTCAAACACTCTTTGCTCCGCTTCAATTACCTGTAACTGTTCCAGACAAGCCCATCTCAATCAATACCGCCTGCATCTTCTTTGCAAGGGCAGTTGACCAGCAGCACGGATTTACCCTGGAAAAACGGAGATTTATGTGCGCCTGAGCGGCACGCCACTTGTCATTATCATGAGCTGCGTGATGATCCTGGATCATCTCGGATTGGGTGTATTGCCTGCCCTTCAGCCCGTTCTGATGGAAGAGTGGCAGTTGACGGGAACCGGTGCCGGGCTGATCAACGGCATATTCGCAGTGGGTTACATGGCGGGGGTTCTGGTGCTGGTCCCTTTCACCGACCGCTATGATGCGCGCAGCATTTTCCTGGCCTCCAATCTACTCTGGTTTGTCTCTATCGTCGGCTTTGCCCTGTTTGCCCAGGGTATCGTCAGTGCATCGATCCTCAGGTTCATCGGTGGCTTCGCTTTTGCCGGAACTTATATGCCCGGCCTGAAACTGATGACAGATCGGCTGGGACGTGAAGATGCGTCCCGGGCCATCGCCTGGTATACGGCCAGCTTTGGTATTGGGGCGGCGCTATCCTTTTCCCTTGCCGGACAAATCAACACGGTCCTCGGCTGGCAATGGGCATTTGGCCTGCTGGGCCTGGGTGCGCTGGGGGCGACCCTGCTGATCTGGCTGACAACACAGTATCAGGCCCCCTTACATGCCCGGGAAAGCAGCAGGTTTCTGAACCTGTCGGCAGTGCTGTCAAACCGTGCTGCCATCGCCTATATCCTGACCTACACCCTGCACACCTGGGAGTTGCTGACCATTGGTGCCTGGGCTGTTACATTCCTGACTTTCGCTGCAAGCCTGCAACCTGTCGGCAGCGTCACCGTTGATATTACGATTCTCGGGGCCCTGGTCAGTCTGGTAGCCATGCCCGCCAGTATTGGCGGCAATGAAATAGCCCGCCGCTTTGGTCGCCGGCAAACCATCGGCATCCTGATGATCCTGTCGGCCCTCGCAGGCTGCCTTGTCGGCTACACGGCCTACCTGCCCTTTTGGGCTGTTTTCGCAGCCTTGCTGGTCTACAGCGCCCTGACTGCCGCTGATTCGGCATCAATTACGGCAGGCACGGTCAAACATGCCGCCCCCGAGGTTTACGGGGCAACCATGACCGTGCATTCATTCACCGGATTTGCCGGTGGTGCCCTGGGGCCTTTTGTTTTCGGGTTTGTCCTTGATTCAGCTGGCGGCAAGGACAGCGTTGAAGCCTGGGGGGCCGCTTTTGCCGTGATTGCTGTGGCAACCCTGATTGGTCCCCTGGTTCTGCGCACAATGCTGAGAGACGTCGCTCAGGTTCCGTCGTCGGGTTAGCGATCAGAAGCAGTTTCTGCTAGCATCAACCCTGAAAATCAATCCGGAGCCATCATGTTGAAAGTTCGAATTCTGGTGATCGTGTCTTTATTCCTTGGCCTGGCAGGCTGTGAAAACACCAACAGTCTGCGCCAGTCCCTTGAGACACTGAACAAGACCCTGGCCCCACTGGCGATACTGAAAAAGGGAAGTTGATGAATTTTTGTCTTCAGGTCAGAGGCTTGTTACTGATTGGTCTCGCAGCTTTGTTATTTTTCAACAGCCCGGCCTTTTCTGCCCCGGCCAAAAAACACATGATCGCAGCCGCCAATCCTCTGGCTGCACAGGCCGGACTGGACATCCTGCGCGCCGGTGGCAGCGCTGTGGATGCTGCCATTGCCACACAACTGGTCCTGACCCTGGTTGAGCCTCAATCCTCCGGTATCGGCGGCGGTGCCTTCATGCTGCATTACCATGCGGACAGCAAAACAACAGTAGCCTTCGATGGCCGCGAGACGGCACCGGCTGCGGCAACGGATACACTGTTTCTGAAAGACGATGGCCAGCGCATGAAGTTTTTTGCTGCTGTTGTGGGTGGCCGGGCTGTCGGTGTACCAGGCGTGCCACGCCTGATGGAAGCCGCCCACAAGAAGTATGGCAAGCTGCCGTGGGAAAGTCTGTTTGCCCCGGCCATTAAACTTGCCGAACAGGGTTTCGCCATTTCGCCGCGCCTGCATGCCTTGCTGAAACGCGACAAACACCTGCCAACCCAGGCTGCGGCGCGGGCCTATTTTTATGATGCGGAAGGTGCGGCACTGCCTGTCGGTCATATCCTGCGTAACCTGCCGTTGGCGGCCACTCTGAAGCAGATGGCTACGGGCGGGGCACGTGCTTTTTATCAAGGCGATATTGCAAGGCAGATCGTCTCAACGGTTAACGCGCACAGCAATCCGGGAAGATTAACTCTGGCCGACCTTCAGTCCTATGAGGCAAAAGCGCGCCAGCCAGTTTGCAATCCTTACCGTCAATGGCGGATCTGCGGTATGCCGCCACCAACGTCAGGCGGATTGACGACCTTGCAGATTCTGGCGCTGCTGGAAGACAGGGAGATGGGCAAACTGAAGCCTGGTTCCGTTGATGCCGTTCACCTGATCTCCGAAGCCAGCCGTCTTGCCTATGCAGACCGTGGCAAATTCATGGCCGATGCAGATTTTGTACCGGTCCCGACAAAAGGCCTTCTTGATCCGGCTTATATCCGTTTGCGTGCCGAGTTGATAACGCCGGGGAAATCTATTGGTAAAGCGGCACCCGGTGACGTACCCGGCCGCCAGGGCAACCTGGTCACAGGGAAGACGATTGAACTGCCTTCAACCACGCATTTCAGTATCGTGGACAGCGACGGCAACGTTGTCTCCATGACTTCCAGTGTGGAAAACGCCTTTGGCTCCCGGGTTATGGTCGGCGGATTCATCCTGAACAATCAGCTAACCGATTTTTCGTTTGCGCCGGAAAAGGATGGTGCCCTTGTTGCCAACAGGGTCCAGGCAGGCAAGCGACCGCGCAGTTCCATGTCCCCCATGCTGGTATTTACGGGACGCGAGCCCGGTGGTGACTTCCTGCTGGCCGCAGGCTCACCCGGGGGCAGTCGTATTATCGCCTATGTGACAAAAACCCTGATTGCCATGCTGGACTGGGGCATGACGCCTGAACAGGCTGTTGCCCTGCCCCACCACGTCAACCGCAATGGCGGCACGGACCTTGAAAGTGATACACCGGTTGCTTCGCTGGCCGCTGAACTGGAACAACGGGGTCACAAGGTGAAGGTCCGTGGCCTGAACAGCGGCCTGCATGTCATTGCCCGTTCCGCTGAAGGTCTTGTCGGTGGTGCCGACCCGCGTCGCGAAGGTGTTGTTCTCGGAGATTAAGATGTTTCTGCAACGTTTCATAAATCTCGCTGTTGCCTGCCTCCTGGGGACTGTTCTGCTTTCCCAGGCTTCTGCTGAAGGCATCTCGCTGGCCCGTATCCCCCATATCTACGAAATTGCTATTGATCCGGCAGCCCCTGATCACCTGATTCTGGCCACACCCAGGGGCCTTTACCGCCTGACACCGGACATAAAAATGCAACCACTTCTGGATGACAGCCACGATGTCACCAGCCTGGTCGTTTCCGATAACGGCAAACACTTGCTGGCGAGCGGCAAAAAACAGAACAAGCCTTTCGGCGTGTTGATTTCGGCGGATGCCGGAAAAACCTGGCAGTCGCAGATCATGGCCTCCGACGATGCCCCGGCCCTGCGTCTGATGAAAGTGTCCGGTCCCAAAGGCCGCTTGTTGGCGGTGGGCCAAAACCTGATGCAAAGCGGGGATGCCGGAAAGTCATGGACGGAGGCTGGAAAAATGCCCCCGGCAAGCCTGGGACTGGCGGCCAGTCGAAAAAAGGAACGGGATCTGTTGGCGGCAACGGCGAAGGGCCTGATGTCCAGTTCTGATCGTGGCAAATCCTGGCAACCGGTATCCGTTGGTCCGGGCGGCAAACCGGCCAGCATGGTTGCCAGAGACGGCCAGGACACGGCTTATACTTTTATCGTCAGTGCCGGTTTATACGCCATGACCAGGAACGGCAATTGGCAACGCCGGGCCACCGCGGATGCTTTTGACGGAGCCTTGATCCATTTAACAGGTCTGAAATCAGCTCCCGGGCGCCTGATCGGCCTCACGCAATACATGAAAATTCTGCAAAGCCTGGATGGCGGACAAACCTGGAGCCCGTTCGCAAGCAGGTAGAATACGATCCCCGCCCTCGCCGATACTGGCGTTAAATCACCTGAATCTGCTAATAATTCAGGAAAACAGCCACATTTCTGCAATTTTAATCAAATTATATATTGAACTGATATATGTCATTCCAATATATATCAGATAATGAAATTTGAACAATTCAATCTGTGAGCAATCTGCTATGGATACCAAAACCTTTTGTCTCGGGATTTTGTCGCTTGGTGACGCCACCGGCTACGAAATCAAAAAGCAGCTTGAAGGCCCCTTTCGCCATTTCTATGACGCCAGCTTCGGTTCAATATACCCGGCCCTCGGCAAGTTGACGGACGCAGGCCAGGTTGATCGCACTGAACACTCCCAGGACGGACGCCCGGACAAAAAAGTTTACAGCATTACGCCTCTTGGCAAGATGGCGCTGATCGATGAACTGGTCAAACCGGTTGCCGATGACAAGGTACGTTCTGATTTTCTGGCCACCATGGTTTTTTCCGAACTGCTGACCCCGGCAGCACTTGATCGCTTGATTGCTGATCGCATTGAAAGTTACACCGAAGCCATCGCGCAACTTGATTGCGAAGAAAACAAGATCAGCCCCGGCGCCCATTTTGTCTGTGGCTTTGGCAGAGCACTTTATGGCGCTGGCCGTGATTATCTCGAGAAACATCGACATGAAATTGTAGGTCAAAGTCTGTTGACCAATCCGGAGAAAGTTCAATGAACAAGTCTTATCTTCTCGCCTTTGTTGTCGCAGCCGCAGTCGCTGGCTGGATTTATTCAGGACAACTGCAGGCGACAACCACAGAAGCGGAAGAAGTTGCGCAAAAGACGACTTCTGAAACCGCCGCGAAGAAAGATCATCCGGTTACGGTGCGTGTCCGATTGATGCAGGCAAAGGCCCATCAACGTGAAGTCATCCTGCGCGGGCGCACCCAGGCTGTGCGCTACGTTGCGGTGAAAGCTGAAATCGCAGGCAGGATTACAAAACTTGCTGTTCGAAAAGGCAAATGGGTCAAAACCGGTGACCTGATCGCCAACATCGACATGTTGGACAGAAAGGCCCGCCTGGCCGAAGCCCTTGCTCTGGTCAATCAACGTCAGTTGGAGCACAAAGCCGCCATTGCCCTGTCCAAAAAGGGCTACAGGGCGGAAACCAAACTGGCTGCGGCCCAGACCCTGCTTGATTCGGCAAAAGCCCAGGTCGAACGCATCAACCTGGAAATCAGGCACACAGAAATACGTGCGCCCTTTGCCGGCATTGTCGACAGCATCCCTGTAGAGGTCGGCGATTATATGAAAGTCGCTGGTATTGTCGCTAAAATCGTTGATCAGGCCCCTTACCTGGTTGTTGGAAATGTTTCCGAACGTGAGGTCAGCTATCTGAAAGTTGGTCAGAAAGCCAGCGCTGAACTGATTACCAACCAGAAAGTCAGCGGCAAGATCCGTTTCATTGCTTCTACCGCTGACAGTGCCACCCGCACTTTCCGTGTTGAAGTAGAAGTCCCAAACAAAAAGCGTGATCTTCGCGACGGGATTACCGCCCGTATTCGCATCCCCGTCAATACATCCATGGCACACCTGATTACACCAGCGGTCATGACCCTGAATGATGAAGGACAGATCGGCGTCAAGACGGTGACTGAGCAAGGTATTGTGCGTTTCTATCCGGCCAACATTATTGCGGATGGTGAAAATGGCGTCTGGTTGTCCGGGCTACCCGAAACGGTCGGCATCATCACTGTCGGTCAGGATTTTGTCCGTGATGGCGATCAGGTCCTGCCGGTCATTGAAAACGGACCGTCATCATGAACGGTATAATCTCAGCTGCCCTGGACCGATCCAGGACTGTTCTGCTGATCCTTCTGCTGATCCTGGTAACCGGAGCCGTTTCCTACGTCAATATTCCCAAGGAATCTGACCCCGATATCGACATCCCCATCCTGTATGTCTCCATGAGCCATGAGGGCATTTCGCCCGAAGACGCCGAACGTCTGCTGGTGCGCCCGATGGAGAAGGAACTACGCAGTATTGAGGGCGTCAAGGAAATGCGCTCCACCGCGTCGGAGGGTTTTGCTTCTGTTTTGCTGGAGTTCGAAGCTGGTTTTGATGCCGATCAGGCAGCCATTGATGTTCGTGAAGCAGTTGATACCGCCAAAGGTGAATTGCCGGGAGACACCGAAGATCCGGTCGTCAATGAAGTGAATGTCGGGTTGTTTCCGGTTCTGGTCGTAGTTCTTGCCGGCGACGTCCCCGAACGAACCCTGATGGCCATGGCGCGAGACCTCAAGGATGAAATTGAAGGCCTGGCAGGTGTGCTGGAAGCCGACATCGGTGGCAACCGGGACGAGTTGCTGGAAATTATTGTTGATCCCCTGAAACTGGAAAGTTACCAGATTTCGCACACCGAACTGATCAACGCTGTGTCTTTGAATAACCGCCTTGTCGCGGCTGGCGCTCTGGATACCGGCGATGGACGTTTTTCCGTTCGCGTGCCCGGCCTGTTCAAAACGGCCAGCGATGTATTTGACCTGCCCATCAAGGTGCGTGGCGACAGTGTTGTCACCCTTGGTGACATCACCAGTGTTCGCCGCACTTTCAAGGATGCCGCCAGCAAAGCCCGTGTAAACGGCAAGTCGGCTGTTACCCTGGAAATCAAAAAACGTATTGGTCAGAACGTCATCGAAACCCTGGATCAGGTTCGTGAGATCGTTTCTGAACGCCAGGCTGGTTGGCCAGCCGGTGTGGAAGTGTCCTTCATGCAGGACAAGTCCAAGCAAATCAAAACAATGCTGACTGACCTGCAAAACAACGTGCTGAGTGCCATTCTGCTGGTCATGATCGTGGTGATCGGGGCCCTGGGTCTGCGCAGCGCCGGTCTCGTTGGTCTGGCCATCCCCAGCTCATTCCTGATCGGCATTCTGGTGCTGTCACTGATGGGTCTGACGATCAACATCGTTGTTCTGTTCAGCCTTATCCTTGCCGTCGGCATGCTGGTGGATGGTGCCATCGTGGTCACAGAATTTGCTGACCGAAAGATGGGCGAAGGCCTGCACCGACGTGAAGCTTATGGACTGGCCGCCAAACGCATGGCCTGGCCGATCATTGCCTCGACGGCGACAACGCTGGCCGTGTTTATGCCATTATTGTTCTGGCCGGGTATCGTTGGCGAGTTCATGAAGTTCCTGCCCATTACCCTGATTGCAACGCTGGCTGGATCCCTTCTGGTGGCATTGATTTTTGTCCCGACCATGGGCGCCTTGGTGGGCAAGCCCAGCAGTGGCAATACCAAGGTTCAGACACACCTGAATGCTGCGGAATCCGGTAGCCTGGAAGATATCCCGGGGTTCACAGGGCTTTATGTCCGTGTTGTTTCCTGGTGTGTTCGCCATCCGATCAAGATCGTTGCTGTTGCGGTCGGCTTGTTGATCGGTGTTCAGACCTATTATTCCACGCACGGAAATGGTGTTGAATTCTTCCCTGAAGTGGAACCTGAACAGGCGATTGCCTGGGTCCATGCCCGGGGCAATATGTCGATTGATGAAAACGATGCCCTGGTCAAAGAAGTCGAAGAACGCATTCTGAAGGTTGAAGGCTTCGACGCTGTCTACACTCGTGTCGGCAAAGCTGGTGGTGGATCGGATGTCGCTGAAGACGTTATCGGCACCATCCAGCTTGAATTCAAGGACTGGTCTGCGCGACGTCCAGCCAAGGAAATTCTGGCCGAGGTCCGTGAGAAAACGGCTGACCTCGCTGGTATCCATGTCGAAGTCCGTATTCCGGAATCAGGCCCGCCCACCGGCAAGCCTATCCAGCTGCATTTCCGCTCCCGTACGCCCGAAGCTATTTCACCCGAACTGGTAAAAGTACTGGATGGTGTGAAAAAGTTTGATGGCCTGGTGGACATTGAAGACAGTCGGCCCATTCCCGGTATTGTCTGGCAGATGGATGTTGATCGCGCCCAGGCTGGTCGCTTTGGCGCGGATGTGACAACGGTTGGCCAGATGATCAAACTGGTGACCAATGGCATCAAGGTTGGTGAATACCGTCCTGATGATGCAGACGAGGAAATTGAAATTCGCGTCCGCTATCCGTCAGGGGAGCGCAATATCAACCAGCTGGACCAGATCCGCGTTATGACAAACCAGGGCCTTGTCCCCATTAGCAATTTTGTTGAACGCTCAGCCGTGGCCAAGACCGGCACGATCAAACGAACGGATGGCATGCGTGTCATGCACATCAAGTCCGAAGTGGAAGACGGTGTTCTGGCCAACGACAAGGTAACGGAGATCAAGGCCTGGCTGGCCACACAAAAAATCGACCCTCGGGTAGAAGTCACTTTCAAGGGTGAAGATGAAGAACAAAAGAAAGCGATGGCCTTCCTTGGCAGAGCTTTTGCTGTGGCTCTGTTTGTGATGGCCATCATCCTGATCACCCAGTTCAACAGCTTCTATCATGCCTTTCTGATCCTTACGGCTGTCATCATGTCGACTGTGGGGGTAGTTCTGGGACTGATCTTCACCGGTCAGGTGTTTGGCGTTGTCATGACCGGTGTTGGCATTATCACCCTGGCCGGGATTGTGGTGAACAACAACATTGTGTTGATCGACACCTATGACCGATTACGCGACAGCGGCATGCCGCCCATTGAGGCTGTTATCCGCACCGGTGCCCAGCGTCTGCGCCCGGTTTTGCTGACCGCCGTCACGACTATCTTGGGGCTGATGCCTATGGTTCTGGGGTTAAATATTGATCTGATTACACGGGAAGTGTCTCAGGGTGCGCCGTCTACCCAGTGGTGGGTTCAACTGTCCACCGCCGTGGTCAGTGGCCTGACCTTTGCCACTGTGCTGACGCTGATTGTCACGCCTTGTCTGCTGGCCATCGGTGCCAACACCAGCGCCTGGTTTGCCAACAAAAAGGCACGACGCACTGCCCGCAGGCAAAACCTGGAAAGCGGCGCTACTCCCGCTGAATAATCTGAAAAACTGAAGTCCGAATTGGAAGGCGTCTGAATTAATCAGGCGCCTTTTGATTTTCGGAAGAACTGGCCGCCACATGAGCCGCTTCGTGACGTCGCCAGCTACGCCATGACACCGGGATAATGGCCATATAAACAGCGCAAATCGCTGACAGGACAAACCAGGGGTAGCTGGCGACAACAGCCCCCACAAGTCCAACGACGATCAGGACCGGCAAGACCGATTCCCTTTTGACCCGCATTTTCTTGAACGAAAATGTCGGGATTTGGCTGACCATCATGAAGGCAACAAAAACCAGGTTGATGGCGTTCAGAATGGCCAGACGGAAGATGTCATCGCCAATCTGGAAACTGATCATCATGGGCAGCAAGGCCAGTCCCGCTGCCGCCGGAGCCGGAACGCCGGTAAAATAGTTGGCGGCGTATTCAGGCTCGTCCGGGTCTTCCAGCGCGGTATTGAAGCGTGCCAGCCGAAGGCCACAACAAACCGCAAAGGCCAGCACCAAAATCCAACCCACACCGCCCAGATCCGACATGGTCCATCGATACAGGACCAGGGCGGGGGCGACGCCGAAGCTGACAAAGTCAGACAGTGAATCAAGTTCGGCACCAAACTTCGAAGTGCCTTTCAACATACGCGCAACACGACCATCCAGGGCATCCAGCAAAGCCGCCAGGGCAATGGCCATGACCGCGAACTCCCATTGCTCCGCCAGGGCGAAACGCACAGATGTCAGACCGGCGCAAACGCCCAGGACTGTCAGGATGTTGGGTATCAGGCTGTTAACCGGCAATCCCCGCAAGCGTGGTCGGCGTCCGCCCAACATGACTACCTGATTTCCCCGTCGCGGCGGGCTTCGCTTGAAGAGACATCAGCCAGCACAGTTTCACCGGCAACGGTTAACTGCCCCGGTATGACCTGTGGCTCCATACCATGATCGAGATAAACATCAACGCGGCTGCCAAAACGGATCAGACCAAAACGCTGGCCGGCCTTGACCTTGTCGCCTTCCTGCAACTGACAAAGGATGCGGCGCGCGACCAGACCGGCGATTTGCACAAAGGCGATATCCTTGCCGTCGGTTGTTGTCATGCGAACACTTTGGCGTTCGTTGGCTTCAGAAGCCTTGTCCAGAGACGCATCCATAAACTCACCCTTGCGGTAGGAGACCTTGGTGATCTCTCCGTCCATGGGTGCACGGTTCACATGCACGTTAAAGACATTCATGAACACGCTGACCCGGGTGCGGGCGTCTGCCCCCATGCCCAGTTCTTCCGGTGGGATCGCCCGTTCAATCATCTGCACAACACCATCTGCCGGACTGATGACCAACCCCTCGCGGGTCGGGGTGACCCGGTCCGGATCGCGGAAGAAATAGGCGCACCAAAGGGTCAGGACAACGCCGACCCAGCCCAGAACGTCCCAGACCTGAAACAGGACAAGGGTAATAACGGCAAAGATCGCGATAAAGCGATAGCCTTCACGGTTGATGGGAACCAATACACGCTCGAGAGAACTCACGTCTCATACACTCCGGATTAGAGTTAACTATTTGCGGCATCTTAGCCTGCAATTTCATTTTGGGTAAGTAGCGCTTGCCAGTTGCGATTACAAGCTCAGGTTACCGGAACTTCTTCCGGTTCCAGTCCTGTATCGTCAATCACCTCAACATGGGCAAGACGCTCACGGTATTCAGCGGCTTCCTGCTGACGCGCCCACATGGCTGCATATTGACCATCAGCAGCCAAAAGGTCCTGATGGCGGCCACGCTCAACGATGCGACCCTGATCAAGAACCAGGATTTCGTCGGCATCAATGATGGTCGAAAGCCGGTGGGCGATAACCAGGGTTGTGCGATTGGCCGAAACCTCACGCAGACTGGCCTGAATTTCACGTTCTGTCTGCGAATCCAGCGCTGAAGTTGCTTCATCAAACAGCAGAATGCCCGGCTGCTTCAAAATGGTGCGGGCAATGGCCACGCGTTGCTTTTCGCCACCGGACAGTTTCAGGCCACGTTCACCAACCATGGCGTTGTAGCCCTTAGGCAGCTGTTCAACAAAATCATGGATGCTGGCCATGCGCGCGGCTTCCTGAACTTCTGCTTCTGTGGCGTCCGGGCGACCATAGCGGATGTTGTAACCAATCGTGTCGTTAAACAGTACCGTATCCTGCGGCACAATGCCGATAGCATTGCGCAGGCTGGACTGGGTAACGTCCCTGATATCCTGACCATCAATGCGAACCGAACCGCTGGCGACATCGTAAAAACGAAAAAGGATACGCGAAATAGTCGACTTGCCTGCGCCGCTGGGCCCGACAATGGCAACGGTATGACCGGCCGGCACCTTAAAGGACACATCATGCAGAATGTCGCGATCACTTTCGTAGGCGAAGTCCACGTGGTCGAACTCAATTTCAGAGTTATGCGTCTGTAGCGCAACAGCGTCGGGTTTATCGGCAATTTCTGTGTGCTGGGCCAGCAGGCTGAACATAATTTCCATATCGACCAGGGACTGCTTGATTTCCCGATAGACAAAGCCGAGGAAATTAAGAGGCAGGTACAACTGGATCAGGAAAGTGTTGACCAGAACGAAATCACCCAGTGACATGGACCCGTCGCGTACACCGTAGGCCGCCAACAACATGACCGTTATCAGGCCAACCGATACAATAAGCCCTTGCCCGATATTCAGATAGGACAACGTTGTCTGGCTGCGGACGGCAGCCACCTGATAGCGGGCCATGGAACTGTCAAACCGGGAAGCTTCGTGGCCTTCATTACCAAAATACTTGACCGTTTCATAGTTCAACAGGCTGTCGATAGCCTTGGTATTGGCTTCGGCATCGCTGTCGTTCATCTGACGGCGGAACTTCATGCGCCATTCCGTCACAAACATGGTAAAGGCGATGTAGCTGACAATGGTGCCCAGCGTGATCAGGGCAAACCAGAAATCGTAGTTCCACAACAAGATGCCACAGACCAGCAGGATTTCCAGCAGCGTTGGCAGAATATTGAACAAGGTAAACGTCAGCAGAAACTGGATACCTTTGGTGCCGCGCTCAATGGTGCGCGAAAGGCCACCGGTCTGGCGATCCAGATGAAACCGCAGCGCCAGCGTGTGCAAATGATTGAAGGTCGTAAGGGCAACGCTGCGAATGGCGTGCTGGGCCACTTTGGCAAAAACCGCATCCCGCAGTTCACCCAACGCGGAGGCCATTACCCGGGCAAGGCCATATCCCACGATGACCATGACGGGAACAACGATCAGCCCGGCCACTTCAACAGAAAGCGCGTCAACTGCACCTTTGTAAAAGAACGGAACGTAGACGTTAAAGCCCTTGGCTGCCGCCAGCAAAATCATGGCAATAACAACCCGCACACGCAGATTGAACTCGCCCACCGGCCACAGGTATGGCAGCAGTGTTAGAAGTGTTCTGACGTGATTTTGCGCAGCTTTTGGCGCGTTGGGGTCGTGATCAGGGCGTCTCATTCGTAATTATATAAGGTGCCCCACCCCCCGTTACCAGTGCAATTGAGACTTATTCTGCCCTTCAGCCGCCCGAGCCGGTTGATTTAGGCAAAGCGAAAATCTGTCCCGGGTAGATCAGGTCAGGATCGCGTATCTGGCCCTTGTTGGCTTCGTAAATCACAGTGAACAACAGACCCTGTCCATAGTTATGGCGGGCAATGCGCCACAGGCTGTTTCCCGGCTGGACAATGACCTGGCCTTCAGCCAGCTGGGTATCTTCAGGTTCGGCGCGGGTGAAAGGCAATTCGATGCGATGGGCAACCTTGCCGTTTGTGCCGATCTGGTCGACCCGAAGACGGTGATCACCGGGCGTGACAGCTGCCTCTGGTCGCAGTTGCCAGACGCCTTCCGCCGAGCCTATAGCCTGGCCAACCGGTTTATTGTCCACATAGACATTCACCATCGCCCCGACATCTGCCCGTCCGGAGAGGATCAGATCACCTTTTTCGTCATAATCAACGCTATCCAGTGACACCGCCGGTCGGGCAACAACGGTTGAAGACGCTACTGCCGGATTGGTGGCGCCTTTTGTCCCTGCCGTGGCAGTCGTTCCGGATGCAGACGGTGACGCTGAGGAACCGGAACTGGCTGACTGCAAAACCTTGCTGGGGCCGCCGCCCTGACGGGGTGTGAGAATGGCCAGGCTTTTCCCGGCATCCGGCCGGTCCGGAACGGCGACAACGACAACCTTTTCCGATCTGATTGCCTCGGCACCAGGCAGTGTCGCTTCCAGGGATAATTCACGTGATCCGGCCTGCAGGGGTTTTTCCGGAATCAGGACCCATTCGCCCCGGTCATCCGCTTTTACCTTGCCAACCACTTCGTTACCGGCCAGCACTGAAACCTCGGCTCCCGGTGCGGCACGTCCGGCGATAACGGCATCCCCGGATGGATTGACCCGGACAACATCAAATGTCGGCGCCACCAGTTTCGGAATATCCGAGGGTGCTTCCAGCCGTGCTTTTTTAGCTGCCAATGCTGCCGGATTTGGTTTGACTTCGACCCCGGCAGCCGGTTTCATCGGGTCTCCGGCGGTCGCATCACCCGCCGG
>Ga0316204_10008649_pt1 | contig 13967 bp, 12 predicted proteins | sample 6monrhotite_MG_2_FD_205661 | JGI IMG/M metagenome (GOLD analysis project Ga0316204, IMG submission 205661) | Microbial mat bacterial communities from mineral coupon in-situ incubated in ocean water Damariscotta River, Maine, United States -... | ecosystem: Environmental > Aquatic > Marine >... | reverse complement strand
CACCCTGGGCAAACTCGCCCGACAAATGGGCCTGGAAAAACCCGGCCTCGCCCCCGATGCCGCAAGTGCCCTCAATCGCTACTCCTTCCCCGGCAACGTACGCGAACTGGAAAATATTCTCGAACGAGCCATGACTTTGTGTGAAGACAACACCATTCGTCAACGTGACTTACACCTGCCTAAAACCACCGACAACACTTTCAGCCCACTCATGCCCGGCCCGCTGGACTCCGGCAATATTCATCTCGAAGCCCACCTCGGCGAAATCGAAAAAACCGCTATCCTGCAAGCCCTGGAACAAACCAAATACAATAAAACCGCCGCCGCTAAATTATTAGGGCTGAGTTTTCGGGCGCTACGGTATCGTTTGAAGAAATTAGGGCTGGAATAAACCCCAACCACTCTGCCAAAAGACAGATGTACCCTTGCCCGTACAGCAAGGTGACCAAAATTGTCACTTTGTGACCCTGGGTAAAACCTGCAAGCCACCAGATGCTCCCTCAAAACAGAATGTAAATCACAATTCCGCAAAAAACCAGTATCCCTCCAAAACCCACAACCCGCTGATATTCATATTTTTTACAAGCATCGCAATGCCAGAAAATCATACATAATCAGAACTCGGCAAACATTGGCACATCTAGTGCTTATATCAGGGCAAGTGCGGATTTCCCCGTTTTGATCAGTCACCACTAAAGTTTCTGTGGAATTGAACGAAAAGGTGAAGACGTCACCGAGCAGCATCGCGGCTTTGATCAGAAAATGGTCAAAATCGGGAAATACGCAATTACTTTAATTTGAACACTGTGGAGGATTTATCCATGCAACACGTAAAAACACTACAAAAGGGTTTCACGCTCATCGAACTGATGATTGTGGTTGCCATTATCGGCATTTTGGCCGCTATTGCTATTCCGGCTTATCAGGATTACACCATTCGCGCCCAAGTGACAGAAGGCCTCAACTTGGCATCTGAATTGAAAACCGCTATAGGCGACTTCAATTCCAACCGTGGCCGTGTTCCCCCTAACAATACTTCCGCCGGTTCTTCAATAGCTGCCAGTATCACAGGCAACTACGTGACCGGCGTGGGCAGTGCCAACGGCGCCATCACCATTACCTACGGTAACCGTGTCAACGCTACCATTGCTGGTGGTACCCTGACCTTAACACCCTATGCGAACCCTGCGGGTGGCCTGGTTTGGCGTTGTAACACTGCACCTGTACCGGCCGGTGGTGTTCTGCCTGCTGGCACTGCATATGCTGCAGGAACTGTCTTGCCAAAATATACCCCTGCTGACTGTCGTAACTAGCACTTAAGTAATAGCTTGGGAAAGTCAAGCCATCCCGCAAACTTGCGGGATGGCTTTTTTGTTACCCTTTACGCCACATCCTGATTCTTTTCACCTCATTCAACCATCTGTCATAACAATGTTACGCAGTAGCCATCTATTTTTGCTAGCCTGCCTAGTCATCCTGACAATCATTGTCTACGCACCAGGGCTCAGCGGTGGGTTCGTCTTTGACGACGAAGCCAATATCATTCGTAACAAACAACTACAAATCACTGAACTTACACCATCCACGCTCAAACAAGCCGCCTACTCCATGCAGTCTGGCCCCCTCATGCGCCCTGTCAGCTACCTGAGCCTGGCCCTAAATCACTACTTCACTGGACTGGAGCCCCTATACTTCAAACTGACGAACTTATTCATACACTTGCTAAACGGCTTGGTGACTTTTTGGCTCAGCTATCAATTACTCAGCGCTTATCGTCGGCATCATCAGCCAGCCCTCAGTCCTCGCCACATCCAATGGATCAGCCTAACAGCCAGCGCCTTGTGGTTGCTCCACCCTTTGGGGTTAACTTCTGTACTGTACATTGTGCAGCGCATGAACAGCCTGAGCGCCCTACTCGTGTTCCTGGGATTAGCAAGTTACTGCTGGGGGCGCAACCGTCAAGACGAGGGCAAATCTGGGGCTACCCTCATCGTAGCTAGCGTACTCGTGTTTACCCCTCTAGCGGTGCTCAGCAAGGAAAACGGTGCCCTGCTGCCTTTCTTCATGCTGATAATCGAAGCTACCCTGTTTCGTTTTACCATGCCAAGTCAGAAAGGTAAGCGATGGTTACTGGCCTTTTTTGCAGTCATCGCTATCATACCCGCAATTATCATCTTCGGTTATCTGCTGACCCACCTTGACTGGTTAGCCACCAACTACAGCAATCGAGACTTTACGTTGCCGGAGCAGCTACTAACTCAACCAAGAATTATTTGGTTTTACCTCACCATGACCGTAGCCCCAAACGTTTCCCAACTGGGTCTTTTTCACGACGATATCATAGTGTCATCCGGGCTCATGACCCCACCCACCACTGGATTTGCTATTCTCGGCCTAATAGGCTTGCTGACCAGTGCCTGGATGTGTCGCAAACGTGCTCCCCTGATCAGCTTCGGGCTGTTATTCTTCCTGGTAGGCCATAGTATGGAGTCCAGTATCTTCGCCCTGGAGATGGCGCATGAACACCGCAACTACCTACCCATGTTTGGCATCCTGTTACCACTGGTTTTTTACCTATTGCATCCTGCCCTGCCAACCAACACTCACAAAACAAGAATTGCACTGAGCATTCTGTTCATCACCATTTTGAGCGTTAGTACTGCAATGCGGGCGGGGGACTGGGGCAACCCAATGCAACTTGCACTCGTCGAAGCCCACAACCATCCAAATTCTACACGAAGTCAATACCGACTAGGACAGATGTACTGGCAACTCATGGAACTTCAGCCAAACAAAGCTGAGCACTATGCGGCGCTTGCTCGAAAAAGCTTCGAACAAGCGGCATCTCTTAGTCTCAGCAATACCAGTGGTCTATCCGCACTGATTTCACTAGATGCCCGCCAAGGTGTTCCCTTGAAAATAACGCAAGTCGAAGAACTCAAGCATCGATTGCAATACCGTCCCTTTGCCAGCGCCTCACTACACCATTTGAGGGATATCAGCCAATGTCTGGCTAATGGGCTCTGCCAATTTCCACCAGAGGTAATTAACCAGATCTTTGCCGCCAGTTTGGCCAACCCCACCTTGCAAGGGGGCACGCGTGCAAAGGTGCTTTCCGAAGCTGTGATAGTTTCCCTGGTGCAAAGCAATCTCAAGTACGCTCTCGCACTGGGAGAAGAGGCCACTCGGGTTGATCCCAAAGACCCTCAACACTGGCTGAATTACATCAGCCTATTAATCCAGGCCGGTCAGCTAAAATTGGCACGGGATATCCTACAAAATCTAAGCAATCGCAATCTTCAACCATTCTTGAAGCCGCGGCTAGCAGCACAAAAAAAAGCACTACAGGAAGCAGAGCAAAGACTATCGCAACAAATTATCCATGGCACTTTACCCACAAACAAGATGCCATGATATTCTCCTTTCGACATGCCACTTAATAATGAGCTTATGAAACCAAAAGTCAGCATCATTCTGCCAGCCAGAAATGAAGGGCAGAATCTCCACAAACTATTACCTGTGCTCTGCGAGCAATTCAATAGCTGTGAGATTATTGTCGTTAGTGATGGATCAACAGATAATACTACTGAAGTTTGTGCCACCTTCCCCATTACAGTAATAAACCATCCCTACAGAATGGGCAATGGTGCAGCCATAAAAACTGGCGCCCGAGCAGCGACGGGCGAGCTGCTTGTATTCATGGATGCCGATGGGCAACATAAACCAAGCGACATACCTCGACTGATTAACACTTTGCTAGAAGGTTATGACATGGTGGTTGGAGCTCGCTCAAACAAGGGCCAAGCAAACATAGGACGATTAGTCGCGAACACCGTTTACAATAAGCTTGCCAGCTGGATGGTCAGTAGAAAAGTCGATGACCTCACCTCAGGCTTTCGTGTAGTTCGCGCCGAAAAATTTCGAGAATTTATTCACCTGCTGCCCAATGGGTTTTCTTACCCAACAACAAGTACAATTGCCTTTTTTAGAGCGGGCTATTCGGTTACATATGTCCCCATAGAAACCCAAATTCGAGGAGGAAAAAGTCATATAAAAATAGTGCGTGACGGTATCAGATTTCTACTAATCATATTCCGCATTGGGACACTCTACTCCCCACTAAAGTTATTTTTCCCGATAAGCTTATTCCATTTCCTCATCGGAATTGGCTATTATTTCTATACATTTGCCAGCTCGGGACGCTTTACCAACATGAGCGCCCTACTGCTCACCATGTCGATCTTCGTTTTTCTCATTGGCTTGATTTCGGAACAAATCACTATGTTGCTTTATCAAAAACGCGGCCGATAAGCTTTCACCCCATCACACACTATAAAAAACACAAAAAATGAGCGATCCCAACACAGAAATTAACAACGGCGAACGATTTGCTTTCGGCGAAAACTGGTCACATTTTCTAGAAGTGCTAGATGATGATCGCATACATGAAGCAGAAACCTCGCTTCAATCCATGTTGGGACTTGATCGGCTCGATGGCTTGACTTTTCTTGATGTCGGCTGCGGAAGTGGCCTCTTCTCGCTTGCAGCTTGGCAGCTTGGTGCCAAAGTTTACTCTTTTGACTATGATCCCCAGTCAGTCGCTGCCACCTTTGAGATGCGTCGCCGTTACTGCAAAGCTGAGGATTCGTGGCAAATAGAATCGGGTTCTGTCCTCGACACTAAATTTCTCGGCAAGCTTGGCCAATTTGATATTCTATATTCATGGGGAGTATTGCACCATACAGGCAACATGTGGCAAGCAATGAAAAATATCACACCGTTAGTAGCTCCAAACGGGTACCTCTTTATTGCCTTATATAACGACCAGGGTTTTGTTTCCAGGTTTTGGCGAAAAGTTAAAAAAACTTACTGCTCAGGTTATATGGGGCAGCTGATAATCAAGTTACTCTTCTACCCTATTTTCTTTTTAGCTGGACTGCTAAGCGATACTCTTCAAAAAAAGAACCCTCTAAAAAGATATGCTGAATACCGAAAAAAGCGCGGCATGTCGCTGACTCACGACTGGATAGACTGGTTTGGAGGCTACCCTTTTGAAACAGCAAAACCAGAAGATGTTCTCGACTTTTACCTCAAACGTAAATTTACACTAATAAAGTTAGCTACTCGTCAATCTCTTGGCTGCAACCAGTTCGTATTTTACCGAAACCAATATCCGCCGAACACTGCTTAAGAAAAAAATCCAACTTTATATGAATAGGAAACTTATCCCTAAACGTGACCGCTTTGCTCTGTTACTTAGAGCAAAAGAAATGCGAATTGTGGCGACCTTTATTGGAAGAGGCAACAAAATGATTCTAGAAATTGGAGGGCAGAATGGCTGGCAGGCACACCTATTAGAAAAAAAAGGGCATAATGTAACCTCTATAGACACATCCCCTCTTGATAACAATTCCTCATTTTCTCCTGTTCTGAAATATAATGGCCACAACATTCCTTTCAAAGACTCAACATTCGACATTGTGTTTAGTTCAAACGTACTTGAACACATCCCCCACCTTGAGGACTTCGAAAAAGAAATACTCCGCGTTTTAAAACCAAATGGCCAGGCCATACACGTGCTCCCAACCTCCTCATGGCGAATATGGACGTCACTCACCCACCCATTCCGAGTACTCCATGCGCTTAAAAATAGACTTTACAATAGCCATAAGACAAGCAGTCAAAGCAACACTGATAACTCTACTCACCATTTATGGCGATACATTTTCTGGCCCAATCGTCATGGTGAAAAAGGCAATTCCTTTAGTGAGATATACTGGTTTTCTCAATCAGCGTGGACTCAACACTTCAAAAAAACAGGCTGGCATATTAAAAAAACAATCACCACCTCTTTGTTTTACACTGGACAAATGGCCATGAATACACATTTATCCATAAGCACTAGGAGAACAATGGCACGTTTTTTTGGTGCAGCGACAAAGATTTACATACTCGAGCCCACCCAACTCTCAGGCAATCCAAAAGTAAAGCATGCAACCGATTCCCGAGACAGAATAAAGTGACCACATGATTACCGACGACCCAAACCAGAAAAATATTCGGTTTCACCCACATGACGTAGACTGGAATAAAAGAAATGTTCAACGTCTATGGGACTTTTATGCGTCTTCTTCAGCCAAAGACTCCGTGTATTTTGGCGCCAAAGCAGGTCCACATGTTGCACGAACCATTAGACGCCTTGGACTCTTTAAAAACTCGACCACTATCATTGACTTCTCATGCGGAAAAGGGCACCTCATAAACCATTGTTCAACCCATTTAAAATCAACAGCAAAAATTATTGGGTATGACCCATCCAAAAAGTCAATTGCCGAAGCAAATAACCGAAACAAACAATTGACGAATTTCGGTGGAGCGCATCATCTGTCATCCTTACCATCTAACATCAAAGATAATTTTGCTGACCTTATTTTGCTAACTGAGGTAATCGAACACCTGGATGATGAATTCCTGGAGCTACTACTAAGAGAGTGTTATCGAATATTAAAACCTGGTGGTAAATTTTTCATCACCACTCCAAATGATGAACAACTAGATCGTGAAAAAACGATGTGTCCTGAGTGCGGATGTACATTTCATCGTTGGCAACATGTACGGACTTGGACAGCAGACCAACTCAAAAAAACACTCTCAAAATTTGGTTTCACGGATACAGAAACAAAAACTATTACTTGGGGAAACGAATGGGTCAATATTGCTTTTTCCATTTTACAAAGAAAAAAAACGGGCATTTATGCCCTCACCAGAAAACCTGCAATAGGCAATAAATAACAGAACTCTCTATCCTGATTCAAACAACTCCATAGAAATTTCATCTTGAAAATTCAAGCTCAAAAATATCAAAAATCTTATAAGCCAATGAAATCCAAAATACATCCACCCAAAATGCTCGATATCAACAGAGCCCTTTCTGGAATAAAAGCACTTTTTTTCGGCCCCGATAACAAACGCCAAAGGGTATTGAACGAATTTGTGAGACTTGTGGCAAAAATATTGGCATCCAATTATGTAGGAGAAAGTTATAAAACCTGGATAGCTGATGAACATTTCTCAAAGAAATTTCGCGAACTATCTCCTCACAACTATTTTTCAGAAGAGCGGAAATTCGCTCTTAAAGAATTTTCAAAAAGCTTAAAAAATACCAATGGTGCCATTGCTGAGTGTGGTTGTTATGTCGGCGTTTCTGCCTGGTTTGTCGCCAATGAATTGCCTGATATTGACTTTTATTTATTTGACTCTTTTGAAGGACTCTCAGAGCCTGGGAATCATGACCAAGCACCCTCTGGCGTCTATCAGTGGAAAAAAGGCGACATGCAATCAACAGAGGACTTGATAAAGGAAAATTTAGCTGAATTTCCCAATATTCATATTATGAAAGGGTGGATTCCAAACCGTTTTAGCGAGATCGAAAACCTGAAATTCAGGCTGGTTCACATTGACGTAGACTTATACCAACCTACCTTCGACAGTCTGATATTTTTTTATGGACGCATAAGCTCTGGAGGAATGATTATCATGGATGATTACGGTTTTCAAAATTGCCCCGGTGCATACAAAGCTGCCAATGACTTTATGGCCGATAAACCCGAGCAAATAATACACCTCCCTACTGGACAAGGAATCATCGTTCGTCATTGCGAGACATAACATTTCTCGCGAAAAAAAGAGTAGCCCAGATCATTACAGCAGAAACGAGGTATGCCAGCCTGACAATAATCGCTAAAGCGACCGACTCCTCCAAGCCCAAGCCAGACTCTTTGGCCACAATCACCCATAACACATCCATTATCCCCAAGCCATTAGGTACCACAATAATTAAACTGGCTAGTATAGTGACAGTAGACAGCATCATAGCTTCGTGCCAACCCATCGTTGCCCCAAGGCCATTGAACGTAACATAATAAATAGTAGCCATTACTCCCAACTGCGCAATAAACCATGGATGCGCCCGCCCCACAACAGGCAACCTGAATGATTCCATCCAACGCAAACCTCTCGCACAGGAGCGTGCCTGAAATCCAGCCTCATAAAGCCGCAACAAGATCATGGCCATTCCAACGACAACAAATAAAGCAGCAAAAAACTCAATTCCCGGATACTCAACAAAAAAACCCGCAATGCCACCAAGCAATAAAGCATACTCAAGCCCCACCCAAATTTGCCTCGCGCTAGCCACCATACATACAGGTAAGGTCATACCGGCCTCTACCAACAATGTAGTTCGTGTTGCTAACCCTGCAAAAACCGGGGCAATAACCGAAACAATGCCTGAAAATGACCATATCCTAGTTAACTCAACCCAGGAAAGTCGACTAGAACCTATAGGTTGAACTTCCCGGAATGATGCCGCCTGAACAAAAATAGCAACACCGCTTATAACTACAACAGCCAAAAACGTCTGCCAGTTCTCAAATAAATAATGCCAAGGCTTTGCTCCAAGCAGGTAAAGATAGGCAACCAAACCCACAACAACAATTAAATACACCCCTTTCCTGATAATATGAAAAATGTGCTGATACCTATTTATAAATGTTTTTACCATAGCTGACCCACTACTGCGGGCAACAACAAAGCCTCATATAAATCCACAGATCTTTCCTTCTGTATCTGTAGAGCTTCCGTGACAATAGTATGATTACTACCAATCATACCCATAATAGCAGTGGACATTACTTGGGGGTCACTTACACTCACCACACAATATGGATAACTTGGCGTATTTTTAAACAGGCTATCAACCGAAGCATCATATCTAGTCATAACCACTGGCAACCCCAGCACCAGCGCTTCTAACAATGCATTGGGATGACCTTCCCATTTAGATGACAACACAAATAAATCAGCGCGAGCCAACCAGCGCCAAGGGTTATTTTCGAAACCAATGAGTTGAATACGATCTGCAATGCCCAACTTTACTGCCAAGCGCTCAAGCATTAATCGGTCAGGACCTTCACCCACGATAATGAGGCGTGCAGGAATACTAGAAGGTAACAACGCAAAAGCACGCAAGAGGGTGACATAATCTTTTTGTGGAATCAGGCGCCCAACCGAAATAACTACTTGAAGCTGGTCATCACTCAACCAAGGGTGATCAACAAAAACCTGAGCCTGCTTACCAACAAACTCCGCATCTACTGGATTTGCGATACAACTTATCCGATCAAAAGAAATGCCTATATTGGCAACAAACTCTTCTTTCATGAATGAGGTAAGCGCAACAATGGCATCAGCTTGAGGATACAACCAGTTCATAGCCCGAAGACGAAAGGCACTATTGATATTCTTAAGCGTAACTGCCTCACGAATCACTACACGTGCAGATACCCCTGAAATTTTTCGTGCAAGCAGCGCAACAAGATTTGCCCCGGTAATAGTGCTTAATAGAACCTCTGGAGAGGTTTTTCTCATCCACGCCGCAAGAAAAAACACAGAGGAAACAATAAAGCCCGCTTGACCAAAAAAAAAATTCCACGCCGCAAGGTCGACCACTTTAACGCCTTTGGGAATATCGTTAAATAAAGGGCCTGATGAGTTCAATAAGACAAGATCTACATTGTGGCCACGATCAATAAATGCCTTTGCCAGAAACAGTATAACTCGCTGTGCCCCTCCCATTTCCAGGTCTGGCAATAACAGGGTTATACGGCTCATAACTTATTGCTTCTCCACAACAAATATGAATAAAGCGCCCACAATCTGTTACCATGATCTCTCCTTCCATTACAATGCTCAGTCACTAAAGAAGAAACCACCGCAGGAAAAATCGGCCCATCTGCATTTTCATTTGCCAATGCAATCAGGCGCTTCCCTAGTCCTCCTCGAAACCAGGAGTGAACTGGAACACCAAAACCCTGTTTTCGTCTACGCCAAAGTAATTCTGGCAAAAAGCCTGAAAATGACTCCTTTAGCATTCGCTTGCCACTGAACCCTCGCCTATGCCAACAACGAGGCATTGAAAAAGCTAGCTCGACTACTGACCGGTCAAGAAAAGGAGCACGTGTTTCCAGTGAATTTGCCATACTTGCCCGATCCACTTTCATCAGAATATCTTGAGGAAGATATATCAGCGCATCAGCAAACATCATACGTCCAATGTCATCTAATTCGGTTTGTTCCGGAATCCCCGGCGGCGGGTGTCCTTTATTTTCCAGACTGGGGGCTAATTGATGCAGCATAATTGGATCAAACATCAGTGGTGCAAAATAGGGAGTTTCTGCCTTCTGCCTAGCTAGTACATCCATAAACAGATGTGCCTTTTTCAGAATACTGCGACTATGATGCGCGGTTGGTTCAGGTAATGCCCGAACAGCCTTTTCTGCTAGACACCTCAGCCCTTTTGGCAACCTTGAATACCAAATCAAAATATTGCGGGCCTGATAGCGCTGATAGCCGGAAAACAATTCATCTCCTCCGTCTCCCGAGAGAGCTACTTTTACATGATTTGCAGCAACTTGAGACACCAGGGTTGTCGGCAATATGGATGCATCCGCAAACGGCTGGCCAATATGGTCTATTAGTAGGCGTTCAAGCTCGTTCTCATCCCAAACTTTTAAAACTTCTTCGTAATGTTCAGTACCGTAGGTATCAGCAACCAAGCGCGCATACTTCCTTTCATCAAAAGCGGCTTCTTCAAAACCGATAGTGAACGTCTTAAGCGGAGAATCAAATTCTTTTCGAACAATTGCGCAAATAAGAGAGGAATCGATACCTCCTGATAGAAATGCTCCCACCTCTACATCAGCAACCATCCTCCGTTTTACTGCTGCAATGAATACCTCTCTCAATTCCGCAACGGCACTTTCTTTATCCCCTGAAAAGCTACGTGTTTCAAGTTTCCACCATGATTTATGCACTAAACCTCGGCTTTTTTGCCAGTACGCGATATGACCAGGCATCACCTCACGCACTTCACGAATTGCTGTGTAACCGGGCATAGCATATCCATGTCGCAAATAATCAGCAGTCGTGTCTTCATCCTCATGCCAGGGTTTATCATTCAATTCACGTAAGGATGATAACTCTGATCCGCACGCCACCCCACCTTCTGGCAATAACTGATAATACAAAGGTTTTTTACCCATGCGGTCACGCCCAAGCATCAATCGTTCTTCACGAATATCCCACAACGCAAAAGCCCACATGCCTTCAAGACCACTGAGAAATGATGCTCCCTCAAGAACCAAGCCTGCAAATAATACCTCAGCATCACCATTTGTAGAGAAATCCCACCGTCCCTCTAATCTACTGCGGGCTTCTGCGTAGTTATAAACCTCACCATTGTAGACGAACAGGTATCTTCCCGAGGGGTCCATCATTGGCTGAGGACTGCCAGCAAGATCAATAATGGAAAGACGCCGATGGCCCAGAACAGCATTGCCAGAAATCAAAACACGCCCATCATCAGGACCACGATGACGCATTTTTTCAAGCGCATTATTTGCCCTAATTAGTAGCTCTTCCGACGCCAGCGTTTGATCAAACTGAAAAACCAGACCACACATAAAAAACCTTAATTATCAATAACTTTTCTATACATCTTCATATAGCTCTGCCCAGTATGTTCCCATAACAAATGATTTTCCAAGATAAATTCTCGCCCCTGCTTTGACAACTTAGCTTGCAGCGCAATGCTTTGCTGTAGTTTTTCAATTTTACTTGCGAGTACTCTTGCGTTACCAGGTGGAAACCTCATTCCAGTTTCGTTGTCTCTCACCAATTCTTGCACTCCATTTATATCACTCGCTATCACAGGCACCCCAACCGCGAACGATTCAAGTACAACATTTGGTCTCCCTTCACTATAGCTTGCCAGGATGAAGGCATCCGCGTCACGCAAATACTCAGCCACTTGGCCTGGTGGGACTTGGCCTACAAATTCGACGATATTATCTAGGCCTTTTTTTTTAACCAACCCCTTTAAATTACTCAGCTCAAGGCCATCACCAACAACTACCAATTTAAAATTTCGAGGAGAATGTAAATACCCTAACGCATCAATAATAGTCTCAACACCCTTTCTTGGTATCAAGCTACCAATACTCAGCAATTTAAATGCAATTTTTCCATCAGGCCTTGTTTTAGGGATTGGCGTGTTTATTAACTTCGAATCCACACCATTTGGCAAAAAAGAAATTTTGTGTTGATAATCTGGAAACTCCTTTGCAAGAAGATTGTGAATAGCCTCGCTGACTGTGATCAACCTATCATTTGAGCGCAAACACCAAACTAACAAATAACGATATAATTTTGACTTTTCTGCCCTAACAACATCTTCACCACGCAAAGTCGTCACAACAGGCTTTCTGAGCAACAAACCAATGAAACCGGCTATCGCTCCATTGACTGACCAATTTGCATGTAGGATGTCAGCCTTTTTGGAAACACGAAAACACGCCACACACATGGCTCCAAGAAATATTGGCAAAACCCAACACATTGCCTTTGAGCGTTTCAATGCGACTGGAATACCGCCCGGTTGATGAGCTAATAGCTGCCATTTCCAAGGAGCATAACGAAAACAATGCAATTGATAATCAGTAGAAAAATTCGCAGATGATGTATCGCATGGCGTTACTACCGTAGTCGATACAGAAGTGGGCAGGCTTTTTACTAATCGCTGAATAAAAATTCCGCTCACAGAGCCTGTCCTCAGAGGAAATGAGGTTGTCAACAATGCAACCCTTATTGTATCAGTAGACATTTACTTTTTTTTGCTCCGAGCAATTAAAAAACACCCGAAATTACCAGCTTTACCTAATGGTAGATGCAGTAGTGGCCAAGCTAAAAAATTAATAGAAAGTGTAACGGGATAAACCAGTAAACCAGAAAAAAGGCCAAGCGCTTTGCTACACTGATACAAATCCCGACATATTTCCAGCAAGCCCAAGTTTAGCATTTGCAAGGCAGCAACAAACGTATTCCCATGAACAATCTGCTGCACAATTTCAAAGCCGTTATTTTCTAGGATTTCTGCAGCCCCATAAACAGTAAATCGCCAATAATCATTCGGCGCATCATGAATAGGGTAGATAAAGGGCACTGACAGATAGAGAGCTCCACTGGAGCATAATACTCGCCGAATCTCGCGCACCACCTTTTCAGCATCTGGCACATGCTCCAATACTTCAAAAAGTAACACTACATCTACTTTTGCATTTGCAACTGGCAAGCATCGAGCATCTGAGAAAATTTTAGGCTCAGACTGGTATTTTTTATTCGTGGCAGGATAATCTATGGTGTAAAGGGTGTTCGAAGAATGAACAAACCCAAGGTATCCAGCATTACCACTTCCAATATCTAATACAATTGCATTGCGCAAATTTTTTAGGCTTTTTTTAGATTGCAAATGAAAACGATCCGTCATCCACTGCGGATGAAAGATTGTTCCTTTAAGCAATCCCTGTAAACGGTGGCTCATTAATTTTCTACCAGTGCTACATCGAAAATCTTGTACACTAAATTTTCAGGCAGTATAGCCGCTATATATGCAACAGTTTTAGTATACATATTAAGCTCACAAGCCCATAATTTGTCAGACACCCTTAAAAATTTACTGCAATGCACTGAATAATAATTAATTTTTTTAATAAAATATATGCGGAAATGGTAATATCGAGCAATAGCTATTCGGTTATATGTACATCAGATAAATACCCTAAATAACTCAAAATATGAACTTAGTCTCGGATTATCACCAAAATAAACGGACGGTTAGCTAAGTTATGCTCACACCCAGTACACAAATAACTCTTAATGGCCTGGCCCGCAGACTGGTTGACGATGGCCATCTTGCTGAAGCAGACGCCCTGAAGGCCCAAGAAGAAAGCGATAAGAAAAAATTACCACTGGTCAGTTACTTAGTGGAAAAAAACCTGCTGGACGGGAAAATCATTGCCACCGCTGCCTCGGAAGAGTTCGGTATTCCCGTATTGGATATCGAGGCCATC
>Ga0316204_10008648_pt1 | contig 13968 bp, 9 predicted proteins | sample 6monrhotite_MG_2_FD_205661 | JGI IMG/M metagenome (GOLD analysis project Ga0316204, IMG submission 205661) | Microbial mat bacterial communities from mineral coupon in-situ incubated in ocean water Damariscotta River, Maine, United States -... | ecosystem: Environmental > Aquatic > Marine >... | reverse complement strand
CGGTTTTACTGGATTTGTCCGGAACAACAACAGCTGGGCTCCGTCGAAAACCGTCCACGTGTTCGCAAGGTCTTGCCTCCTGATGTCGCCTTGCGGCGAGGCATCTGACGTCGCAACACCCTCTAGTGTGAGTCGCTGGGACGTCGCGTTCCTCAAAGGTACGCCTTCGATGTTGGCGCGCGCCATGCGGCGCGTGCTGACGAAAGGTGGGGGCTCAGAGAGGGGACGCCACGATCCGCAGAGGTACGGACTCACGGCAGGGCTGCCCAACCAACGGGCGGCGAGCACACTCCTTGATGAGTGAGCATGGGAGGCTCGGACTCGGCACAGGGGTTGCAACACCATGAAGTACTCGAAAGGAGGGACCATGCGACTCGTGATGCTGCTTCTCCTCGCCGGCTGCACCGGAGACAAGGACACTGACGACACCAGCGCGATCACCGACACCACGGAGACCGCCGACACCAGCGCCACGGACACCAGCACAACCGGGGATTCTGGCACAACCGACACCAGCACGACCGGGGACTCTGGCACAACCGACACCAGCATCACAGACACCAACGCCACGGACACCAGCGTCACGGACACAGGCATCACCCTCGAGACCTGCGACCAGATCGCCGCCGCCTTCCACGCCGAGACCGAAGACATCCGCTCCTGCAAGGAAGCCACCGAGTGCGGGCAGGTGCTCACGGGCACGAGCTGCGGCTGCACCCAGAACTGGATCGCCCGCCTCGACGCCGACGTCACGGACTTCTACGCGCTGATCGACCAGGCCTCCGCCATGGAGTGCGAGCTGATACCAGACAGCAGCTGCGACTGCCCGAACGTCTACGGCTTCGCCTGCGATGAGGGCACCTGCGCCTGGGAATACGACTCCCCCCTGCCCACCTGCCGCGCCGCTGACGGTGACGCCTACACGCTCACCAAGGCGCTGATCGTCAAAGACGAGCTGCGACTGACCGCCAGCGCCAGCGGAGGCTGTGCGCCTCACGACTTCACCATCTGCTGGCCCTCCCCCTGGTTCGAGGGCGCCGGCAAGCTGGAGGTCACCGAGCTGGAGATCCACCACGACGACCACAACGACCCCTGCGACGCCATCATCTCCGAGGACATCCGCTACGACCTCGCCCCGCTGCGTGAGGCCTGGAAGGCGACCTACCAGCAGCCCTCGGGCTCCTTCCTCCTCCGCGTCGGAGAGCACGAGCTGACCTACACCTTCTGAGTCTGTGTGGCCTGTGGCCGCTCAGAACGCCTCACCAAAGCTGAAGTAGAAGCCGAGGGCGTCACGGCCCGCGGCGACGTCGATCCGGAGGTTGGTCCCCTCATCGTCGACCCGGACGCGGAGCCCGCCGCCCGCGGTGGGCTTGAGTCCGGCCAGCGTGAGGTCGCCCAGCCGATCGGCCACACCGCCAGCGCCGAGGAAGGCGACCGCGCCGAGCCGCCAGAACAGCGGCGCGCGCAGCTCGACCTGGGCGGCCAGAAGCTGTCGATCCCGGTAGCGGCCCAGGTAGTAGCCGCGGGTGATGTCACCGCCGCCCAGCAGGGACATCATGCGGAAGGGCGGCTCCCCGGTGTGCAGGCGGGCGAGGCCCTGAAGGGCCAGCAGCGCGCGGCCCACGTCCAGGTAGGCGCGGCCGTCCAGCTCGGCCCGGGAGAAGCGGAAGTCGCTGCCCAGCCCGGGGCGGAAGAGCTGCTGCTTCAGGGCGAGGTAGCGCTCGCCGCCGGCGGGGGTGAGCGGCCGGGCCCGGGTCTCCCAGAGGGCGGCGTAGCCCAGCCCGGAGGACAGCCCCCCCTCCGAGCCCGTGATGTCCCCGGCGTCCAGCAGCCCGCCGGGCTCGGGGTCGAGGTTGTACACGGACTGCAGCCGCCAGCTCGGCCCGACATACAGCGCCTCGAAGGCGTTGTAGAGCACGTCCAGCTCGGCCTCGACGCGGCCGGCGTCGTAGCCCTCGGCCGCCCCCTCCAGCGTGTCGCCGCCGATGCCCCAGAAGTCCTCCGGGAAGCGCAGCAGGTCGACGCTGCTGTCGATCAGCCAGACATCGCCGGGCGTAAACAGCAGCAGGTCGGTCTCCAGCAGGCGCTGGCGGTTGGCGGTCAGCGTGCCCTCGACCTCCAGCGATGACGGCCGGGTCTCCTCGAAAGGGCGCGCGGTCATCAGCACCACCGCGCCGCCCGCGAAGCCGGTCTCAGGACCGTAATCCAGAGTCGGCAGAGGTAGGATCGAGAACCACATGCGCGCGTTTCTATCGCATGAGCCCATGATGCCACGGGTTATCTGCCATGGATGAGTGAACAGAAGCCCGTCAAGCTCCATTGGGAGCTTGAGACCGACGCATCCATCGAAGCCACCTGGGCCCTCTTCGGAGACACCGACCGCTACAACCGGGCGGTCGGCTTCGGGTTCCAGTTCACCGAGGAGCCCCGCCCGGACGGCACCGTCATCCGAAAGGGCACCGCGACCGCCCTGGGCGTCGTCTCCCTGAACTGGGAGGAGCGCCCCTTCCGCTATCGGGTGCCCGAGTGGTTCCAGTCGACCCGGCTCTTCGACGGCGGCCCCGCCGAGCGGCTGGTCACCTCCCTGAACCTGGAGGCCCGCGGCGGCCGCACCCACATCACCTACACGATCGAGGTCTATCCCCGCTCCTTCCTGACCCGCCCGGTGGTCGCGCTGGAGCTGAAGCGGATGACGAAGCCGAAGATCGACGCGGTCATCTCGATCATGCTGTCCCGGCTCGCCGGCTCCGACACGCAGTACGATCCTCTGCCCGACCCGCTGCCGAAGGCGGCCGAGGAGCGCATGCTCCAGATGGTCCCGCGCGTGCCGCCGCCCGTCGGCGAGCGGCTGGCCACGCTGGTCCGCGAGGCCCCGCTGTACGAGCAGGCCCGCATCCACCCGCTTCAGGCCGCGAAGCGCTGGAACCTCAACGACGATCAAGTGCTGGACGCCTTCCTGAAGGCCGTGCACGAGGGCCTCCTGGAGCTGTGGTGGGATCTGCTCTGCCCGCTCTGCAAGGGCTCCAAGGAGCGGGTCAAGAGCCTCGCCCAGCTCCAGCCCCAGGTGCACTGCCCCTCCTGCAACATCGTCTACGACGGCACCTTCCCCGACTCGGTGGTGGTCAGCTTCAAGCCCGCGCCGGACATCCGGGACTTCGAGATCGAGGTCGCCTGCCTGGGCAGCCCCTACCGCCAGCCGCACGTGCTGGCCCAGGACCGGCTGGAGCCCAGCGGCACCTGCGTGCTCAAGCTCAAGCTCGGCGAGGGCGCCTACCGCATCCGGACCCAGCCGGCCCGGGAGACCGTGAGCCTGATCGTGCGTGAGGGAGCGCCCAGCGACCCCATCCGGCTTCGGGTACAGGACAAGATCAGCCCCTCGCGGGTGACCTGCCCCCCCGGCGAGGTCACGGTGACCATCGAGAACTACATGAAGCAGCCCCTGGAGATCCTCCTGGAGGAGCGGGCCATGCCCGCCGGGGTGCTGACCATGGGGCGGCTCCTGGAGCGGCCCGGTGCGAAGGAGCTGCTGCCCGAGCAGGCCATGATGCCGGGCATGGACGTGCGAACGCGCAAGGGCGCGGTGCTCGCCGTCGAGTCCCTCGACGCGGCCGCCATGGCCGAGGCGAAGGCCCAGGTCGAGCGGGCGGCTCCCGACGCGATCAGCGCGGCCTCGACGACCCTGGTGGCGGTGTGGTCCGACTTCGCCTCGGCCATGCAGGTCGCCAGCGTGCTGTCCGCCTCCCCGGACCTCCAGGTCGCCCTGAACACGGGGCCGATCGCCGAGGTGACGCTGGGGGAGCGCACCCTGCCGGTGGGCTCAGTGGTCGAAGCGACGCTGGGCGCGCTGGTGGGCGCGGCGCAGCACCACGCGGCCATCCCGACCGACCGCGCCGAGTCCCCCGAGGTGCGGGACGCCATGGGGCTGAACGCCAGCCTGGTGAAGGTCGACTTCGCCCTGACCAGCGGCGTACGCGTCCACTGGATCAAGTTCGAGGGCTGATACCCCTCGCGGCACCTACCACTTCTTCACCTCGACGCCGGTGAGATCGCCCACCCTGCGCCAGTCCAGCTGGGTCACGCCCTCACGCTCGATCTCACAGCTCGCCAGCCCCGCCGGGTCGAGGGTGAGCAGGTCGATGACCATGTAGCTGTCCGAGTCCGCGCTGCCGTGGGTGCCGATCGGGGTGCTGCTCTTGAACGAGTAGACCACCTTGATGGCGTAGCCCTTCGCTTTGGCGGCATCCTGCAGATCAGCGAGCTTCTCGGGCTTGAAGTCGGGCTCGTCGGTCACGATCACCATCTGGGCCGTGCGGCTGCCAGCAGGCGGCGTCGTGGGCTCCTTGAGCCACTTGAGCGCCGTGGCGATGCCCTGCTCTTCGTGTCCGCTGTTGATGTGGCCGTGGAGGCTCTGATCCGGGGTCTCACCGGAGAGGATCTTGGCGGCCTCGCGCGGCTGCAGCGCCTGGCCGCTCTTGACCTTCTTGAGGCTCGTCGGGTTGTCGTTGAAGGCCGCCATCAGCACGGTGCCGTCGATACCCTGGTTGTCGATGAGCTTGGAGAGCTGCTTGAACTCGTCCGAGCGCATGGAGCCGCTGTTGTCCAGCAGCAGGTAGGACCGGTCGTAGCCGCCCAGCTCCCCCGGCTCGGGGGTGGTGGTGGTCATGCCGGTCAGCAGGTGACGGGTGGTGAGGATGGTGGCGCGTCCGTGCCGGCCGTCGCCCTTCAGGATCTTGATCGGCGTGTCCCAGTCCTCGGTGCCGGGGACCACGAACCAGTCGTCGGCCTTCTCGCCGCTGCGCATCTTCGTGTTGGTCTCGCTGCTGCCCCGGACCTCCTTGTCGAAGACGTAGAGCAAGCCCTGGAGCTGCTCGATGTTGGTGTCGCCGCCCATGTCCATGCCGCAGGTGGCGTAGGACCAGATGTTGCGAGCGATGGCCACGCAGGCCTCCGCCTCGGGATCGCCCACCTTGCTGTCCGGGTAGAAGCGGGCCACCACGTCCGCCAGGAAGGCGCCCATACCCTTGGACCTGGCGCTGATGGAGGGCGCCGGGCTGAGGGAGGGGGTGCCGGTGTACTTCCGCAGGATCCCGTTGAAGTTGAAGTCCCGGACCAACATCTGACGGTACTCGACGAGGGTGTCGATGCCGCCAGCGGCCTTGAGGTGCTCCTTCTCTTTGCCGCGCTGCGTGTCCCCGGCGAAGCCCATGCGCACCTCGCGATCCTCGAGGGTGAAGCCCAGCAGGTAGTCGCTGTCCATGTGCTCGAAGGTGGTCCCGTAGCCGGGCGCGTTGGCCTCGGACCTGCGCTCCACGTCCGCGTGCTGGGCGACCCCCACCACGTCGGAGGCGGGGTTGGCGGCGCCGGGCAGCGACGTCACGGGCGTCGCCTTGCTCAGCGGGTCGACGCCCTCACTCTGGGCACGCGCCATCTCGGCGACGTACTGATTGCCGTAGGCGGACTGGAGGGCGTAGGCCTGCGACGCGGCATCCGTCGACTCTGGGGACCAGCTCGTCTCAGCGCTCTGCTGGGTGTCTGTGGCGGCGGGATCGGAGCGGCGATGTGTCTTCATGACCACCACTATAGGCCAAGGCTTCCCGGCGTTGATCCTTCAGAGATCTTACAAATTCACACCGCCTTGATGCCGATGAGGCGATGGGCCTTCTCCAGCAGCTCATCAGGCATGAACGGCTTCCCCAGGAAGTCAGTCTCCTCATCGGGGAAGGCAGCCAGGAACTCCGGGTCGCCCGTAAAGCCCGAGATGAACAGCACGGGCATCTCCGGGCGCTTCGCCCGCAGCCGCTGCGCCAGCTCCTTCCCGTCCATGCGCGGCATCACCACGTCGGTCACCAGCAGCAGGATGTTGTTGGCTTCATCTTCCTGAGCGCACTTCAGCGCGTCGCCGCCGCTGCTCGCCTCCACCACTTCGTAGCCGCCGCGCTGCAGGATGCGTCGAACCGATCGACGCACCGCCGGCTCATCATCGACCAGCAGCACGAGGCCGCCGCGCGTGCTGTCCGTCGCGCGCCCGCCCCCTGTCGGCGCTTCCGCCGTCGGCAGGTAGATGGTGAAGGTCGCGCCCTGCCCCTCCTCCGACGCCGCGACCACGCGGCCGCCATGCTTTCGGACGAGACCGAAGACCGTCGAGAGGCCGAGCCCGGTCCCCGAGCCCGGCGGCTTCGTGGTGAAGAAGGGGTCGAAGATCTGCGCGAGCACACCCGGCGACATCCCCTCACCGTCATCGCTGAGGGTCATCTCCAGGTAGCGCCCCGGCGCCAGCGGGTGCTGCTCCAGCCCCCCCACCGTCACATCCACGGCGCGAGTTCTGATACGAATCGTGCCGCCGCCGGGCATGGCGTCGCGGGCGTTCAGGATGAGGTTGATCAGGATCTGCTGGACCCTCGATGGGTCGGCCAGCACCAACGCCTGACCCTCATCGAAGGTGTGGACGATTGAGATCCTGTCGCCGAGCGTTCTCTGGATCAGCTCGCTCGTGTCGAGGATCTGCGCGTTCAGGTCGAGCACCGTCGGAGTCAGCTGCTGCTGCTTGCTGCTGAAGGCCAGCATCTGTCGGGTGAGGGTGCTGGCGCGCTCGCTGGCTTCGAGGATGTCCTTGAAGTCCTGGAGGAGCGGATCGCCGCTGGCGAGGCTCTCCATGGCCAGCCGGCTCGTGGCGCTGATGACCATGTTCAGGTTGTTGAAGTCGTGGGCGATGCCGCCAGCGAGGGTGTCGACGGCCTCCAGCTTGGAGGACTGGATGAGCTGCGCCTCCAGGTTGTGTCGCCGCGTGACGTCCTGGTTTATCCCGCAGAGCCTCACCGGAGCGCCGCTGTCGTCGCGCTGCCAGACGCAGGCGCTCCGTATCCAGCGGATCTCGCCGTCGCGCAGGATGCGAAACTCGCTCTCATTATCCAGGAACCGGCTGAAGATCTTCTCCATGTTCCCGACAGCGGCCGCGAGATCGTCGGGGTGGATCAACGCGAGGAAGTCTTCGGGGGCGCCCGCTGTCGCCTCGTCGACGCCTATCAGGTGACGCATCTCCGGGGACCACTCCACGCGCCCGGTGGAGAGCTGCAGCGACCAGCTCCCCATCTCGCCGATGTGCTGCGCCAACGCCAGCTCTTCCAGCGCGTCCCGCAGCGCATCCTCGAGCCGACGCTCTTTGAGGTCCGCGTCACCGCTGAATGCAGCCAGCGCGACCTCGAGCTGTTTCACCCGAGCCCTGAGCGCAGCGTTGTCCTTCTCAAGCTTATCCGTCATCGAAACTCTTGTTCCCTCTCCCATTCTAAGCCATGACATCTGTCCGCGCGCTCTCATTGAGCACCGTTTGCGGCCGGATACCGCCCCCCCGGGCGACACGTTTGACGACAGAAGAGGGTACGGTGAGGCCGATGCCGTCCGCACCTCCCGCCCCCCCGGCCCCCGGCCCCGGACCGCTGCGCCGGCTGGCGCTGCTGGCCCTCAGCGCGACGCTCTCGGCGGTGGTCATCGCAGCGCTTCTGGCGACCGTGGAGCTTCCGGTTGAGGCGATCCTGGAGGCTGTAAAGCGCGCGGATCGAAGGCTCCTGCTCGCCGCCGTGCTCGTCTCACTCCTCTGCCAGCTCATCGGCGGCGCCGACAAGCTCCGCCGCGTCGTCCTCGCCGTCGGCGGCGATCTCACGCTGCGGACCGCGCTCGCCATGCGCCTCGGCGCCGGGCCGCTGCGCCTCGCCACGCCGTTCAAGTCCGGGGGAGCGGCCAACGTCCTGTTCCTGCGAAACCACGCCGGCCTGACCCTCGCCGGGGGCGCCGGCTGCCTCGCCTTCGACAGAGGGCTGAACCTCGTGGGGCTGCTCTTCTGGATGCTGATCGGGGTGCTCTCGCTGGGCGCGGGGCGATCGCTGGGGCTCCTCCTCGCGCTGGCCCTCACCGCGCTGCTGCTCGTGTTTCTGATCGCCGATCTGCATCACCGGATGACCCGACTGGCCGGCCTGCTCCACCCGCGCCTGGGCTCACTCGTCGGCGATCTTCTGGCCCCCTTCGCGCAGGTCGACGCGCTGACCCGCCTCGGGCTCCTCTGCTACGGGCTGCTCTTCCAGAGCGTGCCTTCCCTCGTCGCGTGGCTGCTCTTCGCGGCGGTCGGCGCGCCGCTCGGGCTCGCTGAGGTCTTCGCCTTCGTCAACACCGCCATGCTGGTCGCGCAGATCCCCGGACCGCTGGCGGGCATCGGCCTGCGCGAAGCCTCGCTGGTCGCGCTGGTCGGCCATCGGGCCCCCGAGGAGGCGGTGCTGGCGGCTGGCCTGCTGCTGTCGCTCACCCTCTCGGTGCTGCCGCTGCTGATCGGCCTGCCGCTGCTGCCCTGGTATCTGCACCGCCTCGCCCCAGCGGAGCAGGACGCCCGCGATCAGTAGCTGCCGAGCAGTCCGATCTCCAGCGAGCAGGGGAAGTCGCCGTCGAGCTCCTCATCCTCCGCGAACGCCTCACAGCCGTCGCCCTCGCACTCCAGCGTCTGGAACTCCGAGGCGGTCAGGCTGGTCGATGAGGTGAACTGGCCCGTGCGGTAGAGCTCGCCGCTCACTGAGGCGCCGTCCTCTTCCTCCTCCTCGACGATGGGCTCACAGACGAAGCTCAGGTCGCCCGACAGCGCGCAGGTCATCGCGTCCTCTTCGGGCTCCTGCATGGTGAAGACGTCATCCCCGACCCAGGTGAGGTCCAGCTCCAGCGGGTAATCCTCGGAGTCGTACTCGCCGCAGGAGTCGATCACGACCGTATCCTTGGCGAACGTCCAGGTGCCCCCCTCGAACGGCAGGTCGCTGGTATCGGTGTCGGTGTCCGTATCGGCGTCGGCGTCGGCGTCGGCGTCGGCGTCGGCGTCGGCGTCGGCGTCGGCGTCGGCGTCGGCGTCAGCGTCAGCGTCAGTATCGGTGTCTGAGTCGGTGTCCGAGTCCGTGTCGGTGTCCGCATCGGTCTCGGTGGTGTCGGTCGCGGTGTCGTCCGTGGCGTCCGCGTCCTTGTCGCCGCACGCGGCCGTCAAGCTCAAGCCGGCGCAGACCGCGAACAGGGTCAGCAGGTTGCGTGTGTTCATGAGTTCTCCTCCGTTGCGTCCGAAGGAGTATGCCAGGGTCAGGCTCGAAGCCGCTATTCGCAGGACTCGCAGAGCACGGAGTCAACGGCCTCACCCGCGATGCGCTGGTCCAACCAGTCCACCAACATCACGCCGTCGGCGGACATGGTGAAGAAGCTCGGGTCGGGGATCACGCAGTGCTGATCGCCGTCGGCCATGAAGTGCCGGAAGTTGGGGGTCATGGACTCGGTGAGCGCCACGCTCTCCCGCATGGCGTCAGACCAGTCGTACTCATCGCCGCCGCCCATGGCCTCGAAGTACAGAGACTGGTTCCAGTCGAGCACGGTGTTGAACTGAGCGAGCGAGATCTGGGGGTAGTAGGCGCCGATGCGGGCGTAGAGGTCCGGCAGCCCGAGCCCGTAGTAGTCGACCTGCGCCGGGTCCAGCTCGGGGATCCAGCTCGGGAAGGCCGTGTCCGGGTTCCAGGAGGGGAAGCTGTCCCGGAAGAAGTCCTCGGTGATGACCCCGGCGCCGGAGTCACCGAGCTGCACCACGCGGGCGTCGGGGTAGCGCTGCACCACGTGCGGGGTCCACATGATGGAGCCGTAGGCGCCCGCCGAGCACCCGGTCATCAGCACGTCCTCGGGAGCGGAGAAGTTCTCTCCGACCCACTCGAGGACGGCCTGGGCGTTGACCGCGCCCTTGTGCTCGATGGTGACCTCATCGGCGCCCTCGCCGTAGGTCGTGGTGCTGTCGCCCCAGTGGATGTCGCCGGTGCAGTACGGCACCAGCACGTGGTACCAGTCGTTCACCGGGTTGTCGGCGTTCTCGTGGTCGTAGATCCCCGGATACTCCGGCTCGTCCATCAGGTCGCGCATCCAGTCCATGTCGTCGGCGAACAGCGCGCCGGCGTAGCCGCAGGTCTCAGCGTTCCAGCAGGCGCCGCCGCCGATGAACTCGACCACCAGCTTGTTGGTGGTGCCCGGCCGCACGAAGAAGCTGAAGTCCGTGCCGCGCGCGCAGCGCGTGTCGCCGCCGGGGTCGATCTCGTTCCAGCCGTCGTCGAGGTCAGGCATGACGAGGCCGCCCTCTTTGGGATCATCGGCGCAGGCGAGCAGCAGGAACAGCAGGTGCACGGGGACTCCGGACAGAAGGCAGTGAATCAGTAGCTGACGAGGTCGTCCATTGTCAGCTCCTCGATGGGGGCGATGGCGCCGATGGCCGCCATATCCAGCCGCTCCCGATCGCCCAGGATCGCGATGGTGACGGGCCGATCGGCCCATCGGTCGGCGAAGGCCTGCAGCTCCTCGACGGTCAGCGCCTCGATGCTCTCGCTCCAGCCCACCCGGGCGTCACCGGGGATCTCCACCTTCTCCCAGGCCCAGGCCTTGGACGGCACGCTGCGGAAGCCCGTGCGCCGCACCCGGTTCCCCTGGGCTGCGGTGTCCCGAGCACGCTCAAAGCGCTCGGGGTCCAGGTCGTGGCCCCGGGCGAAGCCCATCATCAGCTCCAGGGCCTCGACCGCCTTGTCCGCCTGCACGCTGGCGCGGGTCGAGGCGAGGTTCTGGTCGCCGAGCCAGCCGGCCTCGGAGTAGCTGCCGCCCGCGGAGTAGGCGAGCCCGCGGGCCTCGCGGATCTCCTGGAACACCAGCCCCGCGCTGCCGCCCATGTAGCTGCGCCAGGTGGTGTACAGCGGGTACCGGGTCGGGGTGTAGTCCTCCTCGGGCACGTAGATGGCGATGCTCGCCTGCACCGACTCGTGGTGCAGGAAGAGCACGCGGTCGGCCTCGGGCTGCACGTAGCGCCGGGGCTCCCGCTCGGGCGGGGGGGCGTAGTCGCCGTCGGGGGAGGCCGGCAGCATGGCCAGCAGCTCCGCCTCACCGTCGTTGCCGACGTAGAAGGCCGTGTAGGCGGTATTCAGCAGGCTCGCGGGGCCCGCGAGGTAGTCCGCGGTGTCGCGCGCGAGCAGCGCCTCGTCGCTGAGGTCATCCAGCCACGGGCTCTCCGCGCCGCGCTGAGCGTAGGAGGCCAGCGCCGAGAGGCGGGTGTTCTGGGTGGTCTTCTTCTCCTGGCGGTTCTTCAGCAGATCCGCCAGCGCGGCCTCCCGCTCCGACTCCGGCAGCGCCGGGGTGTTCAGGCGCTCGACCATGGTGGAGACCAGCTCGGGCAGCGCCGCTCTGGGGCCCGAGAAGGTCACGGAGGCGGTGTGTTGGCCGCAAGAGGTCGAGAAGCTCGTGCCGTTGGCGTAGAGCCAGCGCTCCAGGTCCACCAGCGAGCGATCGCCGACCCCGCTGCGCTTCCAGAGGGACATGCCCACGCAGAGATCCGGCCGGTGGGCGGTCCCCATCTCCCAGCGCAGCGTGAGGCTGGCGAGATCATTGAAGGGGTTCCCGGCGGCGTAGACCACCCCGAAAGGCGCCTCCAGCCGCGCGTAGTCCTCGCCCTCCAGCACGGTCTGCGGGGACAGCGTCGGCCGCTCGATGCCCAGCACTTCGGTGAAGAAAGCCGAGTGCTCCGTCGTGTTCAGCGGGCGCTCGGTGATGGGCGGGGCCTGGATGGTCGGCAGCTCGGGCTTGCCCTGGCGGCGGACGGCCACCACCCGGTCCTCACCGAGGTATCGCTCCGCGGCGGCCATCACGTCCTCGCGGGTCACCTTCGCCACGCGGTCCAGGCTGGTCCGGTAGTGCTCCCAGTCGTCCTCCATGATGAAGGCGCCGGCCATCTTGCTGACCCGCGCGCCGTTGGCCTCAAGCTGCTGCTGCTCGGACACCTGGAAGTCGGTCACCACCGCGTCGATGTCGGCCTGGGTGAAGGCTCCCGCCTTGAGCTGCGCCACCGCGTCCAGCAGCAGGGACTCCACCTCCTCGACGGTCTGCCCCTCTCTCGGGATGCCGTAGACGACCTGGGTGCCCGCTCGGGGCTGACGGCTGGGGTAGGAGCTGGCCGACCGCACCCGCTGTTCGATCTTCAGCTTGTCCAGCAGGCCCGTCTTGCCGTTGGACATCAGCATATCCATCACCACCAGGGCCGCGTGGTCCCCGTGGGCGAAGGGCACCGTGAGCCAGGCGACGTAGACCATGTCCACGTCGTTGTGCACGATCTCCACCCGGGACTCGCCCGAGAGCGGCGCGGGCGGGGCCTTGGCGTCCTCAGGCAGCGGCTTCGCCTCCAGCCCGCCGAGGTGCTCCTCGATGAGCGCGAGGGCCTCGGCGCTGTCAAAGTCACCGGCCAGGATCACCGCCATGTTGTTGGGCACGTACCAGGTGTCGAAGTAGGCCTCGGTCTTGGATACGGACGGGCGCTTGAGGTGCTCGATGGTGCCCAGCACCTCGCGGCCGTAGGGGTGGCCGCCGTAGAGCGCCTGAGACAGGGCGCTGTAGATGGCCCGGCTGGGGTTGTCCATGGCCCGGTTCTTCTCCTCGTAGACCGTCTCCACCTCGGTCTGGAAGGCCCGGAACACGGCCCCGCCGAAGCGATCGCCCTCCAGGTGCGCCCAGGCCTCCAGCGCGTTGGCGGGGATGTCGTTGATGTACTGGGTGCTGTCCTGGTTGGTGAAGGCGTTCAGTCCTTGAGAGCCCAGGAGGCCGTAGATCTGCTTCAGCTCGTTGGGGAGGACGTACTGCTGGGCCTTCAGCCCCTCGGCGTCCAGCTCCGCGTAGATCGCCGCCGCCTCTTCGTCGGTCTCGGCGCTGTTCAGGGCGTCAAACAGCTCGCGGATGCGGTCCAGGTGGACCCGCTCGGCTTCGTAGTCGAGGGAGCCCAGGCGCTGGGTGCCCTTGTTGGCCAGCATGTGCTCCAGGTAGTGCGCCATGCCGGTGGCGTCGTTGGGATCGACCGCGCCGCCCGCGCGCACGGCGACCCGGGCGTTGATGCGGGCCTCCTCGTGGTTCTCGCTCAGGTACACCGTCAGCCCGTTGGCCAGGGTGTGGATCTGCACGTTCATGGGATCCGGGGCGATCTCAGATGCCTCCAGGTCGGCGGCGGCCTCCGGCGGGGTGGGAGCGGGGCAGGCGAGCAGAGCGAGGGCGAGCAGCAAAGAAACCTCCAGATCGGAGAGACTAATACCAGCTCCAGCCCGGTGGTTGTGTGTCAGCGGGGGAGAACGCCCACAGCCCCGCAGCCCCACGAGCCCATATCTTCCTCCTCTTCCAGAGCGGCTCCGAGCGGCTTCAGAGCGGCTTGCACGCGCCGCATGGCGCGCGCCAACTGCGAAGAGGACTCTTTGAGGAACGCGACGTCCCAGCGCCGCACGCGAGAGGGTGTTGCGACGTCAGATGCCTCGCCGCAAGGCGCGTCCGCTAGTCCTTCAGCGCTCCTTCGTCGCTGTCTCTGACGTTCTCTCCCTGTCTCCTGGCCCCTTGCGGGGCGAGGGGGCGAGCCCCCCTGTGACCCCCTTCTTCAGCGAGCCCGCCTCACCTCTTCTCCCTCTCGCTAAGTCTTCATCTTCCGACAGACCGTGCCGTCAGGCGCGCGCCAACTGCGAATCCGTACCTTTGAGGAACGCGACGTCCCAGCGCCTCACGGGAGAGGGTGTTGCGACGTCAGATGCCTCGCCGCAAGGCGACATCAGGAGGCAAGACCTTGCGAACACGTGGACGGTTTTCGACGGAGACCAGCTGTTGCTGTTCTGCCATCCAACTCTGTAAAACCGGCCAGGTTTCGCAATGGATGCAAACCCAAGTGGGCATGCCAGACGACTCGAGAGTCAGAGCAAAAGGGGTGAAGGTCGACGAGGAGGAACGACGAGACTTGACCGAGGGGGAAGCGCAGCGTCCCCCTGGAGACAACGCTGGTTGGCAGGCGCGAATCCGTCAAAGTGGCCAAAGAGCTGAACTAACCGTCACGATCCATGCGGCAGCCGCGCTCCCGTTGACCTCCACGATCCATGCGGCAGCCCAAGCCCACCCGAACTCAACCCAGCCGGGCTG
>Ga0316204_10008647_pt1 | contig 13971 bp, 25 predicted proteins | sample 6monrhotite_MG_2_FD_205661 | JGI IMG/M metagenome (GOLD analysis project Ga0316204, IMG submission 205661) | Microbial mat bacterial communities from mineral coupon in-situ incubated in ocean water Damariscotta River, Maine, United States -... | ecosystem: Environmental > Aquatic > Marine >... | reverse complement strand
GGCCGGTTGATGTAATCAGAGCTGCGTAGCCAATCAACCGTTCTGGCACTGCGCTCACTTCCAGGCTGTTGCGCCTTGTAGCCATAGGGGCGCTCATTACCATCCCCTCAATTCAGTGTGCATTTGCTCAACAGCGGCAGCGCGATCAACTTCGGTGTAAAACTCGTAAACCTCATGGCCATCGAAACGGGCGCAACTCACATCATCATCAAACAGCGTTTCTTTGCCGTTGGCGTCGATAGAGCTATTGCAGTTTGAGAAATCAAGCTCGCTTACCGGAACCTCGATAACGATCTGCACAGTGGCTGGCTTGGTCGCTCTGAGAGTAAACTTTTCTACCTGTGATGCTTCGTGACTCTGTTTCATCGCACTTGCTCCCTTTTGTCTATGGTTCCCATTATCCACACTATGCAGTCCTTGTCTATACGATAATGAAAAAAGTATAAATAAATTTAGACATAATGGATTTGCGCGGTTATAGTGTAGCCTAATCAATCACAACAGAGGGGCTTTATATGAAGGATTCGCGGGAAATGTGGGCTTTGCGGTTGACGCCAGAAGAAAAGCGCCAGCTTAAAATCATTGCAAAGCAGGAAGGTGTAACCATGAGCGCAATGGTGCGACTTTTGGTGCGCCGTAGCTATGAGCGGAGGGCTAAGTAATGAGTGAGGAAAAATGCAGGGAGTGCGGAAAGCTGAAGCGTTTAAGCGAAATGAAGCGAGGCTGGACTAATGCCCTTTATTGCAGTGAATACTGTGAGAGAAGGGCCGTCAGCGACCTGCACGGCAGTATGCCTGGAGCTGGGCCAGTACCGAGAAGAAATTGGGTGCCCCACCATATTGGATTGGAAATAAGCCGAAGATGGGACTAACCCCTGCCCTATAGGAGAGTGAATAGCGTGAAAAGAGGACAATTAGCAGCACTACCGCCAGTCGATGAAAACTGCGCTCCTGTGGAAGTCCCTTATCAAGACCACAAGCGCCTTATCGAGCTTGGCGAGAGGAGAACAGCTTACATTTTACGCCACACCCAAGGCCGGATGATGTTAACGGATATGCTGGCTGCCGCATACGCTCAGGGCATGACAGACGCGGGAATTTCACTACCACCAATTAACCAAGGAGAGTGAAAGTGAGTGATCAAGAGTTCAATCCAGACTGGATATCGCCCCCATGGAACACAATCTCGGACGCGATTGAGGAAAAAGGCGTTCCAGAGGAAGTTTACATAAACATGCTCGGACTGACGCGGACTGGCTTGGAAAATCTGAAGCGTGGGGACATGCCTATCACTTCTCTGTTTGCCTCAAAGCTGTCTGAAGCTATCGGCTCAACAAAAGAGTTTTGGCTAAATCGAGAAATCAAATACAGGTATGACAGGAACAGAATAGATGCAGAAACCATAGCCCAGCTAACCGCAAAGCGTGACAAGCTACAAGCGCAGGTAGAGGGGCTGAAGAATGAGCGGGGCATTTACCGTGGGTCGCTTGCACAACACGCGCCAATTGCTTGCGCTACGGCAGATAAGTTTATTGATGATTTACCCACCACAAACACAGAGCAGGAGAGTGACTAGATGAATGACTGGATATCACCACTAAGCCGGAACACTGACCCCGCCACAAGCCACATCGCAGAGGAAAAGCACACGCGGCTAGGCAAGCGGGCAATCAGGGCGCGGCAAGTATTAAAGCTGATTCACGATCACCCAGGCGCAACAGCGGGGGAATTATCCCGCTACATGCTGGAAGAATACCCATTGCTAAGTATTTCGGTATGCGCTGAAACGCCGCACAAGCGCGCTCCTGAGCTTTGGGATAAAGGCTTGGTCTACAATGGGCGTGACCGCAAGTGCCTTGACAGCGGCTATTTACGGGCTACATGGCGCATTACTCGCGCTGGGCGGGCTGAATTAGACGATAAGGGGGCAGGGGTATGAGTGATAACGCAGAAAGAGCAGCATTCCCATCAGTGGCAGCACTGGCAGAGTTTGAGGGTCTGACCAAGCGCGAGCTATTCGCGGCAATGGCTATGCAGGGAATAGCAGCAGACGGCATCCCAGGCAGGCACCACATAGCCACACAGACAGCTATTGATGCGGTTTTATTGGCCGACGCCCTACTAGCCGAGCTAGCCAAGTGACCACGCACAAAAAAGCCCCAATGAAGGGGCTAGAATGCTCAATTGGACTTGCTAGGGAGCAGCCAATAGATTACCTTGAAGGTGCGAACTACAAAGTGAATGAATTATCCACCAGACTTATACCGAAGTCAAACCTCATTCCCTTTGTGAATTCGCCGCAGCTTTCAAGCGGTAAGCGTTTCTGCGTATCAAATAACTGCATTCCGACACAACGTAAGTTTAATAATTGTGAAGTCAATCCGACCTATGAGGGCGGGATAAACAGCGTAACGGTGGCAGTACAGGGCGCGGTCTTACCAGCCGTAGGTAATTGGTTGCTGATTATTGGATTGATGGAAAGTACAGAGCAGGGGCCACCAATAGCCCTCATTAGACGGACTGTGGAGTGATGGAATGAAAACAGCAATTTACATAGAGGATGGGACGGTTCAGCTAGTTATTACCCCAGAGAGTGAATTCGAGAAAGATTCCCTCAAAATGTTTAAGGATAAGCCGATGGATGCCAAGCTATTCAGTGGGGGGTTTTATGATTGCCGAGGTGGGTGGGTCAGGCAGACAGCACTGCAAAGCTCTAGCAGCGCATATGGCAGCCATCGCAACGACGGAGATGATAGCCTTATATTGCGGGCCAAAAAAATAGAGGTAGACAAGTGATGCCCGATTTACAATTAGTGCAGCAGCAAGAAATAGGGCTCAACCAGCAAGCCCTAGACGAGTGGATAGAATACAGGCAGGATAAGAAAAAGCCTTTATCCGCGCTGGCGTTAAAGAAAACGACTAATTTGCTATTGAAATTCGATGAGGCACATCAGCAGTATATGGTCGATATGGCGATAATGAACGATTGGCAGGGGCTGCATACTGTTGAGCCGGAAAAGAAGCAGACAACCAGGCAGAACAGCTTGCAGCAAGACTTAACCGATACATCATGGGCGGGGTAGGGCTATGAGCAGAGAGATTAAATACAGGGCTTGGGATTCAGAGCTCGGCTGCATGTGGGAAATGGATGAAATGGCAGAGGACGGTTTTGAGTTAGCCGCGCTTGGGGTAAAGGATTCCCCTATGAAATTTATGCAATACACCGGCCTAAAGGGCTCCAAAGGTGTGGAGATATACGAGGGGGATATCACTCAAGACAATGGCGGCAATATAGGGCACATAGTTTGGACTGAAGATGAGTTGGGCTGGCTGTGGTTAAACGAGGACGAGGCACAAACACCTTTTTCTGAGTGTAAGGTAATCGGAAATATCTACGAAAACCCCGAACTACTGGAGCCAACACCATGAGCGAACAAATCAAAGAGCAGATTCAAGAGCTAGTAGGTCGCGGTGGTGAGTTCCGGTGCAATCAGATTGCAGACCGCCTGAAGCGAGAGCGGGGAACGGTTGCCGAGGTGCTTACTCAGATGGCTAAAGACGATGAGATAGGCTACAAGCGGAAGAAAAAAGACGTTGGGCTGACGTACTACAAAAAGCCGGTATCGATTCTGCTAAAGCCCTGGCGCAAGCGCACAGATGAGCAGTGTGGCATTACCCAGCATATGCAGCTTGGGGTGATGGTATGAACTCCAACATTGAAGCAGTACCAGCCCGCAGGCTAATGGACGTTAAGAAACTGAGCGGGGGCATTCTGGAGGTTATGCGCGATGAGTTGCATGGCGAGTTATCGGCGGTATTTCCAGAGCTTCGCAAGTTGGCGGCAAAGCGCAACGGGCTTGAGGTGATTACCAGAGAGTTAGCCCGTAGAGATGTTTACCAGTTTAACGCAAGCGAGCAGGGCGAGGACTTGACGCGCCTGCAAAGTTACCACGGGAAGGGTGATTGTGCGTCACTTCCTGCCGCTTGCTCCATACAGGGGGATGGGTGATGTCTTGGTCTAACGGACTGGCAGAGTGGCAGGAGGGGGATACTGCCTATATTTCTGTTGCCTTCACATGGAGGCTGGAGGATGCCTACAGTCGTGCGCTGTTTGCCAAGGCCCAAGGTTTAACCGTAAAGGCTGGCGGGCCTGCCCTGTTTTTGGTCAAGAATCAACACAGGCTTACTGACGTTGCGGAGATCGGCACGGACTATCCTGATGCAGTATCTCAGCACAACCCTGCTGCCACTTTCGCCAGTCGTGGGTGCCCTGTTGGATGCTGGTTTTGCATAGTGCCAGCAATGGAGGGGAGAGAGTTCACTCTGCTGCCAGACTTTCCCGTTCGTCCTGTTCTTTGCGATAACAACTTGAGCGGCCTGCCTGCTGACTACCAGGATCACATTATCAGGCGCTATCAGGATGCCGGTGTGCTACTCAAGGATGCCAACTCAGGATTTGAGCCGCTTACCTTTACCCCCGATGTATATGCCCGATGGAAGCCACTGGTGAACGCTGGGCGCGGCCCTTGGCGGTTTGCTTACGATGAATCTGGAGAGCGGGAGGACGCTTTAAGAGTTATGCGGATGCTCTCTGATGAGCCACAGAGTCGAAAGCGCGTGTATGTGCTGATTGGCAATGAGCCATTCCAAGAGTGCATGAACCGGATACAGGAAACAATCGACAACGGTTGCGAGCCTCATGTGCAGCCACTCATGAAACTGTCAGCGTTAGAAAAGCGACCTTGGGTAAAGTACGACTGGACAGAGCAAAAGCTCAAAGATGTAGCGCGATGGGCTAACGGTTGGGTATGGAAGCGGGCTAGCTTCGATGAATACAAACCAACACTAAAAAACACAGTTACTGACCCTAACCAAATCCCACTCATAGCAATGGAGCAAGGCTAGTGCCTGTCTACCTAGACCCGACAACGCCGGAAGGTGTCGCAGCAATAGAGCTTGAGGCGGGAAAAAGGAAGCTGGCAGGGCTACCGCATAAAGTTGTATTCGCGGAGCCAGAAAGCACAGCGCACTTACCAAAAACCGATAAACAAAGAAGTGCCGCGCATATTTGGTTCAGGGAGGTGGCTGACACATTGAATGACGCAGGGCTAGAGCGCGTGATTGTTATCAAAGCATTGCAGGAGCGCGGCCTTGATATGCCTTGGGATGGCGAGAGCTTCAAGGCCGATGTCTACAAGCCGGTTTTCCAGAAAGTAGCGCGAGCAGAATCGACAGAGGACGCCAACAGGACAGACCACAGCATTTGCTACGAAGGCATGACGCGCTGGTTTGCTCAGAAGTTTGGCGTAACCCTTCCACTATGGCCGAGGCAGGACAGATGAATAGAGCAACGCGTATGGCGCTGCTTCAAGGCATAGAAGATCGTTTTTTGCTGGAGTGCCAAAAAGAGGCAAAGGCGCAAGGTGGTAAGGAATACCCGACAGGGTTTAAGTCTAGCGATTTGGCAATAGAGGGGGCTGTCATGCAAAGGATAGTCACAAACCTTTACAGGACTGACATTCGACGGAATGGATGATACTGGCATGAACAGAGACAGCGTATACAGCAAGCACCTGGCCGGACAGATCACCAAGCGCGTTGCCAGAATTGACGCAGAAGCGACAGAGCTTAGACGCCTGATAGCTGAAGCGCGAGAGGGCAGGGCTAATTTTGAAAAGCGATGTGAGGAGTTGGGATTATGAGTGAGACAAGGGTTTATTGTGAAAGGCACGAGGCGACGCACAGAACGGGTGATTGCCCTTTGTGTGTAATGCGGGAATCTAACCGCGAGCATTGTTACTCGCTATTGAATGTAGCATTTGATTCTTACGAAGCGAACCGCAAGTCAGAGGAAGTCGTATGCAGGCTGATGCAAGACGCTGACCTGGAGCGCACACCTATTGACCATCATCCCGTATGATCAGCAAGCACCAACCCAAGGCTAAAACCTGCCCTATCTGCGAGGAAGGTTATTACCCCCGCAATTCTTTGCAGAAAACTTGCCAAGCTATTTCCTGCGCACTGGAGCATGGGAGACAGAGAGAGGCTGAGAAGAAAAGAAAAGCACTAAAGGCAAGCGACAAAAAGCGCCTTGATGCCATACAGCCGCTGTCGCACTGGATGAAGCTGGCACAACGCCACTTCAACGCTTTTATTGTTGTTAGGGATACCGGAAAGCCCTGTATTAGTTGCTACGAGTATGTGGATTTAACGTGCGGCCACCACAAGACCGTTGCTGGATTCCCTGAACTACGCCTGAACACAATGAACGCCAACGGGCAGTGCAGAACGTGCAATTGTGGGTCTGCCAAGCATAGGGCCAATGAGGGCGTTATATCCAAGCAGTATGACGCTGGTGTTGTTAGTAGATTTGGTGTGCAGAGGCTTGATTACGTTAATTCCAGGCATCCGGCCAAACAGTACCGAGAGGCTGACTTGAAGCGGATTGCGGCCATATTTCGCAAGCGGGCAATTTTGTACAAGAGAATAAGGGCAGGAACTAATGGAGAGCGTGACAATGCCAGTTAATAACGAACTTTGGCAGGAATGGCGCAGCTACGTCGAGCAGACAGACCCGCGTGATTACCTGACCTATACGCAGTGGCTAGAGGCAAGAGTGGTCGAATTACAATGTCAGACAAACTAATGCACTTCACGACAAACGACCCTCCAGCCTGTGACGAAAAGACAGAGCAAAGGCAGGAAATTAGTCAGCATGTGAATGAGTACCTGGCCAAAGGCGGGCAGATTAATGCGCTAGACCAGAACGACAGCGCCAGCAAGCACCTCCCGCTCAGGCGCACAAAGCGTGAACAGATTGACTATGTGAAGCGCAGGGACTACCAAATGAGCAATAAGGATTGATAGACAAACCCTATCAATTTGTGCATATCCTATAGCCTATTCTCTGCCCTAGATGGGCGTCTATGCTGGATTGATATGGCTCGCGGTAGACCCTCTAAATATTCCCCTGAGATACTCGAACAGGCCCAAGCGTACCTTGATGGCGGCTATGAGGCAGAGGAGCCAGTACCCACTATTGCGGGTCTTGCTGACACGCTCAAAATATCCAGAGACACCGTATACGACTGGGCTTCACAGGAAGATAAGCAGGAATTTTCCGACACCGTAGAGGGAATTCTTGTCAGACAAGAGCGTAAGCTGTTATCAGGCGGGCTTAAGGGCGACCACAACCCCACTATTGCCAAGCTAATGCTCAACAACCACGGCTACTCCGACAAGGTGGAGAACACGCACCAGGGGCCAGGCGGAGGCCCAGTCACTTGGGAGGTGCAAGGCGTTGACAGCGCGGGCTGAGAAACGCATACCGATTCAGGTAGCCAAGCCACTACTGCGCCTGCTCAAGCCAAAGCGGGTAAAGATAGCGGTAGGCGGTCGAGGTAGCGCCAAATCCACGGGCGTAGGCGATCTAATGGTCATGTTCGCTGATGCTGGCGAGCGCATTTGCTGCACAAGAGAATTCCAATCCTCTATCGACGATTCTGTCCATGAATCGCTGAAATCAGCCATTGACCGGCTCAACGTCGAGCCCCGCTTTACCGTGATGGATAAGGAAATCAGGGGAGTGAATGGCGGCGAGATATTCTACAAGGGTCTAGCTCGCAACATCACCAGCATGAAATCTATTCACGGTGTTAAAAAGCTATGGATTGAGGAAGGTGAATCGGTCAGCAAGAAATCCCTCCGAGTGCTTACTCCCTCTGTACGCTCTAGCGCATCAGATAACGTGTCAGACATTACCGAGCCCCCTGAGATATGGATAACCATGAACAGGGGCAGCTCAAAGGACGCTGTGGCAGAGAAGTACCTCAAGCGGGCAGCGCCATCGCTGGCCAAGCAGGGCTGGTACGAGGACGATATGATGATCGTCGTGGAGCTTAACTACCAGGACAACCCTTGGTTTCCGCCAGAGCTAGAGTTGGAGCGGGCTGATGATTATGAAAACTTACCAAGGGCTGAGTATGACTGCATTTGGGGTGGCAAATACAATGACAGCGTACCCAACGCCATTATCGAACCTGAGGTATTCGACTCCTGTGTCGACGCTCACATTAAGCTGGGATTTCAGGCGCTTGGGCAAGACCGCGTTGCCTATGACCCCGCAGACAGTGGTGACGCTAAAGCCTGGGGACATCAGAGAGGCTCAGTCATTCTTGAGCTGGCAAGCACCGAGTCTGGTGATGTCAACACGGCAACAGATCAAGCCCTAGACTTCTGCATTGAAAACAGGGGTGACTCGTTCACATGGGATGGTGATGGCCTTGGCTTGGCGCTAAAGCGTGATGTGGCGGCGGCATTAGAGGGCAAGAAGGTCGAGTACGGCATGTTCAGAGGATCCGAGGGTGTGGATAACCCCAAGGCAATCTATGAGCGTGACAGCGACACACAGAAGCAAAAGACTAACGCAGAGGCATTCAGGAACAAGCGAGCGCAATACTATTACATGCTGCGCGATAGGATGGTCAGGACGCACAAGGCAGTGACCCAAGGGACTAGCGTATTCAATGCTGATGAATTAATCAGCTTTAGCTCTGATATTAGCGAGCTCGCCCAGCTAAAGAGCGAACTATGCTCAATCCCCCGCAAGTTCAACGGCTCCGGTCGTTTCGAGCTGTATACCAAGCAAGAGATGAAAACCAAATTTGAGGTCGATTCCCCCAACAGGGCTGATGTTGCGATGATGCTGCAGCGCCCCGTGACGGTGAAACCCAAGAAAATTAAGATAAAATTTGATGGATGGCAGCAATGAAGCCGAAGAACAAGACCATAGACACAGAAAAGACGCCCTCGATGGATGATCATAGTTGGGTGCTGGAGCAGTTAGCCAAAGCCCAAGAGGCAGACCACGATAACCGCGAAATGGCCAGAGAGGCCGCGCTATTCGTTTCCAAGCGTGATGGGCAATGGGAGCCTTACTGGCTAACCAAAAACGATGGCAAGCCCAAGTACACGTTTGATCTGACCGGCCCTGTGATTGACCAGATTGTCGCCACAATGACCAAACAAGACTATGAGATTCAGGTTCATCCAGGTGGCGGTGACGCCTCTATGGACGTTGCTGATACCTATGAGGGTCTTGTTCGGCATATTCAGGACATATCAAACGCTGATGAGGTCTATGCCCGCACTGGCAAGTCAATGGTGATAAAGGGCTTGTCAGGCTTTGAGATCAAGCAGAAATATGTGGACGGTGACAGCTTCGAGCAAGACCTGGTGATTAGCGGCGTACCCAACTGGATTGATTCAGTCTGGTTTGGGCCGCACACAGAGCCTGATGCCTCAGATGCTACCTTTGCATTCAAGACAGTAGCAATGCCGGTAGACGTTTATCGGTCTGAGTATCCGGATGAGAGTGAGGGTGCTAGCGTATCAAGTGACCGCAGCGATGAGGCTTACGACCACAAGCCGGAAAGCGTTGAGGTTGGGGCACTGTACTACCTCAAGGAAGAACCCCGCGAGTTGGTAATGATGAGCAACGGCAATGTGTACGAAAACAATGCCTCGTTCAAGGCGGTTCAGGATGAGCTGGCACAGCTTGGCTTTACCGTCATGGATACACGCATACGCAAGACCAAGGTGTGCTATATCCGCAAGTTCAATAATGACGATTGGCTTGGGCCTGCCCAAAAGACCGTATTCCGTAACTGGCTACCACTGGTGCCGATGTACGCTAACTTTGACTATCTGGAGAACAAGATTGTCTACTACGGCGCTGTCGAGAAGCTACAGGACGCCCAGAGGGTCTTTAACTACTCGCTCTCGAGAGAGGTCGAGGAAGGGGCGTTATCACCTCGTGCTAAGTATTGGATGACAGAGACGCAGGCAGAGGGCCATGAGGACACGCTCAAGACACTGAACACCAATTCAGACCCTGTACAGTTTTTCAACCCTGATGCTGAGTACCCTATGGCTCCGGTTCAGTCAGGAGGCGCAATGATCAACCCTGGTCTGCGTACTATCTCCGATGCCATGCAGAATATCGTGGGAATGTCGGCGGGTATGTACAACGCCAATATGGGCGATGCTCAAGGGTTTATGCAGTCAGGAAAGGCTATTGAAGCACTGCAAAGCCGCGGCGATGATGGCAACAATAAATTCATTATGGCGCGTGAGGTTGCCATGCGGCAGGCTGGGCGCATTCTGGTTAGCGCAATCCCAAGGGTTTACCTCCCAGGCAGGCAAGTTAGGATATTGCAGCAGGACGGATCTGCCGAGTCTCAGACAATCGGGCAAACCATCATAGACCAGCAGACCGGCGAGCAGGTCACGCTGTCGGAGCTCGAGCAGGGTGTCTATGACGTAACGTGTAGCTCAGGGCCATCGTTCCAGAGCAGGCAGTCTCAAACCGTTACCGCAATGACTGAGATAGGCGCACTTGACCCTTCAATCATCGCAGGCTCTGCGGATATTCTACTGGGCAATATCGACTCGCCTGGCATGGACAAGGTTGCCAAGCGCAAGCGGCGTGAATTATTTATGGCTGGGTTGATACCTCCTGATGAGATGTCACAGGAAGAACAGCAGCAAATGCAGCAAATGCAGGGTCAAGAGCAGGCACCAGACCCCATGATGGTGGCCGCACAAGCCGAGGAGGCGAAGGCGCAGGCTGACATTATCGAAGCGCAGACAGCCCAGCAGGAATCACAGGCGCAGATACAGCAGAAAATGCAGGAGCTTGAGGTCAAGCGGTTTGAGGCTGAAACCAAGCGTATAGAGATCATGGTGCAGGCTGAGAAGGTTGGCGCTGATGTTAAGGGCATTATGGCCAGGGCATCCAAGGACTTGGCAGATGCTGAGGCGCAGGACATTGAGAACTCCGCTACCGAGGCCGGTATTATGAAGCTCGTAGAGCAGGCCCAGGGGGGTGCATTCGGTGGGTAAGTTATCGGCGACACTTGCAGGCATTGGTAGCCTAGCTGCGGCAGGCCAGAGCGAGGAGGCCGATGCCTCGTTTATAGGCACTGCTGCCAAGACCTTCGACCATGTAGCCCATGCTTTAGCTGTCAAAATGAAGGATGCAGGGGTGCCGAGAAAGGAGATATGGCAAAAGACCGGCGTTGACCTTGATAACGTGGATGGTTTGCCGCGCATGGAGGTGGATGATAGTGCCGCCACATTTGACACTCCAGGGTATCTTGATTTCTATGGAAGGTCGCTGGATAGGATGGGTTACAAGGTGGCGCACCCCGCCACTCCTGAATGGGCTAGCACTGCAGCCAAAGAGGAAGCGGAGCATCGACTAAAAAACACTCTCCTTAAAGACGCGTTAGACCACCCTGAGCTATATGACGCCTACCCCACCAATACATTTGGGCAGGGATTACCTAACGCAAAGCTAAAAACGGGCGTTATGGATGATACTCTTTCCGGTTCATACAATCCCCGTACTGACCAGATTACTGTATCAGCAGGCAGAATAGGGGATATGAAGGACCCCAGGTCTACTCCATTGCATGAAACCCAACACGCTATTCAGCAGCGCGAGGGGTTTGCTAAGGGCGGGAGTCCTGACGCTATCTATGCGGAGCAGGTAAAAAACAGTAACAGGCTGAATTTTCTCAGTGATGAGCAGGGCAAGATAGCCCGCAGGATGGATGAGATAACGGTTTCATACGGTCAGCCAAAGGCAGGCTTTGAGGATGAGTATGCCGCGATTAAATCCGAATACGATGCCATCATGGACGAAAAAATGTCCATGGTTAATATCCAACAGAAAGACCCTCGTGATGCCTACCGCGCACTAGCCGGCGAGGCCGAAGCCCGCAACGTCCAAACCCGCCTTGATATGGACTGGAAGCAGCGCAGGGAAGTGCCGCCCTATGAGACTTTAGATGTACCTGAGTCAGACCAGATAGTGAGGATGGGGGGCGGCGGTGCATCCATGATGTCAGAGGGTGATTTTTTTAATGTCATTGTCCCAGGTAGGTATGGAGATGAGTCGCTGGAGATTATAAAAAATCCATCATCCCAAGATTATCAGAGGCTGACCAAGGAGGTTATGGACGAATATCCAGGAACCCCTAGAGAAGCACTCAGCCCCACAACAAGGCATACAATTGATGAGGACGGGAATCGTTATATATGGCGCTCTGATAAGGGCGCACACTTCCAAATCGAGCCACAAATTAGCCAAAGGGTTGGGCGGGGTGTAGACCAGAATAATTTTGAGCTTGAGATGGCGAGAAAAGAGCGCGGCTTCGCCAACCCTGAAGCCCTTGCCTATACCGCAGCACTGACAGGCGCTGTTGGCGCATTCATGGAGTCAAGGGCGCAGAAAAAGACCTTTTGGCAGGAGCGCAAGCAAGACCTAAAAGACCTTGCTGGCAAGTATGTGGAAAACAACCCGTTTGCCGTTGCTGCTGCCGGTGTGCTGTCGCAATTGGACTGGAGTGATCTTGAGGCACCAACTACGGGTATATACGGGCTTGCAGCGACTGCGGCCAACCTTGACCAAGGACTAGGGCCAGCACTGGAGCAGGGCGCAAGGGTAGCCCAGCAACCTGTAGAGCAGACCGCGCAACAATTTGGCGACTATGTTTACGACAATACAGGCTCGCCAGGTCTTGCGACTACCGCACTGACCGCAGCTAATGTTTGGGGGCCGATCTAATGGGCAAGTTATCTGACCTTAATGCAGGGATAGCGGCGCTGCAGGCAATACCTGTTTCCGAGCCAGAAATACAGGAAACGCCCCCTATTTCTGTCGATATTGATCTAAAGCCTGTCCTAGACGCGCTTAATGCCCTTGGTAAGCAGCTAGAGCCAGCAAAGGCACCAAAGCCTGCCGACATTAAAGGGGCTGTCACAGCGCTTATAAAGGGTCTGACGCCACTGCTAAAGGCACCAGCGCCGGTAGACTTGAGTCCGGTAGTGATGGCAATAGAGGCTATCAAGTTCCCTGAACCCCCTAAGCCCGTCCAGCAAAGCCCTGTGACCTTTGAAATTGTCCGAAATAGGGACGGGTACATGGAGAGGGTAATAGCAACACCTGGCGGCATCGATACTCATTCCGACGATGATGGGATAACCATAGAATAATGGCGGGCACTTTCGTTGACAATGTTGCGGGGATAACCAACAACCCTGGCACTGCGCCCTTTGGCAGCTTTAGCGCATGGGGTCGAGCTGAGGCTATGTCTACGCTTGCCAATGGCAGTTATGCCTATAAGGCCCAGTATGACGGTACAGATGCGGGCTATGAGACAGGTGTTGGCACTTGGAACGGTTCAACACTGACCCGCACCGCGGTGAACACTTCAAGCAACGGCGGATCTGCTGTTGACTTCAATGCCGGTGACGTACTGGTGATGATCGTCGCTGACACTGAAATGCTGACCCGCAATGATGCTGCTGTCGCTGCCAACACTGCCAAGGTTGGCATCACTACCGCGCAGGCCAATGAGATCACAGCCAACACTGCTAAGGTTGGTATCACTCCAGCGCAAGCCTCAGACATAACCACAAACAATGCCAAGGTCGGGATTACGCCCACACAGGCAGCAGATATAACAGCGAACAATGCCAAAATATCCTATACAGACGCGGCAGCGGTTGCACTAAACACAGCCAAAGTGACGAATGCCACGCACACAGGCGATGTGACAGGGGCAACAACCCTGACTATTGGTGCCAACAAAGTCACCAAGGCCATGCAGGAACAAGTGGCCACAGCAACCATCAGAGGCCGGAACACAGCCGGAACAGGCAACCTTGAGGACTTAACAGCCACTCAGGTTAGGTCAATGCTCTCTCTGGTTGTCGGCACTAATGTTGCCGCGATTTCTGATTACCAAGAATTTACAGCCAATGGCACTTGGACAAAGCCAGCGAACGCCAAGACGGTCATAGCCTTGTGCATAGGTGGCGGCGGTGGTGGTGGCAAAGGCAAGTCAGGGGCAGAGGGCGTGGTACGTCGAGGCGGTGGCGGCGGTGGCGCTGGAGGTACGGGCTT
>Ga0316204_10008646_pt1 | contig 13971 bp, 10 predicted proteins | sample 6monrhotite_MG_2_FD_205661 | JGI IMG/M metagenome (GOLD analysis project Ga0316204, IMG submission 205661) | Microbial mat bacterial communities from mineral coupon in-situ incubated in ocean water Damariscotta River, Maine, United States -... | ecosystem: Environmental > Aquatic > Marine >... | reverse complement strand
GCCGAAATCTATCTCGTCGCGTAGCAGGATGCGGCTCGCGCCGATGCTCTTCAGGTAATCGGTTTGTTCGGCCTTACCAGTAACGGCGACCACCTCATAGCCACGTCCGCTGAGCATGTCGATAGCAACGCTGCCGACACCGCCGGTCGCGCCATTCACAACGATCGGACCGTTCTCCGGAAGCTGTCCGTTTTGCTCCATGCGGTGAATCGCGAGCGCCGCTGTATAGCCAGCCGTGCCCAGCTGCATGGTTTCCACCGCGGTCATGCCTTCCGGCACCGGCACCAGACTTTCGCTGTCGATGCGCGCGTACTCGGCATAGCCGCCATCAATCGTTTCACTCAGACCACAGCCATTGACGAGCACTGCGCTGCCCGGCTGGTAATCCGCGTCGTCGCTGCTCACCACTGTGCCGACCAGGTCGATGCCGCCAACCAATGGATAACGGCGCAGTATCTTGCTGCTGCCGGTTGCCGCTAAAGCATCTTTGTAATTGATCGTTGAGTGACTGACTTTGATAACGACATTGCCCGGCGTCAGATCATCAATTGATATTTCATCAAAACCTGCAACGATTTTGCCTTCGTGTTCGTTTATTCGATACGCGCGAAATTTATCCATGTTTATCCAACCAGACCTCTATACCTTGGACGTTAAGGTTAACGTCGAGACTAAGAATCGACCACATCATATCGCGATCACCGTTAAAGCCGTGTTCGTTCAGGCCCGCGACAAAGTACTCAAACATTTCTTGCCGTAACACCGCGGTACGATCTTCCACTTGTGCATTGCTGCGCGCCATCGCGACATACGCATCGATGCCTTTGTGCATATCCGCAGCCAGGCGCTCGAGATCCCTGACTTCACTGTAATGCGTCAGGTACAGGCGCTCCGGCTGGTACGACATGACGCGATCGACCGACTTGTGCGCTTCTTCCGGATCAAAGTGAATTGGCGTTGACGTTGGAAAAATAAACTCGCCCGCAGCCGTGTCGAGCTCACGATAGGAAACACCAAAACTGTCGCCGGTAAATACACCGCGTGAGCTGGCGTCGCTCAAACAATAGTGATGCCGCGCATGCCCCTCGGTGTAGAAGGCCTGTAGCTCGCGGCCCTGCAGCGAGAAGACTTCGCCGTCATCGGCAATGTCGATGCGCGCAGGGTCAATCGCCTGAATATCACCGTAAATCTCGGCAGTTTTCTCGTCGCCGTAAACCGCTTTGGTGCCGGCAATCAGGCGTTCCGGGTCGATCATGTGCGGTGCGCCGCGAGGATGCAGAACGCAACGCGCGTTGGGCAGGTGTTGCAGCAGCAAGCCGGCACCGCCGGCATGATCAAGATGTACGTGGGTAAGAAAAACGTAGTCGACGTCGGCCGGATCAAGGTCGCTTTGTTGCAGCGCCGCCAGCAACAGCGGCACGCTGCTGTTCACGCCGGTATCAACAAAAGCACCGCGCCCTGCCTCAACGATCAGATGGCTTGCGTCCTGCAGCGGACGCGCATACTCAGTGTCAATCGCGACCAGGCCATGGTCGAGAACGGTTGTGTGCGGATGTTGAGCGGGCATTCGCCCTACTCTACTTTGCTGGTCTCCAGACCTTCAAGGCTGGCGAAGTACGCTGCCAGTTGTGCAACGGTCTCGTCGCTCAAATCAGCAGCCAGCGACGCCATGACAACATCTTTGCGCGAACCATCGCGGTACTGATTAAGGGCGTGCACCAGGTAGTCCTCGTGCTGACCCGCGAGCGTCGGCCAACCGGGCGACAGACTAATGCCGTTCTGGCCATGACAGGCAACGCAGGTTTGCGCGGCCTCGAGGCTCGTGCCGCTATCGCCACCGGCTGCTACCGTGTCCGCACCGAGTGTCGCGAGATAAGCGGCGACGTCCTCAATGTCCTGATCAGAAAGACTGGACGCCTGCGAAACCATGGTCGGATGCTGGCGCGTACCATCGCGATAACCCTGCAGCGCGACGATCAAATAACCGGCTTTTTGTCCGCCCAGTTTAGGCACGCGATAGGAAGGATAGGCATTGCGATATCCTTCTATGCCATGGCAGCCCAGACAGGTGTAACCCAGGACCTCACCACGTTCTACGTCGCCCTCGGCGTTGGCGCCTTGCGCAAAAATACCGCTGCCAAGTACCAGCGCCGCTACAGTCATCAGGAAATTTTGTTTGTTAATCACTTAATCATTCAATGTGTTATGGCGGCAGCCCACCTCGGGCAACCCTCAGAGGGCGCTATGGTAGTGACATCAGACTACGAATTCTAGACCGCTGTCTCGTTGTTTGCCTTAGGCTGCATGCTAGCATCACTTGCTCTCTGGCTCCGCGCAGGTTTCTGCCCGTGAAAAAAGGCTTAATCGCTCTATTTATCGTCGTCGCAATCGCTGTGCTGATAACGCCTGGCGTTATTGGTCGGTTCGCGGAACAAGGCATTAACGACAGCCTAGCGTGGGTCGACAGTCAGAACCCTGCATTCGTTATCTCCACCAGCGAATTTGAGCGCGGCTGGTTTACGTCCACTGGCCAGCATCGCGTGCGCTTGCTCGCCAGCGACCTGCCGGTGTTACTCGTCGATACTCGCCTTGATCACGGCCTGGTGCCGGTCTCATCGCTGTCCAGAGAAAATGGTTCGCTAGTGCCAGGACTGGGCAGCGCTATTTCAAGGCTGAGCCTGGAGCACAGCGATGGCTCGGTTGAGCCGCTGCCGATCGCGATCTACACCAACGTCGGCTTGACTGGCGCCCTGCGCTCGCAACTGATTGTGGCTGCCGATGGCTTCGACGCTGCCGACAATCGTATTGACTGGGGTAACTCCGAATTTCTGATTAGCAGCAGCCCTGTTGAGCAAAGCTTTAGCGTGACCGGCGCCTTTTCGTCGCTCGCCATTAAGTCAGACGTCGAGACTACCCTGGTCGGCGCAATAGACGTCGACCTCGCGCTCGCTGCGACAGCCTACGGCTATATGGTCGGTGCGGTACACGTCGCGCTCGATTCGATTGCGGTGATCGGTGCCGAGCAAACGATGACAGCAGGTCCCATGTCCTTTGACTCCGACTCTTCGCTGCATGACGACCGCGTCAGCGGCGACCTTGCTCTGAATATCGAAAATGCACCCATGGTCATGGGTGGCACCGGCGGCGTGCAATTGGTCGCCCGGTTGGAAAATGCTGACGCTGCTCAGCTGGGCGCAACCATACGTAGCATCGACGCCATGGAGTCTGTCACGGACTATGAGTATGAGCTCGCCCGGCTTGAAGCCGATGTGCTCAAGTTGCTCGCCGGCGGTATGCAGCTGCACGTTGATCAGCTCGACATATTGAGTCCGTTTGGCCAGTTCACCTCACGCGCAAGCGCGAGCGTGGAAGCATCGGATAATGCTGACTACAGCTGGGCTACCGCCGCAACATTGCTTACCGGATCGGCCGACCTCAGTTTGCCCAAGGCCCTGGTCGATATGGCGACACAAGCCAATCCGGAATTACACGGTGTGATCGGTATGGGCTACTTGCGCAAGCGCGACGAGTTCTACCTGATGGAGGCGTCTTTCGCCGATAGCGTGTTGACCATCAATGGCGCACCAACACCTATCCCTCTACCGGGGCTGTAGCAACTCTTCCGCACGATGGCAGGCAATCAGTGCCGCCCCAAGCTGGCGCGTCGACGGGCGTGTCGTCGTACAGATGTTCTTGCTGTGCGCGCAACGCGGATGAAACGCGCAGCCTGACGGCGGACTCAGTATCGACGGCACTTCGCCGGGCAGCGATGCATAGCCGCCGGCCGCGCTCGGGTCTGGTACCGGAACCGCACGCAGCAGTGCGGCTGTGTACGGATGCAATGCCTGCGTAAACAGCGCTTCACTGCTCGCCAGCTCCACCAGTCGCCCCAGATACATCACCAGCACGCGATGACTAATGCCACGCGCGACGGCGAGGTCGTGCGTGATAAACAAGATCGATAAGCCGGTTTCGCTTTGCTCGCGCATCAGCAACTCGAGTATCTGCTTTCGCACCGAGCCATCGAGCGCCGCCACCGCCTCATCGCACACCAGCACCTTGGGTCGCAGAATCAATGCACGGGCTATGGCAACCCGCTGGGCCTGTCCGCCCGACAGCTGGTGTGGATAGCGACCGAGGTAAGTTTCGTCAAGACCCACCTTCTCGAGAATTGCAGCGACCCGTTGCTGGCGCTCTTTTTTCGCCATCGCCGGCTCATGCACGAGAAGTTGCTCCGCGATAATCGCCGCAACTTTCATTTGCGGGTTAAGCGAGCCAACCGGGTCCTGAAACACAAGCTGCAAATCGCGTCGCACTGCGGCACTGCGCGACTTCGGCGTTTGGCCAAGATCGCTGCCGCAGAAAACGATTTTGCCGGAACTCAAAGGCACCAGCCCGAGCGCCGCACGTACCAGGCTGGACTTGCCGGAGCCCGATTCGCCGACGATCGCGACGGTTTCGCCTTGCTTCACGGCGACACTGAGCTGCTGCACCGCATGCAGGCGTCCTTTGCCATGCTCTCGGTAACTGACTTCGGCAGCTTCGATAGAAAAAACATCCTCGCCGGCCAGCGGCTTGTGCACCTTGCCCCGATCGAGACGCGGCGCTGCGGCTAGCAGCGTCCGTGTGTGTTCATGCTGCGGCCCGGAAAATACCTCGGCTGTGCGTCCTGCTTCGACCAGCCGCCCTTTTTCCATGACCAGCATGCGTTCGCAGCGACCAGCAACCACGCCCAGGTCATGCGTGATCAGGAGCAACGCGGTGTCATCGCGGAGTTCTTCAAGCAGGTCGAGAATCTGTGCCTGTACGGTGACGTCCAGGGCGGTGGTTGGCTCGTCTGCGATCAACAGATCCGGTGCGGCAAGGAGAGCCGAGGCAATCATGACGCGCTGCCGCATGCCACCGGACAGTTGATGTGGATAGGCCCTGAACTGACGCCGCGGATCCGGCAGCCCGACTCTCTGCAGCATCTCGATAACGCTGGCGTCTGCTGCCGCAGCCGCGGCAATGTTATGCGCGGCAAGTATATGGCTCAACTGGCGGCCGATCGTCAGGTACGGGTTCAGCGCCTGCATCGGATCCTGAAACACCATCGCCGCGCGCACCCCGCGAATTTCATTCAACGTCTTTTCGCTCGCATTGAGAATTTCGCTACCGGCAAAAGTAATGCTGCCTGTCACTTTTGCAGGCTTCGGCAACAAGCCGAGAATCGCGAGCGCTGTTTGTGTCTTGCCGGAACCAGACTCGCCCACCAGGCCGACACATTCGCCAACGTCGACAGCAAAACTCAAATCCTGCACCGCCGCGTCTTCACCGTAGAAAATATTCAGGTTTTCAAGCTGTAACAAACTCACTTCGACTGCCTCGCATCGAATACATCACGCAGTGCGTCACCGAGAAAGTTGAAGCACAGCAGGATCAGCGCGAGTAGCGATGCAGGGATAAGCAGCATCCATGACGCTCCTTCCATTTGATTAACGCCGGCATCCACCAGCGCACCCAGGGAAGTTTGTGGCTCCTGAATTCCCAGGCCAAGAAAACTGAGAAAGGACTCAACCAGAATTGCTTGCGGAATGGTCAGCGTAAGGTAAACAACGACAACGCCGATCAGGTTTGGCGCAATGTGACGCGATATTATTTTTGCAAACGAGACGCCGGTCAGCTGTGCCGCCTGCACAAACTCGCGCTCCCGCAAGCTCAGTGTTTGGCCGCGCACGATGCGCGCCATGTCCAGCCAGTTGACTGCGCCTATCGCGATGAAGATAAGCAGAAAGTTTCGCTCGAAGGCCACCATCAACAGGATTACAAAAAAGATAAAGGGCAGTGCATACAGGGTGTCTACGAAACGCATCATTACGGCGTCGACGCGACCACCGGCCAGTCCCGCGATGGCGCCATACAGAACGCCGATCACCAGGCTCACCGCACTCGCTACCAGCGCGACCAGAATGGTGACCTGCACGCCGAGCATAGTGCGCACGAACAGGTCGCGACCAAGATCGTCAGTGCCAAAAAGATGTGCCCCGGAAAAGCCTGGTGGCTGCAGAATGTTGCCAAAGTCCGTTTGCAAATAGTCATGCGGACTCACAAGCGGGCCCAGAAATGCCACCAACACGACCAGGCCAAGCAAGCCTGTGCTAACACGGACAACGCGATTACTGAGCAGCTTCATCGTCGCCGTATCCGTGGATCAATCACGCCGTACAACAAATCCACCACGAGGTTTAGCAGGACAACCAGCGTTGCGTAGAAAACGACAATGCCCAGCACCAGCGTGTAGTCGCGATTCAAAGCGCCGCGCACAAAGTGTTGTCCAAGACCTGGGATGCCGAATATTTCTTCAACGACCACGGAGCCGGTAAGAATTGCCGCAATAGCCGGACCCATGTACGACAGCACTGGCAGCATCGAGGGCTTTAACGCATGCAGGCGCACGATGGCGCCGGTGCCCAGGCCTTGCGCGCGCGCGGTGCGAATAAAGTCGCTGCCAAGAACATCAATCATGCTGGCGCGCGTCAGGCGGGCAATATAGGCGATCTGAGGCAGCGCCAGCGAAATGACCGGCAGCACGTACTTACCCGCGCCTGCGGTGCCGCTCCAGCCAGCCGGCAACCACTGCAGCTGCACGGCCAGCAACAGCACCAGCAACGGGGCGATCACAAAAACGGGGATTGATATGCCGGTCATCGCAAGCGCCATGAGCATACGATCGAGTAACGAGTCCTTGCGCAGCGCGGCAAGTGTTCCTGCGCTTACGCCGATCACAACGGCCAATAACATCGCCATCGCGCCGAGCAACAAGGACAACGGGAACGCGCTGCTGATCAGGTCACCAACCGTGTGATCTCGATAGCGATAGGACGGGCCCATGTCGCCGTGCAGCAGCCCCGAAAGATAGCTGAAAAATTGTTGTGGCAGCGGCTCGTCAAGATGATAAGCCTTTGCAATATTTGCCTCTATTTCCGGCGGTAACACGCGCTCGGCATCGAACGGCCCGCCCGGCGCGGCGTGCACCATTAAAAATGCCAGCACAATAACCAACAACAATGTCGGAATTGCACCCAGCAGACGAAGCAAGGCGTAGCGCAGCAAAGGCAGTGTCCGATTCAGGCTTTAGTCGGTTGCAAGACTCAGGTGCTGACTGTAATGGTAATCCAGCACATTGTCTCCCCAGCCCTGTACGCGTGGGCTCACGAGGTGTTTGCTGACGTAGAAATACAGCGGTATGACCGGGTGCTCGCTAAGCAACACGCGCTCTGCTTCTTCGAGATACAGGCGGCGCTTGGCAGGGTCGGTCTGTTTCGCCGCGTCCTGCATCCGTTGGTCATACCGCTTGTTCGAGAAACCCGGTGTATTCGACGGATTGCCACTCTGCAGAATATTCAGAAAGGTGTGCGCGTCGTTGTAGTCGCCAATCCAGCTGCCGCGAAAAATCTGCGTGATCTCTGCTGCCTGCATGTTGGCTAGCAGCACCTGAAATTCCTCGTTGACCAGCGTGGTTTGCACGCCCAGCGCCTCGGCCCACATTGACTGAATCGCCAACGCGATACGTTGCTGCGTGTCGGAGGTGTTGTAGCGCACCTCTATCTGCGCCGGATTATCTTTGCTGTAGCCGGCCTCGTGATACAGCCTGCGTGCGGTCGCGTTGCGTTCTTCCTGGCTCATGTCGGCATAGCTAAAGCGTATCGGCGCATAGTTGTCGACGCCTGGCGGCACCCAGCTGTACGCCGGAGCCTCACCACGACCAATGACTTTCTCGACCAGTACTTCGCGGTCAATGGCCATCGACAATGCTTGCCGCAATTCCGGGTTGTCGGCAAACGGCGGCTTGCTCAGGTTGTAACCGTAGTAGTAAACGCCAAGATACGGCGCAATGTGCAGCTGCTCTGCAAACTGTTCGCGCACAGCCGCGAAACTGTCCGGCGGAACGCTGCCGGTGATATCAATCTCACCCGCACGGAATCGATTCAGCTGCGTCACTTCCTGCGTGATGACGTGGTAGTTCACCGCATCTATGGCGGTCGCCGCGTTGTTCCAGTAGTGCTCGTTGCGCTGCAGGCGCAGCATTGACGACGGCTCCCAGAACACGAGTTTATAGGCGCCGTTCGACAGCAGGTTTTCGGGCCGCGTAAACGCATCACCATGCTGCTGCACCGAACCGCGATGCAGTGGGAAGGTGCTCGGGTGCGTCAGCAAGCTCAACATGTACGGGGTTGGCTGCTGCAATGTCATGATGAGCGTGTGGTCATCCTGCGCAACGACGCCAAGTTCTGTGGGTGACATCTCGCCGGCAATAATCTGTTCTGCGTTGGCGATGACCACCACCGCCTCGGCATAAAAAGCCGCCGTTGCCGGGTCGACCAGACGCCGCAAGGCAAACACGAAGTCTGCCGCGGACAATGCATCACCATTCGACCAGCGCGCGTTGTCGCGAATCAGGAAGGTATAGGTCAGCCCGTCATCCGATATCGTCCATGACTCTGCGGCCGCACCGACAAGCTTGCCTTCAGCCGAGTAACCGACCAGGCCTTCGCCGATGTCGCGCAGAACCTCTGCGGCCTGCGTGCTGCGCGCCTTTTGCGGATCGACAGACTCGGGGTCTGTCACCAGACCGCGATGCAGTGTTGGCACTGCCGGGCTGCCATCCCCGGAATCGTCGAGCGGCAACAGCAGATAGCCAGCCGCGATACCGACAAGCAACAGAAGAACGATGCGAAATAGTTTCATGCTGCGCAGCATAGCGCAGAGAGCGCCCTAGGCCGAACGACGCAGTTGGCGCTTCTTCAGATGGATCAGCAGCAGCGACACGGCCGACGGCGTCATGCCCTCAAGGCGGGACGCCTGGCCAATGGTGACCGGCCGCGCGGCCTCCAGCTTTTGTCGTGCTTCATTGGACAGGCCATCGACGGCGGCATAGTCGATATCCTCCGGCAGGCGCAGCATTTCCTGCTTCGCGTGCTTCGCGATCTCGCGTTGCTGGCGCTCAATATAGCCGGCGTACTTTGCCTGTACCTCGATTTGCAGTTCAACCTGCTCGCGTTGCTCGTCCTGCATGCTCTGCAGCGCGTCGCTGCCGCCGACATTCGGCATCGCAATCACGTCGCGATAATTGTACTCAGGCCGCTTCAGCAAATCTGCTGCGCTCTTTAATCGTTCGCGCTCGGTGTCCAGCGCGTCACGCTTTGCCGCAAACACGGACCAGCGATGGTCGTCGACCAGGCCGAGCTCACGACCAAGCGGCGTCAGACGAAGGTCGGCATTGTCTTCGCGCAGCAACAAACGATACTCGGCGCGACTTGTGAACATGCGATATGGCTCGCTCACTCCGCGTGTCGTCAGGTCATCAACCAGGACGCCGATGTAGGCCTCATGTCGTTGCGGAAACCACTCGTCCTGCTGTTGCGCCTGTCGCGCGGCATTCAGGCCCGCTAACAAACCCTGTGCACCAGCTTCTTCGTAACCGGTGGTGCCGTTGATCTGCCCGGCGAAGTAAAGACCGGCAACCGGCTTGGTTTCCAGGGTCGGCTTAAGGTCGCGCGGATCAAAATAATCGTACTCGATGGCATAGCCGGGCTGCGTAATGCGCGCGTTCTCAAAACCGGCAATCGAGCGCACGAACTGCTCCTGCACGTCCGCCGGCATGCTGGTCGAAATACCGTTCGGATAAATCAGGTCCGTCGTCAGGCCTTCCGGCTCAACAAAAATCTGGTGCGAGTTTTTATCAGCAAACCGCACCACCTTGTCTTCTACCGACGGGCAGTAGCGCGGACCTACGCCCTCAATGCTGCCGGTAAACATCGGCGACCGATCCAGCGAGGCACGAATAATGTCATGCGTTTTTTCGTTGGTCTTGGTGATGTAACAGGAAATCTGGCGCGGATGGTCACTGCGCTTCCCCAAGAAAGAAAATACCGGTGTCGGCTGGTCGCCCGCCTGTTCCTGCATCACTTCATAGTTGAGCGTTTTGCCATCCAGCCGCGGCGGCGTTCCGGTTTTTAGCCGTGCAACGCGAAACGGCAAGGCACGCAGTCGCCTGGCGAGGGCGATCGACGGGGCATCGCCGACTCGACCACCGGGCGTCTCGGTGTCACCGAACAGGATGCGGCCACCAAGAAAAGTACCGACGGTTAGCACCACGGTCGTAGCCCGAAACTCACTGCCATCGGCAAGCATGGCACCGCAGACGCGCTCATTCGCAATAATGAGGTCGTCGACAGAGCCCTCGGCAATGCTCAGATTCGGCTGCGACTGCAATACGCCGCGAATCGCGTCGCGATACAACGCTCGATCCGCCTGTGCCCGGGTTGCACGCACGGCCGCGCCCTTGCTGGCGTTGAGCGTACGAAATTGAATGCCGGCACGGTCAATGGCGACGGCCATCGCGCCGCCGAGCGCATCAATTTCCCGAGTCAGGTGGCCTTTGCCAATGCCGCCAATGGCCGGATTGCAGCTCATTTGCCCCAGCGTGTCGATCCTGTGCGTCAACAGCAGGGTCCGCGCACCGGCGCGCGCGGCAGCCAGAGAGGCTTCCGTTCCTGCGTGACCACCGCCGATCACTATGACGTCGAAACAGTTGTTCATTGGCTAATGGACATTGGTTAATATTTGATCAGTTTGGGTCGCGCATTCTAGACCCTGCGACCGGCGCGCACCACAAGCCTTTACATCACTGCCGCTAGTCGCCAACATAATGCGCCTCTGAGGCCCCGGTTTATCTATGTTTCGCGCTGTTACGCTTGATCTGCTGTTGCTCGGCGGCTTGTTGCTCTTACAAACCGCTGCCGCCCAGTCCGGACCGCCAGCAGACCTGCAGCTGAGCGACTGCCGCATCAGCGCAGGCCCGGGTTCTGCCACCATTGCGGCGCGCTGCGGCACGCTGGTACGACCACTGAACCCTGACGACGAGAGCCTGGGGACGATTGACCTGAGCGTGGCGGTGATACCCGCGCTGAGTCTCGAACCGGCCACAGACCCGTTTGTACCGATTGCGGGAGGCCCTGGTCAGTCGACGATAGCTTTCTACGCCGGCTGGTATACCGCCTTTGAGCGCATCCGCCAACACCGCGACATACTGTTGCTCGATCAGCGCGGTACCGGCGATTCAGCAGCAATGGTTTGCGATATCGAAGAAGACGTCGTCGACGGCACATTTTCTGAGCAGCGAACGCGCGAACTTACCAAGGAGTGCCTTGAGCTGCTGCCGCACGACCCGCGCTTTTTTACCACCAGCGCCGCGGTCCGCGATCTTGAAGCGCTGCGACTGGCGCTCGGTTATGAGGCATTTAATGTTTACGGCATTTCCTATGGCACTCGCGTTGCACAACATTTTGCACGCCGCTACCCGAACGCAACCCGCACGGTCATTATTGACGGCGTGGTGCCGCCGCAAATTCCATTAGGGCCCGACATCGCGACCGAGTCGCAGAATGCGATCGACAACGTCTTCGCACGTTGCGCCGAAGACGCCGCGTGCAGCCAGCGCTTCCCGGACGTACAGGACGATTTTCTAGTGCTTCGTGGTGCTCTCGCCGAGGCGCCAGTGACGGTGGAGTATCAACACCCGATCAGCGGCAAGCGCGAGCTCATGGACTTCACCGATGATCATCTTGCCGCCGCCGTTCGTTTGCTGCTTTACAACCCACGCACCGTTGCCGTCTTGCCCTTAGTGATCAGCGATGCTGCCGACGGCAATTTCGCGCCGCTCGCAGCGCAGTTCAAGATGGTGGTGACGTCGCTGACCGACTCACTGAACATCGGCATGCATAACGCCGTCATGTGCACCGAGGATGTGCCGTATATCGCCTGGGACCTGCTCGATGACGAAGCTATCAATGCAAGCTACATGGGCCCCTTACAGCTGCAGGCGATGAAGACGATGTGTTCTATCTGGCCAGCAGGACTGCTCGATGATGACCTGCGTTCATCATTGGCGACCGACAAGCCGGTGCTGCTCTTGTCCGGCAGCGCAGATCCGATCACGCCAGCGCGCTACGCCGAGCTGGCCGCCGTTGATATGCGTAACAGCTGGCATATCGTCGGCGAAAATCAGGGGCACGGTCTCGCTGCCGTCGGCTGCATGCCGCGCGTGCTTGGTGAGTTTATCGAGTCCGCAACACTTGCAGAGGGTGCCGCGGACTGTATGAGCAGAGCGTTCGTAATGCCGTTTTTCATCGACTACACGGGGCCGATGCCATGATTGTTGTCGACGACATCCATAAGTCTTTTGGCAAGATTAAGGCAGTGCGCGGTGTGAGCTTTGATGCGCCGGATGGCAAGATCACAGGACTGCTCGGACCCAATGGTGCCGGCAAGTCGACCACCCTGCGCGTGTTGTACACCGTGCTGCGCCCGGACAGCGGCAGCGCCAGCATCGATGGCATCGATGTGCTGAAAGACGACCTTGCCGCGCGCAAACGCATTGGGGCGCTACCGCATGGCGCCGGTTTGTACCCACACCTCTCGGCGCGCGAGAACATCGCCTACTACGCCGCACTGTGCGGTCTCGACAAGGCAAGTATCGACGATCGTGTTGCCGACATTATTCAACTGCTGGAGATCGACGCTTTTGCCGACCGCCATACCAAGGGCTTTTCTCAGGGCCAGCGCACCAAGGTTGCGTTGGCTCGCGCGCTGGTACACGACCCGCAAAACATTATTCTCGACGAGCCAACCAACGGCCTGGATGTGATGGCGACGCGTTCCTTGCGCGACCTCATTCTTAAACTAAAAGATGATGGTCGCTGCGTGCTGTTTTCCAGCCATGTCATGCAGGAGGTGGCTGCGCTTTGCGACGACATCTGCATTATTGCGAATGGCAAGGTTGCGATCGACGATTCTGCAGACGGTATTCGCGAACGCACCGGCTGCGACGATCTGGAAGACGCCTTTGTTGCGGCAATCCAGATGGTGGGAGCGGAGTAATGCAGACACTGCTCGCTGTCTTCAAGAAAGAAGTCATGGACAACTTCCGCGATCGCCGCACGCTGGCGTCGGCATTGCTGATGGGACCGCTGCTCGGGCCAATGCTGTTTGCCTTCATCATAAATCTTTCGATCGAACGCTCATTGTCCGACGCCGACAAACCGATGGACCTGCCGGTCATCGGCGCTGAGCATGCGCCGAATCTCGCGCGCTATCTTGAGAGTCGCAACATCGTTCTGGTCGATGGGCCAGCCGATCGCGCTGCGGCGGTCGCCGCGGTCACTGCCGGCGATACCGATGTTGTTGTCGTTATTCCGGAAAACATCGGCGCCCAGCTCAGGGATGGCGTGCCAGCTCTGGTAGAACTGATTTCCGACCAGTCTGATCAGCAAGCAGAACGTGATGCACGCCGCGCACGCAACGCACTGCGGGCTTATAACCAGGAAATCGCGGCGATGCGCATGCTTAGTCGCGGCGTCAGTCCGACAGTTTTGCAGGCGCTTATCGTTGACGACGTCGATGTTTCCACGCCAAGCGGCCGCGCCGGGATTCTGCTCGGCATGATGAGCTACTTTTTCATCTTTGCACTGCTCATGGGTGGCATGTATCTCGCTATTGATACCACCGCCGGCGAACGCGAGCGCGGCTCACTGGAGCCGCTGTTGTCGCTGCCCGTAACGCGGGATCAGTTGATGCTCGGCAAGATCGCGGCTACCTGTTTGTTCATGGCAATGTCGTTGCTGCTCAGTCTCTGCTCGTTCTTTGTTGCTTTGAAGTTTATGCCGCTGGAACAACTTGGCATGACGCCAAACTTTGGCCCGTCCGTGGTTGTCGCCGCGTTCTTTGTGCTGGCACCATTCATTTTGCTCGGCGCCGCGATCATGACCCTGGTTGCTTCTTTTACGAAGAGTTACAAAGAGGCACAGACCTGGCTCAGCATTGTATTGATCGCGCCAACGCTGCCGATTCTTGTGGTCAGCATCCTCAATGTACGCGCGCAGCTGAGCTTCATGTTTATCCCGAGCCTGAGTCAGCACCTGATCCTTGTGG
>Ga0316204_10008645_pt1 | contig 13975 bp, 19 predicted proteins | sample 6monrhotite_MG_2_FD_205661 | JGI IMG/M metagenome (GOLD analysis project Ga0316204, IMG submission 205661) | Microbial mat bacterial communities from mineral coupon in-situ incubated in ocean water Damariscotta River, Maine, United States -... | ecosystem: Environmental > Aquatic > Marine >... | reverse complement strand
ATATCTAAATCAAACCCTGCCTTTTTTAAAGCTTGTTGAAATTCTTTAGGATCTTGGTTTTTTTCGTATAATTCCTTTATGCGAGCTTTGAGCTGTTTTGGAGTATAACCATCTCTAATTGTCTGTTGGCGTTCATTCATATGTTCCCAATTCTCACTAAAGCCATTTTTTAAACGCTTATGCCCAAATTGCTTTTCAAGATCACGACCTAGTTTTTTATGAATGTAGTAATCATTTTTGGTGTCAATCACTTTTCCCTTTTCTATATCTGTGCGTTGCCAGACAACGTGCATATGCGCACGACCTCCTTTTTCGTGGTAAACTACTGCTCGCGGTTGATCTTTTAAGCCTAAACGTTTCTCCATTTCATTAACAGATTGTTGCCATTGTTCTGGGGTCATTGCTTCATCTTTGGCAGGGTTGATCTGTGCGTGATATAATCCAGTTTTGGCTTTGGTCATTTTAGAAGCAAGCTCCATATCTTTGAGAGCTTCGTGTAAATCTTGCGTTGCTGTTCCTCTTATTTCCACAACAACAATTCGCTCATTGTCATTTTTGAGAAGATGATTGGCGAGGCTTGTACCTCCTGACCGTTTGCCGCCTTTACAGATCATATCCCAAAGCTTTGCGGAGATCTGTGCGGATGATGTCAACCTTTTCAATTAAGGATTGCCCTATTGTTTGATCTGTTGTGTTGCCAGAATTGTAGTGCTTGGCTATTTGGTTTAGGTTTCCGCCAATCTTGCCCCAAGACCCTAAAAGCTTGATTAGCAAGGCCGTGTCAGAACCTGATTTGAGGGGTTTAGATTTTAAAGCAGATTTTCTAAAATAATCTGCACCACTTAATCCAAGTGTTTCACATCTTCGGGTAAATTCTTCCTTTTCTTCGGCGGTTAAACGAAATTGCACAAGCTCATTTCGCTTACGTTTTTCACTACGCTTTTTCTTTTCCATTTAAAAACGATTTTAGTTTTTACGGGGAGGATTGAACGGACGGGGCTTGTCCCTCCTTCACAAGGTGGCGGTATTACCGCCCCATACCTTGCATAACCCCAAAGTTTATTTCCTATTCCCTTTTGGAGTTGCTGTAAATTTATGAAGTTTTTTCCAGAATGACATTAAAATTGAAGAACCATAAAATATACCAAGGGCATTTCATAGTATTAGTCCCTGGTAGATTTGGGGGCTAACGCGCTTCGCTTGTTTTCTAATTTTAAATACAAGGTTAAACGATGAAATTATATTAAATTTATAGTTTTCAATAGTTTAGCTTAACTCAATTTATGATAAAACGGTTACTCAATTCTTTATATTTAATATTGTTCATTAGTATTATCATTTCAGTAATTGTAGTAGTTACCTCGTTAGTTATAAAGCCCGATAGAATATTAGATTATGATTGTTTTGATTATTATGAAAACAAAGCATTACAAGTATGGCATTTGCAAAAGCGTAATAAAGAAGCATTTTCTACCGAAGGGGTAAAACCTAGTGTTGCAGAGTTTAGAAAAGAGCTTGAATTTAGAATAGAGAATTGGAGGAAAAAAAGATTTTGGTTCAGAGCGGGATTTGTAGTTATGATAACAGGTCTTTTTCTTTGGGTATGGTATCTTTTTGGGTTACTAACCAACATAAAAAGGAAGAAACTTCTTTCAGCCAGTATTACCCTTTCTCTCTTTCTACTTTTTCTAGCTCATAATGCTTTCAGAGCGGCTGAATTTGAAGAGTTTAGATTGCTTTTTATTTCTAAAGGGTTTTACTTTCTTATACGCACTTATTTATGGTCGGTTGTATTATTACTTCCTGTGTTGCTAGCTATTTTGCATTACCGATGGTTATACGGAAAACGATTGTTACTGAAACTAACGGCTAGTTATGACGGTTTTTTGACATTTATCTTTCTTTTAATTGTTACGCTTTTATCCCTCTACTACCATCAAGATTTTATCAATGTTTTCTATCACGGCAATTTCAATTTTGTGTATACTCGAAACCTTTTGACTGTTGGAATTATTGGGATTATTCTCTTTGGTTTTAGGTCAATAGTAAATTATTCGGATGTATTGAGAAAAATCAAAAATCAATTGTTTTATTTATTGGTTTTCACATTCAGAATGATTTTGGGAAGTATTATACCGTATTTTATAGTCCTTTTTTCATTTATGCTTTTAGAAGCTTCAGAGCGTAATCGTGGATTTGAAAGATTAAAAAGTTTTTCAACTTTTATGAATAGGGCTGAAAATGACTTTTCAATAAATTTTATTCTTGTTTTTGCTGTTATTCACTTAGTTGTATGGCTGATACTTCAGAACAATAAGAGGTATCGTGACGGATGGCTCAATCCAGCTGACCCTTGGCTTCCCCATAACAATATAGATCCCATTCCACAAGAAATTATCGACGGTATTGATATGGCTAAGAATAATAAGATAAACGCTGAGAATGTGGGCAAAGTTTCCGAGATGCTTGATGTGGGGCTCAATAAAATAAATGCACTAAAAATAAAGTATAGACAAATTCTAGATAAATGGAAAAACCAAGAAGCATTGAGTGATGAAGACTGGAGAAAAGAGGGGAATCAAAAAGGGTATGGTCGTCATTATGAATATAGCCGTTTTAGTATGGGAAGTATAAGAAATAGATACTTGGAAGAAATGCACAAACTGGAATGGCTTACTCGTAGTGCAAATGAAATTAAGACAAGGATTGACACAGATTTGTTAAAGGAAATGGGGTTTCAAAAGGTGGGGCAAATTGTAACTACAAATTTGTCACAGGACAATTCTACGGGGGTATTTAAACAATTCAACAAAAAACTAAAATCTAAGCTCAAGAAAATTAAAGCTGATGATTTTGATTAAAAATTCAAGGTATGGCTAAAAAACAAGGTGTTTTATTGGGGTATAATGAACAAGGAGACGATTGTTGGTTTAACGAAGATGCTCATATATTAACTATTGCCCAATCAGGTGCGGGAAAGAATACCTCAGTCATAATGCCAAACCTATTAAGCAATCGCTTTGAAGGCACAAAGATTGTCCTAGATTTAAAGGGCGAAAATTCTGCGGTATGTTCATACTGGAAAGAAAAGGAGAATAAGGGTAAAACCTACCGTCTCAATCCTTGGAATATATTTGATATGACCTCTATCGAGTATAATCCTTTCTGTGTGTTAGATGCATATGGAGATAGCCTCTATGAAGATTGTATGGACTTTGCCGAAGCTATTATACCAGAAAGAGCAGGTCAATCTGATACGGGAGATCATTTTGACGAAATGGCACGAGACTTTATAGGATCATTTCTACTTTACCTTGTTGTCTCAGAACGACCAAAAACCCCCTCCCCATCTAGTTTGTATGAAAAATTAATTATCAGTTTATCATCAATTGATGAGTTTCGAATTTTGTGTGACAAAATGATGCAAGCCAATCATCCTGACGAGGCCATAAAAAGAGCAATTAAACTATCAGCCCTATCTATGTCGGGAGTAACAACAGGTGGTGAAAATGGTGAGTTCAGAGGAATTAAAACTACAATAGCTAAAGCACTAAAGGCTTTTCGAGGTAAAATACTATCAAATTCGGTAAATGATAATGTAAAGGATTCAAGAAACTTACTTAAGGAGCTTTTCTTTCAAAAACAACAGCACAATGATCTATACATTTCATTTCCACAAAATCGGGTAAGTATTGCCCGTGTTTGGCTTCGCCTTGTTTTGACCTCAATAATAAAAACGTTGATGGATAAGCCGCCCCAAAAGCCTGTTTTATTTGTATTAGATGAATTTCCACAGCTAGGTACGTTTAACCTTATAAAAAACAATGCGGCCTTTTTAAGGGGCTACGGTGTTCGTTTTTGGTTTATTGGTCAAAATGTCGGACAGTTTAAGCAAAATTATGGTGCAGAGGGAATGCAAACCATTTTTGAAAATTGTACGATAAGGCAGTTTTTCAATGTAAGTGATGAGACAGCTCGCTACGTTACTCAAAAATTGGGTAAAACAACCTCGATTATGAAGAACTATGAGACAATGGAATTTAAATCTTCTTTTGTGCGCGATACGATGTCTCAAACTGAGATAGAGCAATACCAAGGTGTCATTAATTTTATTACAGGGAATAAACCCTTTAAAACGGCAAAAAAACCATATTATTTAATTGCGAAAGCAAACGAGAGAGCATTGCCCAACCCTCTTTTCTTCGGATTGGCCGAATTTGAAAAAGCAAAAACAAAATTATTGGCTGAGATACTTCGTATTAATTCAAACGAAAGTTGATGTCTTTTTTAAAGATTTTTGGATTTATTAATGTTGTTTCTTGAGGGTCTTCGCTTAAATCAGAGCCTCCAAAGGTAATGCCCATATTTGCCATTTCTTCCCTTGTAGCCCAAACAGAACTTCCATTGTCAGCAAATTGAGAATTACGTTCTTCAATAAGATTATCGATAGATTGACTTAATATTTTCATTCCCTTTTCGATTTCATCCCAATCATTTATTTGCCGAATTTTTTCCTTTTGCCATCTGGCAAAAGCTTCTTCCTCTTGCTTACTACCAATCCAAATATGCCCCTTTTCATTTTTAACAAATGGGTAGTTTAAAATATCCGAACCTGAATAATCATCTGGCTCAGGAGGTTTTCGGGTACAGATACCCATATTGACAAGAAATTTTTTCAATAAGCTCATATTACGAGTATACCTGAGAATCAATAATATGTCAATGATTAAGGGGCAATACTGCCCCTTAATGTGTATTTAAGAATACTAGTATTCATTTGATAACATCGCTGTAAGTACCCTTCGAGTTTGGTTAGGGTCGCTCGGTTCTGGCGAGCCATACTCGTAGTTGGTATCGTAATAGTCAATTTTCCAAAGAATGGTATGGCTATTTTGTTTGAACTGTCCTATATCGTGTTCTTTGTATGGGTCATTGTCAGAATTGAAATTGTCAAAGTTTCGTATTGTAATCGTTGCGGCTAAACGCTGACCCAAGGGGAGTGAATTAAACCCTGTCGTAACTGAGTACTTGCCTTTAATTTCTCCTTCTTCTGAATTTGAATTGCCAAAATTCTTACGGAATAGGTCATTTTGTCGTGCTATTTTCTGTGCTGTCTCATTGGACATTATAAATCTCCTTGTAGATTGAATAGAAACAAAGGGGCATAAAGCCCCTTTGAGTGTTAAGATTGCTCTGCATTGTCAGATATATCTCGGTTTTCAAACATAACCATATTATCGAGTGAAATATTGAAACCGTTGCCCTTATCGTGTTGCCAAGCAACGCCCACCCTCACCTTGACTTGTGAGCCGTTGATATAGGTTGAGCCGTAAAGCGTATGCGTTGGCTTTTTGCCTGTGCTATTAGGATTTTTAGTTGTATTCGTCATTGTCATTTCCTTTCGTTGACAGTTTTTGTTAATGCTTGATTAAATTCCCAAAAGCAGAAGGTTTTTCGATGAAACCACACGGCCAATTGGTGCGGGCTAGTGGAGGCAAAAACCTGCATTTGGGTAAGATCAAAAAGCAGGTCTAAACGGATAACGAATGAAAGTTGGATAGACTACGCACTTAAAAATTTGTAGTAAGGGTAAGTAAACGAAATAAAGAATTAGCGACTACGACCTCTAGAACGATCGTCACGTTTTTGTTCTTGTTCTTTGGTTTTTTCTAACTTCTTGGCACGTTCAAGTTTCTTGTCTTTCTCATATTGTTGCATCCCAAGTTTAATAATACTCAGACGGCTTTTATTGATATGGAGTTTTTCTAATTTCTCAGATTTGAGTTTATCTAACAACTCTGATTTAAGCCCCGTTTCCTTTGCCAATGTATAGCCTTGATTGTAGGCTTTTAGGTATTCTTTATCAACGGTCAAATATTCTTCCATAGCTTAAAAGGTTTCACGAGCATTGCTGTCCAAGTATTCCGCAATAGAATTGCGGTCATATAGAATTACACGAGGTTGTGGTTGAGAAAAACGTATTTTCCCTTCATCTCTTAACTTCTGTAACGTTGTTTTAGAAGCAATGTTTAGTAGCGTCATAGCCTCTTGTCCATCTACCCAAGCCCACGTATCTTGCTGATACTTTTGCTCTATATAAGCTGTAACCTTATCAAAAAGCTTATAAAAAGCCTCTTCCTCTAAACAAATAACTTCCATTGTTTAAATATCGGAAAAAGATGCGGTTAAACAAAAAGAAGCTGCCAATTTGAACAGCCTCTTTTTGTAAATATTAAGGATTGCTAACCTCTATTGATTTAGTTTGACCGTCAGGGCTTTCACTTGGTCGTATTGTTCCTCTAAAAAGCTGAATGTCGAAATCGCCTGATACTTCAAAGCGCAGATTTGTGATTTCTTGCTCATCAAAGAAATGAGATAAAGCTAATAAGTCAGAAGAATAATTAAGGTCAAAATTAACGACTGTTCCATCTTCTTTTAGAGCAACTAAAGACGATGTATTCCCTTTGCTAGCAATAAATCGTAGATAGGTGAGCATCCTAAAATCCATAAACTCTGTAATGGGTACGATTGTATCTTGGGTGAAAGTATTTTGGTCATCAAATAGAAAATCCCCAATTAGATTACCTAGTTCAAAAAACTGTGCATCACCCCAATCTGTTCCCTCTCCACACCCATAAGGATAATTGGCAACGGCATATTCGCCTGTTTCATCCACCAAGATGGCATTGCTATTTTTTGAGTTTAAAGACACATCAGCCTGTGTAATGAACATATCTTTGTAATTATTATAGAATAAATGACTTAAGACAGATATTTCAATGCTATCACGAAACTGTGAATTATAAATATCGGTTGCTTTTCTATCTAAAAGCAAAGACATATCTAAAGTAGATGGCATATTGGCATTGGTTTCCAATCGTCCAGCCACAATATCAAAACCAGTATTACGTCCAAAGTATAAATTGGCACGAGTATATTCTAATGGGTTTTGAGCGGTTCCGAAGGTCAGCCCTTGTTTGGTGGGTTGAATAAATTCAAATTGACGAATTTCTGTAAGATTTACCAATGTGGCATTCTCACCGTTTGGATTTCCATTGTCTGCATCTGTTTCGCTACTATCGTCTGAAGAACAGGCGATAATTGACAGGAATAGACTAAGCCCTGTTATTAAAATTGATATTTGTTTTTTCATTTCTATTAAATTTTGAGATTAATTATTGTCACAGTATTTCCAACCGTTGGACGTTTTTTTCATTGTGCGATTTTTAACCCAATATTCGGATGGGTCTTTATTTGAAAGAGAAGCAAAAGGTGTAATGTCAGTCGCCTTATACTGAACTTTGACTTTGGCACTATTAGCGGCAGGTATTTCTTGTACTTCTAAGACTTTATCGACTTCATAACGAAAGGTTTTCATCATTACGATTTCACTATTTTCAGAAGCTTTATTGATAAATTTCTCACCGTTTTTAGTGATTGAAATGTCATATTCATCAAATTGGTTGCGCCACTTTGTAATAGGGTCATTGCTCCCTGCATCGTCTTTTTTTACGGGTTTAATTTCTAAGAAACCTTCTTCTTGAAGTTGTTGGTACTTGGCGAGGTCTTTTTTACTTTGCTCGCTATATACTTTTTTCCTAAGTGAAATAGCCACACTTCGTTGTTCAGGTTTTTGGTCAAGACATTTAGAGATGATTTTTTCTGCCTTTGAGTTGCTAAGATTATCTGAACAGCTAATTAATGGCAGGCTGAACAGGATAATTAAGAGATATGTAATTTTCATTGTTGTTTGAGTTTTGGAGTGAATAAATTGTATAAATGGGGCTTCTATTGAAACACCAAAACTCAGGGTGGGCGGATGTGGGTAAGTACTCTCATAACGGCAAAAAAACAGCGTGGAACTTAGTGCGTCCGAGTTCAAGGTACTGGTATACCTATAGGTCAAGACAGCAACTAAGCCCACGCCTTAAGCCGCGGGCAGTAGCTACCAGTCTTTCGCTCGACCTATTTAAAAATTACCAGTTTTTGAAACTCGACGAAATTCTTAGCTAATGCTTATTTTAATATTTATTGATTTCTATTTTTCTATAAATTCTTTGTTTTCTAATTATGAATCTAAATTACTTAAACCAAAAATCACACCAAAGTAATTCTGATATTTTGTCAGTAAATTATTCTTGGAACGATTATGGGGCTGATAATAATATTATTAACAATTAAATTTATTATTATGAAAGACCCAGGAGGTAATGACAACTATTCGAAAGAAGAATTGGACAACCATTCAAATCAGTTAAATGAAAACAACGATGCGTATTGGCAATCAAGAGGCGAAGATGAACGCCCAAAAGATTAACCAAACATCTAAGTTTTAAATTGAAGGGCTAGAAAAAGAGATAGTATTGCTATCGGCAAATGAAAAGTAGTCTGTATCTGAAAGGATTATATGATCGAGTATAGGAATATCTAGATAGAGACCACCTTCACATAGTTTTTTAGTGATTAAAATATCTGTTTGACTAGCCTTTAAATTCCCTGAAGGGTGATTATGCCCGAGGATAATACTGCACGCCCTCGCTTTTAATGCGGCAACAAAAACTAATTTTGGGTCAACCACCGTTCCGGAAACCCCACCCTGCGAAATTAGAACGATGCCCATACAATGGTTGTTCCTGTCTAAAAGGAGTATTTTAAATTCCTCAAAGAGATTAATGGTCATATCATTCCAATTTTCACGGAATAGGATATAAGCCATTTCAGAACCTTTTACTTTTGGTCTATCTACTGCTTTGACTTTACGTTTATAGGTAAGTGAAATTTCAGAAATGTTAGATTTGAATGCTTTTGTCATCACTCAATAATGGCAGAAGCTTCAAGATAAGATTACGCACTTAAAAGCACCTCAATAAGTTTTATAACTGTCAAGATGATTGCCAAAACACTTCCTGTCTTAACAATCACATTCCAAGCCTTTTTAGTTGTTATTTTACGTTTGTGATATTCCTGCCAAAGCTTAAAATATCCCATATCATCGCCTGCTTCTTCAAACATTACAATGGTATGCTTTTTTCCATTGTCTAAATGGAACAGGGCAGGAAGAAAGCCGCCTCTAAACATTTTACGTGCCTGACCTTCGGTATAGAGGCTAAACTGTTTTTTATCTTGTTTACGCTCTTTTTTTAGTCTACGGATTGAATTTTGGTAAGACGTATTGAAACTGTCTATTTGGTCCTGTGTATACTCGTTTTCAAGAATGTTCTGTTTAAAAAAGTACTCAACATCAAACTTTGCCAAAAGGTCTTTAACCTCGGGGCTTTCAAATGATAATGTTGTCTTTATATTGGACATTTAATATTTAAAAATTAAAGCCCAAACACTATATATGTAATTGGCAATAGGATTAGCAACAAGGTAACAACACAGCCAGATTTTCCGCCCCCCGAATTACCTTGAAAGGTTTTTTGATTGTGTTTTTCAATATCTGACATTGTTTTATTGTGGTGTCGCCCCATAGCTTGCTTGTGGTCAGCGTTACTCTTCTGTCTGTGCCATTCTTTGTCCTCTTTTATCCCCATTGTAAATTTAATTTAAGTCATTACTAAAAGTTTTATAATAAGTACTAATCCAAAATTTCCTTCCAAATATCATCCTTTCTGGGGTCATCATTGATTGGAATGTTATTCTTAATAAAAGTATTTCTAATATTAATAATGATATTGTTGGCAGAGTTTCTTCGACTATTGGCAAAACTCTTAATTGACCCAATTTCTTTTTTTAAGTCATCAATATTCTTGTCAATTTTAATCATTCTATTAGAATATTCGTCTTTCGTGTTATATATAGATAATGCAATGTTTGCGCCTTGGAGCATCATATCTATCAATGCAGAATTTTTTTGAGCGTCTGCAAGCCTTTGTTTGTATTCATTGTACAATTTAATGCTATCGTAGAATTGTTTCTCTGCTTCTCTAAAGCGTTTATTTAGGTCATTAATCTCATCGGCTATTTTTTGTTCATTAATTGCATCTTGGTATTTATTGCTAATTTTCAACCAGTAAGAAGAATATTCTAAACTTTCAGGAATTTCAGTATCACCGAAAGGGCTTTGAAGAGTCATTTTCTTTACTTTATTCCGAAATAATCTGTTAGATTCTCTAATAGTCTCTCCGTAAATGACTTCAATTTGTTCATAGTTTAATTCATCTTCAGTAAAATATACTTTTATAAAATGACCATCTTTATTGGTTAATACAGTGTTAGGTCTAGTTTCTGTAATTCTATCGGTCAAGAGATATGTGGAAAGAGCATCAGCCGGACTTTCTCCAGAGCCTATAGGGTCACAATATTCTTTAACTAAATTACCTTCTTTATCAAAAAACTTTTCTATCCTGAAATAATAGTCAACTTTTTTTGGTAGATTTTCATAAAGTTTATGAAAATGTTGTAGACATTTTTTGTCATTATCTGGCAATTGGTATAAACTATCATTGAAAAATTGAATAGCCGTTGGAAGTTCTTCTGCCAAATCTGTATTCATTTTTTGAGGTTTGAATGTCAGAATTTTTCGTACTCCATCAATTATTGTTTTGGTAATTTTAAATCCTTTTGGCATAGTCTTAAAAATTATAATTATTGATTTTATTTAGAGTATTAACAGCGTTGAGTATAGATATACTATTCAAAATATACTTATTGATAGTAAGTTGTAGATCTTCTTTAAAAATATTATGCTGAATTGGATAGGGCTTTGGAGAAGGATATTTCTTTCTTTTCCCGTTTCTCTGTTTGTCATTATAATAAGTTGATCTTGTTTTTATTACGTATTTTCCATTGTGACTTTCAGCTTCTTGCTTACTAATCGTTTTAAATGCAAGTTTCTCAAATTCAAGGTTAATTTTTTCATTAAATCCATTTTCATATAGATAATTGTGAATGCTTTTTTCGTCATTTGTCAATTCCTTTATTTTAAAAGTAGGATGATGGAGATTTATTACATTACTGCTGTTTTTTACTCTCATTCTAGATGAGATACAGACTCTAGGGATTTCCGCATCATTTTCTCTGGTAAAATTAAACTTGAAATGAGGTCTGCCTCCTCCCATTCTTGGACTATCCCAATCTGTACACTCCCAATAACGATTAATGTTTTGTCTATAGTTAATGTGTTTATAATTAATTTGATTATTTATTTCTTCATTCATAACAGCAATTCTATGTTCAAGTCCATCTGGAGAATCATAGAGTGCTGGCTTCAAAAAAGAGAAGTATTCAATTTGAGATGATTCTTGGTAGCTGCTCTTTCGTTCAATAATTTTTGATAATTGGAAGTCTACATCTGATGCTACACAAATTAGGTTTATGGTAATTGGGTCATAATATCCTACTAATATCCCTACTGTTTTTAAGATTTCCAATATCGTGTTCTCAACATCAGGTCCATTCTTTTTTATGAATTCTTTAGAGCCTCTTTTTTCACCAAACTCTTCTATATCTTTCTTTAATAGCCGATTGTAGTAATCTACTACCGAAAATTCTTTTTTTAGGTCATTTATCCTCTGGACATAGTCAATTTCTTGTGGAAGATCGAATAGTTTCTTATGAATCTCTTCAAGTTCATCTTTTATTACATCCAATTTTTGATTTATACCTTTTAACATTTCAACTAAGGCGTCCATTGGATTGGGTCCAGATTTTTTTAAAAGACTCATTCCAAAATTTGCAATTGCTAATATTGTAGTTGGTTCCATAATTTGATTTTGGTGAGGTTTAGTTTAGAAAATTTATTGCTCAAACAATTGGCTGATTAAATTCCTGTTTGTAAATGCCCCATTCAGTCCTTGAGGTTTTGAAATAGGCTTTTTGAAAACATAGACATATTTAGAAGTCTTAATTGCACCACCTTTATAAGATTGGTTAATCGTTCCTTTGGTATTGAAATAAGCTTCAATAACATTAGCATCTTTCATTGTTTTAGCATCAAACGTTTTCCAAAACTTTATGTCTAAAGTCTTTTTATTATGCTCGGCTTTTCTTCGATCTAGATTATTGGTGATGCCTACGTACCAATTGTTCAAACGGGGTTTTTCGGAACCCATTGAAGACTTAATGTGCTTTGTAATTTGAGATTTAATAGATGTTGTACTCATATTTAAAAATTATAGACCTCGGAAAATCTCAACTATATCAGTTATGGGAGTTGAGTTGTCGAATGTTTGTGATACTTTGCCTTTATGTGTTCGTTCCTTTAGTTCAATCTGTTGTGTGCTATGATTGAAAGACATTGCATATCTATTACCATTCACCCAAAACCAAATCATATTTGCTGGGCTACCATTGTATTCTCGAACCTCAATTTCTGCATCCGATTTCCAAATGATCGCTCCAAGTAAAGCTAGAGAAATTCCCTCAACATTCTTAGCGTGATGGTCAGCTCTATTTAAAACACCTGACAGGTATTCTTGTAATGTTTGAATTGAATCTATTGATATTGCCATAATTGTTATTTTAAAAGGTCACCTAAAGTCTTTATCTGTGTCAATTCATACCCTTGTGTTATTACTTCTCGCAGATCGGAAGGCATCTGCTCTGATGGAATACAATTTAATTCAATCAAGTTCATATCGTTTCCAACTAAGTATTGTACTTGATTTTCTTTGTCAATTTTGAACGTTACTATACATAGCTTTTCTCTTTTTGATAGTTTAGAAGCAATCACGCCATCTTTTGGAGTTTCAATCTCAATTCCAAAATTTTTACAATTGTCCTCAACTTTTTTAAAATCAATAGTCTGATAAAGACCATTGATGATTTCTCCATCAACTTTATAGTTAGCTATCTTACCATTATCTCTTTCTATTCCTATCTCCATACAAGGGTTTATTTTTGTTAAGTGATTATATATTTTCAATTATCTCAAAAGTTTCTTCAATCAGGCTTTTTTGTGAGTCATCATTCTCTTTTAATAATGCTTTTTCTTCTTCTCCATTTCCTATACAAATAAGATTGGCTTTATCCTTAAATATATCTCTTTTGTACTCTTCGATTCTCGAATCTTGATTTTTGTCATCAGCTATTGATAATATTGTTTGAGTGTCTGACGGTGAATTTTCAGTGATAAATTCCAAAATTTTAATTCTATTACCTCCATCTATATCCTCTTTAAAAACACTGTCTAAAATAAATGGTAACCTGTGAATATCACTAGTATGTGTTAAAAGATGATTGAAAGCAAAATGATAACTTAATACCGCTTTGTGAAGTTCTACTCCTTGGAAGGGAAATGAAGAAATTTCATATAATTTATAGAACCTTTCATCTTCAAGTGACGGCAAACCCAGTTGACTATTGTAAGCGAAATATTTGCTTTTGAAAATGTTACTCTTTTTTGTTCTCTCGAAATTTATCTCATCATCTGTTTTGTATTTTTTCAACTCCTCCTTTTCATAATTTAAGTCTATTGTCAATTGACCTATTTGTTTAGTTAAATTCTCAAAAAGTTGAGTGTTTGCCTTGCTTTCGATATAGTTTTCAAGAGTAATGTCGTTTTCTGAGTATTTATTAAAAGTTTTGAAGGTTGAACCAATTTCAACTCTGTTTTCCTCGATTTTTTTGTTTAAAGAATTTAAAGAAGATTGCATTTTCTTTATTTTTTCATTTAAGTCTTTTTTTAATGCAAGAGTATCATTCTCTTCTTGAAAAAAAGAGTAAACATCTTCAATATGAGAAGGTAATATTTGTGTGCAAGTAGGACAACTATCTTTCCCTGGTTCTTGCTTTTTATGATTTCGATTAACCTTAGAAACTACGGATAATCTCTGATTGTAAAACGTAAGTTTGTTTGAATTATCTACATACAATTTTTCTAATTCAAGTAATGAGTTCTTTCTATCCGAAATGTCAGCAATCAAAATGTTGGCTTTACCTTCTAAAGTTTCGTCTATAACACTTGCTAATTTTAAGTCTTGGTTATCCTTTTCGACGTCGGTATAAAATTTAATTTGTTGCTTTAATCTAT
>Ga0316204_10008643_pt1 | contig 13982 bp, 15 predicted proteins | sample 6monrhotite_MG_2_FD_205661 | JGI IMG/M metagenome (GOLD analysis project Ga0316204, IMG submission 205661) | Microbial mat bacterial communities from mineral coupon in-situ incubated in ocean water Damariscotta River, Maine, United States -... | ecosystem: Environmental > Aquatic > Marine >... | reverse complement strand
ATCCTACACGGATTGCAGAAAAAGTCGCAAATAATGGGTCTCATGAAGTGCTCTTGCCGGGAACGGCAACAGCAAACGGTAGGTTTATGGTAAAAGCATATGAGAATATCTTTTTTGCGGTAAATGCGACCGATTTTCTAATAGAAGAGTCCCCTATAGTATTGAATTTTGAAGATTTAGAATATGAAGTATGTCAGCCTTTAGATGAGGTTATTCCGTTTGTTTATGAGACGTATGGGGGCTTCAATGAAGCAGTAGTTTTCAGTGCAAGTGGCGTTCCCCCAGGACTTGGAATTTCTTTTGTCCCTGGAACTGCTACAGCAAATAAGACTCCGATTGAGTTAACTATTTCTAATACAACAGCTGTTGCTGAAGGTACTTATCCAATTATAATTACTGCAAGTGGCACTACGTTTACTAAAGATATTCAGTTAGATTTAATTGTATATGATACCATATACCCAGATGTAAGCCTTACGACGCCATCAGATACCCAAGTTGGGGTAACTTTAAAACCTTCTTTAACATGGGAAACCCCCGCCAGTAACATTTCTTTTGATGTAGAAATTGCCAGCGACATGGGTTTTGCAACTATAGTAGAAACAGCTACGGTTATTTTTAAGCGGTACGTTCCTTTAAATCTTCTGCCGGAAACCACGTATTACTGGAGAATAAAGCCAAGAAGTAATTGTGGAGAAGGAACATTTGGTCTTCCTTTTAGTTTTACCACCCTTCCTGTTAATTGTAAAACCAAAGGTGCAAAGAACCTGCCAATTAGCATCTCATCTTCGGGGACTCCTACTGTAAGCACCAAGATTTTTGTAATAGATGATTTACCAATTACAGATCTGAATGTTGCTCTTAATCTGGAACATACGTTTTTATCAGATTTGATCATAACCATAGTATCGCCTTCGGGCACGCAGGTAACTCTAACTTCTAATTCTTGTGCCCAGTTTAGTAATATAAATGCTGTTTTCGATGATGCTGCCCCGGCTTTTGTTTGTAATGGTGATCCGGGTATTAGCGGTACCATTAAACCTCTGGGCTCTTTGGCTTCCTTAAATGGGGAATCGTCTTTTGGAGAATGGACGCTTTTAGTAGAAGATACAGCTACTGCTGATGGCGGCAGGATTAATGGAGTTACCCTCGAGTTTTGTGTGGAAGGGGTATTTAGGCCAGATGTAGATGAAGATGATGTATTTGATGATGGAGATGACCTGTGTTTAGGAACGCCCCCCGATACCGAAGTGAATGCTGACGGCTGTCCTATTTATAGGTTTGCGCCTACTAATTTTATTGTAGAGGTCGAAAGCGAAACATGCATTGTTAATAATGACGGAATTTTGAATATAGATGCTGTTGAATCATTGAATTACACTATTACAGTTGTTGGGAATGGGGTAAATGAGTCAGCATCTTTCACAGATACTTACCAACGTGCAGGACTGGCTTCAGGAACCTATGATGTTTGTATATCCGGAAATGACGGTATAAATGATTTTGAGGAGTTCTGTTTTGAAGTAGTGGTTACAGAACCCGATCCTCTGCAGGCATCCTTAGTAGTAAATCAACTTAGTAATGAGGCTACTTTACTTCTGGAAGGGTCTATTCTATATAATATCGAAATAAACGGGTCATTAATTCAAACGACAACTTCTGAATATCTGCTGCCATTGAAAAACGGACTTAATATTATAAAAGTCTCTGGCAGTATTGTGTGTCAGGGAACTTTTGAAGAAAAAGTTTTTATTGGCACAGAACCGGTATTATATCCCAATCCTTTTGTTGACAAGATAAGTGCGTTGATGGGGACATTAGATACTGAGATTGAAGTGAGTATTTACGCGCTAACAGGCCGCCTATTGCGTTCAAAAAAACTTCAGGTAGATGACGGCGTTGTAGAAATTGATTTTGATGGACTCGCATCAGGCTCATATATAATCACCATTAAAACTGAGAATCTAAACGGATCTTATAAAGTCATTAAAAAATGAAATATGTAATTCTTGTATTATTGGGAGTTGTATGCTTAGGATGTGGTAAAGATTCCCCAAAACCACCCGAAGCAGCCCTATTGACTTACCCGCTGCAAAACTCAGAATGTGCCACAGGAATTAGCCTCAACACTACTACAAGCCAGGTAGAGTTTACATGGCAAGCAGGGAGGTTTGCAACTTCATACGATATAAAAGTCACTAATTTATCTACCACTATACCAGTAACTCTCAATAACATTGAAGGATTATCGGCAAATGTGCCCCTACAGAAAGGAGTTGCTTACGCATGGGAGGTAATTGCCAGAAATACGTCAACAGAAGAGAGTGTAACGAGTGATCAATGGATGTTTTATAATGCGGGGTCGCAAACATCCTATGCTCCTTTTCCTGCCCAAATAGTGGCGCCGACATCTGGAGGGACCATTATTCGGGATATAAATAACGAAATTAGTTTAAGCTGGACAGGAGCTGATGCAGATAATGATATCCAAGGCTACGAAGTATATTTAGATATTGTTTCCCCACCGGGAGCATTAATTGCTAGTCCATCTGTAAGTATAAATAGTATAAAGACCAGTGTTGCATTAGATGGAATATACTATTGGAAAGTCATCACCAAGGACAGGGAAGGGAATTCTTCGGATTCTGGTGTTTTTTCATTCAGGGTACTGCGTTAAACTACGAGTTATTAAACTGATTCATAGTTATTTGCACCCCTTGTAGCGCAAAAGAGAGGACTATATCCCCGCACTTTGCCAAACGTTCTGGCAGGGCTTTTTTTTCATCTTCACTCCAGGTTCCCAGTACATAGTCTACCTGTCGTCCTTTAGAAAAATCAGATCCCAAACCAAATCTCAGACGATTGTAATTCACGGTTTGTAAGACGGTTTGAATATCTGCTAATCCGTTATGACCGCCATCACTTCCTTTTGTTTTAAGTCGTAATGTTCCAAAAGGTAAGTTTAGATCATCTGTGATGACCAATACATTTTCTAATGCAATTTTTTCCTTTTCCATCCAGTATTTTACGGCTTTTCCACTAAGATTCATATACGTGGAAGGTTTCAGCATCAAAATACTTCTTCCTTTTACTTTGAATGACACAAGGGAACCTAGTTTATCTGTGTTAAAAGCAACGTCTTTTTCATTGGCAAGATGTTCTAACACCTTGAATCCAATGTTATGACGAGTCCCGGCATATTCCGATCCTATATTCCCTAACCCAACAACCAAAAACTTTTTCATCCGATCTGTTTCTTCCAAATAAGGTCTTTTCTTTCCAAAAATTGTCTTTAATAACGAGCACATAGCATTGGTATCATGGCTCTAAAATACAAAAGCATCCCGAGGAAACTCAGGATGCTTTTTTATATTTAATAAAAGATAATTAATCGTTTCCTTCAGCAGTTTCTGGAGTAGCTGCTTCAGCTCCTTCAGCTCCTTCAACTCCTTCTTCGCCTTCTACACCTTCTCCATCTTCATCTTCATCTTCGACTTCTTCTACCGCTGCACGTGCAGTTTTAACCTGAACAACTACAGTTGTATCTGGATGTAAAATAGTGAAATCATCATTTAGAAGCGATTCTACTGTAACGTTATCGCCAATCTTTAGTTTCGTGATATCAATATCAAAGAAATCTGGAAGATTGTCTGGTAACGCTTTAATAGCCAAGAGTCTTTTTCTGAATAACAAGCGACCTCCATTTCTAACCCCAGGAGAACTTCCTATAAGTTTAACAGGAATATTCATGGTTAGTTCCTTATCCGCGAACAATTGATAAAAATCGATATGTAATATTTTATCGGTTACAGGATGAAATTGAATGTCCTGCATAATAGCTTGTAATTTCTTGCCATCTTCTAAAACAACCACAACTGTGTGGGCGTTAGGAGTGTACACTAAATCTCTGAATGCTAATTCATGTGCTGAAAAGTGTAGCGGTTTTTCCCCTCCGTATACCACGCAAGGGACCATTCCAGCATTACGTAGGGCCTTAGTTGCCTTTTTGCCCACGCTTTCTCTTTGTGATCCTTTAATTGTAATTGACTTCATTATATATATTTAGTTATAATTTACATTAGAAATTTAGACGAAATGGAGGTGTTATGATGCACCCTATGCATTACATCTGCAAATAGATCGGCGCAACTAAGCACCTTTATCTTGTCACTTTTAGATTTGATTGGAATAGAATCTGTAATGATCAATTCCAATAATTTAGAGTTTTCGATTTTCTCGTAGGCCTTACCAGATAATAAACCATGAGTTGTAATGGCTCGGACACTTAGTGCGCCACGTTCCATCATTAGATCTGCTGCTTTTGCCAATGTACCGGCCGTGTCTACCATATCATCTACTAACACTACATTTTTGCCCTGTACATCACCAATGAGTTCCATATGTGATATAACATTAGCCTTTGCTCGTTGCTTATAACATATTACAACATCGCATCCTAGAGCTTTTGAATAGGCATAGGCTCTTTTGGAACCTCCCATATCTGGCGAAGCAATAGTAAGATTATCTAATCCTAAATTTTTTAAATACGGTAAAAACAAGGTAGAAGCAAAAAGGTGATCTACTGGTTTTTCAAAGAAACCTTGTATTTGATCTGCATGCAGATCCATAGTAATGATCCTGGTTGCACCGGCAGTTTCTAACATTTTAGCAACTAACTTCGCTGCAATAGGAACTCTTGGTTTGTCTTTTCGATCTTGCCTGGCCCAACCAAAGTAAGGTATAACTGCGGTTATGTGCCTTGCAGAGGCTCTTTTAGCAGCATCTATCATCAAAAGCATTTCCATCAAATTTTCCGAACTCGGATTGGTAGACCCAATAATAAATATACGGGTACCACGAATAGATTCTTCAAAGGAAGGCTGAAACTCACCATCACTATATCTCGAAAATTGAACTTTACCTAATTCAGCACCATATGATTTGGCTATTTTCTCGCCTAAAGCGGTGCTCTGTGTACAGGCAAAAATCTTTGGTTCTGGAACTTGATATGGCATACTTAAAGTATTGTTCGCTAGTTTCTTAGATACCCTTTTTCTAAAGGAGGTGCAAATTTATAAATTTATTTGGCTTCTAAGGGATAATTACGAGGATATTTGTTTCCCTAACAAAAATATTTTTTAGCTTTGCAGTCCCTTTGCCTCGGTGGCGGAATTGGTAGACGCGCTGGATTCAAAATCCAGTTCTTTCGGGAGTGTGGGTTCGATTCCCACCCGAGGTACAAATAAACCATAAAAAAGGTGAAATGCGAGCGAGCTTCTCAAAAGGAAGCTCGCTTTCTTTTGAGGCGGGAACGATGCTTTTATTTTTGTGGTTTTCAGAATGAGCGCGAAGGGAATAATTTTAAGAAAATTCAACCCCACCCGAGATAGATTAAAAGGCTCTTAAACCACTATATCCAGGAACTTACCGTTTGAGAATACGGTATCCCATTGGTCATCTTCTGACAGCATTTTGTATTCGTAGAGAGTCATTTAATTCTAAAGAATATGATAGTTTTTTACCTCAGTTCTTTGTTGTGCTTGCGTTATTTATTATAAAAAATTTCATCATTGTTTTAGGTTATATTCTGTTTCTAAAAAACCAATGAAGTCTTTTGTTTTTTGCCTATGACCTTTAAGAGAAACATCTGAAATATAATATCTTGTTGTGCCTCTTGCAATCCATACAAGATTAAAAAATTCCAATTGCAAATCTATATTACTCTTTATCTTCATAGGTTTACTAGATCTGCCGTTTTCGTTCCAATAGGTATTATCAATGAATACGTTGAAATTAAAAAGCTTGTTTGCAATAGTCTGAATATTATTAATACTATTTCTATAAGAACTTGATTGCTCATTTAATGGAAGTAATAATTGTTGAAATTTAGCTATACTATCTGCTACATTTTTGCGAACAACACTGTTTTCTAAATTAGCGTATTGATTTAGTGTTCGGTTCATGTTCCTAAATAAAACTCTATTGGCAATTGCATAGTAAGTATAGAAATAAAGGGTATCAAGAGTTTTTAAAGCATTGATGTTTCTATATGAGTAACTTAATACAGTATCAAATTCTATTAATTTCTTTTCATTTTTAATAATTACTTTATCTATATGTTTAACGTCACTTTCTAAATCTGAAATTAGATTAATAATAAAACCTCTTTCCACAGTTTTGTTCTTTCTAGCTTCATTCCAATTATTAATCTGTAAAGCAATCAATATTCCAATTACTACTAATACAATTTCTCCAATAGCATACTTGAGGTACTTTCCTGTTTTATTTTCCATTAGTAAGTTTTGACGAATTTTTCGAAAGAATTTAATCATTATTCATCTTTTCTTCAATTAGAGAAATTATTGATTGACAATCATTTCGAGCTTTTTCTACATGAGGAATGACAAATAATAAGTTAAAATCTAACAGATTTATAAAGCTTTTGAAATGCCGATCTTTCATAAAATAGTCAGCATCTTTTTTATAGACTTCAACATCTTTACTTTTTGAGAATGATTCTTCTCTTTTTTCTATTGGGAACCCTGTATCAGCAATGAATAGTCCATTAAATTCTATATGATTCAATGTAAGAGCACTGTATTGATAGACGCTTCTATCTTCGTAAACATGTTCTTCATTTAATGTAATCCTTTTGTATGAATTTCGTAAATCCAATAATCTATTTTTTATGTCCTCATCAGTAATAAATCTTAAGTGAGACGAGTTTAAAACCTCCTCCAAGGTGTTTGAATTTGGCGTAAACCTGTAAAATGGGAATAGATAGTAAAAGTGGCTGTAAAAGGAATCAAGATCATATTCATTCGTTTCAATCATATTAAGCAATGCTTTTGCACTCGCACTTTGCTTTTTCCTAACATTAATTAAGTTATCTAATTGTGCTCGGTCTTTTTCCAAATCACTAACAAAACCAGATAAATACTTATTAGTGATTGCTTGTTCTTTTTTTGTTTCATTCCAGTTATTTATTTGAAGCGCAATCAAAATTCCAACAACCACAAGAATAATTTCTCCAATCGCATATTTAAAATACTTTCCAGTTTTATTTTTCTCCATAAGGTCGTATCGTATTTTTCTAAAGAAGTTTATCATTTACTCTAAGTGTTTTTGAATATCATTCTTCATGTTTTCTATTCGTTGTTCTAGTCTTTGCATTATATCCAAATGAACACTACTCGTTCTGCCTCTTTGTGAAATATGGTTTAGAATCATTAGCAAATGTTCTTTGTCTTTCAATTTAGTTTCTTGCAATTCTTTAGCCCAAGGAATATCTATAGATTTAAGTGAAAAATCAACCCCGCCTGCTACTGTTAGACTATCAGTATAATTCATATTCACTACATTTTCTGTAATTAGCAAATTTCTAAACTCGGCAATGTTCGTTTCGTTACTAACATTTATGACTAATGCAGTAAATTCTAAATATTGATAAAAGGAAATAATTTTATTTCTAAGTTCATTGTTGCTAATAAGCAACATATTCCCTGAAGTTTTTAAATCTTGAAATGTCGGGTCATTAATTACAAATGATTTTCGGGTAATCGTCGTAAGGTTTATGTTTAGACTATCAGTATTAATATGTTTTGAATTGAGCAGATTTAGTGCTTTCTCACAAGCAAGCCTTATTTTTCTTTCGTGCTTTATTTGATTAGTGACGGTAATTTTTTGAGTATCAATATCTTCCATGAGATTGGATAAATACTCTTTTTCTTTTTGAGAATCTATGTTAGCATTATTCCAATTATTGATTTGAAGTGCTATTAAAATCCCGATCACTACAAGCACAATCTCCCCAATAGCATACAATAGGTATTTACCTGCTTTGCTTTCTTTAAGAAGTTGCAGACGAATATGTCTAAAAAATTTTATCATGTGAAGTAGTGGTTGGCGGTTACCTTACCAAGATACTGAATTATCTTTTACAGCTTTATACTAAATAACCTAAGCCGAATTTAAAGATCACCATATTGTAGAGAGCCACAGAAGTAGTAGTGGTTAGTTTTCTTAATGAAGAGATGGAGTAGTAGCTTGATATCTAATAATTATATCTGTTGCTAGCCCTTCATTTTTTTTCCAATCTTTTTTCAATAACATAAATATACGATTTAGCAATTCTATCATAAGCTTTTAGGTCACCTAAATACTGCTCTGTAAAAACGTTATATTTTGCTGATTTTCGTTTGTATATGTCACTATAAAAGTACTCGAACATGTCTCTATTATATTCATAATTTATATAATCCAAGAACCAAGAAAATTCGGAATATTCTTCAAAATTTTTACGGGTACGCTTTTGTACCTCATTGTCAGATTTAAAATAATTTTCAAAAACTGAATGTTTTTCTATGAGATTAGAGATAAGCGTATCTTTTTCAAAACTAGAATTTATTAATATATTTTTTAATAAATTAATACCTTTATTTTGGATATTAAACCCTTCACGACTGGTAATTGCAGTAAGAGTAGATCTGTAATTTTTATAGTTTAATTCGGTTATAGAGTCTAACGAAGATTTTGATTTTTTTTTATTAATTATTTTTGATAACAGAATATTTTTTTCTTCATAATACTTAATGGGTATTGAAATATTTAATGTGTCTTTTATTAAATCCAATTTTACAATTTCTAGAACATTATTTAATTTTACTTTCTCTTTTTGTGTTTCATTCCAATTATTAATAGAAAGAGCAATTAGAATACCAATAACAACAAGTACAATTTCTCCAATAGCATAAAAGAAATATTTACTGAATTTATTTTCAGTCAGCAAGTTTTGGCGAATTTTTCTAAAGAATTTTATCATTGGTTAGCGGTTTCTGATAATGAAGCAGAACGGTCTTGGCTATGATTCTGTCACGCCTGCGGCGTGATGAATTTTAGCCGTTGTTAGCCTTTCTTTATTGATTTTTTAACTCTTCATCAATCTTTTTTTCTATTTCTATTATATCTTGTAAAATATCTGAATACCAACGATTTTGATCTTTTCTATATGAGTTCATAGTATTTAATATACTGTAATATTTTCTTGATCTCTTAAGTTCTTCATACTCAAAAGGCTTCATTTTGGTTCGCATTGCAACGGTTTGAAACAATTCCGTAAGTATTGGAGAAGCAGTATTAAAAAAATAGTTTTCTTGACGAATTACAAGTGTTTCTATCCACCCCATGTTATATACATCATTAAATGCTTTAGACAAGGTATCGTTCTGTAATCTATTCAAGCCAAAATTCTTAAGACTTTCATAGCCGATGTTTCTTATTTTAGGAGTACTGTATTGAATGGCTTTTGAAAAATGTATGTCTAACGAATCGTGATAAGGAAGATTTTTCTTTAGATGGTTCAGTATAATTTCACCCGACTTTATACCTTTTTCATTATAATCAATGACAAAGTTTAGGTGTGCATAATTGTTGGGTAAAGAAATTTTTACGTCAAGTAATAGCTTTTTGGTAAAATCCTTTTCTTTTTGATTCTCATTCCAATTATTAATCTGAAGTGCAATTAAAATTCCGATAACCACCAACACTATTTCTCCAATGGCATATTTGAGGTATTTCCCTGTTTTGTTTTTCTCCATAAGGTCGTATCGTATTTTTCTAAAGAATTTTATCATTGGTTAATGATTGGTTGTTACTTCAGAAAGGTACTGAATTATTTACTTGGCTATCTTCAAGTTCACAAACTATGATTTAGGAGGACCCCCACATTAGATAGAATCACAGATGTTGCTTTAATAGAAGAGAAGCTACCCACTAGTATAGGGAGACCTACTGACATCTAATAAGTTGCTTTTCCTGGATGAATTTGTGCATAGTTTTCTTGTCAGAAGGATTGAATTTCACGATCAATTTCACCAATTAAGCCTTCTATTGTTTTTAATAAATACCCCTGGAAGTTCAAGATCCCATTGCAGATGCGAACGGTGTATTTCAACACCTGTTTATAATCAGAATTTCCTATAAATGCTATATAACTCTTAGGGAGTGAGGGTTTTTTATCTTCTATTTCAAAAGACTTCATAATCATGGGTTTGAAGTAGTTTTCATAGTGTTCGTTCAACACCCTCATTTCTAGTTCCTTATAAAGATAAATAGGCCGGGTATAGAAATCTGAAATGGCAATTCGAATAGAATCGTTGGTTATGAGGCTCGAACCGTTCTGCCTGATATTATCAAAGGTGTTGTGGTTAATCGAAAAAGTCTGGAAAAAATCCATCCCACTAAAATATTGATTCAGGGAATCATGAAAAGCAAGCTTCTCCTCCATATAGTGCAGAATTATTTCATTAGACCTGATGATATTTTCAAAATTTAAGCTATCACCTCTGATATCGTTGGCTGTTTGAGCCAGATCAGCCCTTAACTCCTTAAGGGTCTTAAGTTCCAGCGCCTTAGCTTTACTATTCTCATTCCAATTATTAATTTGCAGCGCAATCAATATCCCTATAACTACAAGCGCTATTTCTCCAATAGCGTATTTAAAATACTTACCTGTTTTATTTTCCATCAATAGGTTTTGTCTGATTTGTCTAAAAAACTTGATCATCGTCTTTACATTTAAATCCAGCGCCTTAGGTTGGCTCGTTCGTTAAAAATGTCTACCAGACATTTTCTTCACACTCCACCCTCTAAAGAATTTTATCATTGTGCAATTTCTGTTTTTATTGATTTAATAAGGTTTGTGTTTGCTTCCAACAGATATTTTGCATTCATTGAATAAAATCCAATTTCTCTTGTAAGCCGTCTTAATATTGCTGCACGTTCAGGGTCATCCGTAAGCACCGATAATGGGTTTTCAACAGCGAAAGGATTAGATTCCATTATTCCAATTTTATCTAGAGAATATAACCAACGTCTTTTTAAATCAATAATAATTGGATCAAAACTCCATTCCCATTGACCATAATAACCATTGATCTGATCTCTTAAATCATCATTAGTGATATATGAAAATTGCCCCGTACTTTTTAATTCGTTATAAGTGTTTGTATCATTCAACGAAAGACCAATTTGTTGTGATTTCTTAAAAGCAAGTTGTATTAATTCTTTATCATAAGTATTAGGCAATGCCGGATAATTTTTGGGATAAGGAACTTCAAAATCATCTAGATTTGGATAATATGGATCAACATTTGCCATTTCAAATAAATATTGCAAAGCATAGAACGTAAAACTATAATCGTCTTGAAGGTGATTTAAGTGCTTTTGATCTTCTTCTAAATCTTTAACTAGAAGGGAAAGTCTCAATTTTGTTTCTTCAGTTCTTACTCTTTTTTCGTTCCAGTTATTAATCTGTAATGCAATCAATATTCCAATGACAACAAGAACAATCTCTCCAATGGCATACTTGAGGTACTTCCCTGTTTTATTTTTTTCCATAAGGTCGAAGCGAATTTTTCTAAAAAACTTAATCATATCAATTTAAAGTGTTTTGAGCAAGTCCGCAAGCGGGTACCTCTGCCAAACATCTACCAGATGTTTGATTTTGCTTCACAAAATTATACGTCGGTAATATCATTGGTTAATGATTGGTTGTTACTACGTCAAAATACAAAAATTAACTGTTATTTTTATATGTTAACACCAGGGCGAACCTTCGGATTATGTTGCATAATATCACGACTTGAATTATTCCAAATACAGGGGTGATTAATTGGCTTCTATTAGAGCATCTTCTATTTCCTTTACTGTTCCGTCAATACCGATCAAATAGTTTTCGTAGGCTTCTAAAAGATCTTTATTAAATCGATAATTTGTAATTAAAATTTTCCTTGGAATGGGTGATTTCGCCAAAGCAGATAATATAGCTATGGAGGCTTCATCGCTTTGATTGGAGTCTAATCCCATTTCATAGCGTAACTCATAGGACTTCTCTTCAAGACGCCAATAATCATCTGATTTAACTACCGATTGCTCAAAATCATCTTCCAGAGATTTTATCAGCGGAATCCACTTGTCATAATAATCTTTAATTCTTTTTACAACTTTCTCATATTCTCCATACTCTGTAATTCCAGAATCTCTTAGGTTATCGAATCCACTTGTACGCCAGTTAGCAAAATAAGAGTACACTTGCAAACTTTGCTCGAGGCTGTCACGCGTAAATCCGCTATAGTCCTTATGATTTAAAAAGGATTTTATTCTATTAATATCTTCTTTCCCGTATTCCATCGTCTCCTTTAAAGTTAGCGCATCTTCTCTCATGTCCGCTGCGATATTCTGAAGGATGTTTGTTAATTCGCGTAGGTCTTTTCGTTTTTCATTCCAATTATTAATTTGTAGGGCTATCAATATCCCAATAACAACCAACAAAATTTCCCCAATAGCATACTTGATATACTTTCCAGTTTTATTTTTTTCCATAAGGTCGAAGCGAATTTTTCTAAAAAACTTAATCATATCAATTTAAAGTGTTTTGAGCAAGTCCGCAAGCAGGTATCTCTGCCAAACATCTACCAGATGTTTGATTTTGCTTCACAAAATTATACGTCGGTAATATCATTGGTTAATGATTGGTTGTTACTTCAGAAAGATACTGAATTATGAATTAGACTTTTACATTATGATGGTGTTTGATAAAAAGTCCAATAGGGTAGATTTCGTGCATTTACTTACCTCGGATATTATTAATTCATTTTACATCAATCACTCTATGTTTATATTGGTAAACAGCATTTAATCAGCAAGAAATGTGGCATAAAGAGTCAGGTCCGAATAATCCTTTCCCGGTTTTATCCCTGAACATGAGATTGGGTTACACACAGTGGTCGAAAAACCTCCCGGAATTTGAACCTGAATAACTAAATAATCGACATTTGCCGAAGTTGTAACTTGAACATTAAAAGTACCATCGGCATTAGTGCTAGTAGCACTGCTAAATGTTTGACGATCAGGACCTATAAAAGAAGTATCCTCGTAACCAATTATAGCAATATTTCCTTCTGTAACTGGTTCATTGGTTGAGCTAATGAGCGCAACTCCTTTGAATGTTGTGATAGTTTCATCTGCATTTTTGGTGCAGCTACATAATATCATGGCGACTAAGACTACAATATAAAACGATTTCATAATACATAGGATTTGTATCAAAAATCATATTTTACCATAAAAGGAATGTCCCATTATATGTTTTCAGCTGAAAACCGGACATTCTTTTGCGCTAAAGCAAGGGCAACAAAAAACGTGTCTAATCTATTTCGAAGGATCCTGGTAGCGATGCAGAATAGCTTTTTCCCTCTCCTCCTTCAAAATAAGACCATAAACCGGTATCATCTGGTAATACCATTCCAGGGGTAATAGTTTCAGAATGAATCCATTTCGTTTTTTTAAGTATCACTACACCATTTATTTTTAATGTGATACTGTCCAAACCATCATTTTCAAGAGTAGTATCATTTAACCTAACGAATAAACCTAAACCACTCGTTTCTGGAGTTTTAAAGCTAGATGACCAAGGTAAACGTGCATTGTAGATATTACCATAACCCCCGCCTTGTATTCTGTTAGAGGTCCCTTGTCCGTTTACTTCCCAGGTAATATTAGATGTCTCAATATCATCTTTGCTACAGCTAATGATCAAAAGGAAACATAGTAGTGTAATTTTTCTCATGAATGTTCTTTTAATAACAAGAGTACATATGTGAAACGAAATTCCTTCCTAAATATGACACTTCTCATGCCTATTTAAGGGCAGAACAAACGTTATTATGTCAAATAGAACTGCAAGTAGCTGATAATCAGCACCTAGTTAAAAAGCCATTCATCGAAATTGAGGATATTGTGTTAAAATCAGTAAAATACTGAGAATATAATAATTGGAAAGTGGCTATTTCCTCGTTACATCTTTTAATGATTTTGCACATCCGGTCAGCGGCATAGCCCTGGAAAGATCTAATAAGCACGCCTATGGGATACTCGGGTATGAAGTAGTAACAACAGGAGGCTCAGGTTTTGGGGTAATGGTA
>Ga0316204_10008642_pt1 | contig 13983 bp, 10 predicted proteins | sample 6monrhotite_MG_2_FD_205661 | JGI IMG/M metagenome (GOLD analysis project Ga0316204, IMG submission 205661) | Microbial mat bacterial communities from mineral coupon in-situ incubated in ocean water Damariscotta River, Maine, United States -... | ecosystem: Environmental > Aquatic > Marine >... | reverse complement strand
GCCCGTCGGCGTACGCCTCCACGAACCAGCGGGGGATCAGATCGGACACGGGGCTGTTCACCGAGGCCAGCCCGAAGCGCATCGGGGCCTGCATCCACAGCAGCGCCGGATCCTCGTCGTCCGCGGGCCGCAGCGAGAGGAAGCGCTCGCCCGGCGCGAGGTGATCCTTGAGCCACGCCGCGGTCTCCGGCGTCTCCAGCCGCTGCGGCGGCAGGGCAGCGTCGCTGAGAAGGGTCGCCTGGAGCAGGGCGAGCTCGGCGAACAGCAGCGCCCCGGCGGCCGTGGTGAGCCACCGCCGCCCGCGCTCGCTGGCGACGGCCGACGCGCCGGCGGCGACCAGAGCCGCAGCCGCGCCCGCCGCGGTCAGGCGCCACGCCCCGGGCAGCTCGACGCGCAGGGCCAGCAGCGCGCCAAGCCCGGCGATCCCGCTCAGGGCGACCGCCCGGGCCCGCCCCGGCGCGCTCACCCCCAGGCCAGCCAGCGCGGCGATCGCCACGGATCCGCCGATGAACAGGCGGTAGGGCCGACCCAGCTCCGCCAGGGGCGGCACCAGCACCGTGAGCGCGCCGTAGCCCGGCAGGTGCTCGCCCAGGCTCAGCAGCGTCGAGGCCACGGCCACCGCGGCCAGCGCCGCTGCGGGCTGTCGCCGCGCCCCCCGGGACCGTGGTGACCAGGCGACCAGGGCCAGCGCCAGGGGCAGCAGCCCGAGGTAGAAGACCATCTGCGCGTCCCAGATCACCGGATCGGAGGAGAACGGGGCGAGCAGCTCCAGCAGCTGCTGCGGGTGCAGGGAGTTGTCCACGGCCAGCGTCGGATCGCGATCGGCGACCCGGGCGGAGCGCAGGGTGGCGACCGCGGTCGGCAGGGTCTGGACCATGCTGACCAGCACCCCGCCGATCGTGCCGGCGATCGCCAGGCCGGCGGCCGCCGCGCGGGAGCGCGCGTCGGGCTGCTCCTGGAGAGTGCGCAGGACGGCGTAGACCAGCGCCCAGCCGGAGAGGTAGACCGTGAACGGGTAGTAGCCGGTGAGGGCGGCCGCGCCGATGACCAGCCCCCAGCGGGCGGCGGCGCGGGGGCCTGGGGTGCGTGCCAGGGCCTCGGCGCAGAGGAAGGCCCAGGGCGCGAAGGCGATAGCCTCGACGCGCAGCAGGTTCTCAGCGTGGCCCACCGTGAAGCCGCCGCAGGCGAAGGCGACGGCCGCCACGGCCTGCCCGAGATCGCTGGCGCCGAGCCGTCGGGCGAAGGCGGCGCTGCCCCAGGCGGCGAGGAGCAGGTGTAGCGCCAGGGCGACGGTGTAGGCCAGCCCGGCGGGAAGCGCCGCGAAGAGCAGCGCGTTGGGGGGGTAGAGCACACCCGCGCCGCCCGAGGCGGCCAGGGGCGCGCCGGCGTAGAGCAGCTCTGTCCAGACCGGCGCCTGCCCGGCGGCCAGGGCCTGACCCGCGGCGGCCAGGGCGGGCAGGGGGATCTCCGCGCCGTCGCCGGGGATGCTCAGCCCGCCGCTCAGCAGGCCGGGCAGGCAGGGCGCCAGCGCCGCCGCGGCCGCGGCGGCGGCGAGGAGAGCGCGTCGGTTCATGGGGTCATCGTCCCCGCTGACCGCGGGCGACCACCGCCTCCACCGAGGCCGCGTCGAAGGCCATCGACGAGGAGAGGTGGCAGGGGTGGGCGCAGTGGCAGGCTGCCAGCTGCGCGCGCCGCGCCTGGGCGGCCTCCCCGCGCCAGGCGGCCTGGAAGTCGAGCCCGACGTCGCGGACGTTGGCGAAGGGGGCGCTCTCTTCACAGAAGGCCAGCCCCCCGTCCGGCAGCAGCACCCCGTCGACCCAGCGGGCCACGCAGGCCACCTGCCGCTCGCCGCCCAGCAGCGCGGCGAGCTGCATCTCCAGGAACAGCGCGTCGTGCAGCCGCTCGGCCCGGCTGCTCCCCGGGCCGTGGCGCTCCCGAGCGGCGATGCGCGCGCGGGCGTCGGTCACGACCGCGGCCACCCGCGCTGGATCCAGGCCCGCCAGCGTCAGGGACGAGCGGCGCTCCGGCGGCCCGGCCAGCGCGACCGCGGGCACGCCGAACACCCCCTGGGCCGGATCCCGGTAGAGCCCCAGCTTGTGGACCACGTCCAGGGCCGCCACGGCCTCCAGCACGTCGCCCAGGGTGTCCAGGTTGTGGCGCCCCACGGTGGTCAGCACCTGGGGCGGATCCAGCCGGGGGTCGTCCAGGCGCTTGAGCCGGGCGAGGGTCTCCAGCGCCGCGTCGTACAGCCCGGGCTTCTGTCGGATGCGATCGTGCTCCGCGCCCACGGCGTCCAGCGAGACCTGGAAGCGCACCGCGGGCACGCCGGCGGCGAGCAGGGCCCGGGCGAGCTTCTCCACCCGCGCGGGGAAGCCCCCGTGGGTCACGACGCTCACCCGGTCGACGCCGGGGCCGTCCCGGAAGGCCGCCGCCAGCTCCGCCAGATCGCCGCGGAGGGTGGGCTCGCCGCCGGCGAAGGTGAGCATGCGGACCCGATCGGGCATGGTCGCCGTGAGCGCCCGCACCTCGTCGCGGCTCAGGGTGTTGCCCTCGACCGTGCGGCCCTCGCCGTGGAGGAAGCAGTGCTCGCAGTGGGCGTCGCAGCGGTGGGTGACGTGGAACAGCAGCCGCGCCGGGTTGCCGCGGCGGCGCACCCGCCAGCGCGCGGCGGCGGCGCCCGCGCGCAGGGCCGGGCGACGGAGCCGGCCGGGGGTCGAGCTCAGGGCGGCCAGGACCCGATCGGGCAGCTCCCGGCTGCCCAGCATGCGACCCACGAGCGTCTCGCCGAGGGCCGCCATCAGGTCTCGTCCGCGCGAAGCGGGAAGCGCGCGGGCAGCGGCGCGGCGGCGTCCAGGGCCCGACGCGCGGCGAGGATCTCCCGGGCCCTGAGCCCCGACCAGCCCCAGGCCCGGGCGAGCCCCAGGGCGTAGCGGCCGCCCACCCGGGCGAGGCTCAGGGGGGAGCGCTCGGCGGCCTCGGTGACCTCAGGGACACTGCCCAGGTGCTTCATCACCCCGGGCGCCCCGCTGGCGAGGCGGGCCCGGGTGCGGGGATCCAGAGCGAAGCGGAGCTGGTGGAGGGGCAGGGCGGGGGTCGCGCGGGCGGGCAGGTGCAGCAGGGCGAAGCGCAGCTCGTTGCGCAGCATGAGGTCAAGATCGCCCTGACCCTGGCCGTGGCCCTGGTCGTGCAGCACCCCGCAGCGCCCGTCGGCCAGCACCCGCCACCCCCAGCGCCAGAGCTTCGCGCAGAGGTCCGTGTCTTCCGACAGGAAGCGCCACGCCGGATCGAAGCCGCCGACCCGGAAGAAGGCGGAGCGGCGGACGAGGCAGGCGCAGGTGGGCAGGTAGTCACAGGCCAGCTCGCGGACATCCTCGGGCGCCAGCAGCGCGGTGTGGGCGCTGCCGTTGGGCTGCAGGTGCTTGATCTGCACCTGCCGGGGGCCGCCGTCGTGGCGCACGACCTCCGCGCCCACCGCCCCCACGTCCGGCAGCCGCGCCATCAGCGCCACGGCCGCGGCCAGCGCGCCGGGATCGTCAGCCACCGAGTCCGAGTCCAGGAACCAGATCAGCCCGGAACCCGGAGCCCCGCCCTCCGGCGAGGCGGCCACCCCGGCGTTGCGGGCGGCGGCGGCGCCGCTCCAGCGCGGCAGGCGCAGCAGGCGGGCCCGCTCGAAGGCGGCCACCACCTCGGACAGCGCCCGCCCGCCGTCCCCGATCCCGTCCTCCACCCCATCCTCTACGACGATGATCGCGTCGGGCGGTCGGTCCTGGGCCATCAGGCTCGTCAGGCACCGGCGCAGCAGCGCGGCGCGTCCCCGCACGGGGATCACCGCCGAGACGTGTGGGTCGAGGGGAGCGCTCATCCCGGCCAGCATACTCCGAGGCGGCGGAGCCGCCGGTGTCCCACGATACGGTCGAGGGTCAGGGGTGGGGCTGGGATCGGGGATCGGGGTAGGATGCCGCCATGTTCCTCTCGAGCTCTGTAGACGACTGGCAGACCCCGCCGGGCTCAAAGAGCCGCGCGCGCGTTGTGTTGATACGCCTCGCGACCTGGCTGGAGCGCGCCTCGGCGCACCCCGAGAACGTGATGGCCCCGCTGGATCTGGGCTACGCCGCGGCCCTGCTGGAGCGCGCCGGGCACGCCTACCGGCTGATCGACACCGAGCTGGGCGCCTGGGATGAGGTGCGGCTGGTGGCCGATCTGGAGGCCGACAGGCCCGACCTGATCGTCATCCACACCACCTCCACCAACGTGCCGCTGCTGCGTCGGCTGACCGCGCGGCTGCGGGAGACGCTGCCGGACACCTTCCTGCTGTCGGTGGGGCAGCACGCGACCACCCTGCCCGAGACCATCCTCGGCGACGACCAGTGCCACGCCTGCGGCCTGCAGGAGTGCGAGGCGATCATCACTGACGTCGCGGCCAACCTGGGCGGCGACCTGCGGAGCGTGCCCGGGCTGGTGCTGGCCGACTCCAGCGAGCCCTCCGGCGCCTTCCGCACCCCCGAGCGCGCGCTGGAGGAGGACCTGGACGCGCTGCCCCTGCCGCTGCACCGGCTGTTCGTGGACCGCAACTACCGGGTCTACCACCCCACCGGCATCCGCCGCCGCATCCGCTGGGGCTTCGCCATGACCACCCGGGGCTGCCCGTACCCCTGCGTCTACTGCTCGGGCACCCTGCGCAACTCCTCGGGCCGGGCCTACCGCAAGCGCTCGCCGGAGTCGGTGGTGGAGGAGGTGCAGCTGCTGCAGCGCCTCGGCATGACGGTGATGCACTTCAAGGACGACATCTTCACCCTGGACCGGGACCACTCCCTGGGCCTGCTGGAGGCGCTGGCCCGCATGCCCCAGCGCATGCCGTTCACGGTGCAGACCCGGGTGGATCGGGTGGACCCGACCATCTTCCGGGCGCTGAAGGCCGCTGGCTGCACCACCGTGAGCTTCGGCGTGGAGTCCGGCTCGCAGGTGATCGTGGACCGGCTGAAGAAGATGGCCACGGTGGAGCAGGCCCGGGTCGCCTTCCGGGAGGCCCGCGAAGCCGGGCTGCTGCGCGTGGGCTTCTTCCTGCTGGGCAACCCCGACGAGACCCGGGACGACATCGAGAAGACCCTGGCGCTGGCCAAGGAGCTGGACCCCGAGATCCTCCAGTGCGGCTTCCTGACGCCCTACCCGGGCACCGGCACCTGGAAGGAGCTGCCCGAGGCGGAGCGCCCCACGGACTTCGGCAACCTCTCGCACTACAACCAGGCCTGGAACCCCTCCCGGGTCTCCAACGAGGACCTGCTGACCTACCAGAAGCGCTTCTACAAGGAGATCGTCTTCACCCCGCGCTTCCTGCTGCGCTACGCCCACATCCGGCGCTGGGAGGTGGCGCTGAACCCGGAGCGGGAGCTGCCCTTCGCCCGGGAGGCCGTGAAGTTCCTGCTGAAGCAGCGCGCCAGGGCCTGAGCGCGAGGGCCTCAGCCCGGCGCGCCTCACAGCTCCAGGGTGAGCCCCCGGGCGCGCATCCGCAGCACCGGCTTCATCAGCGACCGGACCTCGGCCTTCATCGCCCCGGTCGGGCAGACCTCCCGACAGGCGTGGCAGTAGACGCAGGCGTCGGAGAGGGTGGGCCAGGGGGTCTTGGAGATGGCGTTGGTGGGGCAGATGTCCAGGCAGTCCTCGCACTGGGTGCAGAGGGAGCGGTCCACGCTCGGCCGCACCAGGGTCTCCCGCAGGCGGTAGGCGGCGCGGGCCACCGGGGCGAGGCGCTTGGCGTCCCAGCCCGCCCGCTCGAAGTAGACCAGCGGCCGGAAGTCGGGCAGCCCCAGGGGGGTGATGTGCGACAGCCGCGCCTCGCCCAGCCCCAGCGCCGCGGCCTCCATGGTCGAGGCCACCGCCTCGGGGGGGATGCCCACCCAGGCCCCACAGGCGGCGTCCACCGCGACCAGATCCGTGCCGGCGGCGACGAAGCCGCTGCGCACCGGCCGCCCGTCGCGGCTGCCGCCGCCGTGCAGCCCCACCACCGCGTCGACCAGCGCGAGATCGAAGGGCAGCGCCAGCGCCAGCTCCGCCACCCCGACGGCCAGCTTGGCGGGGGTGTCGGCCGGCTGGTGAAGGGCGCACTTGGTGCCGCCGGGCATGATGCCCACCTGGTTCTTCAGGGCGCAGGTCAGCGTGGTGAGGTCGTGGGTCTTGAGCTTGGGCAGGGTGACCCGCAGATCGCAGTCCAGCAGCAGCCGCGAGACCAGCAGCTCCTTCAGGATGCGCGCGCCGGGGACCCGGATCAGCTCGAAGGGCCCCGCGTCGAGGTTGCAGACCTCCGCGCCCTCCTCCCGGGCCACCGCGGCCACCCCGGTGGCCTCCAGCACCTCGTTGGTGAAGCCGATGATGCCCGACGACTCCACCACCCGGGCCTGACCGCCCGCCGCGTGCACCAGCCGGATGACCGCGCGCAGGAACTCCGGGTGGGTGGTGCGGGCCTCCTCCGGGGCCGTGCCGTGCATCAGGTTGACCTTCAGGGCCACCCGCTTGCCGGCGAAGATGTCGCCCAGCTCAAGCGCCTCGAGGGCCTCCGCCAGGGAGGACTCCGAGCGGGGGTAGGTGATGCAGCGCCGCGCCGCGACCACGGGCCGGCGCGTCAGTGGGCGTCGAGAGGTCACGGGGTGGAGTCTACACCGCGCCGCTTGAGCCCGGCGTGCCGTTTCCCGTACTTGAGCCAGCCCCCCAGCCGCGCCAGCGCCGCCGGGATGTCCGCGGGCCCCGCGCCGCTCGCCCGCAGCGCCGCCAGCAGCCGCCCCGGGTGGCCATAGAAGCCCGCGTAGAGCCCCGTGCGCACGCTCTTGAGCCAGGCCGGCGCCGGGGGCGCGTCGGCGAGGCGGGAGCCGGGGAGGGGCGCGAAGAGGCTGAAGTGGGCCCCGGAGACGCCCAGTCGGGTCGCCTCCCGCAGCACACGCAGGGACGTGCCGTTGCTCTCTCCCGGCAGGCCGATCATGAAGTAGGCGGTCACCTCGATGCCCACCGCCCGCGCCCAGGCCACCACCCGCCGCGACTGCTCGATCTCCCTGTGGCGGCCAAGCTTCTTGAGGCGCTCGGCGTCCACCGTCTCGATGCCCAGCGCGAAGCGCGAGCACCCGCCGGCGGCCATGGCTGCCAGGACCTCCTGATCCAGCGTCTCGGGGCGCAGCCCGTTGGGGCAGCTCCAGCTCAGCCCCGTGGTCCCCAGGGCCTCACACACCGCGAGCCACCGCCTCCGGTCCGCCGTGGGGTGCTCGTCCTCGATCAGCAGGTGCCCGAAGCCCATGGCCCCCAGGAGTCGGGCCTCTTCGGCCACCGCGGCGGGGGCGCGCGCCCGCCAGCGACCCTTGTACATCGTCGGCGCCGGGCAGTGTGCGCAGGCCCGGGGGCAGCCCCGGCTGGTCACCAGCGCGGCCGCCTTCGGCGCGGCCCTGGCCCAGGTGTGTGGGTATCGACCGGGATCGAACACCGCGCGATCCGCCAGCGGCAGCGCGTCCAGATCCCGCGCCGGCGCCCGCTTGGGGCCGCGCCGCCCGTCTGGCAGGGCCACCCCCGGCACCGCCCCCGGATCCTCGCCGGCCGCCCAGGCCGCCAGCAGCGCCGGCGTGGTGGCCTCGCCCTCGCCCACCACCGCCGCGTCCGCGCCGACCTCCCGCAGCGCGGTCGCGGGATCGACCGTGACATGCGGCCCGCCGATCATCAGCCGCGCGCCGCTGCCCCGCACGATCGCCGCGGCCCGGGTCGCCTGGGGGACGTTGGGGGACCAGACCGCCAGCCCCACCACCTCCGGGCGCGCGCGGTCCATCGCCGCCTGCAGCCCCTCCATCCCGTCGAGCCCAGCGTCGTAGCCGCTCACGTCGTGGCCTGCGCCCTTCAGCGCCGCCGCGACGTAGGCCAGCCCGAGGGGGTAGGCGATCTCGAAGTCCAGACCAGGGTAGACCAGCAACACCCGCACGGGCTCACCACGCTTGGAGAGTCAGACTCTTGGGGAGGTAGTTCCCGCCGGGACAGCATATAGGTGCCCGGATGATCCCGCGCTCCCGCATCGCCAGCTACCCCAGTATGTGGATGGACATCGCCCGGGGACTGCAGGAGGTCGTGGACCCGGCCGAGATCGCCGGCTTCGAAGAGGCGCTGGCCGACTACGTGGAGGTCCCCCGCGCGGTGTGCACGGCCACCGGGCGGGCGGCGCTGCGCCTGGGGCTGGGCGGGCTGAACCTGCCCGAGGGCGGCGAGGTCCTGCTCCCCGCCTACACCCACCCCAGCATGGGCGAGGCCTGCGAGGCGGTGGGGCTGGTGCCGAAGCTCGTCGACGTGCGGCCGGAGGATCACAACGTGGACCCGGCCCTGGTCGAGGCCGCGGTGGGCCGGGACACGGTGGCCGTCATCGCCACCCACATCCTCGGCCGCCCCTGTGATCTGGCCGCGCTCTCCGACCTCTGCGAGCGGCGGGGCCTGGTGCTGATCGAGGACGCGGCGCACGCCTTCGGCGCCCGCTTCGAGGGCCGCGGCGTGGGCAGCTGGGGCCGCATCGCCGCCTTCAGCTTCGCCTCGACCAAGCCCATGCAGGCCCTCGGCGGTGGTGCGCTGGTCACGGCGGAGCCCGAGGTGGCGGACTGGGTCGCGGCCCGGGTCGCGGAGTCGCCGGAGGTGCCCCGGGAGGTCTTCGCCAAGCGCGTGATGAGCGTGCTGCTGCTCCAGAGCGTGTCCGTGGTGAGCGCGCGCTCGCGGATCGCCGGGCGGCTGATGCGGGCGCTGTACGCCGCCGACAAGGATCCGCTGGTGCTCTACCGCAAGCTGCTCAAGCCGGGTTTGAGCAAGGGGGGCGCGGACGCGCTGGGCATGTCGCCGCTGCAGGGCCGCATCGGCGCCCGGCTGCTTGCGGCCCACGACGGGCGCTGTCAGCGGCGGATTCAGACGGAGGCCTACCTGCTGTCGATGCTGGGGCCGGGCGCGCGGACGCTTCGGGCGGACCCCCGGGCGAGCCACGTGCCCATGGCGCTGACCCTGGTGGTGGAGTCGCCGGATGAGGTGGCCCGGGCGCTGCTGCAGCGCGGGCTGGATGTGGCCCGGGACCTGGTCTACGACTGCTCGGACGGGGCCTGCCCGGTGGCGGCCGAGGCGGCGGCGAAGAGCCTGCACGTGCCGGTCTATCCGGAGCTGACCCGGGGGGAGATCGAGCGCATGGGGACGATCCTGGCGGCTGTTCTGGGGTGACGATCGGCGCCTCGCGCGCTCAGCGAGCCACCCGCAGCCGCAGCTCCTCGTCCTCCAGCCGCCCCGCGATGGCCCCGGCCCGCGCCAGCACCGCCGCCCCATCATCTCCGCCCAGCGCCCGCCCCAGCAGGTTCAGCGCCATCACCCGCAGCCGCAGGTGCCCCCCGTCGCCCGCCGCCGCGACCGAGCGCCGCGCGTGCCCGAGGGCCGCGTCCCGCATGCCCATCGACAGCCGGCTCCACCCCAGCCCGTTCTCCCGGCGGCACACCGCGAACGGCGGCCCCGCGTCGGGGATGCGCAGGTACCACGCCGCCGCCGCCTCGTGATCCGGCGGCCCGGTGCGCGGCCGGTTCAGCGGATACGCCCGCTGATCCACCCACCGGGCGAACAGGCAGGCCCGATCCGCCTCCGCCAGCGCCTCCGTCGTCAGGATGGCCTCCACCGCGTCCAGCCGCGCCGCGGCGGCCTCGGGCGAGCGCCGGCTCAGGCGGAAGCTCTGCACCAGCGCCAGCTCCGCCCGCGCCTCTGGTGGGGCCGCTCGGACCAGCGCCGCCTGCTGGATCCGCTGGTCCGCCGTCGCCCGATCCCGCCGCCGCAGGCTGACGCTGGCCAGCCCCAGCTGCAGCCACACCCGGGACGCGGACGCGGACACCGGCGGCTTGTCCCACCACAGGAGCTGCTCCTCGCAGAGCGACACGGGCAGATCGGTGAACCGGGTGTGGTACTGCCCCATCCAGCGCACCCGCGCGTCCACCCCCCGGGGGAGGCCGAAGGCCTTCAGCGCCCGGCGGCCCCACACCCCGCCGTCCCCGTGACCCTTGCCGCGGAGCCGCCGCAGCGCGCGCTCCACGCTCTCGACCTGCTCCGCGTAGCCCCGGCTCTCCGCGAGCTTCTCCGCCACCCCCGCCAGGGAGCCGTGGGTGGCGACCAGCCCGACGATCCAGGTCCCCCAGTCGAAGCCGCGCCCCCCGAGCGCGTGTCCGGGATCCTGTCCGGGTGGGCTGGGCATCAGGCGGTGACCTTGTGGCTGCAAGGAGGAGACATGCGACGCGACATCAAAGACATCATGCACAAGCTGGGGAGTCGGGGCGAAGAGGCCAGCTACCTGGTCATCGACCTGGAGGCGACCTGCGACCGCTCCGGCTTCCCGCGGAACCAGATGGAGATCATCGAGATCGGCGCGGTGCTGGTCGACGGCCGGACCCTCGCGCCCCGGCGGGAGTTTCAGAGCTTCGTCCGTCCCGTGCGCCGGCGCACGCTGACCCCGTTCTGCACCGGGCTGACCAGCATCACCCAGGACATGGTCGACGGCGCGCCCACCTTCCCGGAGGCGCTGATCGCGCTGGAGGACTTCCTCGACGGAGAGGACTTCCTCTTCTGCTCCTGGGGCGCCTATGACCTCGGACAGTTCCGCCAGGACGCCGCCCACCACGGCGTATCGCTGCCCCTGGGCGATCGACACCTGAACCTGAAGGCCGCCTTCGCGGACCGCACCGACGGCCGTCGCTGCGGCATGAAGGGCGCGCTGCGGCGCGCGGGGATCCCGCTGGATGGCACCCACCATCGTGGCATCGATGACGCGCGCAACATCGCGAAGCTGCTGCCGTGGTGCCTGGGGCACGCTAAGCTGAAGAGGTGAGCCTGACTGGAGGCCCGCGTGTCCATCTGGAGCCAAATCGGAAGCAGCCTCATCAAAGGGGTCGGCTACACCATCGGCGTCAAGGTCGGGAAGGACCTCTACGACGCCGCCAGCGAGCAGCTGGAGAAGGTGGACTGGGACAAGCTGCGCGATGACGCGGACGGCGTCGTCGGCAAGGTGTCCGGCGTGTTCCGCCGGGACGGCGGCGAGCATGAAGTGAGCGAAGAGGACGAGGCGATCGAAGAGGACTTTCTGCTCGATCCGGACTTCATCGAGCGCACACTCTAGATGATCACCTACCTCATCACCGGCAGCGACGGCGTGGAGCGGCGCTTCGACGTGGACCTGGACCGGGGCAGACCCGAGTCGGCGGGTGCGGCGGAGTGGACCTCGCTGGCCCGGCACCGCTGCCCGCACTGCCCGCTGAGCCTCGACGAGAGCCCCGTCTGCCCGCCGGCCGCGGACCTCGCGGAGGTGGTGGCGTGCTTCACGGACGACAGCTCCATCGATCGCGTCGACGTGCGCGTGATCACGGACGCGCGGGAGGTCACCTGGAGCGGCGATCTGCAGGCCGCCCTGCGCAGCCTCGTGGGCCTGCTGATGGCCTCCAGCACCTGCCCCGTGCTGGCTGAGCTCAAGGCCCCCGCCCGGCACCACCTGCCCTTCGCCACCAGCGCTGAGACCCTCTACCGGGTCGCCGGGGCCTACCTGCTGCGCCAGTACTTCATCGCCCGCGACGGCGGCGAGCCCGACATGGCTCTGGAGGGGCTGCGAGCCATCTACGACGATCTGGCCCTGCTCAACGTGCACTTCGCCCGGCGGCTGCGCAGCGCGGTCAACCAGGACGCCGGCGTAAACGCCCTGGCCAGCCTGTTCAGCCTGGGCCACCTGGTGTCGTTCTCGCTGGAGGACGAGCTGGCGGAGCTACGCCAGCTCTTCGTCAATGGCCCCTCGCAAGCGAGCGGCGCTAAGGAGCCGTGAGGGTGTAGCTGCACTCCCGGCCGCCCGGCGCGCCGGAGAGCCCGTCGCCGTCGGCGTCGACGTAGATGGGGTTGACCAGGACCCGGGGCACGAAGCCGTCGAACTGAGGCATGCCTGCGGGGAGGCGCTGATCACCGAAGGCGGCCACCACGAGGTGGCCGTCGCCGTCCACCGGGATCTCCAGGGCCCCGCTGAACTTCACCACGCCGCCCGGATCCTCCGCCGCGACCGACAGCACCTCGTCGCAGTTCCAGAACACCACGAAGTGGGTCACGTCGATCTCCGGGATGGCCTCGATGTGGACATCCAGGACCACCACCCCGTCGTCCACGGTGACCACCTCGCCGGAGACCGCGCCGTCGGCGCTCACCCGGGCGAAGGCCCCGGCGCTGGCGATGGCGTGGCCCGCCTTGAAGGCGTCCACGAGGTCCGACTCCTCGAAGACCCCGGGATCGTCCGTGGTGGAGGCGAAGTAGGTGCGCGGGAAGCCCACCCCGTTGCCGCCGTGGTCGTCGCTGCAGCCCACGGCGATCAGCGGGTGCCCCGCGTTGACCATGCTCATCCAGTTGTCGAAGCGGACCTTGCCGTCGATGAAGGGCGAGCTGTGGCCGTTCATCACCTCCACGCCGTCCAGGTTCCAGGACCAGACGGCCGCGTCCGGGGCGAGGCCCAGCAGCGTTGGATCGGTCAGCCGGGGCTCCGCGACCAGCCGGTCCCAGTCGATGGTGTCCAGGTATCCGGGGTGGTTGAGCAGGTTGATGCCGTCGCCGCTGCGCTCGCGCATCTCCGCGAAGATCGCGTCGATGTCCTTGCCGTACCAGTCGACGATGCCGCCCCGGGGCGTGCCGTCGGGCTCCGCGGGGAACATGGTCAGGTGCTCGGGCAGGCTCGCCGTGACCTCCTCGCCGTTGACGTTGTTCACCCAGGGGGCCACGCCGGCGTCGTCGGGCACCGCGGACTGATCCACCAGCTTCTCGTGCTCCGTGTGCACCACCACCTCGAGCCCGTGGGCCGCGGCGTGCAGCAGCTGATCCGACTGGCTGACGCGGCCGTCGGGGCTCTGGGAGGTGTGCACGTGGGTGTCGGCCGAGAGGTAGCCCGTGGTGTCGACCACCCGGGCCAGCACCGGAGCCAGGGCGGCGCTGTCGCCGTCGGCGACCTCCAGCGTGTCGTAGTGCGGCGCGTACTCGTAGCCGCGGGTGGCGGTGACGGCGTAGCTGCCGGGGGGCAGCGCGAGCTCGCCCTCGCCGGCGAGCCAGAGGTCGAACCGGACCCCGTCGCTGCGGTCCAGCGCCAGCCGGGCGGGGGAGGGCTCCCCCCGATCGTCAGTGATGGCGTAGGTGACCGTCGCGGTCCCCGAGACGGCCAGCGCCACGTCGGTCTCGCCGGGGCTCACGTCCACCGGGGGCGAGTCGTCGCGCCCCGGCGCGCTGGCCACCAGCCGCCAGGACCAGGGGGCATCGAAGATGGGCATGGGCAGCGTGTAGCGCCCGTCGGCGTCCGCCAGCGCCACATCCACCACGCCCCAGTCGCCCCCGGAGTTGGCCTCCAGATCCACCCGCGCGTCGGCCACCGGCGCCCCCGAGAGGTCCAGCACCTGCCCGGACACCGCGTCGAGGGTGTAGGCCTCGCTGTTGATGGGCGTGGGGTTGGCCTCCGCCAGCGCCGTGGTGGCGCTGGGGCCGTCGGAGCCGCCCAGGGAGAGGAACATCGCGCGGACGTCGGACTCGCCCGGCGCCAGGTTCAGCGGGTTGCCCAGCAGCTGGGCGAGGTCGATGGCGATCTGAACGCCGGAGATGCTGGTGTAGCCCATGTTGCCCTGCTCCAGGGACCAGGCCAGGGCGCTGTCCAGATCCGTCGCCAGCAGCCAGGGGATGCCGTAGTCCAGCGACAGCCCCGGCACGCTGATCGAGCCGCTGGAGAAGGCGAAGACGTCCATGGTCTCCTTGAACGACAGCAGGCCGCCGGAGACCAGGCTCACGCTGTCGTCGGAGGTGTTGAGCAGGGTCTGCTCGACGCGCAGCACGCCGCTGCCGGGCTCCAGGATGTAGTCCAGCGTGATCGCCACGCCGTAGGGCTCGCTGAACTCCCGGCCGCCCTCGTCCACCGCGCCGGCGAACAGGGTGTACTCCACCAGCCAGTGCACATCGTCG
>Ga0316204_10008641_pt1 | contig 13987 bp, 13 predicted proteins | sample 6monrhotite_MG_2_FD_205661 | JGI IMG/M metagenome (GOLD analysis project Ga0316204, IMG submission 205661) | Microbial mat bacterial communities from mineral coupon in-situ incubated in ocean water Damariscotta River, Maine, United States -... | ecosystem: Environmental > Aquatic > Marine >... | reverse complement strand
ATTTCATATTCATCAAGTGTATCGCCTATCGATCTGTTTGCTATCTGACAGATATTTGAGAGCTGCCAATAATTTCAGCTACATAGCATGTTATGGAGTAAAGTTTATGGGAATTATTGTTCGGATATGGTGAAAAACATAAATTGAAGCCAAGAATTTTGTAAATTGCGTTTGGTAATGTATTCATTTCGTTAATTGAATGTCTGTAAGACATCCGATATGGGGTGTGATTTTGTCAATAATGCCCTTAATATCTGATCGTTATCTGACCTTTGTAACTGGATATTCATGTCCAAACTGGAGCAATACAATGAAAACAAGACCCGCCAAATTCGCCCTGATGGGCCTTGTACTCTTTCTACCTGCCTGCACCTCTTCGTTTGAGCCTAAAGTTGAAAGCGTCGGACTTGAGGGGGAAGCCGTAATTTCATCGCTCCCAAGTCTGTCCCATACAATGGTCATGAAAGCGGGCTCAACGCTCCACAGTTGCCTTGGTCGGGGATCTGACGCGACGTTTAGTCAGTCGGATACGGGTGACGTCTCGATATCGTTGGTTTCTACGGGCTCAAGCAGCGGGGCAGACAACGCAGGTAATTCCGAAAATTCAGGCGAAACCGAAATGGCAGGACGGACCCCTGCTGTTTTGATGGCGCGGGAAATGTTTTATCGAACTTGTGAATTTTCAAACAATTATCAATTGCCGAAGGACGAAGCTTTGAAGCTGTACCTTCAGACAATGAGCGCTGTAAGTGCAGGGTGGAAAGCGGAAGTTGGAAAAACGACGATTACCATCGGAGAAACGATCAGTGTAAGCGACACAAATTCAGCAAGCGATACAAACGATGGCGATACGGGTGTATTTGGGAACACGTCTGCTGCCGATCAATAGACAACGGATGGCAGTAGTCTATCTCAATAATGTGAACTGCCATATGGATTGGATCGAAGGCTGGATGAGACGAACAATTCGAACATAAATTAAAATGACTGCGTCGCAAAACCGGTCAACACAAAAAAAATCCGTGCTGTGACCGGGATCACAGTACCCTGCATTAATCCGTGGTCTGATCATGATTGTCGGAATTAACATCTTCCACAGCGCTCCCCCGGCGCAATTCCGACTTCGTCCTTAAAACTGCCGGCCCTATAAAAAGGGTCGGTTTTTTTTGGACCAAAACCAAAGGGTCAGTCGGCATCGATGGTGTAGACCGTCGTTGGCGCCTCGCGACCGCGTACCACGGTTTCACAAACCCGGCGAAACGCGTAACCATCCCCCACGGCGGCGCGGGTTTCTTCCGTCAGCATGACATAGGTGCCCTGGGTCTTGTTCAATTGTTCAAGCCGGGCGGCGATGTTGACGTTGTCGCCATGCACGGTAAAAACCAGACGGTCCTGAGCGCCGACCGCACCGACCATGATGTCGCCAGTATTAATGCCGCAACGGGTCGGCAAGTATGTACCCTGCCCAAATGTACGAGAGGCACAAACCTTCTGTATTTCAAGTGCGGTTTGCACCGCCTTGCGGGCGTGATCCGGTTCTGCACTTAAGGCATTGAAGACGATCAGCATGGCATCGCCCTGAAACTGGGCGATGACACCGCCGTTGCGATCGATAACGTCACACATGGCGCCAAAATATTCATTCAGCGTTGCCGCCAGTACCTTTGGACTGACGGTTTCGGAATAGGCGGAAAAACCCTCGATATCGGTGAACAGGATACTTGCGGCAATCGCTTCGCCATCGCCGGGCTGGATCGCCTGGTCGGCCTGGGTAATGCGCCGGGCCACTTCGGGCGAAATAAATCGCGACAGGTCCTGCGCCGCTTCGCGGTCCAACACGGCCCGGATCAGGGCGCGCCTGCCGCGCAGCGTGGCGATGCCCAGAACAATGGTGACCAGGCCGATGGAAACGATCTTGTCGATTTCGGCACCAATCAGAATGGCATTGGATGTGATGTATTTCACATAGTCCCGGGTAATCATCGGATCGTCAGGTACCGAATAGATTACGTAAGCCATCAGCACCACCCAGCCGACGATGGCCGTCAGACCCGATATGAAAATGTATTTCGGCTCGAAACGAAGGGCCCGCAGGGATATGAATATGAACACATACATCAGCGTCGGCGCCTTTAAGTAAAACGACGGCGGTTGCATGTACTGGATATGGAAGCTCCAGATCAGGGTCATCAGTAAACCCATATCCATGATGACGGACACGATCAATAGCCAGTTCGGCAGGTTGCCCCGATACGAGACAATCAATCGACCCAACGTAAATACGGTATAGGTCAGCACCGCCCACGGCACCGGCTGAAAACTAAATGTATTGGGTGACGGTGGCGACACCGCCCACAGGGATGCGAAGATCAACGCCAGCATCAGCTGTACCCAGCCGATCAGCTTTTCACTTTCCTGTTGCTGGCGGGCAATCGAAATCAGCACACGCTCGGGCAAGGTCGTATCCGGGCGTTTTCCAAAAATGAATTCAGACAGATTCCACACCAATTTGATCGATCCTGCTGTTTTTATATGCTTCTCGGGGAAACAGGCTAATGTTACCCCAGCTTGCCCCGCATCGCCCTACAAATACGCGTTACCTGCCAGGGCGGTGCAAAACCAGGGTGCGCCATCCCTTGATGTCGTAATAACGCATCAGGCGTAATCCTAAGTGACGGTGAGCCGCCATCACACGCTTGGAATCGCGCGCCAGCAGCCCCGACAAAACCACAATACCGCCGCCCCTATTAGCTCTGCGAAGATTGCGGCCCAGGTCTCTGGCCATGCGGCGCAGGGGATTGGCCAGAATATTGGAAACGATCAGGTCGTAAGGGCCCGCCGCGCTGATTTTTTCAGATTTGTAGCCGTTGCTCACCAGGGCACGAACCCGCGCAGCAACGCCATTGTTATAAATATTTTCAGCCGCAACGGGGACCGCCTTGCGATCTATATCCGAAGCCATTACCGGTCCGGTCAGGGAATGGGCCCACGTACGCGCCATGGCAATCGCCAGGATCCCCGAGCCACAGCCCATATCCAGCATCCGGTGGAATTGCCTGGTGCGGGCAAGATCGTCAAGCGCCAGCAAACAGCCCTGGGTGGTCGCGTGATCGCCCGACCCGAACGCCCGGCCAGGGTTTAGGCAAATGCCAATCCGTCCCGTCGGGATCGGATCGATGCTATGGGAACCGTATATGTAATATCGCCCGGCATGAATGGGCGGAAACATGCGCAAACCTTCGACGACCCAATCTCGCTGTTCGACCGGGTTGATGCCAAGTGCCGGGGTCGGCTGACCAAAGGCACCGGCAACGACGGCGACGGCCTGGACCAAAGCGCCAGAATCGGGTTTACTTTCGCTGAAACCCTCGATCTTCCAATCCCCCTTGGGCGGACCTTCCGTGCCATCTTCAGCATCGCCTGATACTTCGTTTGCGATGCAGGACACCGCTTGGCAAAAGGGTGTCAGGGCTTCTTCGTAGGCATTGACGACAGTCGCGTCCACAATCAGGCTGACGCGCCAAAGAGATGGTTCAGGAACTTCGCCGTTGGAAGATGTATTCATGAGCCTTGTATGGGGCGCGGATCAATGGGCGTCAAGCCTGTCGTCTGTCAGGCGATATAACGCTTCTTCGATGATTTTTGGCTGGGCAGGAACCGGTCGGGTTGCTCATCGACCGCCTGATCCATGACCATCTGGCGTTTACGGGCAGCTTCGGTTTCCAGATTTCGCAAGGCTTCGCGGCTGACGGACCGGTTGGAGCGAACCGCCGCCAGTTCCCGGCGCATGGTCGCGATTTGCTGATCTTTTTGCAGCAAATCGTTGCGGATTTCCTGAACATACGCCTTCAGGAATTCCTCGTTCTGGCCATTAATACGGCGCAATGCCACGGCCCCAACGGTAACCGCCGCCACCGACAGCAAAAAAGCCACGAGAGACAGGAACAATGACATTCAACAATACCCAGGCCAACACTGCGAATCTAATTTGCAAAATGTTAGGCGGGGGCGGTCAATAAAAGGTTAATCGGTGAACTTTCAGGTGGCGGCGACGAAGCCCGCCATGACTTTCTTCCTGCCGGCTTTTTCAAAAGCGATTTCCAGTTTGTCGCCATCCACGGCCAAAATCGCGCCATAGCCGAATTTTTGATGGAAGACCCGCTGGCCCAGGACGAAGTCCCCTTCTGCGCCGGCGGATACGTCAAATGATGTTTCTTGCAGGGGGGCCTGGCGAGCGCGGTGAAAAGATGATCTTTGCCCACTGCCACCAAGATAAGCCGAATCACCCGCCTCAAAGGACGGCGTCGCGTTATACAGGCCTCGTTCGGCCGAAGATTCAGTATGGTCGCCCGGCAGTTCATCAATGAAACGCGACGGGATCGCCGATTGCCAGTTGCCATAGATGCGACGGTTTGCCGCAGAACTGATGATGGCCAGCTGGCGCGCCCGGGTCAGGCCCACATAGGCCAGGCGGCGTTCTTCTTCCAGGGCGGCAACGCCCCCTTCATCGAGCGCCCGTTGATGGGGGAACAATCCTTCTTCCCATCCCGGCAAAAAGACCACCTCGAATTCCAGTCCTTTGGCCCCGTGCAGGGTCATCAGCGTAACCTTGGCTTCGGTTACCCGGTCTTCATTTTCCATGACCAGGCTGACGTGTTCCAGAAACCCTTGCAGGTTTTCGAAATCCTCCATGGCCGAAATCAGTTCTTTCAAATTTTCAAGACGGCCCGCAGCTTCCGGCAGTTTGGACATTTTCCACATGGCGGTGTAACCGGAATCATCCAGAACCTGGGCCATCAGGTCGGTATGATCAATTTGCCCGATCATGCCGCGCCAGGTATCAAATTCTTCGAGCAGGCCGCGCAACGTGGTGCGTTGCCTTGGCCCCAATTCATCGGTTTCGATCAATCGCCGAACTGCCGCGACGAGCGAGATATTTTCGGCCCGGGCATAAACATGCAAGATCTGAAGGGTGGCACCGCCCAGGCCGCGCTTGGGTGTATTGACGATGCGTTCGAACGCCAGGTCATCGTCGGGCTGAACGATCACCCGCAAATAGGCGATGGCATCACGGATTTCCTGGCGCTCGTAAAACCGGGGGCCACCGATAACCCGGTAGGATATCCCCAGCGTGATCAGGCGTTCTTCGAATTCGCGCGTCTGGAACCCGGCACGGACCAACACCGCCATCTCGTTTAGCGACCGCCCTTTGGTTTGCTGCGTCTCGATCTCATCCCCGACCAGGCGCGCCTCTTCAGCCCCGTCCCAAACCCCATGCACCCGCACCTTTTCCCCTTCGTTCAGGTCGGTCCACAGGGTCTTGCCAAGGCGACCCTCGTTGTTGGCGATCAGGCCCGACGCAGCGGCCAGAATATGCGGCGTCGAGCGGTAATTACGTTCCAGTCGAACCACGCGGGCACCGGGAAAGTCCTGTTCGAAGCGCAAAATATTACCAACTTCGGCCCCCCGCCAACTGTAAATCGACTGATCGTCGTCGCCGACACAGCAGATATTCTTGTGGCTTTGTGCCATCAGCCGAAGCCACATGTATTGGGCAACATTGGTGTCTTGATATTCGTCGACCAGGATATAGCGGAATTTTTGCTGATATTTTTGCAAAACCTCGGGCTGCAAGCGAAACAGTTCCACGCACAAAAGCAAAAGATCACCAAAATCCGCTGCATTCAGGGTGGTCAGCCGGGCCTGATATTCCTTGTAAATATCCACGGCCTTGCCATCCGCGGCATCGCTGCCTTCGGCATTGCTGACTTTATCGGGCATCAGTCCCCGATCTTTCCAACGCTGAATGACGCCCGAGATCACCCGCGCCGGCCAGCGCTTGTCATCAATTTCATGGGCCGCCATCAACTGTTTAACCAGCCGAACCTGATCGTCGGAATCAAGAATGGTGAAATTGGATTTCAAGCCCACGGCCTCGGCATGGCGACGCAGGATTCGGGCGCCCAGGGCATGAAACGTTCCGATCCACCATCCTTCGGTCTCTCGACCCAACAGGCTGGCGACGCGCATCTGCATTTCGCGGGCGGCCTTGTTGGTAAACGTGACGGACAGAATTTCCCACGGGTTGGCCTTGCCCTGCATCAGAATATGGGCAATCCGGGTCGTCAGGACCCGGGTTTTACCGGTTCCTGCCCCGGCCAACACCAAAACCGGACCATCAACGGTTTCGACCGCTTCGCGTTGGCTTTCATTCAGGGAATCAAGAAAATCCGGTGCCGACGCCGCTGGCGATATGGCAGCAGGCAGGGCAGGTTCATCAGACAGGTCAAAAGGATCATTCATCAGCATTTTATAGCGTGCCCACGGCCTCAATAGAACCCATAGACTTTATCCCGGGGATCATAAATACAGCCCCCTTAGAGCCCGTTGCCTGTTCTTCGTTTTTAGCCTTTTGGGCCAGACGTTATATTCCGCCGATTCAAGCCGCCAGCTTCGACATTCTGCATGAAACCTTATATAATCGCCGTCATGGTATTTTTTGGCAGCAGGAAGCTTCTTAGCGGCATTGTGGTTGGCGCATTTCTTACCTTGAGCGCCTGCTCTGTCGCACCGGCAAGCCCGACACGCACAGTCACCCCGGATGAACATATCTTTGACGCCGTTTTGGGTGTTGTCGCCACCATACCCGACACTGCCCGCACCGCCGCCAGCCTGGGGACCCGCAGGATCGGCAGCGGAGTCCTGATCGATAACGACGGGCTGATCCTGACCATCGGGTACCTGATTATGGAGGCTGAAACCGCCGCCATCATCAACACCGACGGACACACCGTTGCCGCCGATATCGTTGCCTACGATCATGAGTCAGGGCTTGGTTTGTTGCGGGCGCGTGAACCCATCGACGCCGTTCCCCTGGAACTGGGCGTTTCAAAAAACCTGCCTGAAGGAGCGCCTGTTCTGGCCGTTAGCTTTGGCGGCACAGCGGGAACAAGTACCGTAATCGCCGCCCGCGTTGTTTCCAGGCGTCCCTTTGCCGGTTATTGGGAATACCTGATCGAAGACGCCCTGTTTTCGGTCCCCCCCCTGGAAGAATACGGCGGCGCAGCCCTGATCGATAATACTGGACGCCTGATTGGAATAGGTTCGCTGATGGTCAACGATGCTGCACCGTCACACCGGCAGGTCATTGGCAACATGTTCGTACCTGTCGATTTGCTGACCACCGTCATGGACGACCTGATCGCCACCGGGCGGCGGTCATCACCGGGCGCCCCCTGGCTAGGCGTGCGTATTGATGAAGCGCAAGGCCGGGTTTTTGTCACGCGCCTTTCCACCGGCGGCCCCGGCGAAACGGCCGGACTGAACCCAGGAGACATTATCATTGGGGTCAACGGCAAACGGGTCAATGGCATGGCGGACTATTTGCGCAAAGTGCGCAGGCACGGACGCGCCGGCGATGACATCAGCCTTGATATCGTGCCCTATGCCGCGCGCGACCTGACCATCCAGCGAGTCGTGGTTCCGTCCATGGACCGCAATGACTGGCTGCACTGACATAAAAACCTGAAATATCAATCGTTGCGCCAGCCGCGTTCTTCACGTTGGCTTTCGACCAGGGTCCGGTTATAGACATCCATCACCCGCCCCTGACGCACGCTGCCCAGGAAGGTTGGGGTATTCCCGGTTTTGACGACACCGATACAGAATTCGCCGCTTTCCCGCATGACGCTCAACGCCGTTTCAAGATTATCGTCGCTGACCAAAACCGGCGGATGACGACGGGCGACATCACTGGCGGTCAGAAGATGATCCAATACCGGGTCGAAGGCGAAGTCGCTTAAGTCGGCCAACGTGATGGTTCCGAACAAAGCCCCTCCCGCATCAATGACAAACAATTCACCGACTTCGGATTTTTGCAACATTTTCCTGATTTCAGGCAAGCCGACGCCAAGTGTTACCCGTTCGCCCGCCGTCGACAGGATGCTCTTAACGGCAATGTTACGCAGCAGGGCCATTTCGAACCCGTCCCGCAGGTCATGTCCCCGACGTTCCAGTTGCCACGAAAAAAATGAACCGCCATGAAATTCACGGGTGATCAGCGACGCGATCACCACGGCCACCATCAATGCCAGGGTCAGGGCGTAATCGCCGGTCATTTCGAAGATGATCAACGCCGTCGAAATAGGTGCCCCCAAAACCGCCGCCGTCACCGCCCCCATACCCAGGATCGAATAAGCGCCGGTACCGGTCGACAAGGCCGGAAACAATTGTGTGAAAAGCGTACCGTATGCGCCTCCCAGCATGGCTCCGATCACCAAAGAAGGGGAAAATACGCCACCGCCAAAACCAAAGCCGACACTGATTGCGGTCGCGGCAATCTTGGCCAAAAGTATGGCCACCAGCATTCCAAGGGGACAGGCCACCATAACGGCACTTTCGGTTGTGCCGTACCCGACCCCGAGGATATGAGGGAACCACACCGCAATAATGCCGATCATCAGTCCGCCCATGACCGGTTTCAGCCAATCGGGAGCGGGTATTTTTTGCGACAGGTTATTCGCCGTCATGATCCCTTTCATGAAAGCCATGGCAGTAAACCCGGCGACGATACCAAGGCCGATGAAAGCAGGATATTCCCACAGCGATTGAATGGTGTGCTCGGGGATCAGGAAGGCCGGATAGTCCCCAAAATAATACCGCGACACCGCTGTAGCGGAAACGCTGGCAATCACAATGGGTGCAAATGCACTAAGTGCATAATGACCGATCACCACTTCCGAGGCGAACAAGGCCCCCGCGATGGGTGCATTGAACGATGCTGCCACCGCTGCCGCTGCACCGCACCCCAACAATGTGCGCGACACCGAACGTGTCTGACCTAGCGCCTGGGCCAGCCAACTGCCAAGTGCTGCACCAAAATGCACAGCTGGCCCTTCACGCCCCACCGATGCGCCAAAACCAATCGATGCGGCATTGATCACGGCAGCCTTCAGGGCGACAAGGCCCGACAAATGGCCACCGCGCAGGGCACTGGCCTCGATCACGTCGGCGACCCCTTGCGGGCGACCATCCGGCATCAGGTACTTCGAAGCGATACCAATCACCGCACCGCCAAGGGTCGGCACCAGAATAATTTGCCACCAGGGCAAAAGTGCAGCCTATTCAAACAGCGAACCTTCGGAACCCCCAAAAAAGGTCGTTTGCATGAAATTGATGGTTTCACGAAATACGATGACGCCGCCACCGGTTATGACACCAATGCCCATCGCCAGCACAGACAGCATCAACTGACCGCTACCGAACAGGCGGCTTATCCGGCCCGTGAAATCATCTAGAAAACGGGGTATAGAAAACCGTGGCATATACTTAAAAGCCCGGCCGAAGCATCGGCCTTTCAGGTGTCAATCATCGAAAGTCAGTTCGGCATATTCTTTATCGAACTGCGAATTGACCTTGTTGCGCCCCGTTCGTTTTGCCACATACAGCGCCTTGTCGGCGCGTGATATCAACTGCGACAGGGGTTCGCCATATTCAAAAACGCCAACCCCGATAGAAACCGTAATCTGGCCCAGGGTGTCGCCGGTCTTGCGGTTGATTACTTGTTTTCTGGCTATTCCATTGCGAATGGTTTCCGCAACTTTTATGCCCCCCTCGATGCCCGTTCCCGGCAAAATAACAGAAAATTCCTCGCCGCCATAACGGGCCGCGGTGTCCTGCCCCTTGATGCTGGACAAAAGTGTCGACGACAAAAGTTTGAGCACCTGATCGCCGGTCTGATGACCAAAGGAATCATTGAATTTCTTGAAGAAATCGATGTCGATCATCAATAACGACAAAGGATCGCCACTTTCCATTCCGTCCATTGCAGCACGGCGTAATTCGGCATCAAACAGCTTGCGATTGGCAATTCCGGTCAATCCATCGGTCATCGCCTCTTGGCGCATGCTTTCCAGGTCTTCGCGCAGGCGGCCAATTTCCCGGGATGAGGCGTTGAATTTCTCTTCCAGGTTCTTGTTTTTTTGCTCCATCTCGCGGGTAGCGAAAAGCGCCCCGTCGATGGCTTCTTTCAGGTCTTCCGAACTGACCCCCTGATCGATGCTTCCTGAAAATTCCTTCAATGCCTGGCCGTATTCGGTGACGTTGGATCCCGCCAGCCCCAGATACTTCATAATCCGGTTCAGTTCCGTCTCGGCCATCGTCGCGGCACTTTCGATCGCCGCGCCTTCTTGTGAGAATGAAAAGAATTTTTCGTAAATTTCGTGATTACGCCGTTCGGTGAATTCCTGGTTGTTGCCAAGCATGATATCCAGCGTGCGGCGCAGGTCAGGGTCTTGCCCTGAAAAGTAATTGTACCAAATATGAAAATTACCCGGGTTAGGCGGAATCCCCTTGTCCCGCATCATCGTCAATGCGGAATTGGCGAGATCTGCCGCTCGTCCAAGCGTTTCCATTTGTTCCTACCCCAGTTCAAGCGTCATCAGAACAAAGAAGCATAACCATCCCGCGGCCAAGTCCAAGGAAAAAATCACTTATATTAATGCTTTCGGTATTTTTATCACCCGACCCACTTGCGTCGGAAGCTTCAATTTTTGATGGTATTTAAAAACTGTTTCAATCCGGTCCAGAACTGACATCGGGAACCCGGCAGCCCGACGAACCGTCATATCCACGTGCAACAGCATGACTTCGTTGGTCGCCGCCAACTCGCCAGAACCCACATGATACATTTCATGGAACAGGTGCAGTCGCTTGGCATCGAAGCCCAAGATCCGGGTGCTGACGCGTAAATCGTCGCCTTCGACAACTTCCCGTTCATAGGTGACATGGGTTTCCACGACAAACAATGAGTTATTTTCGTGTTTGCAGTAATCGATCCCCAATCCCAACTGGTCAAACAAGGCATCCGTTGCGTGATCAAACACCAGCACATAGTAAGCAACGTTCATATGACCGTTGTAGTCGATCCATTCAGGCCGCACGGTTTCTTCGTAAGGACTTGGCTCTGCGCTGGATTCTGCGGCCGGATTGTTATCCTGGGTCATGGAAATAGTTCCTGTAAGGGTTGCCCTGCGTGTCGGATTTCTATTAAACCACTTTGTAGAACAGGCCTGCCGATGGTAGGGTCCGGTCCCGTATACATTCAAGCGAAAATGCAGTCGACTTGTCACCAAATATGATCACGCCCACCCAGCAATCGGCACACACCGAAAACCCGCACCTTGCCGTTGTCGTTCCGGTTCACAACGAAGCCGACAACGTTGTCCCGTTGATTGAGGAAATCGTTGCCGCCCTGACGGGCATTTGCGACTTCGAAATCATCTATGTCGATGATGGTTCTAAGGACAGCACGTCAGACATACTACTTAAAACCGCCAGCGAAACCCCCCGATTGCGGGTGCTGCACCACCGCCAGTGTTGTGGACAAAGCACATCTATCGCCAGCGGTGTCGAGGCTGCCCGGGCCAGCGTCATTGCCACCCTTGATGGGGATGGACAGAATGACCCTGCCGACTTGCCGGCCTTGTATGCGGCATTTATGCAGACTCCGGATAATGACCGGTTGATGATCACCGGCCACCGCCAGAAACGTCGCGACACCTGGATCAAACGAATTTCATCAAGAATTGCCAACCGGATTCGCGCAGGCCTGCTGGGCGATGACACCCCCGATACCGGCTGCGGGCTGAAAGTCTTCGGCCGCAGCGCCTTTTTGGGGCTGCCCCGGTTCGATCATATGCACAGATTCCTGCCCGCATTGATGATCAGGGCTGGTGGCCAGGTAAAATCAGTCGCCGTCAATCATCGCCCCCGGCAACGCGGCACATCCAAGTACGGCACGCTGGACAGGCTATGGGTCGGTATATTTGACCTGATCGGTGTCATGTGGTTGCAGCGCCGCGCGCGCCACCCCGTGATCGAAGACGTCACGCCGGGCGCGACCAGGGAATCCCGGGAATGAACCCCAGACTGTGGCTGCGAGGATTTATCCTGATCGGCTCGTTGGTCGCGTTGGGGTACGCCTTGAAAGTCAGCGGCCTGGGGTCGTCTATCGACCAGGGCTGGATCGATACCGAAATTCGCGGTCGGGGCATCACCGGCGAGATGCTGTTTGTTGCCGTTGGCTTCCTGTTTACAGCCGCAGGCCTTCCCCGCCAGATCATTTGCTTCCTGGGGGGTTACGCGTTCGGATTCACCCATGGCACGGCTTTGGGGTTGCTGGCGACAACGCTTGGATGTATTGCCGCGTTTAGCTATGCCCGCATCCTGGGTCGCGATTTCGTCGCGTCGCGGTTTCCCCGCAGGGTTCGCAAGATCGACGATTTCCTGCGCGACAATCCCCTGTCCATGACATTGCTGATAAGACTGTTGCCCGTGGGCAGTAATCTGGTGACCAATCTGGCCGCCGGGGTATCGAGTGTGCGCATTGCGCCGTATGTCGCGGGTTCTGTTCTGGGATACCTGCCGCAAACAATTATATTTTCCCTGATCGGTAGCGGAATTGCCCTTGATCCGGAATTACGCATCGGCGTATCGGTCCTTTTGTTCGTCGTATCGGGCGTCATGGGTGTGTATCTTTATCGCAGGTACCGCCACGGCAAGAGTTTCGATGATACTGTCGAACGTGAATTGGGTGTGCAAAACAAGGCCTCGCAAAGCGAAGACAAAATCTGATGAACGAACACGTGCAAGATCAAAACGACGAAACACCAGAGCAGGAAGAAATCACCGCCAAACAGCAAGATGCACTGCCGCCCACAAACTGGCTAAACAGTATATCACCGCTGATGTGGGGCGGCTTATGGCTTATTTTGATGGCCACGGCAATTGGCACCCGGCCGTTCCTGCCCGGTGATGAAACCCGCTATCTGGCCGTCGCCTGGGAAATGTGGAATGACGGCAATTACCTGGTGCCGCATCTTAATGGTGCGACCTACAGCCACAAGCCGCCATTGTTGTTTTGGTTGATCAACGCCGGCTGGGCGGTATTCGGGGTCAACGACTGGTGGTCCCGCCTGGTCGCCCCGCTGTTCGGCCTGGGCAGCCTGTTCCTGACGGCCCGACTGGCGCGCTGGCTGTGGCCGGAATTTAGGACCGTTTCCGCCGCCGCACCGATGTTTTTGCTGGGCAGTCTGTTCTGGACCCTGTTTGTCACCCTGACCATGTTCGACATGATCTTGAGCTTTTGCGCTTTGCTCGCCATGAACGGTTTGCTTGGTGCGTGGCGAAAAAATGCGACCACTGGATTCATCCTGTTCGCCGTTGCCATCGGCCTTGGCATTCTGGCCAAGGGTCCGGCCATCCTGTTGACCACCCTGCCCCCTGCCCTTCTCGCCCCAATCTGGGCCCCTGCGCTGGGGGCTTCCTGGCTTAGGGGATGGAAGCAGTGGTATGTGATGACGGCACTGGCCCTTTTGGGCGGCGTTGTCATCGGCCTGGTCTGGGCAATTCCTGCGGGAATCATGGGCGGCGAAGAATATCGCACCGCCATTTTCTGGGGGCAATCGGCTGGGCGCATGGTCGATTCCTTTGCCCACGGCGAACCCTGGTGGTGGTATCTGGTCATGCTTCCCGTGTTGATATTGCCCTGGACCTTGTGGCCCGCGTCGTGGCGATCCCTGGGTTATTTGTTTAAAACCACCGGCGACGGTTTGTTCAAGGGTCTGGGCGATGGCGGCCTGCGGTTTTGTCTAGCCTGGCTAATTCCGGCGTTCGTTACTTTTTCAGCAATCAGCGGCAAGCAATTCCATTACCTGCTGCCGATATTTCCCGCCCTGGCGTTGATGGCGGCACGCTTGTTGGTTGAACGCAATACCGCCGTTGTATAGGCGCCCGTCAGTGAAGCAAGCTGGACCCGGTCGGCAATTGTACTGCCAGCTACCCTGGTTTTGATTCTGGGCATCGCGCTGTTCCTGGTCACCCCGGCAGCGGCGGTATTCACCTTGCCGGCGTGGGCGGGGATGCTCAACACCACGCCGGGGATTGCTCTTTCTGTTCTCGCACTGGGGCTCATTGCCCTGGACAGGAC
>Ga0316204_10008639_pt1 | contig 13988 bp, 13 predicted proteins | sample 6monrhotite_MG_2_FD_205661 | JGI IMG/M metagenome (GOLD analysis project Ga0316204, IMG submission 205661) | Microbial mat bacterial communities from mineral coupon in-situ incubated in ocean water Damariscotta River, Maine, United States -... | ecosystem: Environmental > Aquatic > Marine >... | reverse complement strand
ATTTATTAGCTAGACTATCTCTCTCTCTCTCTCTCTCTCTCTCTCTCTCTCTCTCTCTCTCCCCCCCCCCCCCTCCTCCCCCCTCCCTCTCTCCCCCTCCCATTGTCCCCCAGACTTCCCCCAGCCTCCCAGCACCTTCCATATTAGGAAACGACAACGCCCCCCACAGCACCCCACAAACCCCCCTAATATCACCACTACCCCCCACCGAATAATTATAAACATACGGAAAAAAATGTTCCGAAATCCCCCGGCTATCGTTTTCCGCCCTCCCTAGGCCCGGTCTGACCTCTCCCGGCAGTGTGCAACATTTTCTGAGGGGCCTTGCGTTTTGCTGCGCACCGGTTTTCGGCCGGTTTGGGGGACTCTGGAGCATGGGTCAAATCCGAGGGTAGGGGTCCGGCTCGACCAATGGGAGGCCTCCGTTTGGTTTGCCCTCTAGGCAGTGCAAAACAGGGCATATGGGCCAATGGGAGGCCGCCACGTCAGCAGAGGGGGCCAGTGACCATTTTTCTCGCCGGGAGGCCTGCTGACGTCATGTCCCCCGGGGCCGCGTGACGTCACGGAGCCAGGCAGTGGCCTTCCATATATAGATATGGTCACTGGGGGCTGGTGACCTCACTTCTAGTGGGGCCCCTATACCAATCCGACAGGAGGGCAAGGGGGGGGGATGGTGGAGGGGATGGAGGGGGGGGGGACATGTTGTCCCCATACCCCTGGCTCCCAGCCCCAGAGGGGGGGGGGGAGAGAGAGAGAGAGAGAGAGAGAGAGAGAGAGAGAGAGAGAGAGAGAGAGAGAGAGAGAGAGAGAGAGAGAGAGAGAGAGAGAGAGAAGAGAAGAGAAGAGAAGAGAAGAGAAGAGAAGAGAAGAGAAGAGAAGAGAAGAGAAGAGAAGAGAAGAGAAGAGAAGAGAAGAAGAGGAGAAGATCAAGGAGGAAGAGAAGGAGATCATGAATGAGAAGGAGAAGATCATGAAGGAGAAGGAGAAGAACATAAAGAAACAGAAGAAGAACAAGTTGGAGAAGAAGAAGATCAAAGAGACCAGATCTACTGATAACAAGGAGAGCTAACTTGTTTCAATTGTGCAGCCTCGGCGCCTCTTCGAGGTGATGACAGACCAGGCTGTGTATTCGACGTTGACGCCACGTGTTTATGATGCCATCATGCACGCGGTTGATCCGGCGTCTATGGATAAGCTCATCGAAGAGGTGTCTGAGTCGGATGATGAGGTCATCGATGCGCTCCGCGATGACGAGGCCAAGTCCTCCATCTGGAAGCGGCGAGTGGCGAACTTGAGCTCTTTCTCCTCAGGAAGACACTCTGATGTCTCGGTGTAGAGCTGTCCCCCGCACATAAAACAACACCCTCCTCCACTACGTATTCCATCCATTCGTTTGCGCGCGCTATACGCCGTATAGATCACGCCCCCCCCCCTCCTCCTCCTCCTCCTTCCTACTGTTTTCTCATGACTAGTCGATTATGGACGACGAGGACGAGGCGCCGAGTATCATCTTCGACCAGCCCGGTGATGGAGGCGCCTGGTTCGTGTACCACAACAGCCCCTACTTCTCGCGACACTCCAAGCCCTACGTGCGAGTAGATCATCACTCGCACATACAGAGCGGAGAGCGCTACCCCCTATCGAACGTCCGATGCGAGGGATGCACCATCGTATGGACGGTGGACGGGCCCCAGCTCAACGGGAAGCCGGCGCACTTCACCGTCGGCTGCTTCAACACGCCGCGTGACGCCATGAAGGCATTCTCTGCCTTCTTCGGCATGCGCAGGAAGAGGAACGCGAGCTTCAGCAGCTGACGGATGCCTGGGCGGCGGCGAGGAGGTAACAAGCATGCCTTTTATCGCTTCCCGCGAATACATACGTCACTCGGAGAATATCTGGATGAGAACGCTTCCATTCCCGAGCGGCTGCATCGACTGCTCGTCCAGACAGTCGACCGCATTGACCAAATTAGCACGGAGGGCATCTTCCGTAGCGAGCCACTCCTCCCATGCGGAGATGAACTTCTGCCTGCCGCTGTATTCCAGGCCCTTGGCGAGGAGCAGTGTGATCAGGTCCGACACGGTGAAGGGCTTCCCTCGATGCTTCTCGAAGTCGGGCATCACGCGGCAGGACTCCAGGAACTCGGTGCGAAAAGTGTACACTGTGACAGGAACGAGCGGTTGATGGTACAAAATGACCACGCTCACAGCCTCGCGTGAAGAAGGCATGATCTTGAACGCTTTCATGCGCGGAGCAACCACGCTCTCGAGGAACGCTAACTCCTCATCGTCGGCGGCCGTGTCGTACTTCCACGGGCTGACGTGGGTGCGAATCCACCCCGTGCTCGCGAGAAGGTCTTCGTCTTCGTCTTCGCTCTCGCTCCTGTCACCCATCCGGGCGCGTCGACTACCTCCGGCATCTTGGTCCGAGTCGGGGGTAATCTGGATGATGTCCATGAGGTCATCCAGGTCGGGCGTCATCATGGTGGGACTGGGTGGAATGCTGGAAGTGAGATCATATTCATCGCTCTCGTAGATCTGCTGCGGAGGGTAGGGAAATTCGCCGCTGCTTCCCGAATCCATCACGGACCAGGCGCGCGGTAGACTGAGGCCTAGCCCGCACGGAGCCCGGGCGAGATCCGCGGGACACTGAACTCATCGAGGATCATGCGTGTGCGAGGAGGCATGTGATAGAAGAAGGAGCATGTATTACTGCGCGCGCTCGGGGTCACATGGCCCACGTCCCCCCCCCCGTAGCTGCGGCATGGCGCGGCTCAGTGCCTCAGTGATGTCCGGTCTCCATGTGGTAGAAAACAGTAGAATCTGGGACGACGAACGTCCACCCCTTCCGGTGATCCATAGGCAAGCAGTTCTCACCCTGCGCAGCAGGCGTCTGTACCCAGGCGAACCAGGCGTTCTGGAGGGCCTGGATTTGGCCATCACAACTCGAGGCATTGAGTCCTTCGAGTAGCTCAAAGATGGTGATGTACTCACGGTTTGGGATGGGAGAGAAGTCACCGATCTTGATGGAAGACCCGCCGGCCGCATACGATTGCGTGAAGAGGTAGTTGCTTGTCTGGCAGTTGGGCGCGTGCTCGACGACGGCGACGTACTTGACGAAGTGACACTGTGGATTATCCATAACGTCTGTGTGTGACTAATACTAGTGAACAGGGGATGTCGATCTGGTGACCGAGGCAAAAAACAACTGGTCCGTCCCTCTCATGCGCACTTTTCATGGAGGGGGGGGGGGTCAGCCATGCAGCGACCGATCGATTTCGTGGTTACATCGAACGGACTGGGCCGTGTATTGCATGAAGTAGCGTAGCCATGGTGATCGGCGCCCGTCTATATGATATCAGGAGCTATACTCTCGAATGCCGCCGACTGGATGAGGCCCCCTGGGGTGGAAGCGCCGATGATGCTGCGACGGATCTCCTCGTCGGTGGCGATGCGGCTCTCTAGGGGGGTGGCGCAGTGGAAGGCGCTGAGGAACTCGGCCTCGATGAGGAACGACGGCATGATGCGGAGGGTGGAGGAGAACGTGCCGCGCTTATTCTCTTCGCGCGTCTCCTCCTCCGGCGTCATCCGAGTTTTGATGCGGCGCGCGGCGTGGATCGTACCCTGGAGCTCGTCGGTAGCAACGAAGAGTACGCTCAGCATGTCCTCGGTGCTGTCGAACGCAACTGTCATGTGGGCCATCTCGAACGCCATGGCAGCCGCGAGCGCGACGCCGTGCATCAGGTCTGCGTAGTGGAGCGACCGCTCCATGTACGTGGCGGCGACCGCGGTGCGGCGGTGGTGGATGTGCGCCAGGCCGCATATGTCTGCCAGGCGCCGGTTGCGGAGGCATAGTAGGAAGGAGCGGAGGAAGGCACTGAATGGAGACGGAGGCGCTCGGCCGGGTCCAACCAGGTGCTCCGCCTGCTGAACGAACGCCAGCACGACGGTGCACTTGTCCAGCGTGAGGCCTTCGTAGCATACGTCGTCCGGCCGCAGCTGGGGGACTTCGAGGAGCTCCGATAGCGCCATAGTCAGGTACAGCATCGCCTGGATCACGTCCACTGACAGCTCCCCCAGCCGCCGCTTCCAGTCGTCCGCGTACCAGCCCGTTCCGACGTCGCTGTACGGGTTGAGTTCGAGCGCAGCGCTCCTTCGCTGGAGCACGCCCTCCAGTAGGATGACGACCTGCTCGCCGGCCTCCATGCCCATGCGGCGCACGTCCTCCGTGCGGTTCTCCACCACGTCGAACGTCGCATGGAGCATGAGAGAGAGGTAGATGCACGCGGCTGAGACCGCGGAGATCCACGCCTCACCGAGCAGTGTCTTGGGCAGGAAAAGGGCAGTCTCACCCGCAATCTCGCCACTGGTCATGACGTCCGCGTCCAGCGTGGCGGAGGTGCGCCACGCGCACTGCTTGGTGGGGCTCGTCTTGTACCCATGGCCCAGGCGCTCGGACAGTTTCACTGCGAGTTGGCTGATGGAAGTCAGCGTGTTGGCGTGGGTCAGCATCCGAGCGTACTGGGCCGGCTCGGACAAGGTGAACGCCTCGGCCTTCGCCCTGGCGCGATCGAGTTCTTCCAGCAGCGCCACGTCTTCCGCGCGCGTGATGCCAGAGAAGACATCGCGCACGTTGTAGAACTGGAGACGGCGGTCATCTTCGTCATCCCGAGGAGCACGGCCGCCGACGAACCGCCTTCGGTCGCGGGCGGGCCTGCTGTGAGTTCTGCCCACCTGCGCGTTGATGATAGGAAAGGCACATCCCATTCGCGCGCGGACCAGGTACTGGTCGGGCGCCAGTGTGGCGTAGCCGGGTTTGCGGAAGAGGCCCGCATCTGCCATGGCGAGGGGGGACTGTGCGGTGCGGGCCCGGCTGCGGCGGAGTAGGGGGGTGCGCAGTGTGTTACGGCATCTCCCGCCCCCCTTCCGTCCGGCCATACGCGTGCGCTATCCGATCGGAGTCTAGGAAGCACGTTAGGCCCTGCACCACCACCTCCACTCTCTGCCTCCTCCGTTCGCCCGTTCACCGACCGGCCACGGAGAGAGCGTATCGTTAATCGTGCGCGTGGGTGCTGACTGACCAACCAGCCAGTACCGACGTTCACCCCACGGCCACTACCGAAGGTGACCGGCTTGGACTGGCGCCAGGTTATCCGGCGCCGTATCCGGTCAGAGGGTCCCCGCACCATCGTGTGGCGTCGACGTGCCATGCTCTCTCTGCGGGAGTACGCGACCTCCGCGATCGTATGCTGTCATTTGGTGCTTATTATTCTTTTCCTCGTGTTCAGCGTGCTCTTTTCCATCGTCTACGTTGACGTGATCGACTGCCACGGGGCCATCTGGCCGCTGAACATCGCCTTTTGGGCGGGAGTGGGAGGCGTCGGCGCGGTGACGCTCGTCATCGAGACTGCCTACTGGGTACTCCTAGGAGGCACTCTCCACGACAGGAAGCACCACAGTGGAGACATTGCCGCGTGGACCACGCGCTTGAGCGTGGCTCTGAGCACCGCGTTCGCCGTCGTCATGCTGGCGACGGACTTGGCGAGCGGCTCGCACTCGAGCCATCTTATCACTCATCAGCAGGCCTACCACACGGCGGCGCTCGTGTGCTGCATCAACGCGGTCGTGCTCACCGTCGGACTCTACTGCCAGCTCCAGACCGACAACTTGCCGCTCTACATCCTGCCCAAGATCATCGTACAGCAGGTGAACGCGACGTACCGCAATAGCGTACGCGACCGGCGGCGCTGATCTTCGTGGTAATGATACTCTCATATACACCCACACCTGTACAACGTCCCCGCGTCCTTCAGTACTCTCTCACTCTCTCTCTCTCTCCCCGTCCCCTGCCCGCCCCCCTTCTACTCGGCAGTCTCGCGCATAAGGCGCGCGTCATTCTCATCGGCATCGCGCTGCCTCTCGCGAGTCAAGTGTTGCTGATACCCACCACTACTGCGACTCACTCCACGCGCTCTCGTTCCCCCACGCACGAGGCAGCGTCACGTATCCGCAGCAGAGGTCTCGTCAGCGCGCGAGGTCGTCTGCGTCTATTTCTACCACCGCAAACATGACGCGCCGCACGCCGGGCGCTTGCAACGATGCACATGGCATGAAGGCGGCCAAGTCCCGGACCGAGAGTCGGATTATGGAGGTGATCCAGGCCCAGGTCGCCGGCTCGATGGCCAGCATCCAGTACTGGGACCAGAAGCCGCAGATCAGGTCTGCGCGAGGAGTCCTGCTTCTATGCGCCACAGTGTGGGTACTGACAGAGGCCCTGATCACCATTGCCTACCAGGCCCAGGCCATATCCTGGTCGGACCCAGACGACATTCATGCGACGTTTCGCGTCTTCAACATCATCACCCTGATCGTTGCCATCCTGGGGATCCTCGTCAACGTGCTGATTTTCGTCAATGACCGCCCCTACTCCTCGATGTTCTACATCTCTCAGTGCGCTCCGTACGCAGCGCTTGTCTGGGCCTTCATCCCGCAGGTGGCCCTCACCGGCAGCAACTACTCCGGCGACAGCGTCGTGCACATGACCGATGCCCTCTCGGCCTACGTCTACACCGTGCCGATCTACGTCCTGATCGCGGCCTTCGCCACCGCCAACCTCAGGCGGCCGACGCTCGAGGGGCCTTCGATGGACTACATCGCGCGCACGGTGAAGGAGACCAATGCCTTTGTCGGCGACGGTAACATGCACGCCGAGAACGAGGTGTGGAGCACGCCCCAGACGAGCGGGTTCGGCGACCTGTTCAGTAATCCGTGAGCGCTCCATGCCCGTGCCTGCAGCAGTGCCTGCGTTCATGTAATAGCGGAGCCGGGGGTAATACATAGTGGATTATAAGCGTTTGTGTGGGGGGGGGTCTTTAGTGGTCGCGCATCATCCTCGCATCCTGTGAATGAGGACTCCAATGAGCATGCCGAAGACAAGGCAGAGAATCGCGTTCGAGAACGGCACCATCTCCGCCCACTCCCGTGCATAACTGGCTGCCGCCGCCAGCAACTTGCGGTTGGCCTCCATGCTCTCGCCGCCGAGCTCCCCCAGTGCCTCCCACGTGGCGCTCTCCCTGCACACGGTCCCCGCGGCATCGGCGGCGGCGCATGCTCCCTCATGCATTACCTCCTCCGCCGCGGTGGTAGCAGCTAGCGGCTCTGTCGCGGCGGCGGCCACTCCCCCGGCGGTATTCACTACCACACGACTCGCATAGTGCACCATCGGCCTGGTCGATAACAAAATGGAGACTGGTGGGGGACATGCGCACCGCGTCGATTATCTGGGGGACGCGGGTGCGTCGGGCGGAGGTAAAGAATACGAGTGTATGTATGTGACAAGTGGGAAACACTGCCGCCGCGCACGGGAAAGTCGCGGCCTTGAGGGCGCGCCAGTGGTCTATGCACCCTCGGCTCCCTCCACTTCCTCCTCCTCATCACCGCTGCTCGCAGACGACTCCTCCTCTTCCTCATCGCCGCTGCTCGCGGACAACTCTTGCTGCTCCTCCTCTTCCTCATCGCCGCTGCTCGCGGACAACTCTTGCTGCTCCTCTTGATCTTCCTCCTCATCCTCCTCCGAACCTTCGTCCCCAGCCGCGTCACTGGCGAGATCCTTCTCCATCTGTGACTTCTCTCCCTCGACAAGCATAGGCGTGAGGTGATACAAGTCGTTCACGGTGGTGAGTACCGGATAGGCAGAGGTCTCGTTCACAGCCTGGTCCCAGTAGTGGACCTCGACGTAGACGAGGACATTCTCTGGGTAGTTGAGGCCCATGATCCTGTCATGGACTCTTCCAGGGATCAGACCTGGCGTGCCGTTCACTGGGCGGAGGTGGTTGTCGACCTCGATCAGTGGGGGAGGCGTATCGAGCATGGTGAGGAAGCCAGACAGGAACGCCACGTCGCCAGCCGCCACTATGGCGGCAGTATCGCCGCCGTTGCCGGTGTACTTGACGGAGAAATCAGAGCCGCCGTCACCGCGCGCGATCCTGACCAGTGTCTTGAGGCTCAGCACGTAGGTGGTGGCGGCAGTGCTGAACACAGACACTGGATCTGATACGACTGGTACGCTCACAGTCTTGTCCATCGAAGCGACCACTGAAGTCCTTACTTGGTAACGGCCGCTGCCGCTGAGTGGTCCTCCCGCAGGGAAGAACCCCGCATTCTTCACCTCCCGGGCTTCGTCTTTCAGTAGCCAAGGCACATCGTCTGCATAGATCTCGACGTCGATGATCGGGAGCTTGTCGGCGACGGTGGCGTCAGCGTCTGCATCAACGTCCGAGTCTGTATCTGCGTCTGAGCCGCTGTCCTCAGTCGTCGCCTCCTCCTCCGCCTTGCGAGCAGCCAGGTACTCGCGGGCGTATGAGTCCTGCGTGGCCACACTGATGAGCTTGGCCTGCACACCCGCCTCATGGGAAGGTGCTGGTACGGGGACCATAGGCTCGCCTCCGAGCATGTTGCGGTGGCGACGGATGAAGGCGCCCTTCGACTCTCCACGAACGGCGTAGTCATTCATGCGAATGGTGGGCTTCTGGGTGCCGTCTTCCAGGGTGACGGTGTCGGGCGTGCCGTAGATGAAGTACTGCAGGAATGTGGGGAGGAGAGTCTCCTGCTGGGACGAGAAGAGTCGATCGAGGCCACAGTGGACCTCAGCTCGAAAGGCGAAGGCCACGTCGTCCGGCTTAGGGAGGAGAGCAGCGGCGCGGGGGTCCTCGTTGAGGTACTCCTTGTAGACGGACTCCAGCCCTCGCGCCTTCTGTAGGTAGATGGTGAAGTAGGCGCGCTCCGCCACCAATGCGGCGTTGCCCGTGGCCCACTCTGGCGCCGCCCAGGCGAGCGCCCGAGAGATCTCATTGGTGTGCATGCGGAGCGCGGTGGGGTAAGTACCGACATGGTGCTTCTCGAGGTTCTTGATGCCGACATCGATCAATACCACCGCTCGCTTCATGACACCAATTGTCTGGTCTCGGTCCGTGCCAGCCTCGACCGAGTGCCACACGCTGGTCGCGAGAGTGCGAATGACCTCGAGTGCAATGACATGGTCGAATACCTCCTCTCGGTTGGTGTAGTTCACGGTTGCGAGCAGTGCCATCACTCCCTTGACGAGGTTCTCCACGTTGGCCTTGACGAGGACCGTAAGACCGGCGCGGAAAGTCCTGATCTTCTTGGCCGGAAAGTTTCCGGTTTCGATGGGAACGATCCCCTTCTCGTAGATGTACGTGATGAAGGCCTGGAGCGTGCGCAGTACGATGGTGGCGATGTCGTCTCCACGCCCGATCACGACCTCGGGGCTGACGCTGGCGTAGTCGAAGTCCAGCTCGTAGTCAGCCGTCGACCATGCAATGGCGTCGGCGATACCGATCGAAGTGATCTCGGCGGCGCCTGGCACCTTGGAGAGTGCGCGCTTGAACATCTTCAGGGTGGGCTTCGAGTCGTCTCCTCCGGTGGCGCGTTGGCGGTACAGGAGGACGGTGGCAGTGGCCACGAAGGCCATGATGGCCTGTGCCCCGAAAGTCCCCGCCGTGGACTGGTTGATGATCTTGTTCGCCATGGCATTCTTGTCTTCGCTTGGGAGAAGGAACGTCTCGCCGAAGATCGTCGCAGTCGGGCCATCGAAGACGTCGTCTCCGCCGCTGCTCCTCAAGATACGAGCGTCCTTGGCGATCTCGGCAGCGCGCTTGGCGTACTCCACCCAGTCGGTCGCCGGCTTGAACACCTCATCTGCCCGCTGGATAGCCTCGGCGAACTCGTTAACGACGGCGGAGACGGCGCGGTTTCGAGTCGCGTTGATGGCAGAGTGGATAGTGAACGCGTCCTGCTGGACGGCCTCGGAACTGCGTTCGTCCGGCTTCTGCACGGCGGGTACTGCTGAAACGGAGGTCATGGCGTGGATGGTGTACGGCTACTGTAGAAGAGTCTGGTAACTATCTCGTCCTCCTTCCCCAACTATATCACCAAGTCGAAAAGGGCCGTGTCTGCGCACGTAACAATAGTCCACCCCCCACCGTTCCGCCCGCCCCGGCCACGCGGGTTCCGAGGGGGAGGGAGGGCGGGGGAGGGGGGAGGGGCGAATAAGGCCAGCGATGGAGGTGACGCCCTCGGACGGAAGCGGCTACGTGGAGACGCGGATCACGAGAGAAGCCGGTGGCTGTATTATGGAGTGTGACAATATGTGCCATGGGCGCGCGCGGGGAGGGGGGGGGGGGTATTGGGGTGCGATGCTGGCAGGCTGGATGCAGCTCAGGGACCAGGTGCCGTGGGGCAGCTGAAGGGGCTCGGGCACAGCCAAAGGTGGCCGCTGGTACTCGCAGCACCGCTTTGCTCACCCACCACGCGCAGGTCCTTGTAGCCCGGCAAGGCGCGCGACACTCCAGGTGAGACGGCCACTTGGGAGGCAATGGCGTAGGGGCCCAGGGTGTTCTCGACCACGTTGCTGCCCTCGTCCATGATCTCAATACTGAACTCGACGTCGTTCGGCATGAAGAAGTCCATGCTCAGGTCGAGGTCTATGTACATGTAGATCGTCGCGCCCCAGGCAGGGCTGGTGATAAGCGTGCCGATGACGCTAAAGTCCACCCGACACTGCGTCGCGATGCCCTGACATTGCCAGACGGTGGAGTAGGTGCCGAAGCCCACTTCGCTCCCGTACGCGGGACCTCCCACCTGGCCCGGGGAGGGGTTGCCGCTGCAGAAGCTGGTGCACGTGGGGAGCGGGTGGTTGATGGTAGCCGTGCCTCCGCTCGAGCTCGTCAAGGTGTAGGGACTCCCGGAGGGGCAGTTGATGGCGGCGTCGGCCTCGACCACGGTGACGATGGAGACGCAATGCTCCGAATTATCAGGCCCGTAGTACACCGTCACCGACTGAGTGCCGAGATCCGAGCAGGAAAACGACGAGTGTGAGGCGGCGGGGTAGCCGAGGTCGCAGTTGGCCGAGGGGAAGCTGGTCGACGTATCGGAGAGCTCCGCGATGGAGACCGTCCCGGAGCCGGCGGTGAGTCCCACGGTGGGGTTGAGGCAGTAAGCTTCGCCTGGCGTACAGCACTGGCCCAGTACGCAGCAGTCGCACGTCTGCACCGGGTAGCCGGGCGGATCTGCGCAGCCGGGCGGGGGGATGATGCCGCCCTCGCACGTCTCGCCGGGCTCGATGATGCCGTTGTCGCATACTCCAGAGAAGCAAGTGGCTACGAGAGGAGGAACATCGACGTCGCCGGCATTGGCGCCGCACGATCCGCACGATTCGGTAACAGCGCCACCGTTCAGTGCCGAAAGCCGGAGCTGTGGTCCTCCGATCACGAAGCCGGGGTCTGCGAAGGAGGCAGTCCACGTTCCTGACCCAACGCAGCCGTCTCCGCACGAAAAGTAGTTGGTGGAGCATCCACCGGGGCAGCCGCATCCCAGCTGGCCGGTCCACGAGCCGGTGACCACCAGCGCGGTGCCGAGCTGCTCGACGCGAAACGTCCCAGCCGGAGGAGTGCTTCCGTGCCAGTGCTCGACCGCGACCTGGAGGCTGTTATCCGCCAGACGCGTGATACAGATCCCCGTCATGTGGGCGGAGGCGAGGGTGGCCATGGCCAGAACGAGCAGAAGAGCCGATGCACGCCGACTGCCTCGTGCTGCAGGAATGAAGTACTCCATCGTGTAACCTGATCGACGCGCGTGCTGACGTCGAATACACTAACTAACGCAGCTTGGGTTGTTCTACTCCCCCCCCCCCACATCCCTCCCCCCTCCGCCTCCTCCCCCCCCCCCTGCATGCTCACTAAGGTGAACGGAGGCCATTATTGTCCGCATCACTGCACGCGCGAGACGGCCGTGATTCACGTTGTCAGACGGACGACTTACTGTACGCCATGGACAGTGTGACTGAAGCATCCTACTGCCTCGATGACCCACAGAACCCTCTCGCGACCGAATTCTATGACCTCCTGGAGGAGATGAGGAAGGAGATCACGGTCGATGATGTTCCTCTACTGAGGATCATCATGAACGTACCTTCCGACGTGAGGGCTACCACAGTGATGGACGTGTTGCGGTGGGGCCAGAGAACGGGTCGGGTATTGGTATCGAACATGGCGCCGCTCCAGAAAGCGCTCGTCATGGCCAAGTATCCAGCCCTCGCGGCGAGAGTGAATATGTTCGTACAGCACGTCGACGCCTACCGGGATACCCACCCCGAGCCCCATACCGAGACGGTGACCGAGGCGGCTAGGCATCCGCTCACGCAGCAGTTCACCGCGCTACTCTGCAAGATCAGCAGAAAGCTTCCAATCATCTCGATTGACATCGCAGCCCTTTTATGGCGCGATCATAACATGGGCACCATCGGCAGCATCTACCGACTGATGTCCTACTCGTTGCTTCGTGGCCACTTCGCGATGGACAACCTCGAACCGCTCAAGTGCCTCGTCGTTGAGGCTAACTATGGTTCTCTACTGACGCAGATCAGAGATTTTGAGCTCGAGTTCAAGAATTACAACCCGGACCACGTCGAGGACTAGCGACACCATGCGGCCGCTGGCCCTCAATACACTGCAATGCAATGACATACGCCTCGGATCTGCCAGCTCATGACCGAGCACACTCTCCTATGTATTGGTTCCATACGTCATCACTGCGGCCCCTCGTCTGCCTCTTCCGCCGGCTGCCGTTGGCGCGCGCGCATGCGATGCGAGCGGTTGTTGTGCACGTCGATCCCCCTAGGCGCAGACCACACCTCCGTGAAGCGGCCGCTCGCCGAAGGCCCGCTTGTCCTGGCCACGTACGGCTCGTGGAACGATGCCACGAACTCGTCATCCTCGAATGGGAGGCGGCGGCGCGCCCCCCTGCGCCGGTACCGAAGCTCTCGTGCTGACAGTGCTGGCGAGACTGGCACCGTGGCGCCCTCGGCCTGGAAGGGTGCATCGGGTACATCTCCGGGACGATGCAGTGGCGGAGGCGATGCATCGAGGCGTGAGAGACGCCTCTGGTTTATGGCAACGACTCTCCGACAAAGATCATTCATGGCCTCGAACTGCGTCTGGAGACTGGCGGTAATATCTCGCGCATCTTCCATCAATTGTTCACTCGCATGCATCGTCGGTCCGACGCCCATGAGAAAACGTTCGTCGTCGTCGTCGCTCTCATCATGGTACGAGACGGTGTTCTCGCTGCTGCTATCCTCGTCCTCATCCTCATCCTCCCCCTCCTCATCCTGCATATCGTTCATGATTCTTATCATCACATTCACGTCCGGCCTGGGCAGGTCCACGGGCCCCGCGCCATGGCCCGCGTTCAGACCGACCATCAAGCTGTCGACGGGTAGGCCTTGGTTAAGTCCATCGATGAGGTACTGCAGGGTGGGACCCACGTGGGTCATGGGCTGCAAAACGGAGGCCCTCGCTCGCGGGGGCACAGCTGGCGGAGATGGCCCTGTGATGTCGATGACCTTCCTCAAGAGCGCGGGGGTGAAGTGCTCGTATGCCGAGTCACTGATCACCAATGTAATCACGCGCACTCGACAGAGAGGGCACGATCGATGGGGATTGAGCCACGTTGCGATGCAACTGAGGCAGTACTCGTGCTTGCACGGCACGCACATGGCTCGGGTGTCGATGGGGTCATGGCAGATGGAACAGGAGTTCTCCTCCTCCGCCAGTGCATGCTTTGGGGCAGGCACGGCCAGCTCATGAACGGCGTTCACCCCGTTAATGGACGTGGGCGTTGAATGAGACATTGTCGTAGATGAAAAAACGCAGTCTTCTTCCCCGCCAGTGCACTGAACGAAATACCCCCACACCTCATTCTCCCCCCCCCCCACCAAAAAACCGATCGTTGGTGGGCCACATCGGGAATGTGCGGTAGTAACAGCAGATTCAGAAGGTGAGCGAGCGCAGTGCTGTAGTGGAGTAAGTTATCGATCTCGGTTAATCAACGGGGAGAGTATTATCATGTGATTTATTAGCTAGACTATCTCTCTCTCTCTCTCTCTCTCTCTCTCTCTCTCTCTCTCTCTGG